>Ga0134126_10006284_pt1 | contig 14868 bp, 10 predicted proteins | sample KB31752_FD_96881 | JGI IMG/M metagenome (GOLD analysis project Ga0134126, IMG submission 96881) | Terrestrial soil microbial communities with excess Nitrogen fertilizer from Kellogg Biological Station, Michigan, USA - KB3-175-2 | ecosystem: Environmental > Terrestrial > Soil > Unclassified ...
AATGGAGGCGCCCGAAGGACACGTCCTCCGCCAGTTGCGCAAAGGTTACAAACTGCGCGACCGCCTGATCCGCCCGGCAAGCGTAGTCGTCGCCAGGAAACCGGCCACCTGACCATTATGGCCAAACGCGATTACTACGAGGTCCTCGGCGTGGACCGCGCCTCCAGTGAGGAGGAAATCAAGAAGGCCTATCGCAAGCTGGCGGTCAAATATCATCCCGACAAAAACCCGGGCGACAAGGCCGCCGAAGAAAAATTCAAGGAACTGGGCGAGGCCTATGAGGCATTGTGTGATCCGCAACGGCGCGCCGCCTACAATCAATACGGTCACGCGGCGTTCGATCCCCGCGCCCGGGCGGGCGGGTTTCGCGGCGGGGGTTTTCACGATCCATTTGAAATTTTCCGCGAGGTGTTCGGCGGCGGCACCGGCAGCATCTTCGACGAATTGTTCGGTGGTGAACGCCACGATCCCACCGGGCCTCAGCGCGGCGCCGACCTTCGCTACGATATGGAGATTTCCTTCGAGGAAGCCGTACTGGGCTGCGAAAAGGAGGTTCCGGTCACAAAGCTCGATGCCTGCGAATCCTGCCGCGGCACGGGAGCGGAGCCGGGCTCGGCAACGAAGACCTGTTCGGCCTGCGGCGGGCGCGGACAAGTGATCAGCTCGCGGGGGATTTTCAGCATTGCGCAAACGTGTCCCCGCTGCGAGGGCGCCGGAAGGGTGATCGAAAAACCCTGCCGCACCTGCCGGGGCGCCGGCCGCCGCGAGCGGACGTCCAAAATCAAAATCAAAATACCGCCGGGCGTGGACAACGGCGCGCGCCTCCGCTCGGCGGGCAACGGTGAAGGCGGCATCCGTGGAGGAGCGGCCGGAAGTCTTTATGTGGTTCTACATGTCCGGCCCCACGAGATATTCCAACGCGAGGGTGACGACCTGATTTGTGAAGTGCCGATCAACTTCGTCCAGGCGGCTCTCGGCGCGGAGATCGAGGTGCCGACGATGGCCGGCAAGGCCCAAATCAAAATACCCGCGGGAACGCAGGCTGGCGCGGTATTCCGGCTCAAGGGCAAAGGAGTCAAAAATGTTCAGGGCTACGGCACGGGCGATCTGCACGTGCGCGTACTTGTCGAGGTCCCGACACATCTGAACGCAGCCCAGCGCGCCAAACTGCAGGAATTCTCCGATTTGTGCGATGCGAACGTGAACCCGCAAACCAGGAGCTTCTTTGAGAAAGCGAAGGACCTTTTCCGATGAGATGACCTTAGGGAGGATCGAACGGCAGCGCGCTGACTGGTGAGCGCGCCTGGTTTCATCACTCCAAAAACCGCACGAATTCATTCGCCCGCTCCATGCACCGTTTCTACCTGCCTCCCTCTGAATGTCGGAATCCCCGGCTTACCCTGTCGGGTCGCGAAGGTCATCACGCCTTGAACGTGCTGCGTCTCCGGACGCACGAACGGGTCGTGGTGCTGAACGGCATGGGCGACGAGTATCTGTGCGAGACACGCGAAGCGGGCCGCCAGACGGTCACTCTCGACGTGCTCCACAAACACACGGTCGCGCCCCCGTCATTCCAGGTGACCCTGGCGCAGGCCGTCACCAAAGGGAAGAGCATGGAAACCATCATCCAGAAGGCGACAGAGCTGAGCGCGCAACGCATCGCGCCGATTTTGTCCGAGCGGACCGTGGCGCAACCCGACCCTGAGGCCGCGGCGACCAAGGTTGAGAAGTGGGAGGACACCGCGATTGAAGCGCTCAAGCAATGCGGTTCGGCGTGGCTTCCGCGCGTGGATGCGCCGCTGACACCGCAGGCGTTTCTGGCGCGAGGCGAGAAATTTGAACTGACGCTCATTGCATCCCTTCAGGACGGCGCGCGGCATCCGCGCGAGCATTTTGAATCGTTTCGCGTCGAAAGGCGCTGCGCACCGACGTCGGTCTGCGTCTGGGTGGGGCCGGAAGGCGACTTTACCCCGGCGGAGGTCAACGCCATTCGTGCCGCGGGGGCGCTCCCCATCACGCTCGGCCCACTGGTGTTGCGCAGTGAAACGGCGGCGATCTACTGCCTTTCAGTGATCAATTACGAACTGCAATCACGGCGGTCGTGAGGAGGCCTTCCGTCACAGCGGTCCGATGAGCTTCTGAAACTCGGGAAGGCCGCGGAGCGAGGTAAAGCTCTGGTTGGTGGCGGCGCTTTTTTTCAAGTCCTGTGCTCCGGGTTGACTCGCAAGTCTTCGGGTGCTCAATTCCAACGCCTTGCTCAGCGAGACCAACGCGTCGCTCTTCTTTCCGACCAGCGCCTTGGTCGAGGCGAGATCATACCACGCCTCCGGACTTTCCGGCGTGACCTTCACCAGCTTCTCCAGGACCGATTCCAGTTTGCCGCCCTGCTGCAGATCGGCATAAGCCTTCGCCACTGCGAGCAGAAGGTTCGCGTCGGCCTTCGGACTGTCAATCAACTGGTCGAGCACACGAAACGCCGCATTCGTCTGACGCAGGCTGAGATATCCGGAAGCCAGCTCGAACGCGGCTCTGCCGTCGCCCGGGTTCTTGCGGAACTGCTCCTCCAACTGCGCGAGTTTGCCGGGGCCCTGCGTAACCTGCGTCTGCATCGGGACGGGCGACTGCCTCCAAGTCTTGATCTGATTGGCCCACGACTGGAACTGTAGATTGTCACGGTCGAACAGCAGGGCCGTGTTCACGATGCGTTCGGCATCGTCGATCCGTCCGATCGTGGCAAGGAGCGTTGTATAGCGGAAGACGGCTTCGGGACTGAACGGACAAAAAGCCAGCGACTGACGGAAGGCGAAGTCCGTCTCCTTGAACATGCGCTCCTTCTCGGCAGCGGTCTTCGCCGCGTTGTAACGCCACAGGTAGATGCCTCCAATCGCACTCCGAAGTTTGGAGAATGATTTTTGCGCATCGTCGTCCCGGATGAATGCGCGGTCCCCGGTAAATCCCTTGTAATCGCGCCGCTTGTGAACCCGCTCGGCAAAGTCGCAGATGTCCTTCACCGGCGTGTCGTAAGTGATCCAGTTGCCGATCAGCCGCTGCGAATACTGGCTCCAGAATTCGTGGTCCCGCTTTACCATCTCTTCGGTCACTTCCGGCAGTGGCTGCCGGTTGATTTTCATGATGATTCCGAAGGGCTCCAGATACGGATACATCCAGTCCAGCGGGAAGCTTTCCTCGACATAAAATTCATTGGTCGGGTTCTTGTCGAAAATGACCCTGGTCAGAAGTCCGTTGATGGACATGACCGCGACCTGTCCCTGCACCGTGACCCTGCCGTCCACATTCGTCACGTACTCGCCCGGCTTCAACTGGTTCATCTGCAACCGGCGCTCGGCGTCCGCGATATATTCACTGAAGGACCGCTCGGAATCCTGTGGTGATGGCGTGATGATTTCCGTCGGCGGATAAACACCCTCCTTGCGGCGGCGGTCCTCGATCCGTTTGCCGACCGCCGTGAAGTAACGGTCGAGCGGGGCGACCAGCTGGGCGAAGTAATTCGTCATGCCCCGCCGGAAGTCCGTCTTGGACTTGAAAATGTCCTGCAGCCACAGGAACATTCCCTGAAAAAAGGGCGTGTCCACCTGGGTGCTGCGATTGTAGTGCGCCCTGATGTACTCCAGATACGTGCCATCTGCGAGCGCGTTTTGCGTGATGATGTAAACGTCGCGACGGTCGAAATTCGGGTCGCGCGGCTTGCATTTCGGAGGGATGAAACTTTCGCAGAAAATCATGTAGGTCGGACAAAAGCGGCCGGGATCGGTGCCCCCGAAGAGGATCGCGTTGCGGGCCATCTCCGGGTAAACAAGCTTTGCGTTCGGCCCTTTCATCACTTCGGCGCGCAAACCAGAGTCGTAACTCAGCCTGCCGGGCGGCGCGACAAAGGGCGGCGTAAACATGTCATGGCCGAACCAGTACCCGAACATGTGGCCTCGCTCCTCATTGTCCGACCAGTGCGACAGAATGGATTTGGCGGGCATGAGCGCGTAAATAAACAGCAGTGCCGCGATGGGCGGACGCGTGCGGGCGGCGAGAAATGCCACAATGGCGAACGCCGCCAGTCCCGCGCTGAACAGAGCCGTCCCCCTCACCAGCGGATCGTGGCTGGCCTCCAGATCGAACAGGGTGCCGCGCGCGAGCATGGATTCCTTGTCCGACTGAAACACGACGGTGGCCGTGTAGATGGCAATCGCGGCCACGACCGCGCCGCCACACCACCCCACGTTGCGGTACCGGGCGTATTGCGTGGACATCATCGCGCCAAACAGCGTCATTCCGTATCCAACACACAGGGCTATGAGCGTATGCGACGCCGTGAAGAACACGCGATTCAATGCCTTGCTCTGGCGGTCGTCCTGCGGATTCAACAAAATCATCAGCAGCACACCCAGGCAAAGATACATGGCCGCGAGGCCGGCAAACCATGCCTGCTCGCGTTTCCGCATCCGCGTGAAGAAGAAAACCGGGACCAGCCCGATCAACAAATAGGCAAGATTGAATTCCTCCACCGCACCGGTGATCAACATCCCCATCTGGTCCGCGAAGCGGCCCAAACTGGCCGTGGGATTGGTCTTCTCGTACTGGCCTCGCGTCAGGGCGTGAAGAAATCCGTCCCAGGTGCGCGGATACCCCCAGTTTAGAGGTGGGTTCGTCATCGAAGCTAGCGGCATGTAGAGGTAAAATGCCGCTCCGAGCACCCAGAACACGGCCAGGGTCGTCACCGGAAAAACATACGTGCCGTATGTTCGGGCCCGCATCAGCGTCCAACCGGAGGCCAGCACCAGCGCGGCTCCGATCAGACTGTGAACTACAAAGAAGGACAGGCTTTTGTTAAACCAAGCAGTCTTGCCCGCAGCCGTGCTGAACAACGTAAGGACATAGATGGCCGTCGCGGCAAGAATGATTTTGCGCCACGCGGCTGATGGATCCGGAGGCGCGCCCTTTTTCGTGAGCAGCGGCGGAATCGCAAAACCTGCCAGCGCCGCAAAACCGGCGAGGTGCACCACCGGCAACAACGAGGATCGCGATTCGCTGATGTTGATCAGACCGGACACGGCCGCGACAAGAAAGACGAGATAACCCACTCCCGCAAACATCAGGATGTCGCGGCCCAGCGCCGACCATTGCTCCGCCCTCGTCATCGTCATTGACGCCAGCCACGCCCAGGCCGTGATGGACAGGACTCCGATGACAACGAAGATGACGAATAGCGGCCGGTTGCTGTCGAATGCGGTGAGCATGCCGTTCGATTTCGCGGCCAGGCCGATCAAAAAAATCACGCTGTTTCCCAGAAACAAATCCCGGCCCAGCCTGGGTTGCGCCGCCGCGATGGAGACCTCGATGCCCATCGCCGCGACGATCAAGGTCATATGGTTGGTGAAGCAAAGCCCGAACAGGAACATGGCCCAGTAGAGGTAGCGCATCTGGTGAGGCGCATAAACCCAGCGCAACAAAAAGCACAGCACACCCATGAACGAAAGCAGGCTGAACGGATAAACCTCGACGATGACGGCCTGGCTCCACATGAATCCGTTGAAGCCAATCAGCATTCCCGCCACGTAACCTGCCAGCACGCACAACGCGTTTTCCACGCGCCGGTCGATGTTTTTGAACTCCTCGATTCCTTCAAGAATCATGCTGCTGCCCCGGGAGGCAATCAGCGCGATCAATCCGCACGCAAGCGCGCCCGAAACGGCCGACGCCAGGGCGACCCGCCACGCGATGTTCGACACCGGCACGAGCACGGTGAACAGCCAGGTAAACATCGTCCACACCGGATAGCCGGGCGGATGCGGGACCCCGGCGTAAAAAGAACCGGTCGCCAGTTCGCCGGAGTCTTCCAGGGTCAGGTCAGGAGCCAGGGTCAGGTAATAACCGATGAACACGAGCAGTGCCGTGACGCCAAAGGTCAGCCAGTCGGTTTTGCGGAATAGCGGTGGTGTGGGAGGCCTGGCGCCGGGGCCGGGAACAGTCTGATTTGGAGCCGGCCTGCCCTGCTCCTTGGCCGGCTTCAATTTGTCTGTGCTCATCGTTTATCGCTTCAGATAATTCGTCCGCGACTGCGGAAAAGAGGCCATACTTGAAGTGGAATGACCGTGGTTTGTCCATTCAAAAGTTCCCGGCCGCACGCCATTCCGCTCGCCGACGAACCCCCCCGGCAGGTACGCCGTAAAGCTCGCGTTGCTCAACGTCATCGCCATCATCGGCGACTGGTTGGATGCGACCGCCAGCCGCGCCAGTTCGCCGCTGCGCTGGTTGAAGGCGATCACCAGAAACAGCAAACACACCGTCGCCGGCGCCAGCCAGCCGAACGAGAACTGCCGCGCCCGCACAGCGACGGCCGGTCTCACGAACAGTTTCGCCTTAAGCCCCGCGGACGGGCGGCGCGGCGTCCAGGAATGCAGTTGAGTCTCCAATGGATTCCAGTTGTTCATACTTCTCTCCTTTCAGGCGGGATCGGATTTTTTGCAGGCCGTAGCGATAGCGCCCGGCCACGGTGTTCGGGGAAAGTTCCAGCAGTTCCCCGATTTCTTCAAAAGTGTATTCATGCCATATTTTCAAAACGATGGCTTCGCGTTGCTCCACGGGCAACGCGGACAGGCAACGCATCGCCGCAAGTTCCTGCGGTGTTTCGTCCGGCAGACGGTCGAACCACCGCCGCGATTCCAGTTCCCGCGCCAGCCGCCGCCACAGGCTCCGCCGATAGTTCAATGCGCGGTTGCGAAAGGCACGGACGCAATAGTGTTCGGGCTGCATCGGTGGTTGTTCGCGCCGGACCAGCGCCACGAACGTCTCTTGAAGGACATCCTCCGCCTCGTTATGGCTCAAACCCAGCGCCCGACCGTACAAAATAAGTTCAGCCGCCTTCGATTCGTAAAGGCGCTCACACCAGCCCGGTTCGGCTTCTATGCTCACATCAGTTCATCTGAATGGACACCAGACAACGGGGATTTGTATAAAAGAATGTCGAAGTCTGCAATCACTGCCATCCCAGCAGACGACCGCCCTGATACGTGATGAAGGCCAGGACCCAGGCGAGGATACCCATGTAAAGCCACTGGAAAGCCGGCCATTTCCACGAGTTCGTTTCGCGCCGGACGATGGCGACGGTGCTCACGCATTGCAGCGCAAACACGTAAAAAACCATCAAAGTGACGGCGACGAGCGGCGTGTAAACGGGTGAGCCGTCCGGCTTCCTTTGCTGTTGGAGCGTTTCGGCCAGGCTCCTGATGCCCGATGCGGATTTGTCGTAGCCACCGACATTATAGACCGTGGACATGGTGCTCACGAAAACCTCACGCGCGGCAAACGATGCCACGATGCCGATGCCCATTTTCCAGTCGAAACCCAAGGGCGCGATGGCCGGTTCAATGGCGCGCCCAAGACGGCCGGCAAAACTTTGTCGCAGCTTTTCGCCGGCCTCCACTTTGTCCAACTCGGCCAGCCTTTGCGCGGTGATTTCACCGTTGTCCTTTCCTTCGTTCAAGCTTCTGAGCTCCGCCGCTTTGATCGCCTCGCGTCTGGCTGCAAAATCGTTCTCCATCGCGGTTCCTCGAGGATACGTCGCCAGCGCCCACAACAAAATGTTGATGCCCAGAATCACCGTCCCCGCGCGGCGGAGGAACAATTTCGAGCGATCCCACATGTGCCGCAGCACGACACGCAACACGGGCCGCTTGTACGGCGGCAGTTCCATGATCAACAACGGCGTTTCACCCTTAAGCAGCGTTTTCTTGAACAGCCACGCCATCAGCAGCGCCACGATGATGCCCAGCAGATACATTGAAAGCATGGTCAAGCCCTGCAGTTTGAGGAAGCCGATGACGCGCTTGTCGGGAATGCACGCGGCAATGAGCAGTGTGTAAACCGGCAGCCGCGCCGAGCAGCTCATCAGCGGCGCGACCAGAATCGTCACCAGCCGGTCCTTCGGCGTTTCAATCGTCCGCGTGGCCATGATGCCCGGAATCGCACAGGCAAACGAGCTGAGCATGGGAATAAAGCTCTTGCCATGCAGGCCGACCTTGCTCATCAGCCGGTCCATTAAAAACGCCGCGCGCGCCATGTAACCCGTGTCTTCGAGAAAACCGATGAACAGGAACAACAGCAGGATTTGCGGCAGGAAGACAATCACCGCCCCGACGCCCGCGATCACTCCTTCCACCAGAAGGCTGTTCAAATCGCCGCGGGGAATGGCGCCGCCGACCACCCCGCCGAACCAGTCCACGGCTGATTGCAATGCGTCCATCGGTATTCTGGCGAACGTGAAAATGCTCTGGAACATCAGGGCCATGATGGCAACGAAAACCGTCACTCCCCAAAGCTTGTGCGTGAGCACGCGATCCAGTTTGTCGCTGAACGTTTCGCCCGGCGGCGCGAGTTCGGTGGTGGCCGCCTGCGCGATTTCCGCGACACGCGCGTAACGCCACTCGATCGGCGCGCCGCGCCAGTCAATGCCGTGGCCGTCGAGCCGCTTGCGCGCCGCGGCCACGGCGTCTTGAATCCTTTGCGGATAATGCGACGTGGACGAAGCCAGCGCTCTTTCGTTGCTGAGAAGGAGCAGCGCCTCCGCCGTGGCTTGCAAGCGCCGTTCGGAAAACGTTTCCGCGAGCAAATCTGCCAGACCGGTCGCCTCGATGCGGAACAAGCCGGGCAACTGGCAGAACAGTTTCGGCGCGGGAGATGCCGCGCGCCCGCTTCCAAAATCATTTCCAGACGACGATGGGGACAAGCGCGACACCTGTCCTGCGAGATGAGCCTCGCGACGCACGGATTCATTCGGACGCTCGCCGCTCGAAATGTTCGGCGCGTCCTCGCGCCGAACCGCGCCCGAGACGGACGCGCTCCCCAGTATATCAATGATTTTCTGCTTCAATTGAGCAATTCCTTTTCCAGTGCTGGCCACGACGGGCAACACCGGCACGCCAAGAATCCCGCCGAGTTTTTTTTCGTCAATGCGATGCCCGTTCGCCTCGGCCACATCCACCATGTTCAGCGCGATGAGCGCGGGATGGCCCAACTCGATGACTTGAGTCGCGTAATAGAGGTTGCGTTGCAGGTTCGACGCGTCCACGACGATGACGATCAAATCCGGGGGCGGCAGTTCCGGCAGGCGATTCAGCAGCACGTCGCGGGAAATTTGCTCGTCGAGGGAATTCGGGCTGAGGCTGTAAGTGCCGGGCAGATCAAGCAACGTGATGGAAACGTCCGGCGGTGTGCCTCGTAACCTGCCTTCTTTGCGCTCGACCGTGACACCGGCGTAATTACCGACCTTCGCGCGCAAACCGGTGAGCGCGTTGAACAGCGTGGTCTTGCCGCAGTTCGGATTGCCGGTCAGAGCGACGCAGGTCGGAGAGGCATTTTTCCGGATAGATTTTTCTTTGTCCGAAGCGGCTGCGCGATTCATTCTATCTATGTTGCCCTTGCAATATTTGCGAAGGTGAAAGGATCTTGCCGTTCGGTAATGTGACTAAGCCATCAGCTCCAATCGTAATCAACAAACTGATTTTATTAAAACTTCGGTTGGCTTCTGGCGAAATGCTTTCCACGTTTTCAAACTGCCAAACATCATCATGTCCCGTGACCACAATGATCGAACCAGAAGAATGAGGTACGGTTCCAATGTTTCCTGCTTTAATAGTCGTTATTCTTTTCGTGTGCCCACTATAGACGTAAATATTAGTTCCTGTGCGGTTTGAAACCCGAAGTTCCGTAAGAGTACAGCCGGTCAAAGCAAGGAGCAAACACATGAAGACGATTTTTGAAAACGAATTCATCATGTGCTCACCCTCACCAAAATCTGCTCAGCCTCCTGCTTGCGCAGCGTGAGATTGTAGCCGCGCACTTTGATTTCCACGGGATCGCCGAGTGGCGCAAAGCGAACAAGCTCAACAGTTGTTCCGACGATCAAACCCATTTCGAGCAGCCGGCTGCGGCGTTCGGCAGGGACTTTGATTTCGGCGACGGTGGCGGCGGCGCCGACCGCGAGCGAAGTCAGCGGTTGGACTGAGGCAGCCATAACTCAGGCCGCCTGCTCTTCCTTGTGCAGCGGCTCGACCAGGATGGCGTCGGCCAATTCCGCGCTGATCCCGAGCCGGACGTTGCAGACCTGGCAGATGACGTTGTCCTGCTGGCTGAGGAGTTTGACGCTCTGTTCCTCACAAAAGCCGAGCTCGCGCAGACGTTGAGCAATTTCAGGCGAGGCGGAAAGCTGTTTGATCCGGCAGGCGGCGCCGACACGCATCTGACTGAGCGGGCACACGAAAGACTGTCCGCGACTCGCGGCAGCTTCGCTGACTGGCGGCTTTTTGCTCACAGCGCAGCCAAATTACCTTAATTGAGACTCGGTTGCAAGAATGATTTCCCCTTGGACTCCTTCGCTGAACGCCGCCCGCATCAACCGGTTGGAACCGCGCGCAGATCGTTCCCGGTGAAAGCCAACTGTTCTGTTTGACGGCGGTTGAAGCTATCCCGCAAAATCGCCCATCAAAATGAACTGTTCGAGTGACCTCGGGTGGCGCTGTCTGTTCCAAAGAGCAGGCGGTGAACGCGGCAATTGTTCATGGACAGCCTGAGCGTCCACCGCCCGCGGAACGTGGACTGGAAACGGGCCGCCGCGCTTCTTTACGGCGACTGGGGCACCAGCAAAGCGTATGTCATCGGCCTCGCCTTCGTCGCGGCAGGCTTTTCCTCGTTCCCCATCATTCTGGCCGTCTGCGCTGTCACGGGCCTGGTCGGATACAATTACATCATCGTCTGCAAACACTTTCCCGACGGCGGCGGCGTTTATTCTTCGGCGCGCGAGCAAAGCCGGGTGCTGGCGGTGCTGGGGTCACTGCTGCTGGTGGCGGACTTCATTGTCACAGCGGCGATGAGCTGTTGGGATGCGATGAGTTATTTCGGCGTCCCGAAACAGCACCTCAAAATGGCCACGACCGGTTTCATTCTGCTGATCGGGTTCATCAACTATTTCGGACCGAAACACTCCGGAAGCCTCGCGGTTTCACTGGCGATGCCGATGGTCCTCATCGTCGTCGCGATCATAGCATTGAGCGCGCCGCATTTCAGCATCGCCAACCTCGAACCGACACACGCGAGTTTTGCCAAAAACTGGGTGGCCTTCGCGGACGTCATTCTGGCGCTAAGCGGCGTCGAAGCCATTGCCAATCTGACGGGCGTAATGAAACTGGACGCGGGCGCCACACACGACCAGCCCAGCATCGCCGAGACGGCTAAAAAGGCGATTTGGCCGGTGGCCATCGAAGTGGTGCTGGGCACCGCTCTGCTCGGCTGGGCGATGCTTTCGCTGCCTCATTCGTTGTCCGACGGCATTCACAACCGTTACGAAGACATGCTTCGTTTTCTAGGCGAGCAGTACGGCGCAGCCGCACTTGGCCCGCGGTTTGGAGAAATCTTCGGGGTGGTCATCGGCGTCGTGGTCGGACTGCTGCTGTTGAGCGCGGTAAACACCGCCGTCGCAGCAATGATCGGGTTGATTTATATGCTCGCGCGGGACCGCGAAATGCCCCGCCCTTTCACGCGGCTCAATTCACATGGTGTTCCCTGGCCTGCCCTTGCCGTGGCGGTCGCGCTGCCGCTGGTCCTTGTGGTCTTGTCGGAGAACCTCCATTCGCTGGCCGACATGTACGCCATCGGCGTGGTCGGGGCGATCACCGTGAACCTTGGGTCGTCGTGTTTCAACCGGCGACTCCGTCTGAACTGGCGTGAACGGATTCTGATGGGGGCGACTTTTTTCCTGCTGTTCGCCGTTGAAGTAACCATCGCCAAGACGAAACCCGCCGCCCTGTTCTTTGCGACCTGTGTCCTGGGCGTGGGTTTCGGCCTGCGCTGGATCGCCATGAAGCGCGCGGGTCTGGAGACCGTCACGGTGAGCCGCGAAGTGGCCGCCGCCGTGTCCCCGGAAACGATCCCTGACTTCCGCGTAAATCTCGATGCCGGCCAGGCCATTCTTGTCGCGGCGCGCGGGATAACGCCGGTTTTGGGGTTTGCGCTGGAGGAAGCGCGGCTCCGCAAAGGCACTCTCTACGTTCTCTTCGTCAAGGAACTTGCCGTCGCGCTGCCAGGTCTTTTGGAGAACACGGACCGCCCGCGATGGCAGGATGATCTGCAGGCGTCCCGTATCATGTATACCATGCTCGAACAAGGCCAGCAGAACGCAGTCTCTGTCATCCCGCTCTATGCCGTCAGCGAAAATCCGGCCGCCACAATTCTCGACCTTTCAGCCACACTGGGCATCGACATTCTCATGCTCGGTTCGCCTCACCGAAATAAACTGGTATCGCTCCTCAAGGGCAATGTCGTCACCGAAGTCGCGCGCAGTCTTCCCGAGAACATCCAGTTGATCATCCACGGCTGACCGCGCATGCGATGGTGCGAAGTGACGCCATGCGCGTTCTCGCCGGATGCTCAGCTGTCCTCGCTTCGGGCCCTCTGCTACTGGCGAAAAAAAACTCAGCTGGTCAAATCGCAACACTCGACGGTGGATGAATACTTGTTCGATTTTGGCAGAAAAGATTTCGGTGCCTCCCGGTGGACTGGTTTGCAAGGACTTAACTTGACGGCCAAGCGACATGCCTGTTGATGGCATCGCCGGTGCTAGGACGGCGTGGTCTGGCAGAAAATCGGTCGCCTTTGGTTGACGGTCGCTTGCGAAAGCGGCCGTCCAGCGAGATCACAGGTTCCGTGTTTCAAATCTGATGTGGCGGGCAAGAAAACGGCTGTCGGCGGCGCGGCCGGACCGGTCGCACCCAGTCAGTAAAACTAAAACTCAAAACTATGAAGAAAGTCGAAGCCATCATAAAACCATTCAAACTGGAGGAAGTGAAGGATGCGCTCGGTGAAATCGGCATCGAGGGCATGACCATCACGGAAGTCAAAGGGTTCGGCCGCCAGAAGGGCCATACCGAAATCTACCGCGGTAGTGAATACACGGTGGACTTCCTGCCCAAAATCAAACTCGAACTGGTGCTCGCCGACAACCGCGTGGACGGCGCCGTGGCCGCCATCGTCAAGGCTGCCAAGACCGGCAAGATCGGCGACGGCAAGGTGTTCGTCTCCAAAGTGGACGAAGCCACCCGCATCCGCACTGAGGAGAAAGGCGATCAGGCAGTTTAGTCTTACAGCGCACTCAACCCATCAACGAAAAAAACTGATGAAAAAAACAATTTTCGCATTTCTTATTTGCGTCGGCTTGAACGCGGGCGTCTCTCTGCTCCGGGCGGCGGATGCTGTGCCAGCCAAGCCAAGCATTGAAGACCGGTTGGCAGACCTGGAAGCTTACGTCACGAACGGGACGCGCCAAACCAACGCCCCGACGGCGCTGGCCACGTCGCCCGGCCCCGGCCACAACGGCTTTCAAATGGTTTCTGCGGCACTGGTATTGTTCATGACCCTGCCGGGGCTGGCGTTGTTTTACGGCGGCCTGGTTCGCCGGAAGAATGTTCTGTCGGTGCTCGCTCAATGTCTGGGCATCGCGGGTCTGGTGAGTATCCTGTGGTGGCTGTGCGGATATAGTCTGGCATTCCATAGCGGCGGGAAGTTTCTCGGCACCCTCGACTGGAAATTCCTCAACGGCGTTGATTCGACTCCGAACCCTGATTACGGCGGGTGGGTTTCGCATAACGTCTATTCGATGTATCAACTCATGTTCGCCATCATCACCCCGGCGCTGATCGTGGGGGCGATTGCCGAGCGAATGAAATTTTCCGCCATCCTTGCCTTCGTTACGCTTTGGATGTTCGTGGTCTATTTTCCCCTGGCACACATGGTCTGGGGTGTTGACGGCTACATGAATGGCGTGTGGAACAAGGATGCAGGCATTCATGCCATTGATTTTGCAGGCGGCACCGTGGTGCACATGTCTTCCGGGTGGTCGGCGTTGATTCTCTGCCTGTTTCTCGGCAAACGACTCGGCTTTGGCAAAGAACCGATGCCGCCCCACAGTATGGTGCTGTGCATGGTCGGCACCGGCATGTTGTGGGTCGGTTGGTACGGGTTCAACGCGGGCAGCGCTGTGGGGGCAGACGTCGTTGCCGCCAATGCTTTCACGACAACCACCATCGCAACCGCCGTGGCCTCCTTCGTCTGGGCGATGGCCGAGTATGCATTTAAAGGCAAACCCAGCATACTCGGTTTCTGCTCGGGCGCAGTAGCCGGGTTGGTGGTTATCACTCCCGCCTGCGGTTTTGTAAACGTTACTGGCGCGGTGGTCATCGGCATCTGCGCCGGGTTGGTTCCCTACTTTTTCTGCGCAAAAGTCAAAGGATGGTTCGGATACGATGACGCGCTCGACACCTTCGGCGTCCATGCCGTTGGCGGCACGATGGGCGCCTTTCTGACCGGAATTCTCGCCGTACCCGCAAAACTCGCCAGTGGCGAAGTCAACCCGGCCGCTGTCAATTCCAATTTGGGAACCTACCTGGACAAGTACGTCGGCCATACTCTCTGGATTGAACAGATCAAAGCGATTTTTGTGACGCTGATCCTCGCGGTGGTCGGCACTGCAATCATCGCTGCCATTGTGCGAGCGACCCTCGGTCTCCGTGCGGACGAGGAAGTCGAGACTCTCGGTCTCGACCTCTCCGAGCACGGCGAAGAAGGTTACCACGGCGCATAATAATCCCGCTTAACTTCAACCAACTATTCGCGCAACTGTGCCAGTCCGCGGGAGGAACCGCGGCTGGCACAGCAACGCGCTAAAAAGCAAAACAACAAAAAAGAACAACATGAGCACAGCGAAGCAAGTGATAGAGACGGCGAAGAAGGCTGGGGCGAAGATGGTGGACATCAAGTTTGTGGACACCTTCGGCACCTGGCAGCATTTCACGATTCCCTTCAGTGAAT
>Ga0134126_10006285_pt1 | contig 14867 bp, 17 predicted proteins | sample KB31752_FD_96881 | JGI IMG/M metagenome (GOLD analysis project Ga0134126, IMG submission 96881) | Terrestrial soil microbial communities with excess Nitrogen fertilizer from Kellogg Biological Station, Michigan, USA - KB3-175-2 | ecosystem: Environmental > Terrestrial > Soil > Unclassified ...
GAGGAGGGCTCGCGCTTCGTCCCCACCATGATGGGCTCGGGCGTCTTCGCCGGGGTTTACGCGCTGGAGGACATTCTCGGGAACAAGGATACCGACGGCGTCAGCGTGCGCGAGGCGCTCGAGGCGACCGGCTACCGCGGCGAGGCGCGGCCGCACAGGGTCGGCGCGTACTTCGAGGCGCATATCGAGCAGGGACCGGTGCTCGAGGACACGCGCACTACCATCGGCGTGGTGCAGGGCGCCCTGGGCCAGCGCTGGTTCGACGTCCTCATCACCGGGCAGGACGCGCACGCCGGCCCGACGCCGATGCACCTGCGCAAGGACGCCATGCTCGCCGCGGCCCAGCTCACGCTGGAAGTGAACCGCATCGCGACCAGCTTTCCGGACTCCGCGCGCGGCACGGTGGGACACATGCAGGTCAAGCCCAATTCGCGCAACGTCATCCCTGGCGAGGTGCGCATGACCGTGGACCTGCGGAACGCTCGCGATGCCACGCTTTCTTCCATGAAACAGGAACTGGAGAAAACCGCTTCCGCCATTGCCCGCGAACGCCGGGTCGGGATTGAAATCAAGGAAGTGGTCTACTTCCCGCCGAGCGAATTCGCGCCCGAGCTGGTCGAGCGCGTGCGCGCGGCGGCGAAGCGGCTCGGCTTGAGCCACCGCGACATCGTGAGCGGCGCGGCGCACGACGCGGTCTACCTCGCGCGCGTCGCGCCGACCGCGATGGTGTTCGTCCCCTGCGAGGGCGGCATCAGCCACAACGAGATCGAGAACGCGCGCCCCGAGGACCTCGCCGCGGGCTGCAGCGTCATGCTGGAAGCCGTCCTAGGCACCGCCGGGACCGCTTAGCGGTACACTGCCCTCCCTGCCCGAGGGAGGAGCACCCCCATGGATGAAAAGAGCGACGGTCGTCGGCGTTTTCTCGCGCAAGGTGCTGCCCTCGCAGGCGGCACAGCGTTCGCAGCGCTTTCGCCGCCCGGCGCGGCGCAGGAAATCGCGGGCCAGCCGTGGGAGCGCGTATACGGCGCGCCGTTCACCGGCTACGGGCAGCCGTCGAAATTCGAAGCGCCGGTGATACGCCACATCGGACGACCCTACGGCGACCTTGCGCCAGGATCGGGCGCGGCGCTATCGCCGATCGAGTCGCTCGAGGGCATCATCACGCCGAGCTCGCTGCACAACATACGCAGTCACAGCGGCACGCCGGACATCGATCCCAAGGAGCACCGCCTGCTCATTCACGGCCTGGTCGCGCGGCCGCTCATGTTCACCGTCGATTCGCTGCTGAGCTACCCGATGACCACTCGCACTCATTTCATCGAATGCTCGGGCAATAGCAGCCGCGCAACCACGCCGCAGCCCGCTCAGGTGCCGGCGGGCGCGATCCACGGCAATGCGGCGTGCAGCGAGTGGACCGGCGTTCCGCTGCGGGTGCTGCTCGAAGAGGCCGGCGTCGACGCGTCGGCCAAGTGGCTGCTCGCCGAAGGCGCCGACTCGGCGCACATGAGCCGCAGCATTCCGATCGAAAAGGCGTTCGATGACGCGCTGGTCGCGCTCTACCAGAACGGCGAGCGGCTGCGCCCGGAGCAGGGCTACCCGGTGCGCCTGTTTCTCCCCGGCTGGGAAGGCAACATGAGCGTGAAGTGGCTGCGGCGCATCAAGGCGACCGACGGCCCAACGCACACGAAGGACGAGACCTCCAAGTACACCGATCCGCTTCCCGACGGACGCTCGCGGCAGTTCACCTTCGAGATGGGCGTGAAGTCGGTGATCACGCGTCCGTCTTCGACCATGACGCTGCCGCGCCCCGGCCTCTACGAGATCACCGGCCTCGCGTGGAGCGGCGCCGGTCGCATCCAGAAGGTCGAGGTTTCGACCGACGGCGGCGCGACATGGACCGCCGCGACGCTGCTCGGAGAAGAACGGCCGAAGAGCTTCGTGCGCTTTCGCCTGCCCTGGGAATGGTCCGGCAAGCCGGCAGTGCTCCAGAGCCGAGCGACCGACGAGAAGGGGCGCGTGCAGCCCCCTCGCAAGGAATGGACCGCGCGCTATTCGCCCGACATGCGCTATCACAACAATTCGATCGTGAGCTGGGCAGTCGGCGCCGATGGGAAGGTGACGCATGTCTACGCGTAATCTCACCACCTTACTGTCACTAGTCGCGCTTGCCGCATGTACAGGGGTAATGCAAACGACCAGCAGCAAGCCGCCCGCTCTCGGCACGCCGGTCGGTGCGGCGGAGATTGCGCGGTGGGACATCAGCATCCCGCCGAGCGGCGCCGGCCTGCCCGCCGGCAGCGGCAGCGCGCGGCAGGGGCAGCAGGTCTACGAGCAGAAGTGCCTCGCCTGCCACGGCGCGAAAGGCGCCGGCAAGCCGGCCGACGCGCTCGCCGGCGGCGTCGGCACGCTCGCGAGCAAGACGCCGGTGCGCACCGTCGGCAGCTACTGGCCGTACGCGACCACGCTCTTCGACTATGTGCGCCGCGCCATGCCGATCAACAACCCCCTTTCGCTCACCAGCGACGAGGTGTACGCCGTGACCGCGTACGTGCTGGCGCTCAACGGCATCATCGGCGAGGACGCGGTGATGAACGCACAGTCACTGCCGCAGGTGAAGATGCCGAACCGCGACGGCTTCGTCAGCGACTGGCCACCGCGCGAGCGCTAGCCAAAGGCGCTTCCATACGGTCTAGCAAGGCGCCGGCGGCGCCTCGGCGAGCTTCGGGTCGATCGCGCGCAGCGCGTTCGGCCAGGTGAGCTTGCCGAAATCCACCGGCTGCGTGGTGAGCCCGGCGCCCTGCGCCCACTTCGACAGGCTGCAGAAGTCCTGGTAGTAGACGCGGTCGAGCGCGATCGGCCGCGTGTTGGTGTCCCACTGGTCGCGCGTCGCCTTCTCCGAGAGGCTGTAGGTCTTGGCCGCATACGCCGCCACCGCCTTGAAGTCGCCCTCGGCCTTGGCGCGCCCCTTGAGGATCGCGCGCAGGAACCGCTGCACCTTGTCTGCGCCGTCGGCGGAATTGAGGAACTCGGGCCGCGCCCCGGCCACGAGGTAGCCCTGGATGTAGCCCGAGGCGTCGCTCATCTGCCAGGCGTTCGCCGGGCAGATCTCGAGCGTACGCGAGCCGATCGGCTGCCAGATGAAGAACGCCGAGATGTCGCCCGCGCACAGCGCCGCCGGCAGGAGCTGCGTGTCGAGGTTCTTCACCGGCACGCTCTTCGGGTCGACGCCGTTCTTCGACAGGTACTCCGAGATGAACCACGAGCCGGTCGAGCCCACGCGCGTGGCCACCGTCTTGCCGACGAGGTCCTTGGGCGACTTGATGTCCTTGCGCGCGATGACCACGTAGCCCTTGGCGTCGCGCTCGATCGCGGCGAAGGTCTGGTAGTGGCCAGGGTTGTTGAAGAAGTACTGCACGCTCGGCAGGTCGCCGGTCATCACGACGTCGCCCTGGCCGGTGCGGAAGGTCTGGAACGCGGTCGTGCCCGACGGGAACACCCGGTAGTCGACCTCGAGCCCCTGCTCCTTGAAGTAGCCGTACTCGAGCGCCATCCAGATGGCGTCGTTGTTGACCGAGGGCTGTCCGAAGAGAACCAGCTTCTTCAAGGGTTGGGCATCCGCCAATCCGGCCGTGAAAAGCAATAGCGCCAGAATCGTTCCGATCTGTCTTCCCATTCGCTTGATAACTGCATTCATGGCGTCCTCCTAGGTCAGCGCAATATAAGACATGTAGCGCGAAAGCATGCGGTCGACCGCGATCCGGAACAGGCGGTCGAAGATGAAGCCGATCACGCAGATCGTGAGCAGCGCGACGAAGATGCGGTTGGTCTGCAGCAGGATCGAGGACTGCTGCAGCAGGAAGCCGATGCCCGAATCGGCCGCCAGGATCTCCGCCGGGATGATGCTCATGAACGACGACGCCATCGCGATCCGCATCCCCGTGACGATGTACGGCGCGGCGGAGGGAATCACCACCAGAAGGAAGATCTGCAGCTCGCTCGCGCCGAGGCACTGCGCCGCGCGCTGCCGGATGACCGGCGCGCGCATCACCCCGGCGGTGGTGTTGATGAGCACGATGAAGAACGTGCCCCAGAAGATGAGGAAGTACTTCGAGGTCTCGCCGATGCCGAACCAGATCACCGCGATCGGGATCATCGCGGTCGGCGAAAGGTAGCGCAGCAGCTCGATGACGGGATCGAGCAGGTCGTTGACCAGCCTGACCCTTCCAAGAATGACGCCCAGCACGATTGCCGCGGCGCATCCCGTGACGAAGCCGACCGCGACCCGCGCCAGGCTGATCGCGACGTGCCGGAAGATCTCGCCGTTCTGAATCATCGGCACCATGGTTTTCAGGACCACCAGCGGCGGCGGGATGAGGAACGGGTTGAACACCATCGTGGACAGGAACTGCCACGCCGCGAATGCGATGACGATCGAACCCGTGAAAAGGGTTACGGCCCTCATGAAAGAAGCGATTCGATGCGCCTGAAAATGTGTCCCGCCCCGGGGTCCGACAGGTCGCGCGGCCGCGGCAGGCCGACGTCGATCGTCTCGGTGATGCGCGAGCCCGGCCCGAGCGACATGACGCAGATGCGGTCGGCGAGCGTCACCGCCTCGCCGATGTCGTGCGTCACGAACACGATGGTCTTGCCGGTGCGCTGCCAGATGTCGAGCAGGAAGCCGTGCATCCTGCGGCGCGTGAGCGCATCGAGCGCGGCGAAGGGCTCGTCCATCAGCAGGACCTTCGGCTCGACCGCGAGGGCGCGCGCGATCTGCAGGCGCTGGCGCATGCCGCCCGAGAGCTGCGCCGGGAACTTGTGGCGATGCTCGGCGAGGCCGACCATCGCGAGGTATTTGTCGATGATCGCCGGCCACTCGGCCTTCGGCAGCTTGCGCACCCGCAACGCGAAGCGCACGTTCTCCTCGGCCGAGAGCCACGGCAGGAGCGCCGCGCCGGCGTCCTGGAAGAACATCACCCGGTCCTTGCCCGCGCCGCGCACCGGCTCGCCTTCGAAGTCGACCGCGCCGCCGCTCGGCCGGTCGAATCCGGCGAGGATGTTGAGCAGCGTCGACTTGCCGCAGCCCGAGGGACCGAGCAGGCACACGAGCTCGCCGGAACGCACCTCGAAATCGATGCCGTCGAGCGCGAGGTAGCGCTGCGCGTCCGTGCCGAAAACCTTGCTGACGTTTCGCACCGCGAGCACCGGCGTCTTGCTCCTTTCGTCCTATCGTACTATCGGCGAAAGCGAGGACGCGCGCCATGGCGAATATCGAAATCCGCTCGGTCGAAGGGCTTGCAGGCAGCGCGGTGCCCTACGCGTACGCGGTGAAGGCCGGAGCGTGGCTCTTCCTGACCGGCCACGAAGCGTTCGATTTCGCCTCAGGTCCGGCGCAGGAGGTGGAAGGCCCGGAGGGCTTTCCCGCGTTTGGCGCGCCGCGGCTCAAGCGCGAGGCCGAGTTCATCCTGAAGCGCATGCGCAAGACCCTCGCGGAGTTCGGCTCCGATTTTCGCCACAGCGTCCGCGTCGACCAGTACTACCCCGTGTTCGAGGCGGTGCGCGCCTATCAGCTCGCGCGCCACGGCGAATTCGGCGACTACATCCCGCCGTCCACCTCGGTGCTGATGGAGCGCCTGTTCAAGCGCGACTCGCACATCTCGATGTCGATGATCGCGGCGGTCCCGGGCAAGGACTACGAGATCGGCAAGCTCTATCCGAAGGAAGTGCCGGTCCCGGTCGGCTCGTTCTTCGTGCCGGCGATCACCTGCAACGACTTCGTGTTCGTCGCCGGGCAGATGGCGAGCGACGAGAACGCGCTCGATCCGAGCGTGCGGCTGCCCGCGGACAAGCGCAACTGGGGCGGACCCAACGCCGTGCGCCGGCAGACCGAGTTCATCATCAGGAAGCGCCTCGAGCCTGCGCTCAAGGCCGGCGACTCGTCGTGGCAGAACGTCCTCAAGGCGCAGATCTACGTGCCGAGCGCCGCCGACATCCCGGATGCGCTCGACGTCTGGCGGGAGCACGTGCCGCACCCCTGCGCCCTCACGGCAGTGCCGACGCGGGGCTTCGGCTTCGTCGACGGCATCGTCGAGATCAACCTCCTCGCGCTACGCGACGGCGCCAGGCGCCGGAAGGAAGTGCTCAAGCCGGACCTGCCCGCGCTCTCGAGCTACGGCGCGCACGTGCGCGCCGGCGAGCTCGTGCTGTGCTCGGGGCTCATGCCGCTCGGCGCCGACGGGCGCGTTCCCGGCCTCTCGAGCCTCGACGCGCTGGGCCATCCCGCCCAGGCGCAGGCCGCCACGGTCCTTTCCCATGCCGAGCGCCTCTGCAAGGACGGGGGCAGGATCGTGCGCGCCCAGTGGTTCATGGCCGACGTGCATGCCTTTCCCGGAGTACAGCTCGCCTGGTCACGCCTCCAGGAGGGTGCGCCGCATCCCTTCGTGTGTGTCCAGGTCCCGGGCGAGCTCGGGGCGCCCGGGGCGCTCCTCACCGCAGATTTCTGGATCTATTCGCCCTGAAAGCGCGGCCGAAAGCGATTTCGGACTATTGACGCCCCTCGTAAAAGGGGGAGACTGGCCTCACCACGCCACATCTTTTTCGGGGGGAGGGGATGGCGAAGGGCGGGTTCCTTTTCGTGCTGGTCACCGCGGCGGTCGTCGCCCCGGCGCTCGTGCTTCTCTACCTCATCATCCGGGCGCTCTGGGACGAGATCGGCCCGATGGTGCGCCTCCTCCTTCACCGCGACCGTGTCGTCGCCATCCAGGAAGACCAGGACGCCGGGCTGAAGCGGTAAGCCGCGCCGATTCGGGTCTTAGAGGCTTTGAATGAGGGCGAGGATGTTGCCCTCGCTGTCCTTGAACCAGGCCGACTTCGCGCCACCGGCCGTGGCGATGCCGTCCTCGGTCTTCATCTCCGGCATGTCATAGTCCTCGAATTGCACTCCGCGCGCCTTCAGCTCGCGCACTTCGCGCTCCACGTTCTCGACCTGCCAGAATGCCTGGCTCGCCTTCGACGTCCCCGCGTTCGGCGTCGGGTATAGGAAGCAGGCTGTGCCCTTCGCGAACTCGTAGGTGACGCCCCCGGCGATCTGCTGCTTGGGCTTCAAACCCACTTTCTCCTCGTAGAATTTGCGCGCCCGCGTCATGTCCGTGGCGGGGATGTACGCATACATCGGCGATTTCTGAAGCATGGAGGGCTCCTTGTCGCTTCCGTCGGTTACAGCCACAAGAACCGTTTCCCGGGCTGCGAGAAAATAGGGACTGTCCCTAATTTCCAACCATGAACGAAAAGATCGAGGCGGTCTACCGCGCAGAGTCCCGCCGCGTGTTCGCGACGCTGGTGCGCCTGCTCGGCGATTTCGACCTTGCCGAGGAAGCGCTGCACGAAGCCTTCCGCGCCGCGCTGGAACAATGGCCAAGCGACGGCGTTCCCGACAACCCGCGCGCCTGGCTGGTGTCGGCGGGGCGCTTCAAGGCGATCGACGCCATCCGCCGCCGCGCGCGCTTCGATCCCCTCGAGGAAGAGCACGCGGAAACGATTTCGACCGAAGAACAGGAGATCAATGAAATCGAGGACGACCGGCTGCGGCTCATCTTCACCTGCTGCCACCCCGCGCTTTCGCCCGACGCTCAAGTTGCGCTCACGTTGCGCGAAGTCTGCGGCCTCAAGACCGAGGAGATCGCGTACGCCTTCCTCACGCCGGCGCCGACGCTCGCGCAGCGCATCGTGCGCGCGAAGAGCAAGATCCGCGACGCGCGCATCCCGTACGAGGTGCCGGCCGCCGCCGAGCTCGGCGAGCGGCTCGACGCGGTGCTGCGCGTGATCTACCTCGTGTTCAACGAAGGCTACTCCGCTTCGTCCGGCGAATCGGCGACGCGTGCCGACCTCTCGGCCGAGGCGCTGCGCCTCGCGCGGCTCCTCGCCGCGCTCCTGCCCGAACCCGAGGCGATGGGCCTGCTCGCGCTCATGCTCCTGCACGAATCGCGCCGCGCGGCGCGCACCTCGCCGAGCGGGGACCTGATTCTGCTCGAGCATCAGGACCGGAGCAGGTGGGACCCAAAACTCATCGCCGAAGGCACCTCGCTGGTGGAGGCGGCGCTCTCCTCCCGGCGCTTCGGCCCCTACAGCCTGCAGGCGGCCATCTCGGCGGTGCACGCCGAGGCGCCCGCGGCCGCGGCGACCGACTGGGCGCAGATCGTGGCGCTCTACGACGTGCTCGAGCGCCTCGACCCCTCGCCGGTCGTAGCGCTGAACCGCGCCGTGGCGCTCGCGATGCGCGACGGCCCCGCGGCCGGACTTTCACTTGTCGAGGAGATCCTGGAAAAAGGCGATCTGCACGATTACCACCTTGCCCACGCGGCGCGCGCGGACCTGTGCCGGCGGCTCGGGCGCAACGCCGAAGCGCGCGCAGCCTACGAGCGCGCCCTCGCCCTCGCCCGGCAGGAGCCCGAGCGGCGCTTCCTCAAGCGGCGGCTCGCCGAATTGAAGGGCTGAGCAGTCGATTTGCGGCCCGGCGGTTCGACTAGCCGGAAAGGAGCCGCAAATGGACATGCTGAAGAAGGTCGGGCCTTACCTCGCGATCGAAATCCTGTTACCCGGCGGGACTTTAATAGCGCTCTTGCTCTATCTGGCCCGGCACCGCAAATTCTTTCCGAGCCTGATGTCGATTCTCGGCCCGGCCGTTCGACTATTCACTTAGATCCTTAAGGAGATAGCGGTGAAATACCTCTGCCTGGTTTATGGAGAAGAGAAGGCGATCCAATCGATGGACGACCGCCACTGCCTCGACTACGACGAGTCGGTCCGCGCGAGCGGGCATTGCATCGCATCGGAGGCGCTGCAGCCGGTGGCGACCGCGACGACCGTGAGGGTGCGCGGCGGCAAGGTCTCGGTGACCGACGGCCCGTTCGCCGAAACCAAGGAATGCCTCGCCGGGTTCTACCTCGTCGAGGCGCGCGACCTGAACGAGGCGATCCAGCTCGCCTCGCGCATCCCGCCCGCCGCGGTCGGCAGCATCGAGGTGCGGCCCATCCGCCCGATCCGGGAAACGACGCCGCGATGGAAAAAAAGCCTTCCGCTCCGAAAAAGAAGCGCGTGAGCTTCACCCCGACCGGATACCACAGCGTGACACCCTACCTCGCGTGCGGCGACGCGGCGGCGGCGATCGAGTTCTACAAAAAGGCGTTCGGCGCGAGCGAGGTCATGCGCATGCCCGGGCCCGGCGGCAGGATCGGCCACGCCGAGGTGAAGATCGGCGATTCGCGCGTCATGCTCACCGACGAGTACGCCGAGATGAGCTTCGTCGGGCCGCTCTCGCGCGGCGGCACCACGGTCCACATGCACGTCTACGTGAAAGACGTCGACGCCACGATGCAGCGCGCGCTCGCCGCGGGCGGCAAGCTGGTGCGCGAGATCAAGGACCAGTTCTACGGCGATCGCAGCGGCACGCTCGCCGACCCGTTCGGCCACGTCTGGCACCTCGCGACGCACAAGGAAGACGTCTCCACGGCCGAGCTCAGGAAGCGCGCCGAGAAGCTGGTGACGGAAGCGGGCGGCTAGGCAGGTACCGGCGCGGCCCCGGCCGCGCGCCGCGGAACGCGTGGCGGACGCTCGTCCATCAGCCATTGCAGCGTGAACGCGGTGAGGCCGATCACGATCAACGCACCCCAGCCGAAGTTGTAGCTGCCGAAGCGATCGAACACCACGCCGCCCATCCAGGCGCCGAAGAACGAGCCGACCTGGTGGCTGAGGAACACCACCCCGTAGAGCGTGTTGAAGTGGGTGAGGCCGAACACGCGGCCGATGATCCCGGTGACGAGCGGCGCGACGCCGAGCCAGAGGAAGCCCATCGCGGCAGCGAATACCAGGGTCGACGCCGCGCTCACCGGCACGAGCAGGAAGACGACGATGAAGAGGGTGCGCAGGAGGTAGATGAGCGCGAGCAGGTGCTTCTGGCTGTAGCGCGCCCCGAGCAGGCCGAACATGTAAGTGCCGATCGTGTTGAACAGGCCGATCAGCGCAAGCGCGGTTGCGCCCACGCCCGGCGCCACGCCGCAGAGCGCCAGGTAGCTCGGCAGGTGCGTGGTGATGAACACGAGCTGGAAGCCGCAGGCAAAGAACGCGAGCGTCATGAAGAGGTAGCCGCGATGCGCGATCGCTTCGCGAAGTGCTTCTCCCAGCTTGAGATGGGCCTGCGGAGAGGATCCGGCAGAGGCAGCGGGCTCTCGTATGGCGAGCGAGAGAACCGCCATCGAAGCAGCGATGGCGGCGAACGCGACGAGCGCGCCTTGCCAGCCGATGCCGCCGATGAGGTGCTGGCCGACCGGCGCAAGCACCAGGGTGCCCAGCGACCCAGCCGCGGCCACGAGGCCCACGGTCTGGCTGCGCTTCTCCGGCCGTGTGGCGCGCGACACCGTCCCGATCAGCACGCCGAAGCCGGTGCCCGCCGTCCCGACGCCGGCGAGGAAGCCGGCGACGTAAAGCGCACCCGGGAACACGCTCGAGAATCCCATCAGGACGAGCCCCGCGGCGTACACCAGCGCAGTGACGACGAGCACCGGGCGCGCACCGTAGCGGTCGGCGGCCGCGCCGACGAACGGCTGGGAGAGCCCCCAGACGATGTTCTGCAGCGCGATCGAGAAGCCGAAGGTCGCCGCCGAGATGCCGAGGTCCACGGTCATCGGCCGCATGAACAGGCCCAGGCTCTGGCGCAGGCCCATGCACAGGGAAATGATCAGGCCGCTCAGGACAATAAGCAGCAGCATCGCACGGCGCTGGCTTTGGCTCATGGCTCGTAAACCGATCTGTTTAGCGATGATCGGTTGGTATTTCTACTAGACTTGCGCCGGCCGATGTAACAGATGTAACGGCACTTACCCACCGCCGGCGTACTCTAGATCGCCTTTATAGAGCTCGTAGGCCTTCGAGTACTCCATGACGCGCGCCACCTCGGAGATGAAATTCTCGTCGTAGCCGGCGCGGCGCAGCAGGTGGAAGCCGACTTCCATCCCGGAGCTGATACCCCCGCCGCTGATGACGCGGCCGGCGTCGACCACGCGCGCGCGGCTGATCCTGCACATCGGCGCGATCTCGGCGAGGCGGTCGATCGGCACCTTGCCCATGGCCGACTGCTCGAGGCGATCGGGCTCCTTTCGGTTGGTCGCGGCGAGGCCATCGAGCAGGCCCATCCTGCCGTAGATCCACGAGCCGGTGCACACCGAGACGAGCAGCGTCTTCTCCGGGAGCTCGCGGATGAAAGCGTGCAGGCGCGCGTTGTTGATTTCCGCGCGGGTGCCGAATCCGCCCGGGATGAGGAACGCGTCCATGTTCGGGCGCTCGGCGAACGAGTAGTTCGGCAGCACGGTGAACCCAGCCTGCGCGCTCACCGGGCGCAGCGCCTCGGCGATGAAGAACGCGTCGAGCTCGGGGTCGAAGCGGCGCGCGACGGCGAACACGCCGTAGGGTGCGGCGAAATCGACGATTTCCAGCTCCTTGCAGATGTAGATGCCCAGGCGAAAGCCCGGCTTTTTCGGGAAGGTCGGCATGGTCTGACTCACGAAGGAGAAGAGTTGAGAAACCGAGGTTCGGAAATTGAGCGAGGCAGATTCTACGAGCCTGGCGTTTTCAACTGACTGGATTTCACGACACGACAATCCGCCGCACACAGAAATCACCATTATCACTACATGGGTTCTAGCTCATCGGCTGCTACCATCCTTCGGCTTGCGAAGAGATCACGTGCGCCACGCCTCGTGGCAGGAATTGCTTGCCTCGCCGGCGCCCGCGTCGCACGTCGTCCAGATCGTCGACAACGACGACTTCCTCGCCTCCGGCGTCGCGCTCTTCGCCGCCGAAGGCTTGCAGCGCGGCGAGGCGGTCATCCTGACGGGAACCGAGGCGCACTTGCGCGCCCTGCGGCGCGAGCTCCTCGCGAAGAATGTCGACTACGACGCCGCAGTTCGCCGCGGGCAGCTTTCCGTGAACGAAGTGCAGCGGTGCCTCGAAGGCATCCTCTACCACGGCATGCCGGACGCCGCCGCTTACGACGCGATGGTCGGCGCAGCGCTCGCGAAGGCCCGCGCCGCCTATTCCGCGGTGCGCTGGTGGGGCGAATCGGGCAGCTTCCTGCATCTGCACGGCAACGCGAAGGCTGCCGTCGCGCTCGAGGAGCTCCGCGGCGCCGCGGCACGCAAGCACGGTGTAGGCATCCTCTGCTCCTTTCTCTGCGACCGCTTCGATCCCCGCAGCTACGACGGCATTCTGAGGGACGTGTGCTCGGTCCACACGCACGTGATCCCGGCCGACGACTACGTGCGCTATCGCCTCGCGGTCAACCGGGCGATCGCCGAAATCCTCGGCGAGATCAAGGGGCCGCTGCTGCAGTCGCTGCTGTCGTGGAAGGGCCTGGCGTGCGACCTGCCCTCTTCGCAGGCGCTGCTGTTCTGGATTCGCGAGACGCTGCCGGACCAGTTCCACAGCGTGCTGGCGCGGGTGAAGGCCTATGCATGACGCCACGCCTTCCAACCTGACCGATTGCGGGCTGCCTGGAATCCGGAGCATTCCCTACGGCGTCCACATGTGCCACTTCTACAGCGGACGCGACGAGCTCGCGGCGGTGCTGGTGCCCTACTTCGCAGCCGGGCTGCGCAACCGCGAGCGCTGCATCTGGATCGCGGCCGAGCCGCTCGATGCCGCCGCCGCCACGCTCGCGCTCGCTCAAGCCGGCGTCGACGTGGACGCGGCGCTCGCCGGCGGAGCGCTCATCCTGCGCGACTTTTCCGATTGGTACGGCGAGGGCGAAAGCCTCCGCGGGGCCGCGGTGGTCGACTTCTGGCTCGCCGAGGAGACGCGCGCGCTCGCCGACGGCTACGCGGGCATCCGCATCAGCGGCAACATCAGCTTCCTGACGCCCGCGACCTGGTCGGTCTTCATGGAGTACGAGGACACGGTGCAGAAGGCCTTCTCGGGCCGGCGCATCGTCACGCTCTGCACCTATCCGAGCGAGCGATGCGGCGCCGCCAACGTCCTCGACGTAGTGCATCGGCATAGCTGCACGATCGAGCATCCGGACCAAGGCTGGCAGATCCTGACCCGGCTCGGCGCCTAGCGCTCGCACCTACTCCGGCTTGAGACCCTTTTCTCGAATGATCCGGCCGTAGCGGCCGCGATCCTTGTCGATCAGCGCCTGCAGCTCCTTGGGCGTGCTCGCCTGGGGTACGGCGCCCTGCGCGATCAGCTTCTCGCGCACGTCGGGCGCCGACACCGCTTCCTTCACGTCGGCCGCCACTTTGTCGATGATCGCCGCGGGGGTCGCGGCCGGCGCGAGGAGCGCGATCCACGAGCCCGACTCGGCGTCCTTCACGCCCGCTTCGGCGAGCGTCGGCACGTCGGGAAGCGCGGGCGAGCGCTTCGCGTGCGTCACCGCGAGTCCCTTGAGCTTCCCGGCCTTGATGTGCCCGGACCCTTCGAGCACCGAGGCGAAAAGGAGGTCCACGTGTCCCGCCATCAGGTCGGTCATCGCCGGGCCTCCGCCCTTGTAGGGCACATGCGTGAGCCGGGTGCCGGTGGCAAGCTGGAAGATCTCGGCGGTGAGGTGCGGCGAGCCGCCCTGCCCCGAGCTCGCGAAGGTCACCTTATCGGGATTGGCTTTGGCGAACGCCACCAGCTCCTTTACCGAGTTCGGCTTGAACGACGGGCTCGCCATCAGCACGAACGGCAGCTCGCAGAGGAGCGAGATGGGCGCGAACGCCTTGTCCGGGTCGTATGGCAGCTTCGGATAGAGCGTCGGATTGATCGAGGTGATGCCGACGTTCACGATGAGCAGCGTGTAGCCGTCGGGCCGCGCCTTGGCCGCCGCGTCCGCGCCCAGGATGCCGGCCGCGCCCGCGCGGTTCTCCGCAATCACCGACTGGCCCCACTTCTGGGTCAGCTTCGCCGCGACCGTGCGCGCCGAAATGTCGGTGCCGCCGCCCGGCGGGAACGGCACGATAAAGGTCACGGGTTTCGTCGGATAGGTTTGTGCAACAACGATCGTCGTCGCGGCGAACAGGACCGCCGCGATGACTATCTTGATCATGAACTGCTCCTCGAGAACAGGGTCCGGCCCCATTTCGCAAGCGGCACCGCGATGGCGGCGAGCGCGAGCACCATGAGCACGGCGGAGATCGGCCGCGTGAAGAAGATGCCGACGCCGGCGTCGGAGATGATGAGCGACTGGCGCAGCGCACGCTCGGCGAGCGGCCCGAGCACCAGGGCGAGCACCAGCGCGGCGGGCGAGTAGCCGAGCTTTTTCATGAAATAGCCCAGGACGCCGAACACCAGCATCTGCCCGACGTCGAACACGTTGTTCTTGAGCGAGTACGCGCCGGTGACGCAGAAGAGGATGATGAGCGGCATCAGGATGCTGTAGGGAATGCGCAGCGCCCGCACGAAGAGCGGGATCAGCGCGGTGCTCGCGACGAGCAGCATCACGTTGGCGATGTACTGCGAGGCGATCAGCCCCCAGACGAACTGCGGGTTCTTCTCGAAGAGCAGCGGCCCAGGGCGCAAGCCCCACATCATCAGGCCGCCGAGCATGATCGCGGTGGTGGCCGAGCCCGGGATGCCGAGCGTCAGCATCGGCACCATCGCCGCGGTGGCGGCGGCGTTGTTCGCCGACTCGGGCGCCGCCACGCCCTCGATCGCGCCCTTGCCGAACCGCTCGGGCGTCCTCGACACCTTCTTCTCCACCGTGTAGGAGAGGAACGAAGCGACCGTCGGACCCGCGCCCGGCAGCACCCCGACCAGGAAGCCGAGCACCGTGCCGCGCGCAATCGCCCACTTGCTCTGCGCCCAGTCGGCGAGGCTGGGCAGCACCTCGCGCAGGCGCACGC
>Ga0134126_10006286_pt1 | contig 14865 bp, 14 predicted proteins | sample KB31752_FD_96881 | JGI IMG/M metagenome (GOLD analysis project Ga0134126, IMG submission 96881) | Terrestrial soil microbial communities with excess Nitrogen fertilizer from Kellogg Biological Station, Michigan, USA - KB3-175-2 | ecosystem: Environmental > Terrestrial > Soil > Unclassified ...
GATGGACTTCATGATCTCGTTTGCCGGAAACGTGACGTTCCCGAAAGCGGACAACATCCAAGAAGCCGCCATCTCCGTTCCGCTTGACCGTATGTTGGTCGAAACCGACTCACCTTTCCTCGCTCCCATTCCCTATCGCGGAAAACGCAACGAGCCCGCATTTGTCGCGCAGACAGCAACGAAGATCGCAGAGCTCCGAGGCAAGAATGCAGAGGAGATCGGTCAGGTCACTGCTATGAATTTCTTTCGATTTTTCAAGCTCCGTTAATTACTGCCGCACCCACTTTGCGGACGACCCCTCCTGGGAATCCCTATCTGCCGAAACACCGAGGGCCAAAGGTGCCGAATTGCCGCCGTCTAGTGTTGCTGTTGGTCGAGCCGAGCGCCGAAAGCCGACAGCCGAAAGCCGTTTTTTACGGCTGGGTCATCTTCAAATCGGTCACAGTTCCGTCAGTATTGTGCGCAAAGCGAATCCCATACACGCCATCGGTCGACTTGAGTTTCCCCGGCACCACCAGCTCAGACTTATCAAATGTCTTCACTACTGTGTCGTTGATGATGCACGAAACTTTATCTCCCTTCACCTGCATGGCGATCTTCTGCGTCACCGGCTGCCCTACTCCAGCGGCCTTGTGCACGGCATCGTTCGCCTCGCGGCGTCCATTCAACTGAAACGCATCCGGCCCAAAGCCGCGCACGATGAAGTTCCCATTGCCATACGCCGCGCAGTAGATATAGCTCTGCTGCGGGGTTCCCATGTCATTTCCGGCAATCACAATCCCGTAGGGATGCGGATGCGTGTTCAGGTTCATAAACTTCGGCTCAGTAAAAGTAGCCGACACCGTGTAGTCGCCCTTCGCGACATTCTTTGGATTCCAGTAAGTGATGGCCGGCCCCGTCGTCACATGCAGCGCGTCGCCCTCTTTCGAGAGCTTCGCATCATTCACGGTTTGCCCCGCCTTCTCCGCACTGGGATCGACTTTCCCCTGCCAACCCGGAACCGAAATCCCCCCACCAGCGATCTTGCGATTCGCATCCGCCGATTCCTGCGCATATAAAAGATTGGCCGCAAACAACGCTAACGTGGCAACAGTACACAGACGCCTAACAGTTCGCATATAAGTCCTCTCTCAAATGGAAAATGCTGATCAAGCCCGGACCCGATTATAGGTTGCCAAGCCCTGCAGGAGGAGACTTATCAAAGATTTAGGTTTTTTCAGTACCGTTCGCGGTAGCGAATCGGTTTGGTCCACTACCTACACGCGTATGTTTGTTTCGGTTATTAAGTTCCGGAATTGGGTTACGCGGAGATTCCAGAAGTTCGCCAGCTTCGTTATCTTCATATTGTGCTCCAACACCGTTCCACATTGGCGTGAGATGGATTAGAGGCGAACTGCTCGCACCCCAACGCCGAGCAGTAACGAAGGGCCGCAGTGAAGCCGATACTTTTTCACTCCTCGCGTAAGGCAATCAAGGGCTGAACGCTGGCGGCGCGGCGGGCGTGACCGAGCATAGCTATGCATGCGGCGGCGATCAATGATCCCACGACAGTTGCGTACGGCACAGGGTTCGTCGCGCTTAATGGGATCGGAGCTCTCCGCAGGATTCCAACAACTGCCGAGGAGAACAGGAACGCGCATGCAACGCCGCAGACGACGCCGGCGATTACCGGACGCGCTCCGGAGGCAAAGACGAGCCGCATCAGTTCGCGCGGAGTAGCGCCGAGAGCCGCGCGAATTCCGAATTCTCGTGTCCTTCTGGCAACCGAGTACCCGACCCCTCCATGAATTCCCAGAAGGGCCAACGCTGCAGCTACGAAAGCAACGAACAACAGCATCTTGCCAATGACCCAACCGTGCTCGGCGTTGTCGTCCATCTGCGCGCGCAATGTGCTGGAGAGCACCAGCATCTGAGGATCGATCTCGCGCACAACATGCTTCACCGCCGTAGCGATGGGCACAGCGTCTCCTCGGAAGTGCACCAGCAGCAGATCGCCGCTTAATGGATGCAGGCGGCGGGTGTAAAGCGTCGGACCATCGGGTTCATTGATATATCGAGTGTGATTGTCGTGAACCACACCGACTACGCGCAGGCGTTTGCCGTCAGAAGAGATCAGTGTTTGCCCAATAGGATCGAGTCGCGGCCAAAACGCGGCGGCAAACGATTGCGAGACGATCACTGCGTTGCTGTCTGTTTCCGAAAGTGGGAATCCATTGCCCCGCAGAAACGGAATGCCAAGGCAGCTGAAGTAATTCGGCGAGACAGCTCTCAAGGTTGCAGTATGCGCTTCGGACTGAGCCTGAGCTGGGAGACGAAATTCTGCGCCGCCGGAGGAATCTCCAAGGGTGTCGGCCAGCGGAGTGAGACTGGTGCTGGCAATAGCATCGACCTGGCCGATCGCAGCTATACGCTCCCCTAATGTTCTGTAGAACGCATCGGCGGCGCTGGCATTGTAGCGATCGGGCGACAGCTGCAGTGGGATGGCGAGCACCCGCCGCGTCTCAAAACCGGGCTCCATGGAAAACAGCGACAGGACCGCGCGAGAGAACATAACCGAGACCACCATCAGCACGATGCAGAAGCAGACCTGGATGATGATCAGCAAATCACGCATGTTCCATCGAAATTTCCCCGCCTGAATCGCAGTCGATGCATTCCCTTTGAGAGCGACCCAAACGGCCTGCCTGAGGCACTCGACGGACGGAGTGAGTCCGGCTATAAGCGATGCTGCCAAGGTGACGGCTGCGAGATACCCAAAAATGTGCCAGTCGAGTGTGAAGGGAAAGTGCGGCATCTGCGGAATCAGCTTGCGAAAGACCTTTGGAATCTCGAGCGCAAGATAGATTCCCAATCCCCCTGCAGCCACGGCCAGCAGCAGATTCTCCGCGACAAGTTGCCGCACAATTCGCTTTCGCGATGCGCCGAGTGAAATGCGAATCGCAATCTCCTGTTGCCGCGCAACTGCGCGCGAAAGCAGGAGGACGGCGGCGCTGGTGCAGCTTACTAACAGCAGCAGCACGCCACCAGTCAGAATCATCAGGATGATCCAGAACTTCAACATCAGAAGATCCGGATTCTCGATCTCCGCGCCGTTCGTGACCTCGACGCGGAGTTTCATATTGGCATCGTTCGTGGGAACTCCGGACACGATTACGTTGGCTTCCGCGGCGAGTTGTTGGCGGCTATGTCCCGCAGAAAGCCTGCCCTGCAGCCAAAGCGACGGCACAAGTTCGGCGACAAAGATGTCCGGATTGCCGGTGAGCCGATGCTGCATAGTGTAAGGAACCCAAATGCCGGGTCCGCGCAGCCGTCCTGAAAAATCGGCAGGAATGATGCCGATGACGGTGAAAGGCTGCCGGTTCAACATGATTGTCTTGCCTATGATTTGCGGATCGGATGCAAAGCGACCGCGCCACGCTTCTTCGGACAAGACAACCACGGGCTGTTCCGATCCTGCGGCACATTCGTCTGCGCGGAACAGCCGCCCGGCCAGAGCGCGATCTAATCCGTAAACCGAAAAGAAATTGCACGAGACTTCGAGCGCGAGAGTGCGAGTTGGGTCTTCGTCAATCAGAACACCATCGGTTCGCCAGGCGGCGACTTCCCGCAGCGACTGCGCTCGATGCGCGATCGCTCGATAGGCCGCCGGAGAAAATTGTCCGCCATAGCCGTGCTGATTTCCGTGCGACCAATACTGTGCGATCAGACTGGCGAAGCTAGCTGGGTCCGAATCGACACGTGGACGAAGCAGAATGCCATTGATCAGAGTGAAGATGCCGGTGTCGATCCCAATGCCAATCGCAAGCGTGAGCACTACGGCGAGAGAAAGCAGCCGCGCATTCCGCGCCATGCGCAGCCCATACTTCAGATCGCGAATGACGTTATCGAGCCAGAGCACAGGTGCCCTCGTAATGAAACAACTAAGGATCGCTCTGATGACGGCCGCTGAGGAAGAAAATTTCAGGAAATGTCCGAACTACTCAGCCCCTGAAGTGATTCAGTCCCAACCGCTCGTTATGTGTTTGACTTGTAGACAGGCGAGGATCGACATCCCTACTTTGGCCGGACTGCTGGAACGGAACGCGGAAGACCGGCTTTGGGCTACAGGCGATCGGCCCAAGGCAAAACCGAGGCGGCTTTAACCTACTCAGCTACCAGCAACCAGCAGCTCCTCCGAATTGTTTGGCGGACGAAGGCCATCGGTCCTGCCGGCGAAGTAACACTGGGCTAGTGCGGCCGCCGACACGTGCTGGACATCTCGAAAACCTGCTTCGCGGGCCAGCGCCAACATTTCGGCTCGCGTGAAGAAGCTAACAAAGGGCGTGCCGTTTGCTCGAGCGCCTTCTGCTGCTCGTTCCATTCCGGGACGTATCTCAGGATCCATCATTTCGATCGGCAATAAGAACGACATTACAAACTTCGAGCCGGGCGGCAGTGTCGCGAGCTGGCGCAGCGTGCTCGCAATCGCGTCCTGGGTCAGGTACATGCTGACGCCGGTGGAAGCGACGACGGCTGGGCGTCCGGCGTCGAAGCCTGCCGCTAGTAGCCGCTCCCACCATGCATCGCCGGCCTCGAAGTCCACCGGGGCAAAATGCAAAAACGAGGGTATGCCGAAGCCGAGATCGATGAGGCGCTGTCGTTTCCACGCCTGCGGGCCGGGTTGATCGACCTCGAAAACGAGCAAACGCGATGCCAGCTCCGGACGGCGCTGTGTGAAGGTATCAAGTCCCGCTCCGAGGATGACGTACTGCCCAAGGGCACGCGCAGCTTCTTGCTTGACGAGATCTTCGAGGAAGCGAGCGCGTGCCAAAATGGAAGCGCGAAAAGGCCGGGTGAAGGGACTCATGTCCGGACGGCTGCGCCACCCCTCGTCTGGAGCGACCAGCTTGAGCCCAACGTCGTCTTCAAACACGTGCGGCGACGGATCGACCTGAAGGTGCAGAGCCCGCCATAACGCGACGCGCACAGCCGTGTCGTCCGGTGCTGCGATTTCCTTATCGTGTTCTTTCAGCTCCATGTGTAATCACTCTAGGATATCGACACTCGGCTATCGGCTATCGGCTCGGCGATCGGTGACAATCACCCCGTCGCCACTGCTCCGGGTACTGACCCTGCGCAGGGTTCCGCGAGTCCGGCGATCACGGCCTTAAGAGGCCGTCACCAGATTGCGTCAGTCCTGCCGATTAGCGGCACGAATGCTGCTGTGAGGCGAGCCTAGTTCTAACTCATCGATGTTCAGCTCGACGTCTGCATTCTGCCAGGCGGGTTTAAACTGCATCTCGACGAGACGCGCAGCGTCTTGTTTGTCTTGCGCTTTCAGGCTTTTGACCAGTCCAAACAGAGAGCGGCCGTTGCGGGGATTGTGACTGAGATCTTCACGGAACACTTTCTCGGCTTCGGGAGCGCGACCGGTCTTCAGCAGCATTGCTCCCAGCGATTCCCGGATTGGGAATGGCCATTCCGTCGGCTCGATGTAATTGAAACGATCATGGATCGCCACCGCTTGTTCATAATGGCGCTGAGCCGAAGAGAAATCCTTGCCTGCAGATGCGATACGCGCGGCCAACATGTGGTCTGCGATTCCGAGAAGGTCGGCGAGTGAATTCTTATCGACCCGAGCGTCGGGAGGGGCGGCTGCCACGGCGGCGTGCAAAGCGTCGGAGTCCCGCTTGGCTGCGCTGAAATCGCCGGTTGCGCTTTCGGCCAGGCCGCGGGCCCACAACCACGTTCCATGGTGCAGACGCAGCGACTTGTCGGGTTCGGGCAATGCCAGCACGTCGTCCCATTTCCCAAAACGGACCAGCACGTAAGTCTTCCCCGGCATAAATGCCTCGACCATGGGCATATCCTTCAACGCAGGTTGAACGTGGTCGGCCAGGGTTTCGGCCGCCTTGCGCGCCGAGCTGTAACGTCCTGCCATAATGTCGGCCAAGGCTTGAAAATGCAGGTTGTGCGAGTAGTACATCATCGCGTAAATGCCCGGCTTGGCGGCTGAGTCGCCGAGATAATCGCGATCGACTTTGGCGGCGACAACGTTTATATCAGCCGCGGAAACGTAATCGCCGGTACGCCAATAAATGTGCGCGGGCATGTGCACGAGGTGTCCGGCAGAGAGATGCAGGTCGCGCAAACGATCGGCGGAGGGCAATCCGCGCTCCGGATTGGGCGATGCCTCGACCGCATGAATGTAGTAGTGGTTCGCTCCGACATGCCTGGGATTGCGCCGCAGCACCGATTCCAAAATGGCAATTACCTGTTCCGTATTGGGACCAGGCTTGCCGTCACTCGTCCAAAGCTTCCACGGATTCTGGTTCATCAGGCTCTCGGCATACAGCGTCGCGGCGTCGAGGTCGTCGGGAAAGCGCTGCATCACGTTGCGCATGGCGTCGGAGTAGGCGTGCTCGCGCTGCATGACGTCTCGGTGCTCTCGTCATATCGCTTGGCCAGCGCGGCAATATAAGCCTGCTCGGAGAGTGATGCCTTGGGCGCGAGTGCCTGGGCTTTCTTCACGCTCTCGCGCGCGGTCTTGAGCAGTTCGGGAAACTCGGGAGCGTTGTAATTCACACCGCTCACCAGTGCGGCTCCCCAATACGCCATTGCCAGATTCTGGTCCTGCTGTGCTGCGCGTGCGAACGCTCGAGCAGCTTCCTCGTGATTGAATCCGTAGAGCAAGGCCAGTCCCTGATCGAATGACTTCTGCGCCTCTGGATTTCGAGTGGAGACTGGATGGTGAGTATCTCCCAGGCTGGTGAAGCGCTCGGCCGGCTGGTTCACCGGATTCGGATGCTGATGCTGAGCCGCCGCCATTCCCGCAAGAATCAACATCACAAGGAATGTACGCTGAGTCATACTGCACCTCCGCGGGTCGAGATTATAAGGGAGAGGGTTGCGATCAGCACGGAATTAACGGCCCGCCGCCTCGCTGAGGGCGGAAGGGAAATCAGCCATTGCTACCGCTGCGTACTGGCCTTACGCAGGGCGAGCGCGCCGGGGTCAGTTCAAATATCTGGCGAGCTTTGCCAGGCAGCCAACCCATCCCACCTCGTGCGTACCTCGGGTGCTTCGGTCGGGGATGCGTTCGTGCATGACTGTTACTTCACACTCGCCCGGCTTGGTTGTTCGAAATATGACGGTCACCAGTTCCTCAGGAGCATCGGGAGCGATCTGCCAGGTGTAGACGAGCTTTCGCGGACGATCGATCATGCGGAAGGTCCCGCTGATCCACACTAGTTTCCCGTTAGGAAACTGATTCCCAATTCGGTAGCGACCACCGACACGCAGATCGACTTCGGCTTCTATGCACGTGACCGACTCGGGGCCCCACCACTGCTTGAGCTGCTCAGGCTCAGTCCAGGCCTCGAAGAGTCGTTCCGCTGAAGCTGGAATGAGCTTACTGATAGTGAGAAAGGTGTTTTCTTCGGGGCGATGCATTTCGACTCCGATGAGTGCCCTCAGCGCAGCCGTTCTTTTTCGGCGGCTTGAACATGTCGTGACAGCGATTCAAGTGTTCCCATCCAGAACTCCCTGTATTGCGCGAGCCACTGCTCGGCATCCTTGAGTGGAGCCGTACGCAGGGAACACTGATGGACCCTGCCAATGACAGTCCGCCGTACAAGTCCCGCCTGTTCCAGTACGCGAATGTGCCGAGAGACAGCGGGCAGGGACATACCAAAAGGCTCGGCCAGTTCCGTGATCATGGCGGGATCCTTAGCCAATTTCGCAAGCAAAGCTCGCCTGGTGCGATCGCCAAGAGCGCGAAACACATGATCGAGCTGGGCCTCTGAAGTTGAGCGTCTGGTTTTACTCCTTGACACCACAGTGATAGCTCCAGTACAAACGAGTCAATATTAAATATTTCTGTTTAATATTACCATCGAGCCCCAGACGGGAATGATCCCTCAAAAAAGGAGCACCATCGATGAGCTTTGGTTTATCGACGCGGAGACAATTTGCCTCGCGATTCCTGCCCACACTGGCAGTTCTAGGCTTGTGCGCTCAGCCCGGAACCTTGTTCGCGCAATCAGGAGCCCAGAGTGTGCGCGAGAAAACGCTCGGCGCAAGCGGGAACAATGGACTCGCGCACAATTGCGAATGCATCCACCAGGAAGTGGTGATCCGGACAAGCCGTGACCGGATCTACCGGGCTCTGACCGATGCGAAGCAGTTCAAAGATGTGACGGAACTCAGTTACCACGACACTGCGACAGAGATCGCCACGGAAGTTGGCGGACCATTCTCAATCTTCGGCGGACTCATCACCGGCAGGCATATTGAGATGGCGCCGAATGAACTGCTGGTTCAGGCGTGGCGCGAAAAGCCATGGCCGGCTGGCGTTTATTCGATCGTCAGATTCAAGCTGCAGGATGCCGAATCCGGAACAAAAATCATCTTTGACCACACCGGATTCCCGCAAGGCGCCGGAAAACATCTTGCCATTGGTTGGAGGTCCCATTACTGGGAGCCTCTACAAAAGTACCTGGGCTAGACCAAATTGGGAACAGGCCGGCGCGACACAGCGGGGCAGCCCAGACGGGCAAACTGTGAAGCTGCCGAGCTTCTGAGGTTCTAAGCTCCTAAGCTTCTAGCTAAACGCAAATACACGGCCGCGCTTGCAGGAAACCTGATCCGGTCGGCCATCGGGTTACTCCGTTTTCCTCAATCACATTGGCTGTTCGAAGACTCCGCGGACTGAAGCTAGAATGGCGGCACCAAAGTCTCTCTAATGTGGAGATGCATTGCTCATGAAGAAGCCCTTCGGTGTGACTGCGAGCGCGATCTTTGCGCTGCTTGGATCGCTGTTGATGCTGGGCCTCTGTGTTGTGGTTTGTCTGGTAATGGTCCTCTCGCCAGGACGTACTCCGATGCCTCCCGAGGCCAAATTGGGAATGGGTCTGGGACTGGGAATCTTTGGTTTTCTTGGTGCATGGGGGACCACCACTGCAATTGGACTACTCCGAATGCAAAACTGGGGACGCATTTCCATTCTGGTCTTTGCCACTTTGCTGGCGCTAACAGGAGTAGTTGCGGCTCCGGTGATTTTGTTGATCCCGCCTCCGCCAGGAGCTCCGCCGAACTACGATTCGGTGCGCGCTGGAATTGCGGTCTTCTATGGCGTGCTGGGTGCGCTTGGCGGCTTTTGGCTGTACTACTTCAGCCGGCGCGCAACACGCGAAGCCTTCGCGGGGGTGGTGATCAGCGAGAGTGGAGGACGCCCACTGAGCATTTCGATCATTGGCTGGTGGTTGCTGGTAACCGGCGTGATCTGCGTATTGATGTCGCCGCTGCGAATGCCGGTAACCGTCTTCCTCTGGATTGTGAGTGGATGGACGGCGGCCGCGTGGTATTTCGTCGTGGGAGCGCTTTACACCTACATTGGCTACGGACTGCTTCGACTGAATGCAATGGCGCGTTTACTTGCGATTAGCCTGCTGGGCTTTGGTGTGGTGAACGGTCTCGCGTTCTACGCACTTCCCGGCACAGATGCGCGGCTTGCGACGTTCATGTCGAAATTCCGCTTCACTCAGCTAGCTCCGCCGATGCATTTTCCCGTATTCATGCTGATCCCTACTCTGGTCGGAGTCGCTCTGCCTGTTTGGTTCCTGATTACGAGGAAGAAAGCATTTGACGCTGCTGAACCGTCGATATCTTTGTGAGCCGCAACGCAATTCAACTTTCTCGCGCGCGGCAGACCGGCGAATATGAAGAGTCGATCTGCCGCGAGACGGAGAGATTCAGGCTGCGGTCGTGCGAGCTTTTTGAATTGAGTTCACAAATTTCAAGAGGTCGGCGTTGACTTGATCTGGATGTGTGGCGGTGAGACCGTGCGGTAGGCCTGGGTAAAAGATTTGCTGGGCCCCTTTGATGAGCTTGGCCGATTTCTTTCCTGAAATATTGATCGGCACAATCTGGTCGTCTTCACCATGCATGATCAACGTGGGCACGTCGAACTTCTTGAGGTCATCGTGAAAGTCGGTCTCGGAAAATGCTTTGACGCTTTCGTAGAGATTCTTGAGGCCGCCCTGCATGCTCCAAAGCCAGAACTGGTCCAGCATGCCCTGCGAGACGCTCATAGCCGGCCGATTGGCGCCATAGAAGATCGCAGCAAAGTCTTTGTAGAACTGGGAACGATCTTTGGCAGGACTGCTTCGCAATTCATCGAATAATAGCGCGACCGTCGCATTTTGAGTGCAGGCCTGGCGGATAGGATCAATGGAATGGAGAAACTTAGGTTGACTGGACTCTACTGAATCAAGCCGCGGGATTGTTGAATCTTCGCGCCGAGGGCGGCTCCACGGGCAAGACTCGCACGCGACGACGTTTCGTGAGAAAAGCAAGTCCCCATTGCAGCAAGACGAAAAGCCGATTGGCAAATCCAATGAGGAAGTAGATGTGCACCATCACCCAGAGGACCCATCCTGGGAAGCCGGCGAACTTTGCAAACCGCAGGTCGGCAATTGCGTATGCCCGGCCTACGATTGCGAGTTCTCCCTTATCCCAGTACCAGAATGGTCCAGGGTTCCTGCGGGCTGCCACGCGGCTCTGAATGACATCAGCGACGTACCGGCCCTCCTGGATAGCTGGCTGCGCTACTCCTGGCATCACCGTAGAAGTCGTGGCAATTCCCAACAAATTTCGAACCGGCGCAACAACATGAGCGGTATCGCCAATTGCAAAAACTTCAGGATGTTCGGGTATCGACAGGTCTGATCCCACAATGATCTTTCCTGACCTGTCTGTTTGTACGTTCAGCCATCGCCCGGCGGGAGATGCAACAACTCCCGCCGACCACAGTACGGTGGCCGCGCGAATTCTCTCTCCACCAACGATGATTCCATCCGAATCGACAGCCGTGACGCGGGCATTGGTGTGAATCTCAACGCCTAACTTCTGTAAATGCTGCTGCGCTTTGATTGAAAGTTCCTGAGGATACGTCGGCAGGATATGAGCCCCAGCCTCAAATAGCAGAATCCGTGCCGAGGGTGGATCGATATGCCGAAAGTCATGCGCCAAAGTCATGCGCGACATTTCGGCGAGCGTGCCTGCCATCTCGACCCCACTGTTCCCGCGCCAACAAGTGCAAATGTCATCTGGCGCCAAATTTCCTCGGGTGGTGCGTGTTCGATCGAGGCCATCTCTTCGGCTCGCTCGAACGCACGCAGTATTTTGTCGCGAATCACGTCTGCATCATCGAGCGATTCCAGGCCAGGTGCAAACTCTCGCCATTCGTCGTGTCCAAAATAGTTGTACTGGATTCCGGTTGCGAAGATCAGGAAGTCATAGAGCAGGTCACCTCGTGTGAGATGAACGATACGTTTCCCGGAGTCGATGCCCGTGACTTCATCCAAAAGAACATCGATGTTCTTCTGATGGCTGAAAATCGAACGCAAAGGACCTGAGATTTCATCGGCAGAAAGCAAGCCTGTTGCGGCCTGGTACAACATCGGCCGAAAGAGATGGTAATTGCGCTTATCGATCAGCGTCACCCGAACGGGAGCGTTGCGCAGGGAACGAGCTGCGGAGAGTCCTCCGAAGCCGCCGCCGACAATGACTACGCGAGGCAACATTCACTGCAACCATCATCCAAGCATCCCATGAGATGAGACACGAGAACGCTTCGATGCTGTTTCCTCTTCTTACTCTTGGATAAGAACGGTTGTTTGGAACTGCATGGCTTCGCAGATTCCTTCTATCGTCACAACATCTGAAGCTGCAGCAAGGAGAAACAGAGATGCCGGTACGCGACGCACAACATTCTATTTGAATCGCGAAGGGTCCCTGAAAATCTAATGGAGCTAATCGGAAACGTAGACGCACAACGGATAAATTCAGAAAGGAGATCTAGTATGGCAAGTGCAGGAGCACCTCTACCGCAAACCGCTTCCTCTCTTCGCTTTCACATCGAGACCAGTGAACATGATGATGGTCTTTCGGCCTTTACCCCTGTGCGTCCGCGTCTGTTCGGCATCGCTTACCGGATGCTCGGAAGTGCAGCGGAAGCTGAGGATATCGTGCAAGACGTTTGGGTGCGGTGGCAGTCTACCAATCGAAGAGCAGTTGAGAACCCACCCGCTTTCCTGGCGACGACAACCACACGACTTTGTATCAACCTCTCCCAGTCCGCTCAGTTGCGCCGTGAAACCTACATCGGGACCTGGCTACCCGAACCTGTGGACATTAGCAGCGATCCGGGATTAGGTGCCGAGCGCGGTGAATCGCTGAAACTTGCGGTCCTGCTACTGCTTGAGAAACTCTCTCCAACAGAACGCGCCGCGTATGTTCTGCGAGAAGCATTCGATTACCCCTACCGCCAGATCGCAGACATTCTGAAGATGGAGGAAGCAAATACTCGCCAACTGGTCTCTCGCGCGCGTAAGCACATTGCCGACGGCCGGCGCACGTGCGTAAGTGCAGGCGAGCAGCGGCGTTTATTGGAAGCATTTATTACAGCCGCCCAACAGGACGATATGGCTGGCCTCGAAGATCTATTCGCCGAGGACATTGTTTCTTACTCGGATGGCGGAGGCATTGTGCGTGCGGCACGCGTGCCGATTTCCGGACGCACGCGTGTCGAGACGTTCATTGCCGCCGCCGCGGCACATTTCTGGACAGGCGTGACGCTTGCCTGGGTGGAGACAAACGGACAGGCGTCTGTTCTCATGTCGCGCGATGGGGCTCCCGTGGCGCTCACAACCATCGATGCTTCCGAGGATGGCATCCATCAGATCATGTGGATCATGAGGCCAAGTAAACTCGCTGCAATCTCAAGCTCACGTCATCGACTGGCAGCCGATTTTGCGAATGGTGACGAACCTTCCATCAAGCGATAGCGGCCATTGGTCATTAACAAGACATTCTTTATCGCTCCGCGTGCGTCCCCTTCGTTCCTGATTTCCAACCAGAAGCTACATAGTCCTCGATCTCCGGCCCTAGCCCTTCCTGCGTATCAGATAACGTGCGGGCCACGGTGGCAGTTATCTCCTCGCGAGGTATGTCGTCGAACATTACGCTGATGCGATCACCGATCAATAGCTCTTCAATTGTGACCTCGTTCTCATGCACGAGCTTCGACTCGCATTTCCGAACCTGCCGGTTTCCTGCCGCTTTTTCTAGCCCGGCCAGCCGTAACTTGCCGCGAGAGTTTGCAGAGCTTCCAGATCGACCGATTCCCCGGAACCGGAGATGTCGCTCGATGTGCTGTCCTGCGGACATGGAGGGGCGTCGGCCACGAACGGCGACGGAAGATTCGGGAGAGAAGCATCTGGCTCCCGGAAATTCAGTGCCACTTTGAGATTCGCAATTTGGTCGGAGGCGTCGCGCGCGGTGAGTGGCTCTAATCCGAAACGCCACTCAAGCAGCTTGAGAATAGACGTGTGATCAAACACCTGGTGCATCACGCGCGGGCTCTGCGGATTGCCGCGGGAAAAGGGCGACACCACCACCGGGGGAATACGCATGCCAAGAAGAGCGTTTCCATTTACCAGATCGGGATCGACATTATTAGGCGCAATCACGCGCGGAGGTGGAACATGCTCGAAAAATCCTCCCCACTCATCGAAGGTGAAGATCAGCACGGTGCTCGACCACGCAGGCGATTGCGAGACCGCATTGAAGACTTCCGCCATGAAAGTATCACCGGCGCGCATGTCGGCATGGGGATGGTCGTCGTTGCCATCGCCTGTGTTCACCGTTGTATAGCGTGGATCAAGGAAGGAGAATGCAGGCAGCGTGCCCGCGGCAGCAGCGGCTAAGAACTGCGGATAGGTGGCGGAAATCGGACTGTACTTCGAGCCCCAGAGTGCCAGAAAGGGAATATTGGAGAAGTAATAACGGGCGCTGACGCCTGCCTGCGCAAATCGATCCCAGATGGTTGGCAAGGTGGAGATCGTATATGTATTGCTCAAGCGATCGGTCTGCGCAGCGTGCTGGAAGATCCGATTCGGGAATGTGGAGCTCATGATCGAGCAGAAATACCGGTCGAACGAAGTGTAGTTTTTGGCCAGGGCGTTGTAAAAAGGCAGGTCCTGCTCGACGTAGTAGCCGATCGAGTAAGTATCGTTCTGTCCAGCGCGCAGGAAGCCATCCATCAGCCCATTGTCATACTCAACCCGCCCGCCGCTATAAGAATGGTCAGGCACGGGATGCGGACATCCGGTGTAATCGGGTGCGAGCGGATAGGTTTGATGCGATACTCCTTGCGAATCAACGTATGTGAGACCTGCCTGCTTTCCGTCGGCATTCGGCAACCATCCCAGAAGATGATCGAAGCTGCGGTTCTCCATCATCACCACCACAATGTGATCGATGGCGCCTTTGCCGCCCGCCTTGAGGCCGGCATCTTTCTGTGTTTGGGCAAACAGTTGTTCGCTGAGAAGATCCGAGTTTTGTGCCAGGAGTGCTCCGCCGGCAGCACCAACTATTCCACGCAGAAAATTCCGCCGATCCATACCTTTTGCTCCGTGTCCGCTTTGTACCTATGGAAATGCTTTGATGGCCGCGACGCCGGTAGGGAAGTCCGGAAAAGATGAATATCAGCTCACAAGTCGGACTCCCAATCTCCGTAGCCGAATCAGGGCAGATCAGGACGTCAGGGTTTTCGTTACTCAGGACATGAATCGTCCCGAATTCGAATTTCTCGTCCGCGATGATGTGAAGTCGAAATGAGTCATCGACGGCACAGGAACTTACTGCCCTATGCCAAAGACGCACTGAATAGTTGCGCTGACGGTAAGCTTGCCTGGCTGCACTGGTGGTGGCGGAGGAGTGGCTCGTTTGTTGTGTGAGAAGATGCCGCCAACACCGGCGACTTCGGAAGAGCTCACCTCGACCGTTTGGTTCACCGAAGGAACGTAGGCCATCTCGATCGGC
>Ga0134126_10006287_pt1 | contig 14862 bp, 11 predicted proteins | sample KB31752_FD_96881 | JGI IMG/M metagenome (GOLD analysis project Ga0134126, IMG submission 96881) | Terrestrial soil microbial communities with excess Nitrogen fertilizer from Kellogg Biological Station, Michigan, USA - KB3-175-2 | ecosystem: Environmental > Terrestrial > Soil > Unclassified ...
AGCGAGGTCTGGCCGCGCAGCCCGTGGACCTGGGCCCAGCCGGTGATCCCCGACTTGACGCGGTGGCGGTCGCCGTAGCGGATGATGTCGTTGCGGAACAGTTCGACGAACTCGGGACGCTCCGGCCTCGGCCCGACGAGGCTCATGTCGCCGCGCAGCACGTTGAACAGCTGCGGCAGCTCGTCCAGCGAGGAGCCGCGCAGGAACCTGCCGACGGCCGTGCGCCGGTCCTCGCCCTCCACGCCGCCGGGGGCGACGTCGCCCGCGAGCAGGAAGTCGAGCGCGCTGCTGTCGGTCTCGGGCGCGTCCTCGCTCTCGCGCATCGAGCGGAACTTGTAGAAGTCGAACACGCGGCCGTCGCGGCCCACGCGGCGTTGCTTGAAGAGCACCGGACCGGGGCTCGACAGCTTCACCGACAGCGCCGCCAGCGCGATCAGGGGCGAGAAGAGGATCAGCATCAGCAGCGCGAGCACGCGATCGAGCGCGTGCTTGACCGCGAACTGCATGCCCTTGGGATCGACCGCGGTGAAGGACAGCAGCGGCAGCCCGCCGACCGTGTCGTAGCCGACGCGGTCGTTGATCAGGTCGAACATGCGCGGCACCACCGCGACATCCACGCCGAGTTCCTGGCAGCGGGGGATCAGCCGGCTCACGCGGGCGTCGGCGACCGAGGAGAAGGCGACGATCAGGTACTTGACGCCGGTCCGTTCCACGGCGTCCTCGAGGTCGTCGATCGTGCCCAGCACCGGGACCTCCCGGCCGCCGACCTCGGCGACCGAGCGCGGGTCCTCGTCGAGGAAGCCGACCGGCGCGAGGCCGTACTCGGGGTGGTTCTCGAGCCGCCGCGCGACCTGCGCACCGACGACGCCCGCACCCATGATCAGCACCGGCTTCCCGATCAGCCGCTTGGCACGCGCGCGGCGCTGTGCCAGCGCCAGCACCGTGCGGCCGAGCCCGACCCCGACGAGCGCGTAGAACCATGCGCGCGCCCACATCCCCTGTTCGGGCACCTGGTGGTTGAGCGCCAGGCCGAGGATCGCGACCATCATCGCCGCCACCGAGACGCCGCTGATGACCGGCACGATGCCGTCGAGCACCTGCGTGCGCAGCTTCGTGCGGTAGAGGCCGCGCAGGTAGAAGAGCAGCACCACGAGGAACGGCATCAGCAGCAGCGGCGCGCGGAGGCCGTCGGCGTTCACGACGCTGCCGAAGCCGCCGAGCGCGATCACGAGCGCCAGCCACACCATCACGAAGTCGATGATCGGGCGCACCACGCCCCAGCCGGCGCCCTCGAGCGCCCACTGCAGCGGGCCGTGGAAGTCGCCGCTGTGCAGCGTCTTCGGGGTCGGGGCGTCATGCGCCAGCTCGCTTCTCAGCGAGATGGTGCTCGATGTCGTCTGCTGTGTTACTCGCGCGCGGTCCATTGACTGCCGGGTCCGTCCTTCAGTGACTACTCGGGTCCTGCGTCCCTTCCCTTTAGCCGCTTCCTGTCGCTCCGGGACCACCGCGCGTCGCGCCGGAGCCTCGTGTCAGCAAGACCGTCACGAGCGCTGTCAGCGCCAGGACCACCAGCACCGCCACGACATATGCAACGTCGCTCCCGCTCAGCCCGAGCGCAGGCGCGCTCGCGGACGTCGCGGTCAGTGCCGGGAGGGCCCCTTCGGCGCGCCCTGAGACGGCGCCCGTGCTGCGCGGTGCCTTCCCCTGGTGCGAGGCGGTTCCACTCCCATTCCCGCCGGCGCGGGCGGGCCTGACCCCTGTCCCTGGTGCCGGCGAGGCTTCAATCGAGACGGACTGCGGCGAGGACGCTTCCCCGCCGGCAGCGGTGCCGGCGCTGCCGCCGCCGCTGCTGCCGCTCCCACCCCCGCTGCCGCCGATCAGCGTCGATCCGAGGATCGCCTGGTTGCCCTGTCCCGGGCCGCCGTATCCGCTTAGCAGCGTGCTGGACGCCGACGCTGCGGGCGCGAAAGCGCCGAGCAGCCCGAGCGCGAGCAGCGCGAAGGTAGTCGTCAAGCGATGCTTTGCCATCTATCCCTACCGTGGGTTCCCTTCTTCGGCCGGGGCAAAAACGCCCTCTGTCCATGCCACTCGACCGTCTTCGCCTCATCTCGGTTGGCAGTCAAACGGGCCCCCCGCCCGAGCTTCGGCGATTCGACGAGATGGCCATACGCTAGCGAAGCGGATACCGCCTGTCGAGGCCGATTTCGGATGTTCGGCCGCGCCTTCGTGGCTGAATTCGGACCTTCGACCCCGGCCGGGGCACTCACACGCCCGGAGCAGTCCAGATGGAGGAGGCTCAACCGAACTGCTCCGCTTGCAGCAGGATCACGCGATTCAGCCGCTGCACGTCGACGCGGCGGCCGTGCCGGACCAGTTCGAGCGCCCGTCCGGTGAGCGGATCGCGGGGGTTCAGCGCCGCGGCGCGGGAGAGCAACGCGAGCGCCGCCGCGCGCCGGCCCTGCGTCGAGGCGATCGCCCCCCGCTCGAGCGTCGCGTAGGCGTCGTCGGGCGAGCGCCCGAGCGCGCGGGCGAATTCGCGGTCGCCGCGGACGAGTTCGTTGCGCCGCAGCGCGATCGAGCCGGCCAGGAGGTAGGGCTGGGCGCTGAGCGGATCTAGGCCGGCCGCGCCTTCGAGCCGCGAGTAGGCAGTGCCGGGAGCGCGCTGCCAGATGCGCGCCGCCTGCTCGACCTCGAGCCCGCTGAGCCAGGGACCGGCGAGAGCCAGCGCCGCGACGATCGCCAGCGCGGCGCCAGCTACGGCGGCAGCGATGACCGCGGGGCGGCGCCCGCGGCCGGGCGCGTCGCGCGCGGGCTCCTCGGGGGCCTCGCGGGCGGGCTCGCCGGAGCGGGCCTCCTCTGGCACGTCGCGGGCCGTCTCAGGGCGCGCGTCGCCGGGGGCCGCGCGGGCAGCCCGCGGCGCCAGCCCGCAGGCCAGGCCGAGCATCGCGAACGCGGGCGCGCCGAGCCCGGCGAACTCCCAGAACCAGTCGACCGAGCCGTGGATCGCCCAGTAGCCGAAGCCGGCGAGCGCCGCGGCGGCGACGCCCGCGCCGAGCCGGTCGCGCGAGCGCGCGGCGGCCATCGCTGCGATCAGCGCCGCCGCGACGCCGACGACTGCGAGGATCGCGCCGATGATCCCGGTCTGCGCGAGCGTGCGCAGCTCGACGCTGTGGGGATAGCGGGGCGTCTCGCTGCTGCGCCCGTGCCGGAGGTACTGCTGCTGGAAGTTGTCGGCGCCGATGCCGGCCACCGGATGCGCCGTGAACTCGTCGAGCGAGACGCGGTAGAAGTCGTAGCGGTTGCTGCCGAGGCCGCTCACCAGGCGGTCGCCGCCGCCGATGCTGCCGTAGCCGCCCTTGAAGCTGTGCCAGGCGTGTTCGACCCGGTGCACGGGGTTGCCGGCCGCGACGAGGCCGCCCGCCACGGCGGCGACGAGCACGACGATCGCCGCGGCGGCTGTGACACGGTGAACGAGACCGGGAGGCCCGGGCGCGCGGCCCGGCCGGAGCGCCTCCAGCGCGGCCCCCGCGCCCACGACGAGCGCGACGACCAGCGCCGCGAGCAGCGTCGCCGTGGTCGCCGAGTGGACGTTCGAGGCCACGGCTTCGCCCTGGTGCAGGTGGTTGCCCACGCGCAGCACGGCGGGCGCCGCGGCGGCCACCCCCGCCGCGACCGGGACGAGCAGCGCGAACGTCCGCGTGCGCGCCGGCAGCAGCGCGAACACGAGCAGGGCCGTGATCGGCGTCGCGTAGAGCGAGCCGCGGCTCTGGCTGAGCAGCGCGACCTCGGCGAGCACGACCGCCGACCCCGCCAGCAGGCCGCGCAGCGCCCACGGCAGCTCGCGCTGGCGGGCGAGCAGCAACGCCGGCCAGAAGGCCATCAGCCACTGCGCCGCGTTGGCGTTCGGGTAGCCGCTGGGGAAGTTCAGGCGCCCGCCCGGGATCGCCTGGGAGAGCGTGGCGGCCGAGGCGCCGTCGAGATGGAGCAGCACGTAGAGCGCGAGGCCGGCGAGGCAGAGGGTCCAGACGACGAGCAGGACCGCCGCCGTGACGCCCCGCTGCGGCCACCACGCGAACAGCACGAAGACGAGCAGGTAGAGCAGCGTCCGGTCCGCCCCTTCGAGCGCGTCGCCCTGCGAGGCGGCCCACGCGATCGACAGGTAGCTGAACGCGGTGTAGAGCGCGAACGCGCCGAGCGCGACGAGCACCGCCGCCGGGGGCCGCGTGCGCTCGTTGCGCATCGCGATCGCGGCGATCCCCAGTAGCACGAGCACGACCAGTCCCCCCGCGGCCCAGCGCGTGAGCGGATACCCAGCCTGGTCGGTCGCCCAGACGACGCACAGGGCGACCGCCGCCAGGCAGGGGACAGTGACGGGGGCCGCGCGCAGCGGCGCCGTGAGCCGGGCGCTCATCGGGGCAACGATAATCACAGGGGTGGAGGACTCCGACAGCCTCATCGGCTTCTACGAGCGCGCCTACTCCCACGAGGGCCCCGAGGCGGACAAGTACGCGCGCTGGCGGGCGTTGAGCGCGGTCGCCAAGGCCGACCACGTGACCGCGCTGTGCGCGCGGGTGGAGCTGTCCCCGGCATCGACGTTGGACGTCGGGTGCGGGGACGGCGCGCTGCTCGTGGAGCTGAGCCGTCGGGGCTTCGGCGGCACGCTCGCCGGGATGGAGATCTCAGAGCCGGCCGCCGAGATCGCGCGCCGGGCGTTGCCCGACGCCCGGATCGGCATCTTCGACGGCACGACGCTGCCGCTCGCCGGCGGGTCCTGCGAGCTCGGGATCCTCTCGCACGTCCTGGAGCACGTCCCCGACCCGCCGGCGCTGCTCGCCGAGACGGCGAGGGTCTGCCCGACGGTGGTGTTCGAGGTCCCGCTCGAGGAGAACGTCTCAGCGCGCCGCCCGGCCAAGCGCGAGCAGGCCGAGGAGATCGGCCACCTCCAGCGGCTCTCGCGCGAGGACGCGCGCCGCATCGCGACGGACGCCGGCCTGACGGTCGTCGCGGAGACGCAGGACGCGCTGCCGCTCGAGGTGCACCGCTTCTACGCCGAAGGCCGCGCGAGGCGCGCTGCCGCCGGCGCCAAGTGGGCCGTCCGCGCCGGGTTGGACCTGCTCGTGCCGGGCGTCGCGCGCCGGGCGTTCACGGTTCACTACGCGGCGTTGTGCCGCTGAGCCGGGCGCGTCACGGCCGAGAGCAGCAGCCCGAGCACGTTCCCCATCAGCTCGTCCGGCACCGCATCGGGGTCGGCGAGCTTCTGACGGGCGATGCCGTCGGCGAGCGCGTCGATCACGATCGCGAGCTGCTCGGCCGGGATCGTGAGCTCGAGGTCGAAGTCGCGCGCGCCCTCCGCGATCAGGCCCGTGAGCAGGCCGCGCGTCTCGGCGAAGCAGGCGGCGACGTGGGCACGCATGTCCGCGTCTCTGACCCCGTAGGCCCAGAACTCGGTGAACAGGAGCAGCGTCTCGGACTCGCGCTGGATCATCGTCATCCACTGACGGGCGCCCCCCTCGGCGCGCTCTGAGATCGAGGTGCGCTCGCGCACCGCGGCGGCGATTTCCTCGCCGTGCTTGGAGACCTCGTGCGCCATCAGCTCCAGGAACAGGGCCTCCTTGCCGTCGAAGTTCGAGTACAGCGCGCCGGTGGAGAACCCGGCCTCCGAGGCGATCTCCTCGACCGAGGCGCCGTGGAACCCGCTGCGGGCAAACACGCTGCGCGCGGCGTCGAGCAGGCGCTCGCGGGTGTTGGCGCGGCTCTGCTCGCGCGTGAGACGGGTGCCGCTCGACGGCTCGGCCATGCGGACATCCTAGTTGACAGAGCAAACGCTATTTCGATAACGTCCGTTATCCCAACCTCGTCCGGAGGAGACGCATGGCAAGCGCGACCGCTACCACCCCAGACCTCGGCTCCCTGCCGACCGACGCGATCTCCTATGAGGACCTCTACGCACGCTGGGAGCGGGGCAACTGGCGCGCGACCGAGCTCGACTTCACCGAGGACGCGCGCCAGTGGCGCGAGGACTTCAGCGAGTTCGAGCGCCAAGCGGCGCTGTGGAACTACTGCCTGTTCTTCTGGGGCGAGGACGCGGTCGCCGACAACCTCTCCCCCTACATCGACGCCGCGCCGCTGGAGGAGCAGAAGTACTTCCTGACCACCCAGCAGGTCGACGAGGCGCGCCACGCGGTCTTCTTCAAGCGCTTCATGCAGGAGGTCTGCGGCATCGGCGACGGCACCATGGCAAGCGGGCTGCAGGCGATCCGCCCCCAGCTCACCCCCGGCTTCCGCAAGATCTTCGACCGCCTCGACACAATGGCCGACGAGCTGCGTGCCGACCGCTCACCGGCCAAGCTCGCCGCCGCGGTGACGCTCTACCACGTGGTGATCGAGGCATCGCTGGCCCAGCCCGGCCAGCACTTCATCACCAGCTACCTGGAGCGCCGCGGCCAGCTGCCGGCCTTCCGCGAGGGGATGGAGAACATCGCCGCCGACGAGCAGCGCCACATCGGCTTCGGCGTGAAGCTGCTCGCCGACCTGAACCGCGAAGACCCGGTCGGCGTCCCCAAGGCCGTCGCCGCGCTGCTCCGCGACGTGACGCGCTACACCGCCCAGGTGCTGATGCCGCCGGGTTGGGACGAGCGCTACATCACCACCTTCGGCTCGACTTTCGACGAGGTCGGCGTCGAGGGCGTCACCTCGATGACGACGAAGCTGCGTTCGGCCGGGCTGCCGGTCGAGTCGCTGCCGGGACCGCCGCTGCTGCCGCCCGGGCTGACGATGCTCGAGCTCTCACAGCGCGGCCGCGCGCTCGCGAAAGCGAACGTGCTCGGCGTGCGCCAGGGTCCGACGAGCCGCGACCCGGAGACCGTGGCGCTGATGTTCGACACCGTTCGCCGCACCGTGAACCCGGCGCACGGCCTGCGCCGCCCGGCGACCTTCCAGTGGGAGTTCACCGACCCCGACATCGCCACGTGGCACCTGCGTGTCGACAACGGCTCCAGCAGCGTGGCCGAGGGCGCGGTCGACAACCCCGACCTTCGGCTGCGCATCGCATGGCAGGACTGGGCGGACATCGTCGGGCAGCGGCTGAACCCGCTGAAGGCGGTGGCGACCGGGCGGCTGCGCCCGCGCGGGAACCCGCTCGCGCTGCACAAGCTGACGAAGGTCTTCCCGCAGGGCTAGCGCGCCGCTCGAGCGCCTGCGGTAGCGCGGCGCCTCGAGCGCAGGCTAGTCCGTCCTAACCGGGCGCGAACTCGTGCTCGGCGGCGTTGACGCCCGCGGCAGTCGCGGTGCCCGTTGGTGAGCCGGCTGCTGTGGCAGCCCGCGCGATGTGCTTGGGCGGGGCGGCACTGGACGTCTGCTCGGGTGTGAACTCACGCTGCGAGGCGGCCGCAGCGGTCGACGCCGAGACGCTCCGCCTCCTCACAGGCGAAGGAGCGCGGCGTGGCGGCGCCACAGCGGCCCGGGCCTGGTCGATCCGTGGCAGGAACTGCGCGCTGGAATGCCGCACCGGCGGCACCCGGTGCCCGCGATCGTGGCCAGCGCGCCCCAGCGTCACGCACCCGGCGCCCACCCCGAGCGCGAGCAGGCACCCCGCGGCGAGCTTGGCGGCGAGCCCGCTGCCGCCCAGCGCCCAGCCGCCCCCGGCGGCGCCGCTTCCTGCCGCGGCGGACGCGCCCAGCGGCGCGGGGGCCGCCGCGCCGTGACCGCCCGCGGCCAGCGCCGCGAGCCCCGCCCTTCCCGCGCCCGGGAGCGTCAGGACCGGCGGCAGGGCGGCCGCGAGGCCGCGCAGCGACGCCACCTGCCGCCGGCAGCCGGGGCATTCGCGCAGGTGGGCCACGGCGATCCTGTGGCGCTCGCCGGCGGGGTCGAGCATGCCGAACGCGACCGCGCGGATGAGCGACTCCTGCTCGCGGCAGAACTCGCCCGCGCTGATCGACTGCACGAGCGCGCCGATCTTCTGCGAGACGCCCGCGCGCCCGGCGCCCCGTCCCTCCATCAGCTTGCGCATCCGCGTCTCTGAGATGCCCATCCGTCTCGCGGCCTCCGAACGGGAGTAGCCGTGCAGGTAGCACAGCGCCGCGGCTTCGCGCTCGCGCAGGTCCAGGCGGCAGCGGATGCCCTCCAGCAGCTGGCGCAACCGCGCGCGATCGTCGAGCTCGGAGTCCAGATCGGGTTCGATGCCCGCGGCCGCGTCGAGCTCGGACTCGGTGTGGCGTCGCAGCCGCAGCTCCTCGATCGCGCGGCGGTAGGTCACGAGGGCCAGCCACGCGGCCGGGTTGGCGACCTGCTCGCCCCGCACGGCCGCGCCGTATAGACCCTGCCAGGCGGTCGCGTAGCAGGCGTCCAGGTCGGCGGCGTCGAGGGTCGCCCCCCGCGCCCGCAGCCGGGCGCGCACGATCGCGAGCACCCTGGCTCGCAGGGCGTGGAAGTCACGCTCGAGCATTCGCTCGGCGCGGTAGAGACGAAGTGCCGCGGGGCTCATCGCGGCCCGAGGGTACGCGCCGCACGGCGGCGCGAGGGGCAACCCGCGGGGTCCTTCGCCAGATCCTCGGCGGATGCGGGTCAAACGTGGTTCGAAGAAGGCCCACGCTGTCTCCGACTGGATCGATCAGCCGTCCAGAGCGTGCGCAGCTATCTTCAGCGGATCGGAGCCGACCCAGCCTCCATGTCATCCGCCGCGGCGCCGGCGCCCCCGGAGCGGGCCTCGGTTCTCGGTGTGCCGCTCGCGGTCAGCGACTACGCGGAGGTCGTGGACTGGATGGAGCGCACGATCGAAGCCGGCGGCCGCGCCTACGTGACCGCGGCGGCCGTCAACCTCGTGATGAGCGCGCGCGAGGAGCCCGAGACCGCCGCCGCCGTGCGCGACGCCACGCTCGCCGTCCCCGACGGCCAGCCGCTCGTGTGGGCGCTGCGGGCGCTCGGGCACCGGCGCGCCACACGCGTCTACGGGCCTGATCTGATGCTCGCGTTCTGCGCGCGCGCGGCCGAGCGCGGGATCCCGATCTACCTGTACGGCGGGCGCACGCCCGAGGCGCTGGCCCTCCTGCAGGCGCGGCTGCGCGAGCGCTTCCCGGGGATCCCGATCGCAGGCAGCTACTCGCCGCCGTTCCGCCCTCTGACGGCCGCAGAGGAGGCCGAGGTCGCCGCCCGCATCGACGCCTCCGGCGCCGCCGTGGTCTGGGTCGGCACGGGCCAGCCCAAGCAGGAGAAGTGGATGCACCAGATGCGCCCGCGCCTGGCCGCACCGCTGCTCGTCGGCGTCGGCGCGGCGTTCGACTTCCACGCCGGCCTCGTCTCGCAGGCGCCGTCGTGGATGCAGCGCTTCGGCCTCGAGTGGGCCTACCGCCTCTCGCGCGAGCCACGTCGCCTGTGGCGGCGCTACGCGCGTTACAACCCGCGCTTCGTGGCGTGCTTCGGCGCGCAGTACGCGCGCCACGTGCTCGGAAGGGCCCGGGCCGGGTTCAGCCGGACCGCGCCGCCCTGATCCGCTCCTTCCAGGACTCCGGCAGCCGCTTGCGCACTTGCGCGCGGGCGAGGTCGGGGCCGAGCGTGGCCCAGGCGACCGGCAGGCGCGCGGTCGCCGGGATCAGCGCCGTCCACGCCACGGGCTCGCTCTCGTTCGCGAGCCGCAGCTTGTTCTGCTGGGTGCCGATGCCAAGGTCGAAGCGCTCGCAGCCCTTCTCGAACGAGGCGCGCAGCACCTGCAGAAGGGCCACCTTCGCGGGGGCCAGGCGAGCCTGCCGCTCGTCCCAGCCGACGTTGATGCCGGCGGCCTCCGCGCCGGCGCTCATGTGCAGGTCGACGCAGACCGTCTCGCCGTCGAGCTCGAGCACGCACAGCCCGACGCGCCCGCTCTCGAGCGTTCCGGAGCACAGATCCTCAAGCCACGGTGAAAGCCGCGGCCCGAGATCCGCGAGCCGCGACCAGCCGCGCCCCTCCCAGCGCGCGCTGTGCAGGCGCGCGAACGCCTCGGCATCGGCGTGCAGGCTCGCCGCGTCGCTCCAGCGGCTGGTGCCCCCCGCCTCCTCGAACAGCCGCTCGGAGCGGCGCAGGTCGCGACGCAGTTTCGAGCTCAGGGTCGCGAGCCAGTCCTCGTAAGAGGGCTCTCGCAGGCGGATCACCGGCACGCCTTCCACCCGCAGCGTCCTCGAGAGCGGCCGCCGGCGTCCCGGCCACGTCTCCCGCGCCGCCTCCAGCCAGGGCGTCGCGCCCTGCATCGGCCCGAAGCGCACGCGCGCCGCGCGCGGCTCACCGGCGTCGAGCGCGTTCCCGACGGCGGCGGCCAGGTCGCGCTCGTGACCGGGCAGCACGAGCGGCCGCATGCAGACCCCGAAGTCGTCGGTCATCAGCCGGTACTCGGCGACGCCGAACCGCCGCGAGGCGAGATAGAGGGGGGCGAGGCCGGCGAGCCTCGCGCCGTCGCGGACCGCGACCACTCGCGCCTGCATGTCGGGCGCGGCGACGTGCCGCCACCACGCCAGCACCCATGCCGGCCCGGCGACCGAGTTCGATGCCGCCACGGCCAGCTCGTCCCACTCGGGCGCCAGCGCCTCGGCGGCGCCGAGGTCTGAGATCAGCTCAGCGCCGGGCACGCGCGCAGACGGTAGTAGCTGACGTCGCCGGAGAAGTACGGCCGGATGCGATCGCGTACTGCTGCAAGGTCCCCCCGAAGCTCCCCTCTAGCCCCGCACCGGTTCTCCCACGCCTGGTTCCTGCCCGGCTGCGCTTGCGGGAAACCCGACGCCGCGTGTCTCCCGCACGACAGAATATCCCCCCGCGGGCGCCGGCAGCGCGCTGTGTGCGCGCCCTGCACCGCTAACCTCAGCCTCGACATGAGCGCCCCGCAGAGCACCGCCGAGGTGGCCGTCGTCGGGCTCGGCCGGGTCGGGCTCCCCCTGGCCCTGTCGTTCGCCGATCGCGGGCTGTCGGTGATCGGCGTGGACAACGACCCCGCCCGGGTGCGCGCGATCCGCGAGGGCCACATGCCCTTCGAGGAGCCGGGTGCCCAGGAGGCGCTCGACCGGCTGCGCGCGGCCGGCTCCCTGTCCCTCACCGAACAGGTCGCCGACGCCGCCGCCGCGCGTCAGATCGTGATCACGCTCGGGACGCCGTCGTTCTCGCACATCGAGATCGACATGCGCGACATCCGCGCCGCGCTCGACGACCTGCTGAGCGTGCTGACCGAGGGTCACTCGCTGGTCCTCCGCTCGACGATCGCACCCGGTACGACCGACTTCGTCGCCGGCTACCTGGCGAAGCACAGGGGCTTCGAAGTGGGCGAGGAGGTGTTCGTCGCCCACGCGCCGGAGCGCATCGCGGCCGGTCGCTTCTTCTCGGAGATCGACACGCTGCCGTGCATCGTCGGCGGCGTCGGCCCACGCTCGGGCGAGGTGGCCGCCGAGCTGTTCGGCGTGTTCGGCGCTCCGATCGTGCAGACCACGCCCGTGCAGGCGGAGCTCGCGAAGATCTGGGCGAACATCCTGCGCTACACGAACTTCGCGCTGCCGAACCTGCTGATGATGGACTGCGAGCGCTACGCGGCCAACGTGTTCGAGGTCATCGATCTGATCAACCGCGACTACCCGCGCGGCGGCATCGCCCGGCCCGGGTTCACCGCCGGCACGTGCCTGCGCAAGGACTTCGCCTTCTCGGAGGAGCGCTCGGCGGCGCCCGGGATGCTGCTGGCGGTCTCGCGCGTCAACGAGTCGGTGCCGCTGTTCCTCGTCGAAGGCATCAAGCGCCGGCTCGGCCCGCTCGCGGGTCGCCGTGTGGCCGTGCTCGGGCTCGCCTTCAAGGCGGACACCGACGACGAGCGCGATTCGCTCGCGCACAAGCTGATCCGGCTGCTCGAGCGCGAGCTGGCGGACGTCACGGTGCACGACCGCCACGTGCCGACGCCGACCGCGCCGCTGGAGGAGGCGCTGGCCGGTGCCGACGCCGTCGTGATCGCGGCCAACCACGCCGACTTCCGGGAGCCCGCCACGCTCGCGGCGATCACCGAGCGGGCCGCGCCGAACTGCCTCGTCGTCGACCCGTGGGACTGCTGTGGCGCCGCGCAGGTGTTCGCCTACGCCAGCGAGCTCGCGCAGCTCGCGGCCGCGGTCCCCGAGGGCCCTGTGGGATGAGCCGGGTGCTCGTCACAGGCGGCGCCGGGACGATCGGCGCCGCCGTCGTCAGACGCCTGCTCTCCGACCCGGCCTACGAGATCCGGGTTTCCGACCAGCGGCTGGCTCCGCAGTGGATGCGGGAGGGCTGCGAGGTCCACACCGGCGACCTGCGCGACCTGGAGCAGGCCCGGGCCGCGACGGACGGCTGCTCGCAGGTGATCCACCTCGCGGCGATCGTCGGCGGCATCGCGAACTTCCACAAACTCCCCCACACGCTCACCGAGGTGAACAACGCGCTCTACAACGCGGTCGTGCGCGCGGCGCTCGACGCCGAGGTCGATCGCTTCGTGTACGTCTCCTCCTCGATGGTCTTCGAGCGGGCGGAGGAGTACCCCACGACGGAGGCATACCTGCCGCGCTGCCCCGTGCCGGCCTCGGCCTACGGGTTCTCCAAGCTGACGGGTGAGGTCTACTGCCGCGCCGCGCACGAGGAGCACGGCCTGCCGTTCACGATCTGCCGGCCCTTCAACGCATACGGGCCCGGAGAGGTGCCCGACGCCGAGCCCGGCATCGCGCACGCCGTGCCCGACCTGATCGAGAAGGTGCTCTCCGGCCAGCGCCCGCTGCAGATCTTCGGCTCCGGCGAGCAGACGCGGACGCTCACCCACGTCGACGACATCGCCGACGGGATCGTCACCGCGATGGGCTCGCCGGCCGGGCTGAACGAGGACTTCAACATCTCGGCCTCGCGCGAGATGACGGTGGCGGAGATCGCGCGCGTGATCTGGGAGGCCTGCGGCGAGGACCCCGAGCAGTTCGAGCTCGAGCACCTGCCGACGTTCACGGTCGACGTGCAGCGCCGCTGGCCGTCGGTCGAGAAGGCGCGCGAGCTGCTCGGCTGGCAGTCGCGGATCGGCGTCGAGGAGGGGATCGCGGACACCGTCCGCTGGCTGCGCGAGCTTCGCGCCGCTCGCGGCGCGGGCGCCGCCGCGAAGGGGACCGCCCGCGGCGCCAAGGCACGCAAGACGAGCTCGCAGAACGGGCACGCGAGAAGCGCCGGCGCCGAGCGGACGGTCGGCCGCCGAGCGGGCGACGGCCGATAAGCTGCGCCGCCGTGCCCCAGCGCAAAGCCCTCATCACCGGTGTCACCGGCCAGGACGGGTCCTATCTCGCCGAGCTGCTGCTCGAGAAGGACTACGAGGTCCACGCGATGGTCCGGCGTGCCTCGACGGAGAAGTTCGAGCGCATCGAGCACCTGCGTGACCGCCTGACGCTGCATCAGGGCGACCTGCTCGACCAGCGCTCGCTGGTCGACGCGCTGCGCGCCAGCGAGCCGGATGAGATCTACAACCTCGCCGCGATGTCGTTCGTGGCGGTCTCCTGGATCCAGCCGACGCTGACCGCCGAGTTCACCGGCGTCGGCGTCACGCGCATGCTCGAGGCGATGCGCGAAGTGTGCCCCCAGGCGCGCTTCTACCAGGCCTCATCGAGCGAGATGTTCGGCAAGGTGCTCGAGGTGCCGCAGACGGAGAAGACGCCGTTCTACCCCCGCTCGCCCTACGGAGTCGCCAAGGCCTACGGGCATTTCATCACGGTCAACTACCGCGAGTCCTACGGGCTGCACGCGACCTCGGGGATCCTCTTCAACCACGAGAGCGAGCGCCGCGGCCTGGAGTTCGTGACCCGCAAGATCACCTGGCACGCGGCCGCGATCAAGATGGGCATCGCCAAAGAGCTGCGACTCGGCAACCTCGACGCCGAACGCGACTGGGGCTACGCCAAGGACTACGTCGAAGCGATGTGGCTGATGCTCCAGCAGGACGCGGCCGAGGACTACGTGATCGCGACCGGCGACGCCCACTCGGTCCGCGAGTGCTGCGAAGTCGCCTTCGCCGAGGCCGGGCTGGGCGACTTCGAGCAGTACGTGACGATCGATCCGGCGTTCGTGAGGCCAGCCGAGGTGGACCACCTGATCGGCGATGCCTCGAAGGCGGAGCGAGACCTCGGCTGGAAGCCGCAGACGAGCTTCGAGGAGCTCATCTCCCTGATGACGCGGGCCGACATCGACCTGCTCGCTGGCTAGCCTCTCGAAGGCGTGGCCGTCCCGCTGTTCGACATCTCCCGCCCGCTCGAGCCGCTGCGCGAGGAGCTGCGCGCCGCCGTGTCACGGGTGCTCGACCGCGAGCACTACATCCTCGGGCCGGAGGTCACGGCCTTCGAGCAGGAGTTCGCCGGCTACTGCGGCGTCGCGCACGCGGTCGGCGTGGCGAACGGCACCGAGGCGATCACGATCGCGCTGCGCGCGCTCGGCGTCGGCCCCGGCGACGAGGTCGTCGTCCCCTCCTTCACCTTCTACGCCTCGGCCGAGGCGATCCCGGCGACCGGGGCGACGCCGGTCTTCTGCGACATCGACCCGGACACCTACTGCGTCACCGCCGAGACCGTGAAGGCCGCGTTGACGCCGAAGACGAAGGCCGTGATCGCCGTGCACCTGTTCGGCAACGTCGCGCCGATCGCGGAGATCGAAGCGCTGGGGGTGCCCGTGCTCGAGGACGCCGCGCAGGCCGCCGGCTCGACCTCGCCGGCGGGCCGGCCCGGCGCGCTCGGTGCGATCGCGACGTTCTCGTTCTTCCCCTCCAAGAACCTCGGCGCCTTCGGCGACGGCGGTGCGATCACGACCGGCGACGCCGGGCTCGCCGAGCGCGTGCGCGTGCTGCGCTTCCACGGCTCGCACGACAAGGTCACCTACGAGGAG
>Ga0134126_10006289_pt1 | contig 14861 bp, 12 predicted proteins | sample KB31752_FD_96881 | JGI IMG/M metagenome (GOLD analysis project Ga0134126, IMG submission 96881) | Terrestrial soil microbial communities with excess Nitrogen fertilizer from Kellogg Biological Station, Michigan, USA - KB3-175-2 | ecosystem: Environmental > Terrestrial > Soil > Unclassified ...
ACCTTCGTGGTCAACGCGCTCGCGCCCGCCGAAGTGGCCAAGGTGGTGATGGACGAGGAGCAGCGCCGCATCGAAGTCGTGGTGCCGAACGATCAGCTTTCGCTCGCCATCGGGCGGCGCGGCCAGAATGTGCGCCTCGCGTCGCAGCTTTCGGGCTGGGATATCGACATCCTGACCGAGGACGAGGAAAGCGAGCGCCGCCAGGAAGAATTCCGCTCGCGCTCCAAGATGTTCATCGACGCGCTCGACGTCGACGACGTGATCGCGCATCTCCTCGTCACCGAGGGTTTCACCTCGCTCGAGGAAATTGCCTTCGTCGCCATCGACGAGCTGGCGGGCATCGAGGGCTTCGACGAGACCGTCGCCGGCGAACTGCAACAGCGCGCGCGCAATTTCATCGAGACCCAGAACGCCGAACGCGAGGCGCGCCGGCAGGAACTGGGCGTCTCGGACGAGATCGCGGCGCTCGACGGCATCACGCCGGCGCTGCTGGTGGCGCTGGGCGAGAAGGGCGTGAAGACGCTCGACGATCTCGCCGATCTCGCCGGCGACGAACTGGTCGAGATCGCGGACGCTACGGCCGACAAGCTCGAAGCGGAACAGGCCAACGCCATCATCATGAAGGCGCGCGAGCACTGGTTCGCCGACGAGAACGCGGCGGAACCGGCAAAGGAGTAATCGCACTTGGTACCGGCGCGGCGTCACGAAGCGGACGACGACGAGGCGACAGGGGCGGAGCGCCGCTGCCTCGTCACCGGCGACGTGCGGCCGAAAGCCGGGCTGGTGCGGTTCGTGGTGTCGCCCGAGGGCGCGATCGTGCCCGACGTGGCGGGCCGCCTGCCGGGACGCGGTTTGTGGTTGACCGCCCGCAGGGATATAGTGGCCGACGCGGTGGCGAAGCGGGTGTTCGGACGCGCGGCGCGGCGGCCGGTGGCGGTCGATGACGCCCTGCCGGATCGCGTCGAGGCGCTGCTTGCGGCGCGCTGTGTCGAACTGATCGGCCTGGCGCGGCGCGCGGGCGTGGCGGCGATGGGCTTCGTCAAGGTTGAGCGGATGCTGTCCGCGGGCGTCGCGGGATTGCTGCTGGGCGCCGCCGACGGCGCACGCGATGGGCGCGGCAAGCTGCGCGCCCAGGCGCCCGACGTGCCGGAGCGCGCGGAACTGACCGCGGCGGAACTCGGCGCCGCGTTTGGGCGCGACGCCGTGGTGCATGTGGCGCTGCGCGACGGCGCTCTCGCGACGGCACTGGCGGCGGAACTGGATCGGCTGGCCGGTTTTCGCGGCGATCGACGGATCAATGAGTTGGCGGTTGTGGAACGAGAATGAGTGAAACGAACGAGACCGATACGAAACAGAAATTGAGCCTCGGCCGCGGCGGCAAGCTCGAGCTGAAGCGCCCGGCCGAACCCGGCCAGGTGCGTCAGAGCTTCCCCCACGGCCGCACCAAGACCGTGACGGTCGAGGTTCGGAAGAAGCGCGTGGTGCCGCCGACCGCGCCGGAACGCGCCGCGCCGGCCGTGCCGGAGACCGTCGACAAGGCGCCGGCGCAGCATCAGCAGGCTGCGCCCGCCGAACCGCAGCGCCGCCCCCTGGTCCTGCCGCATGGCCTGACCGCCGAGGAAGCCGCGCGCCGCACGCGCGCGCTTCAGGGCGCGATCAAGGCCGAGGACGCCAAGCGCGTCGCCGAGATGGAGGCCGCCGAACTCCAGGCGCGCCGCCGCGCCGCCGACCAGGCCAACCGCGAGGCGATGGAAGAGGCCCGGCGCAAGGCCGACGACGAAGCCCGGCGCCGCACCGACGAGGAATCGAAGCGCAAGGCCGAGGACGAGCGCCGTGTCGCCGAAACCAAGCGCAAGGCCGAAGAGGACACGCGCCGGGCCGAGGTTGCGGAGCGCGCCGGCAAGGCCGCCGCCGCCAAGGTCGCGGCGCTGGCCGCGACCGGCAAGGTCAAGGTCGAGCCCGAGCCCGAGGAAGAAGCGCCGCGCCGCGGTCCCGGCCTCCGCCCCGATGCGCGCCGGCCCGCGCCCGCGCCGCGCCGCGACGTCGCGCACCGCCGCCGCGACACCGGCAAGGTCAACGTCACCCGCGCCCTGACCGACGACGACGAGCGCACGCGCAGCCTCGCCTCGGTGCGCCGCGCCCGCGAGCGCGAAAAACAGCGCGCCCATGCCCAGCTCGCCGAGCCGACCAAGGTGGTGCGCGACGTCGTGGTGCCGGAAAGCATCACGGTGCAGGAACTCGCCAATCGCATGGCCGAACGGTCGAGCGACGTCATCAAGGCGCTGATGCGCATGGGCGTCATGGCGACCATCAACCAGACCCTCGACGCCGACACCGCCGAACTCTTGATCACCGAATTCGGCCACAAGATCCGCCGCGTCTCCGAAGCCGACATCGAAATCGGCCTGTCGGGCGAAGCCGACGCGCCCGAGGAGATGGAGCCGCGGCCGCCGGTCGTCACCATCATGGGCCATGTCGACCACGGCAAGACCTCGCTGCTCGACGCGCTGCGCGGCACCGACGTCGCCAGCGGCGAGGCCGGCGGCATCACCCAGCATATCGGCGCCTATCAGGTCCGGCTGAAGAACGGCCAGCGCATCACCTTCATCGACACGCCGGGCCACCAGGCCTTCACCGCGATGCGGGCGCGCGGCGCCAACGTCACCGACATCGTCGTGCTGGTCGTGGCCGCCGATGACGGCATCAAGGAACAGACGGTGGAGGCGATCCGCCACGCCAAGGCGGCGCAGGTGCCGATCATCGTCGCCATCAACAAGATGGACAAACACGACGCCAAGCCCGATCGCGTGCGCCAGGAATTGCTCCAGCACGAACTCGTGGTCGAGGAAATGGGCGGCGACGTGCTCGACGTGCCGGTCTCCGCGATCAAGAAAACCGGGCTCGACAAGCTCGAGGAAGCGATTCTGCTCCAGGCGGAAATCCTCGATCTCAAGGCCAATCCGAGCCGCCGCGCCTCGGGCGCGGTGATCGAGGCCAAGCTCGAACGCGGCCGCGGCCCGGTCGCGACCGTGCTGATCCAGGCCGGCACGCTCAAGGTCGGCGACATTTTCGTCTCCGGCAGCGAATGGGGCCGGGTGCGCGCGCTCCTCGACGACCGCAACCAGACCATCACCGCGGCGGGGCCGGCGATGCCGGTCGAGGTGCTGGGCCTCAACGGCGTGCCCCTCGCGGGCGACGATTTCGTCGTCGCCGAGAACGAGGCCAAGGCGCGCGACATCGCCGACTATCGCCAACGCCTGCGCCGCGACAAGCAATCGGCCGGCTCGGGCCGCGGCACGCTCGAACAGATGTTCGCGCAGGCGGCGGCGGGCGGAAAGAAGGAGCTGACCGCGGTCGTCAAATCGGACGTGCAGGGCTCGCTCGAGGCGATCACCGCGTCGCTCGAAAAACTCGCTACCGACGAGGTCTCGACCCGCGTGCTCCATGCGGCGGTCGGCGGCATCAACGAAAGCGACGTCATCCTCGCCAAGGCGTCGAATGCCATCATCATCGGCTTCAACGTCCGCGCCAATCCGCAGGCGCGGGAACTGGCGCGGCGCGACGGCGTCGAGATCCGCTATTACTCGATCATCTACAACGTGATCGACGACATGAAGGCGGCGATGGGCGGCCTCCTGTCGCCGACCACGCGCGAGCGTTTCCTCGGCAACGCCGCCATCCGCGAGGTGTTCAACATCACGAAGGTCGGCAAGGTCGCGGGCTGCATGGTCACCGAGGGCGTCGTGAAGCGCGGCGCCAAGGTCCGCCTCCTGCGCGACAACGTCGTGATCCACGAAGGCACGCTCAAGACGCTGAAGCGCTTCAAGGACGAAGTCCGCGAGGTGCGCGAGGGTTTCGAGTGCGGCATGGCGTTCGAGAATTACGAGAACATCCAGGCCGGCGACGTCATCGAGTGCTTCGAAACGGAAGAAGTCGCCCGCGCGCTGTAGGGCGGCTTAACTCCCGCTTTTCTTTGCGAATTCCGGCCACTGGCGCGCGACCACTTCGCGCTCGTCCGAAAACGCATAGCAGGAATTGAGCAGCGACGGCCGCTTGCGCGCCGGCGGCGCCTCGCCCGCGCCGGGCTGGTGGCGCTTGTAGAGATCGCGGTCGACCAGCGGCATCACGGTCTGGAACGCGGTGGTGCCGACCGGGCCGAGCAGTTCGACAAGGTGGGTGCAGCCTTCGGTGCCGCCGAGGCGCTCGCGCACCTGTTTGCGAAAGCCGGGGCCGATGCGCAGGCCGATAAGGCGCTGAAAATTCGGCGTGACATTGGGGCAGATGCGATAAGGGCTCGAATCGGTCACCGCCTCGACGCCGTGAATCGTCAGCGTGTCGTCGATGGTGAGGCGAATCCACATGTCATGGATCGGCGAACCCGGTTTCACCTCGCCGCGTTCGCGGTTGCCGAAACCATAGGTCTTGGTGTCGGTGATGTGGCCTTCGATGTCCCACAGCCCGTCGGCGCGGCGGAACCCCTCGCATTGCACCTTGCGCGTATGGATATGCTCGCGGGAAGCGGGTGACGATAGCGGCATGGCGATACTTTCGGCGTGATGATGACGATCAGTGGGAGACGGCGTCGGCGGGCGACGAAGCGCCGGCCGCGTTGCCGAGGAAATCGAGGATGGTTTCGGGCGCGACGTCGGCGGTGACGAACACCTCGCCGATACGGTGCGGCAGGATCAGGGTGACGCGACCGTTCCGCACCTTCTTGTCCTTGCGCATATGGGCGAGCAAGGTCGCCGGGTCGCGCACGCGCTCGGGCAGAGCCGACAGCGAAATGCGCAGGCCCGACGCGGATAAAACACGCCTCACCCGCGCCGCGTCGCCTTCCTGCCAGTGGCCGAGCCGGACGGCGAGATCGCCGGCGAGGCACATGCCGAGGGCCACCGCCTCGCCATGCAGGAGCGAATCGCCGAATCCGGTCTCGGCTTCGAGCGCATGACCGAAGGAATGGCCGTAATTGAGGATGGCCCGCTCGCCGGTTTCGCGCTCGTCGGCCGCCACCACCGCGGCCTTGATCTCGAGGCTGCGCCGCACCGCATGGGCGCGCGCCGCGCCGTCCCCGGCGAGCAGCTTGGCGCCGTTGGTCTCGAGCCAGGCGAAAAACCCGGCGTCGCGGATCACGCCGTATTTCACCACCTCGGCATAGCCCGCGAGCAATTCTCGCTTCGGCAGCGTGGCCAACACGCCGGTATCGGCGAGGACCAGCACCGGTTGATGGAACGCGCCGATCAGGTTCTTGCCGTGCGCGCTGTCGATCGCGGTCTTGCCGCCGACCGCGCTGTCGACCTGCGCGAGGAGGGTCGTCGGAACCTGGACATAATCGAGGCCGCGCAGCAGCGTCGCGGCGGCGAATCCGGTCAGATCGCCGACCACGCCGCCGCCCAGCGCGATCAGCGGCGTGCCCCGCTCGATGCCGAGCGACAGGATGTCCTCGCACAGCCGCGCGAAATGCGCGAAGTCCTTGGTCCGCTCGCCGGGCGGCAGGACGATGTCGTGATGTGCGATTCCGGCGGCGTCGAGCGACGCGGTCAGCGCCGCAAGGTAATGCACCGCGACATTGGCGTCGGTGACGATGACGGCGCGCTTCTGCCGGATCGCGGGCGCGATCAGGGCGCCGGCGCGCGCGATCAGGCCCGCGCCGATATGAATGTCGTAGCCGTGCCGGTCGAGGGCGACGCGCAGGGTCGAGGCGGTGTCCGTCACGGCGTCACCGCAGCCGGGGAATCGGGATGCGCCGCCAGATAATCCCGAAGCCGCCCCATGATGGCGGCCACCATGTCCTCGGGCGGTCCGTCATTGCTGTCGATGGTGATGGCCGCCTCGGCGTAGACCGGATACCGTTCCGCCATCAGCTTTTCCAGAATCGCGCGTTTGTCGCCCTGTTTCAGCAAGGGCCGGTGATTCCGCCGCGCCACGCGCGCGAGCAGGATATCGACATCGGCCTTGAGCCAGATGGTGACGGCGCGCTCTTTCAGCAAGTCGCGCGTCGACGGGTCCATGAAGGCGCCGCCGCCGGTCGCCATAACATGCGGCGGGCCGTCAATCAGGCGCGCGATGACCCGCCGTTCGCCGTCGCGGAAAAAAGCCTCGCCGTGGCGCTCGAAAATATCCTCGATGCTCTGGCCGGCGGCCTGTTCGATCTCGCTGTCGGCATCGACGAAAGGAAGGCGCAATTCCTGCGCGAGGCGCTTGCCGATGCTGGTCTTGCCGGCGCCCATCAGCCCGACCAGCGCGACGGTCCGGCGCAGTTGCGGGGCCGTCATCGCCGCTTCGCGCGGCGATGCGTTGAAACGCTCATGCCGTCCCGATACACTGCCGCCGTTTAGCCATAAAACCAGCCTAACATAAGTCATTGGGACCGGCGCGACCAAAAATGGCAAGAGTCCTCCTCACCGTTATCGTATTGCTTGTCGTGGTTGTCGGGCTCGGGGTGGCGTATTTCGCCGTCACCGACGTGCCGCCGCCCTCCGGCAAGATCGAACACGTGATTCCCGAACAGCACCCGCAAAAATGAAATTCGCCGCCTTGTTGACGGCCGTCGCCGCCGCCGCCCTGGCGCTGATCCCGCCTGTCTCGGCCCAGGACGAACAGCCGCGCGCCCCGCTGCGCCTTGTCGCGCCGCCCCCGGTGCCGGACCGCGACACCGCGCCTAATCCGCCGGCGCCGCAATTGTCGCCGACGCCGCAAACCCCCGCCGGAATCGGCGCCGCCGATCTCGGGCCGCTCGACCCGAGCTGGGTGGACGCGCTCCCGAAGGGCGAGGCGCCGCTGCCGCCCGACATGTGGCAGGGCACGTCGCGCGGCATCGTGCGCGGCCTGTTGCCGCTGATCGGCCCGACCGATTCGCCGGCCGCCCGCGCGCTGGCGCGCCGCCTCCTGCTGAGTGGCGCGGCCGCGCCCCCGGGGGCCGACCCCGCCAATGCGCCGGGCCTCGTCGTGCTGCGCGCCGCGGCGCTGATGCGGATCGGCGCGTTCGCCGGGGCGCGGACCGTGCTCGACAATTTCCCCGCTGACAAACGCGGCGAGGACGCGGCGCGGCTGCGCATCGAGCTCGATTTCGCTGGCAACGACATCACCGGCGGCTGCGCCCGGATCGCCGCCGGCATCGCGCAGAACCGCAACGTCTGGTGGGACCAGGCGAATATCGCGTGCCTCCTTCTGTCGGGCGAGCGCGACAAGGCCGCGCTGGCGCTCGACGTCATGCATGACGACAACGCCACGCCCGATCCGCTGTTCGACACGCTGGTCGCCGGCGCGGGCGGCCACGCCGCGCGGCTCGACAGAAAAACCGCGCTGACGCCGCTGCGCGCCACGCTATGGGCGCTGAGCAAGCGCCCGCTGCCGGCCGAGACGGTCGCCGCGATGGATGCGGCGACGGCGTCGGCCTATGCCGGCAGTCGCGCGCCGGTGGCGCTGCGCCTCGGCGCGGCGGAACGCGCGGCCGCGCTCGGCGCATGGCCGCCGGATCGGCTCGCCGAACTCTATGGCAAGATGAGCTTCAGCGACGCCGAACGCGCCAACGCCTTCGCCGACGAGAAAACCGCGGACACGCCGCAAGGCCGCGCCTTGCTGTTCGCGCTGGCGCAAGGCGGCGATCCCGCGCCCCGCGCCCATGCGCTGGCGCTGTTTCTCGGCGCCGCCGCGCGGCACGATTTCTATTTCGCCGCCGCGCGGCTGGCGGCCCCGGTCATCGTGGCGCTGGGGCCGGGCGACGCGACCAAGGACATGGCGCCGCTATTCGTCCGCGCGCTGATCGCGGCCGACCGGATGGCGGATGCCGCGCCGTTTCTGCCGCTGATCGCCGGCCCGATGCCGCTCGCGACGCTGGTCGGGATCGTCGATGGCGCGCGGCCCGACGAAAAAGCGGCGGGAGAGGCGCTGGCGGCGCTGGAATTGCGCTCGACCGATTCGAGCCGCGCCATCGGCATGTTTTTCGTCCTGATGAGCGCGTATGGGCCGGGACCGGCGGCGTCGGAATTGGCGGCGCAGATGGCGCTGCCGCGCCAGTCGGCGATGCCGAGCGCCGCCTCGTGGCTCGCGTTGCAGCGCGCGGCGGCGGGACATCGCCGCGGCGAAACGATCCTCGCCGCGCTCGCGGTCCTGCAGGAAAACGGCGGCCTCAACACCGAGCCGATCGTGGCGGAGCGCGTTCTGTCGGCGCTGCGCGACGCCGGCTTCGACGCCGAGGCGCGCGCCATCGCGCGCGACGAAGCGGTGGCGAGCGGGCTGTGACATCCGAACCGCGCCATCTCGAGCCGTTTCTTGAAATGCTGGCGGCCGAGCGCGGCGCGGCGCGGCTGACCATCGCCGCCTATCGCAACGACCTCCTCGCAGCGTCGCGGTTCCAGAAACACGGCGCGCTCGACGCGGCGACCGGCGACGAGCTGCGCGCCTATCTCGCCCATCTGTCGCGCCAGGGCATCGCGCCGCGCAGCGCCGCGCGCAAATTGTCGGCGCTGCGCCAGTTCTTCCGCTTCCTGGTACTGGAGCGCGTCCGCGAAGACGATCCGACGGCCCAGCTCGACGCGCCGCGGCTCGGTCGCCCGCTGCCGAAAATCCTCAGCCAGGACGAAGCGGCGGCGCTGCTTGCGGCGGCGCGCGCGAGAAAGGGCGCGGACGGGACGCGGCTGGTCTGTCTCCTGGAGCTGCTCTACGGCTCCGGCCTGCGCGTATCGGAACTGGTCGGCCTGCCGCTGGCGGCGGCGCGCGGCGACAAACGTTTTCTGGTGGTGCGTGGCAAGGGCGACAAGGAGCGGCTCGTGCCGCTGTCGCGGCCGGCCCGCGCGGCGCTCGATACCTGGCTCGCGGCGCGGGCCGCGTCGCTCAAGCCCAAGACGGAATCGCGCTATCTCTTTCCCTCGCGCGGCGCGGCCGGGCATTTGACGCGCGAGCGCTGCGCGCAGCTCCTCAAGGCGCTTGCGGTCGAGGCCGGCCTCGATCCGCGACGCCTGTCGCCCCATGTGCTGCGCCACGCCTTCGCCAGCCATCTCTTGGAACAGGGCGCCGATTTACGTAGCGTGCAGGAAATGCTGGGCCACGCCGACATCGCGACGACGCAGATCTACACCCACGTCATGGGCGACCGCCTGCAGAAACTGGTGGCGACGCATCACCCGCTGGCGAGGAAGAAATGAGCTTCACCGAGATTCCCGAGCGGCCGGCGCGGCTCCAGCGCAGCCACCTGTCCGTGCCGGCCGGCGAGACGCGGTTCTTCGAGAAGGCCGCCGCCGGCGCCGCCGATATCGTGATGCTCGATCTCGAGGATTCGGTGGCGCCCGACCGCAAGGATGCGGCGCGCAAAAACGCCATCGCCGCGCTGCACGACGTGAACTGGCGCGGCAAGACGCTGTCGCTGCGCGTCAACGGGCTCGACACGGCGTGGACCTATCGCGACGTGGTCGATGTCGTGGAGCAGGCCGGCGACCGCCTCGATCTCCTGATGATTCCCAAGGTTGGCGTCGCCGCCGATGTCTATGCGCTCGACATGCTGGTGACGCAGATCGAGCGCGCCATGGGCCGCCGGAAAAGGCTCGGCTTCGAATTGCAGATCGAGAGCGCGCTCGGCCTGGAGAACGTCGCGGCCATCGCCGCCGCCTCGCCGCGCAACGAAGCGCTGCATTTCGGTTCGGGCGATTTCGGCGCGTCGATCGAGGCGCGCGTCACCAATATCGGCGGCGCGGTGCCGGAATACGCCATGCGCACCGACAAGGGCGAGATGCATTGGGGCGATCCGTGGCACTACGCGCTGTCGCGCATCGTGGTCGCGGCGCGCGCCAACGGGCTGCGGCCGATCGACGGCCCGTTCGCCGATTTCCACGACCCCGACGGATTTCGCGCCGCGGCGTCGCGGGTCGCGGCAATGGGCATCGAAGGCAAATGGGCAATCCACCCGTCGCAGATCGCGCTCGCCAATGAGGTCTTCACCCCGCAAGCGGCCGAGATCGACCGCGCGCGCCGGATCGTCGCCGCGCTCGACGAGGCGCAGCGACAGGGGCGCGGCGCGGTGACGCTGGACGGCCGCATGATCGACGCCGCCTCGATCCGCCAGGCCCAGGCCGTGCTGAAAAAAGCCGAGGCATCGGGCCGACGATGAAACACTATCTCGATTTCGAAAAACCCATCGCCGAGCTCGAAGACAAGATCGAGGAGCTGCGGCATCTGTCGAACTCGGCCGATCTCAACATCGCCGACGAGGTACAGCGGCTCGAGACCAAGCTCGACCGGCAATTGCACCAGGTCTATGCCCGGCTGACGCCGTGGCAAAAGGTGCAGATCGCGCGTCATCCCGACCGGCCGCACGGGTTCGACGTCATCAACGGGCTGATTGCCGATTTCACGCCGCTCGCTGGCGACCGCGCCTTCGCCGAGGACCGCGCCATTGTCGGCGGGCTTGGCCGGTTCCGCGATCAGCCGGTGATGGTGATCGCGCATGAAAAGGGCGCCGACACCGATGCGCGCATGCGGCACAATTTCGGCATGGCGCGGCCCGAGGGCTATCGCAAGGCGCGGCGCCTGATGGAGCTGGCGGATCATTTCCGTCTGCCGGTTCTGTCTTTCGTCGACACCGCGGGCGCCTATCCCGGCATCGACGCCGAGGCGCGCGGCCAGGCCGAGGCGATCGCGCGCGCCATCGAGACCTGTCTCAAGATCGAGGTGCCGCTGGTCGCCACCATCATCGGCGAGGGCGGCTCGGGCGGCGCGATCGCGCTCGCGGCCGGCAATCGCGTGCTGATGATGGAGCACGCGGTCTATTCGGTGATCTCGCCCGAAGGCTGCGCCTCGATTCTGTGGCGCGTGCCCGACAAGGCGCAGGACGCGGCCGACGCGCTCAAGCTCACGGCGCAGGACCTGACCAAGCTCGGCGTCGTCGATGCCGTGGTGCCCGAGCCGCTCGGCGGCGGGCATCGCGCGCCGCAACAGGCTGTCGCCGCGCTCGGCGACGCGCTTCAGCAGGCGCTGAAGCCGCTCCTGACGCTCGACGGGCCGACGCTGCGGGCACAGCGCCGCGACAAGTTCCTCGCCATCGGCGCAAAGGGGCTTTAGCCCGCGTCCTGCGGCTCGGCGGGGCGCAAACTGTAGCCGCTGCCGCGGATCGTGTGCAGCAGCGGCGCGGCGAAGCCCTTGTCGATTTTCTGGCGCAGCCGGCTGACGTGAACGTCGATGACGTTGGTCTGCGGATCGAAATGATGATCCCAGACGCGCTCCAGCAGCATGTTGCGCGTCACCACCTGGCCGGCGTGACGCATCAGATATTCGAGCAGGCGGAATTCGCGCGGCAACAATTCGATCTCGTTGCCGCCCCGCGTCACGCGGCGGCTCAGGAGGTCGAGTTCGAGATCGCCGACCTTGAGGCGGGTTTCCGCGCCGGCGCGGCGCACTACCGCGTCGAGCCGCGCCAGCAGTTCCGACAGGGCGAAGGGCTTCGGCAGGTAATCGTCGCAGCCGGCGCGCAGACCGACGACGCGATCCTCGACGTCGCCGAGCGCGCTCAGCACCACGATCGGCGTCTGGTTCTTGGCCGCGCGCAGCGCCGCGACGATCGACAGGCCGTCGAGGCCCGGCAGCATGCGGTCGATCACCAGCGCGTCGAAATTCTCGGCGACGGCGCGGTCGAGGCCTTCGCGCCCGGCCTCTTCCAGCGTGACGGCGTGACCGCTCTCGGTCAGGCCCTTCTTGAGGTAGGAGCCGACTTCGCGGTCATCCTCGACCACCAGGATACGCATGACTCAACTCGCCCAACCGAATTCCCCCCTTGGGAACCGTCGAGACCCCTGCGGCTTGGACAATCAGCCATTATCCTCGCTCTTGTCCATCGACACCGCGACATAGGCGTTGTTGCCGTTGCGGTTGATCAGCAGCAGCACGCTCTTGTTCTTGCCGGCGCGCGCCGCGTCGAGCTTCTTCGCGGCCTCCTTGGGCGACAGCACCGCTTCCTGATCGATGGTCTGGATGATGTCGCCGGGCTGCAATCCCTCATGCGCGAACGGGCTGGTGTTGGCGACGCTGGTCACCACCACGCCCTTCACGTTCTTGCCGATATGGAGCCGGGTGCGCCAGTCCTGGTCGAGCGGCGCGAGCTTCAGGCCGAGCGCCGAGACGTGCTGCGGCTCCTTCGGCTTTTCCTCTTTCTGCGGCGACGCGGCGGCGAGTTTCGGATTGTTCGGCATCTCGGCGATGAGCGGGTTGAGCATCGTCTCCTTGCCGTCGCGCCAGACCTTGACGTTGGCTTTTTCGCCGACCCGCGTTTCCGCGACGATGATCGGCAGGTCGCGGACATGCCGGATGTTGTGGTTGTCGAAGCTCAGGATCACGTCGCCCTGGCGGAAGCCCGATTTCTGCGCCGGTCCGTCCACCGTGACGTCGGCGACCAGCGCGCCCTCGGCCTTGGGCAGGCGCAGGCTTTTCGCGATCTCCGGCGTCACTTCCTGGATCTGCACGCCGAGCCAGCCGCGCAGCACCTTGTGGTTGCCGCTGCGCAACTGTTCGAGCACGGGCTTCGCGAGGCTCGACGGGATCGCGAAACCGATGCCGACCGAGCCGCCATTGGGCGAATAGATCGCGGTGTTGATGCCGATGACCTGGCCCGCGAGGTTGAAGGTCGGCCCGCCCGAATTGCCGCGGTTGATGGCGGCGTCGAGCTGGAGATAGTCGTCATAGGGACCCGAATGGATGTCGCGGCCGCGCGCCGAGATGATGCCGGAGCTGACCGTGCCGCCGAGCCCGAACGGATTGCCGACCGCGAGCACCCAGTCGCCGACCTGCGCGGCGTTGCTGTCGCCCCACGTGACATAGGGCAGCGGCTTGTCGGCCTTGATCTTGAGAAGCGCGAGGTCGGTCTTGCTGTCGCGGCCGACCACCTGCGCCGGGTGGCGCGTGTCGTCCTGGAAGATCACCGTCACCTTGTCCGCGCCCTGGACGACGTGGTTGTTGGTGACGACATAGCCGCTCGGATCGATGATGAAGCCCGAGCCGAGCGCGACGCGCTCGGCGTTGCGCGGCTGCTGGCCGTTGAAGCCCGGCATCTGCTGTTCGAAGAATTTCCGCAACAGCTCGTCGAACGGCGAATTCTGGTTCTGGCCGAATTGCTTGCCGCCCTTGTTGCCCTGATCCTGATCCTGGTCCTGATCGGGCGTGTCGTTATTGTCGGAATCCTCGTCGGTGGCGGCGGCTTCGCCTTTTTCCTCGGCCGAGACGTTGACCACGGCGGGCAGGACTTTTTTCACCAGTGGCGCGAGGCTCGGCAGCGCCGTGATCGTCTGGGGCGTGACCGCGGTTTCGGCGATGGCCTGGCCCGCCGGACCGGCGCCGATGGCGAGGCTCGCCGCGAACAGGATTGCCGCCAGATAATTCAGTCTCAACCGCATGGGATTCCTCGTCGGTCCGATCTCTGAAAGAAGCTAGGCACAGAATGGCGCCGGATTATGGCAGGGCTGGGGCCGTGAACCACGCTCCATTCTGACCGACGCCACCTTACGCGACCACCAACTCGGGATTAAATCGCGTTCATGTGAACGCCGCGCGTCACACCCGGCCGTGACAATGCTTGTATTTCTTGCCCGAGCCGCAGGGGCAGGGTGCATTGCGCGGCGTGCGGGCAAAGGGCGCCGCCACCGCGGCGACCGCCGCCTCGGCGGCATCGCCGCCGCCATTGGCATAGGCCGGCGCGCGACTTTCGCGCATCGCCATGCGGCGCGGCGGCTCCGGCATCGAGGCCATCGGCGGGGGCGGCGGGCCGTCGGGCCCCGCCATGTCCGCCGGCGGCTGTTCGAAGCGCACTTCGAGATGGCACAGCGTCGCGGTAACGCGCTCGCGCAGATGCGACAGCATCTCGCCGAACAGCACGAAGGCCTCGCGCTTGTATTCGTTGAGCGGGTCCTTCTGCGCATAGGCGCGCAGATTGATGCCCTGGCGCAGATGATCGAGCTGGAGCAGGTGGTCTTTCCAGCTCTGATCGAGGAATTGCAGCAAGAGGCTCTTTTCCGCCATGCGCATGAAATCGGCGCCGTAAGCGGTGCTCTTGCCGTCGAGCCGCTCCGTCACCGCCTTGCCGATGCGCTCGCGCACGTCGTCGTCGGTGATGCCGTCCTCGGCCGCCCATTCCGCGAACGGCAGGTCGAGGCCGAACAGGCGCAGCGCTTCTTCGTGAAGCAGCGCGGCGTCCCATTGATCGGCCAGGGCCTTCTCGGGCATCGCGCGCGCGGCCAGCGCCTCGACGACTTCGTCACGCATGTCGACGATCGTCGGCGCGACATCGGCCGCCGCCATCACTTCCCGGCGCTGTTCATAGACGACCTTGCGCTGGTCGTTCATCACGTCGTCGTATTTGAGAAGCTGCTTGCGGATTTCGTAGTTGCGCGCCTCGACCTTCTGCTGCGCTTTTTCCAGCGCCTTGTTGATCCAGGCATGGACGATGGCCTCGCCCTCCTGCAGGCCGAGACGCTGCAACATCCCGTCCATGCGCTCGGAGCCGAAGATGCGCATCAGGTCGTCTTCGAGCGAGACATAGAATTTGGAGGCGCCGGGGTCGCCCTGACGTCCCGACCGTCCGCGCAGCTGGTTGTCGATGCGGCGGCTTTCATGGCGCTCGCTGCCGATGACATATAGCCCGCCGGCCTTCACCACCGCGTCGTGGGCCGCCGCGATCTCGGCGCGGATCTCCGCGGCGCGCTGCGCCCGCGCCGCTTCGTCGGCGATGCCGGGAAGCTCGACCTTGAGGCGCATGTCGAGATTGCCGCCGAGCTGGATGTCGGTGCCGCGGCCCGCCATGTTGGTGGCGATGGTGACGGCGCCGGGCCGGCCGGCCTGCGCGATGATCAGGGCTTCCTGCTCGTGGTACCGCGCATTGAGGACCT
>Ga0134126_10006290_pt1 | contig 14860 bp, 7 predicted proteins | sample KB31752_FD_96881 | JGI IMG/M metagenome (GOLD analysis project Ga0134126, IMG submission 96881) | Terrestrial soil microbial communities with excess Nitrogen fertilizer from Kellogg Biological Station, Michigan, USA - KB3-175-2 | ecosystem: Environmental > Terrestrial > Soil > Unclassified ...
ACCATCCCGTGCCGGACATGGAAACCATTGCCGATGTGCTTCGTTATATCCGGACCCGCGCGGCGGTGGCAAAGGAAGGCGAGTGGATTGTCCTCACACAGGTGTTCATCACCCGGTTGCGCGACCAGCGATTCCCCACGCGGGCCGAACTGGACCAAGCCGCGCCACACAACCCGGTCTATTTCGGTACGGGGCCCGACGCCTCCGTCAATTCTCTTGCGCTAAAAGTCAGCGGCATCGATAAGAATTTTCAGATCGCGGATGGAAAGCCCGGAAAGATCGAACGCGATGCGAGTGGTGAACCCACCGGTATCCTTCGCAACTGTAGCCGGCTTGTAAAAATTCATTCGGGTGATAAAAAGCCAACGATCGAAGATCGATTGCACCGCCTACGCCTGTTGCTGGCGGACTACAATTCTGTTGGAATTACCAGCATCTCCGAGCGCGATCTGGGCGATGAGGGCGTCGATCTTTACCGGCGATTGCGGGACAGTAAGCAATTGAACTGCCGCGTGTACGTCATGTACAGCGTCGACGCACAGCTCCCGGTCGATCAGATTGAGGCGCGTATGCTGTCGGCGGCACGCAGTCCGCTGCACAATTACAACACGATGCTCTGGCTGCGCGGAATTAAGACGTACATGGATGGCGGCATGCTGACTGGGAGCGCCTACATGCTGAAGCCATGGGGTGTAAGCAAAGTTTATTCCATTACGGACCCGAATTACCGGGGTATGCGATATATCCCGGCCGATAAGGTTTATGAAATCGCAAAGTTCGCGCTCGCCCATGGTCTTCAGTACACTGCGCACTCGGTCGGCGACGGAGCGGTTCAGGCCATGGTAGATGCGTATTCCGAAATCAACAACGACTTTCCCGTTCGGGCGGCACGTCCATGTATCACGCATTCGAACTTCATGACTCTCGAGCAGATTTCAAAGATTAAGGCTTTGGGGATCGTGCTCGATCTTCAACCGGATTGGCTGTGGCTCGACGGAGCAACACTCGAAAAGCAATTCGGCGACAAGCGTCTGACATATTTCCAGCCATATAAGACCTTGTTCGATAACGGCATTGTAGTGGGCGGGGGGTCTGACCATATGCAGAAAATCGGCAGTTTCCGCTCGATAAACCCTTACAATCCCTTTCTCGGCATGTGGATTGCCCTCACTCGCCAACCCCGCTGGATGAAACAGCCACTGCACCCGGAGCAGCGTATCTCGCGCGAACAAGCTATACGGCTCTATACCAGCAACAACGCTTTCATCACTTTCTCAGAGAAGGACAAAGGCTCGCTCGAGAAAGGAAAGCTGGCCGATTTCGTGGTTTTGGACCGGGATATTCTGCACTGCCCGGTCGATGAAATACGGCAGATCCAGGTGGAGCAGACCTGGCTCGGCGGCAAGCTGCTCTATCAGCGACACTAGACACGGCCAGGAACGGCGTTTTCGCATCGTCGGTTTCGTACCGTATGCAACTAAGTGGTCGGGATGACCACCCATCCGGCAATTTCCGCCTGACGTCCTGCCCAACTGACGAGTTACTTGACAAGGTTTTGAGGGTCTGGTATGCTCGCCCCATATTTTTCTTCTGCTCCAGAAGGAGTGTATGGTGGAGGCTTTCTTGCGACTTATCAGAAAGTTGTGTATTTTTTCCGCGCTGGCGGTTCTACCGCTCGCCGCGCAAACCGGTCGTGGCATCGTTACGGGCAGGATCAGCGATCCGTCCGGCGCCTCCGTCCAGAATGCGACAGTTGTGCTGAAGAACACGGGGACAGGTGTTGCCCAGAGGAGCCAGACGAACCAGTCGGGGATCTACTACGTAGGGAGCGTACCTATTGGCGCCTATGTCTTGGATGTTGAGGCTCCCGGCTTTCAGAAATTCGAAGGCAACCTGCAAGTTGGGGCGGGCCAGACCGTCACCGTCGACGCCAGTCTCACCGTCGGAAACATACAGACCAAAGTCGAGGTCTCGTCGGCCGCTTCGCCGGTCACGACCGAAGGAGCGCAGCTTAGCGACGTAAAGACGGCTCTGACCATACACGATCTGCCGCTGAACGGACGCCAGATTGCGAACCTGTTCACGCTGACGCCGGGCGTCGAAGGTGGACAGAACACCCAGGGCGGCGCGAATCCTCGCACTAATGGCATGATGGTCGGCTCCACGGAAATGCTGCTGGACGGGATGTCCTATGTGGATCGGTTCGGTGGCGGAATCTCCCGCGTGCAACCGGGCCTCGACACGATACAGGAATACCGGATTGAAACTGCGGGCTCGGGCGCGGCGTTTGATCGGCCTTCAACGATCGAGCTGGTCACCAGAAGCGGCACGAATGAGTTCCACGGCGCTCTCTTTGAAACGTTCCGTAGCAACGCGGACGGTCTGGTTGCGCGTGCGATTCAGGACGGCAATACCCCGGCCAAGCTGATTCGAAATGAGTTTGGCGGCTGGGCGGGCGGCCCTATCGTCAAAAATAAAACGTTCTGGTTCTACGATCAGGAGTTTCTGAGGCAGCGGCAGCAGGTTTTCGCGCAAACGGCAGTTCCCACCGCGTCCATGTGGAATGGCGATTTCAGCAACGCCACGGACACAAGCGGGAATAAGATCACGATCTATAATCCCTACACCACGAACGCGCAGGGAATCCGCCAGCCATTTCCAGGCAACATCATTCCCCAGGACCTTCTGAATACGAAAGTGATTGACGCCTTCAAGAGCTTCACGGCCCTGCCCGCCGGTCCTAATGCCGCCCAAAATCCCTGGATCGGCAACAACTTTCAAGCCTATTATCCACAGTCCACGGATACGAACAGCATCACCGGCAAAGTGGATCAGGTCTTCTCGGAAAAAGATACCCTTTCTGCGCGCTACACGCAATCCTGGTCTAACTTTTTGCAGGCAGGCGCCCGGTACGGTTATCCGCCGCCCGGCGTAACCGACGGTCCCGGAACCGGGTTGCAGAACTCGAAAGTTTACTCCATAGTCGGCCACTATACGCATACTTTCAGTCCGACCGTTCTCAATGAGCTGCAGCTCTCTGCTTTCCGCGCGCCGAACTCATCGGGCACCGGCGCGGACAACGTAGACTGGGATGCCAAACTGGGGCTTCCGAACCCGTTCGGCGCAACCGGTTGGCCGACCTTATACACCGATAACAGCCAGTTTCTTTATGGCGGCGGCTGGGATTCAGACAATCACAAAGCCCAGCATCTGACTCAGTTTGAAATCGACGATAACGTCACGTGGGTGAAGAACAAGCACACCTTCAAGTTCGGCTTCAAGGGGCGGCAAGAGTTCAACAATGTGGAGGAGTTGCAGCAATCTCAGGGCTCGGACTCGTTTTATGGCACATGGACGTCGCTGTTTGATCCGGTAGGACAGCAGGCCGTGCCCTATACCGGTTCAGGCTTCGCCAGCCTGGAACTCGGCATTCCGACCTATCTTTCGAACCAATACAATCGCGGATACTTCTATTTCCAGCAGAAAGAAATTGGGATGTACGGCGAGGACACCTGGAAAGTAACTCCCAAACTCACGCTGAGCCTCGGCTTGCGCTGGGAATTCTGGACGCCCTATAAAGAGAAATACAACCGGATCGACAATATCAATCTCAACACCCTTACCGATCCGACTTCGATGCAGGTGGTGCTGCCCGGCAGCACCACGCTGAACAGCATTCCCGGACTTCCCTCGGCGGTTATCGATTCATGGGCTGCACGCGGACTAACGGCAGTGAGCGCGAATTCGATTGGTTTCCCAAGCGCGCTGACGCCGAATGTCTGGAACGATATTGCGCCGCATCTTGGTGTGGCCTATAGAATCACCGATAAATGGGTGGTTCGCGGCGGCTACGGCACTTATTACTGGCCGATGCCTCTGTCGCAGCTCTTGCAGTCGATGCGTCTCAATCCGCCGCTCAATCTGAGGTATTCGAATAGCGTAGATACCTTGAATGGCGCAAATGGCGTATACGGATTGAGTTCCGTTCCCGCGCCAACCGACCTGTTGGGCGCCGCGACTGTATCTCCCGGCGGCGTCAGCCCCGGAGCGCAGGGATTTCTGGCGATGGATGTCAATCACTGGAATGACGACAGAGCGCAGGAATGGACGTTTTCCGTCGAGCACGAGTTAATGCACAACACGCTGGTCAAATTTGCGTATACCGGCAACCACGGCAGCAATCTGCAGCAGAGTTGGGACACGAACGCTCCTCCCTCGAAGTACAATTACCAGGCGCAAACCGGGTTACTCGCGCCTACATTGGCCTACCAGCGCCAGGTGAACCCAAACTGGAATCTGACGGGATCCACTGGCGTTCTCCAACACAATGGCTACTCGAATAGTAATTCGCTCCAGGCCAGCATAGAGCGGCGCTTTGCGAGTGGCCTATCGTTCCAATTGTTCTACGTCTACACACACGCCATGACGACGAACGACACGGGAGGAGCCTCATCCGGCTCGGGCGGCAACGGAACGTCTTCCGGATTCAATGCGACCAGCACGAACGGAGGCGCGACAGTGGGGGCGGTGCCGGCAAACAACGAGATTTTGGGCAATCCGAACATGACGCCCGACCAGCGGCAACGGCTGCTGTATACAAACTCCAGCCAGATTCCGCCGCAGCGAATCACGTGGAACGGTGTTTACCAACTGCCGGTCGGCAAAGGGAAGAAGTTTCTCAGTGACAGCAACTGGGCAGTGAACGCGCTCGTAGGCGGATGGGAGGTCAGCTTCATCGGCACTTGGGCGAACGGTTTCTGGATGGGGGTGCCTTCGAACGAATATCTCACGGGAAATCCGGCGCTCAGTGGCGATCAGCGGATGAACATGACCATCTTCGGCCAGAATCAAAAGCTGTGGTTTGCCGGCGATTTCGATCCGACTCAGGCTACGAACGTGAATGCGGCGCGGCTTCAAAGCTTGGTTCCCATCGATCGCGGCGCCCGAACCATGCATCCCATCGGACCTAATCTGGATAACCTCGTGCCCCAGACGCTTGCCGACGGAACGGTAGTGAAAACCAGCATCACGGATAACGTGAGCTATAACGCACGGAACTTCATGCTCACGCCGTCCTCCTGGAGTCAGGACGTGTCGCTGTACAAGTATTTCTATTTTGGAGAAAGAGTGAAGATGCGCCTGAGCGGCGACTTCTTCAACGTCTTTAACCATCCGCTCCTGAACTTGCCGAATGCGACCACCGGGCTGATCAACCTGAGCTCGCAGCCGAATTCGCCACGCATTATTCAGATTGGCGCGCGTGTGGAGTTTTGAGTGAGATAGAACAGAAGAGTTGCGGAATTTATTAACTCTTTTTGCGCTGTTTACCTTGTTTGCGGGCGGAGCGGCCGTGCCTCCGAGCCGCCCGCAAACAGGAACTTTCTTCCGGTTCGACGACCAACTGCGATCTGCTTCCATCAAAGCTTCGAGCGCTGCCTTTTCCACCGCGGCCGCCGAGCCGATCGTTTGGAAGGGTTTTTTTTCCCAATCCGACATTACCTGGCAGCTCGCGCGCGGCCGTATCGGGTACCGCAACGGCGATCTGATGGTGAAGGGCGACGGCTCCACGCCCGTAATCCTGTCGCCGAAGCAGCCGGCGATCGACTGGAATCTCTATTCGGCAGTCGAGATCCGCATGTCGGCGCAAGGCGGTAAAGAGATCAAAATCAAAATCGGCGACTTTGAAGCAAAACAGAAACTGGGGCCGCCGGGCCAATACAACGTCTACCATTTTGATGTAAACGTGGATGCACCGAAAGGCTCTCGCCTGCTCGGCATCATGCCCACCGATAGCCTATCCGCTCTCGTCGCGATTCACTCCATTAAGTTGATTCCGAAGCCCGCGAGCTTCCCTCAGTCCGCCGGCCGCGAATCGCTAGGAAAGCGCGATGAGTATCGCAACGTCGTTTACGTCCATTCGCCCTCGACGATTACCTTCCCGGTTTCGGTTCCGGCCAAGGGGCATGTTCATTTCGGGATGGGCATTGCCGCGAAAGGCAGTCCGGTTACGTTTCGAGTGTCCGTGGAGAGTTCCTCGGGTGATCTTTATTCGAAGACAATCAGCGATGCTGATAGCTGGGAAGACGCGGATGTGGATCTGTCCCGGTACGCGGGCCGAAACGTCAAGCTTGTATTCAGGACGGACGCGCAGCGTGAAGGAACGGTCGGGCTGTGGGCAAATCCTTTGCTGACGAATCCGGTTCCGAAGAGGCGTCCAAACGTTCTCATCTATACGATAGATACGCTTCGGGCCGACCACGCCAGTGTCTACGGGTACGGGCGCGACACGACGCCATTTCTCAAAAGGCTGGGCGCTTCGGGAATCGTGTTTAACGATTGCCAGGCGCAGGCCACCTGGACCAAGGCGTCCATCGCTTCTCTGATGACGTCGCTCTATTCGTTTACCCACGGCATTGTCAACGATGTGGATACCATTCCGAACAGCGCGACGACCATCGCCGAGCAGTTGCGCGCAAGCGGTTATGTCACGGCTAGCATCGTCTCCAATCCCTTCGTTGGCCGGGCAACCGGGCTGCAGCGCGGCTTCGATTACATGCTGGAATATCCGGTTGTCCTCCGTGAACGTACCGAGGCAGCCGATCGGGGCACCGACTCAACGGCGTTGAACAAGGTTGTTTTCCCGTGGCTGGAACGTCACCATGACGAACCATTTTTTCTTTACGCGCACGCGACAGACCCGCACGCGCCCTATCGGCCTCCTCCGCCATTCGACGCGAAATTCGCTAATCCGGCGGAGAACGCGGCCTTCGATCGAAGTTACTCCGGTTTCGAGAATAGCCGCCAATATGGCGGCGGAGCGGTCTTCAATCGCGAGAGCTGTATCAAAGCAGGTCTCAATCCCGACAAATTCATTCACGAGGCAATCGACCGCTATGACGGCGAAATTCTGCACAACGACCACAGTCTGGAACTGCTGGTGAATAAGCTGAAGGAGTTGGGGGTTCTGCAGAACACGCTGATCATCGTTATTTCCGACCATGGCGAGGAGTTCTGGGATCATGGCTGGACTGCCCACGGCCAGTCTCTCTATCAGGAACTGGCTCATTGTGTTTTTGTGATGTGGAATCCTGGTTTGTTTCCAACGCCCCGGCGGATCGAGAATCCCGTGCAGTTGATTGACGTAATGCCGACCGTGCTGGACCTACTGGGCCTTAGGATTCCGCAGATAGTGGAAGGACGGAGCTTGGCGCCGCTGGCGAGAGGTCAGGCGTTTCAGAGAAGAAGCCCGGTGATGACGTCGCGTTTCGCTCACCCCGGCGCCCAGCCGGACGGGCCCATCCGGGAAAACCGAACGGATAGTTTCGCCCTGATCGATGCGAAATGGAAGCTCATTTACCGCGATAAGGCCGCAAAGGTGGGCTTGAATCGAGTTGAGCTATACAACCGGATTACTGATCGCGCGGAACGGAGGAACATAGCCGAGCAGCATCCTCGCGAAGTTGAGCACTTGATGACGGAAATCGGCAATTGGATCAATGCCCAGAATAAGGTCCGAGTGGTTCTCGGCCATGGCGGCAAATCGACTCTTGATCGCCAGACGATTGAGCAATTGCGAAGTCTGGGTTACCTGGGCGGCTCGTCTCAGTAACGCGACGATCGCTGTAGAAGCTGTGCGGCGACTTGGCGAAGTTCGTCAGCCGCAGCAGAGATAAGAGGACACTCACCCGAATGGTTCGCCGCGACTAACATCCCATAACAAACCGCCTGTCCAGTATTATTTCTTGAGCTGCAGCAGCAGAGCCCAATCGTTCTGGTCCGGGCTTTCCGGTGAGGTCCAGGAAGGTCCTTGGGCGGCCGGGAGCGCGATCTTCTCTCCGGTCAGCGCCGAGAACCAGATTGCGCTGTAACTGCCAGGCTCCAGTTTGACCGTCACCTTTCCGCCTTTGGGCAAATAGAGCGCATAGATTTCGCCCGGCTTCGCGAGACAGTAGGCGCCTCTATCCACGAGATCATCATGAGGGTCCGTCTTCCACCATTCGAAACTAGTGAAAAAATCCACCATGTGCTCGTATCCCAGGAACATCGTCATGGTGTCGTCGCCACGGCCATTCATCCAGCCGCCGCCGGTATCAGGAGCGATATTCGTGCCGCGCCGGCAAGTTTCGCCCGCGGTTTGATACCCTCCGGCCATCACGATGTCCCATGCGGTCCGGCGCAAGATATCGGCTGAATCCGATCCCGGCTCCGCCCACGGCGGATAGTGGTCCTCATACCCATACTCTTCATTTGTCTGCGGGATGATTCGCCCCGTCTTCTTCTGCAGTTCGCGCGATTCAAGCATCAGCGCGTGCTGCTTGCGCGACCAATCCTGATAAGAAGTAAATCCGAACCATGCGGATGCGCGGTCCTGGTGCACGGTCTTGATGGGGTGGCTCGTGGCAAGGTGGCGATACGGGTCCCACTGCTCAATCAGCGTTCCGGTGTCGTGCGTCCACTGGTCGCTTCGATAGCCCTCCAGGTCGTCGCCAAGGTCCCACGTGATATTCGAAAATGCGCTGAACCGGGACACCGCGTATCGAATGAAGCGCCGTTCGTCTTCACTCCCGGCGGCGGGGTGGATTTTGTTGTCGTTCATATCGAGCACCACCGAAATGATCATGTCTTCATCACGGGCATATCGCAACATGCGTTCGAATTTCCGCCAGAACGGAACGTCAAAGCGAGTGTAGTCGAAGCCGGGATGCGTGAAGTCGTCGGGCCTTTCCGCCGGCCAAGGCGTGGGCAAATTGGTGTAGTTGTCGCCGATCATCACAGGCTCGCCATAGAAGCGGTTGCTTCTGCCCGCAACGGTCACGCGGATGCGGTTTATTTTGAGCCGGTGAAGACGATCGATGCTATACCTGATGATCCGCTCTTCCCGCCAACCCGTCAGCCAATAAGCGGTTGTGCCATTGAAAAAGTAGTGCTCCCCTGTGCCTTCCCAGATGAAATGCCATCTGTATTGCGGATCGATGCGAATCGGCCCTTTGCGATGGTTGTCCACCGCACGAAATACTCCAGCGTATTCTTTTTGAAACGCGCCTTGGCGATAAGAGATGTTGTATTTATAGCTGCCAGCAGCCGGCGGCATGAACCGGATCCGGTAAACGGCTCCATCCGGAGAATCGCAGAATCCATCCACTTGCCAATGCCGGTCCGTACCCGCCATTTCGAAAGATCCGCTGACCGATGCGTCCGTGAACGGGTTGCGCGCATCCGGGTTTTTGACGTTGACAGTCACTTCGACGAAGTCGTAGGCGTCGACGGAGGGGGCCGCCTGAGCGAAAGTGACGTTCGATGGAGCGGCGGACGCGCTGGCGAACGGATAAACGGCGACCGCTACAACGATAAGCGTCTTCAGAGCAATGGAATGAATGCGCGAACACATCCGCATCATTGTATTTGATCGATGGCGTGTCGAGGCATGCCTCAACCCTACAGCAGAATGAATTTCGTGTCGCGGCCGTCGCTAATCAACAAGCGGGGCCACCTGATCCGGGGTCGTTACACCCGGCGGGAGTTCCATGACTTTGATGTTGCGAAAGTGGATCTCCGCTCCTTCGGATTCGAGGCAAAGATATCCCTTTCGCTGCGTGGCGCGGCTGATTCCATTTACGAATTTGCCGTTGACCGCGAGTTTGATAACGCCGTCCACCGCGACAACGTCATACGTGTTCCACTGTCCCCGCCCTTTGCAACGATTTTCGATGGACTTGCTTCTCTCGCCTCGCGGATTATCCGGCGTTGTCTTCACACCGCCGACGCCAAACAACTCGCCATGCACATACGCGATGGGCGGCGTGATTCCGTTGTGTTTGTGCAACTCGGGCCACTGCAATTCGAGCATCTGAATTTCGATGCCGTCAGGCAGCCGGCTGGCCGCATCCGGACGAGCGCTGCTCCACGCAAATACGCCGGAGTTCCCACCCGGCTCGATGTGCATCCACTCGATATGCAGGACGAAGTTCTCGTATTGCTTCACACTGCGCATTACGCCGATAGGATGGCCGGAGCAGATCAGCACGCCGTCTTTGACTCGCCAGGTATCTTTGGCGGTATTGACGTTCACCCAGCCGGTCAGGTCCTTGCCGTTAAATAAACTGTGGAACTCCGGAACCGGAAGATCTTTAGCAGCGAGAAAACCAAATACAAGTGGCAGGCACGCCAATACGCTTACAGCCGCAAATCGCTTCATAGGTATCTGTAGATCGTACCTCAGCCTCGCTTGTGAGAAGCCATCGCTGCGTTGAGCGGGACCAACCGACCATCACCCTTCGCGTAGCGCGGCCATGGGATCCAGACGGCTTGCCATGCGCGCGGGAATATAACAGGCCACGAAAGCGACGAGAATCAAAACAACGGAAGCGCCAGCCAAGCTGATGGGGTCGGCCGGACTGAGGCCGTACAGCATCCTCGAAAGCACGCGGGCAATGAGGAGTGAAGCAACCAACCCAATGGCGATCCCGGTTCCGACTAATTTCATTCCCCGGCGAAGAATCAGGCTCAGAACCGCTCCCTGTTCGGCGCCCATTGCCATTCGCACTCCAATCTCTCTTTGCCGGCGATGGACCGAGTAAGCCATAATGCCGTACAATCCAACGCTTGCGAGCGCCAAAGCAAGCAGCCCGAATACGCCCAAAAGTCCGACGCCGATTTTCTGAATGAAGAGCACTTGGTTGATGATTTTGTCACCTGTTCTGATATCACTGATCTCAAGCTGCGGACCTACACTCCGTACTTCACGCTGCACCTCGTTCAGGATGGAAGTGGGATCGGCCGCGCTACGAACGTAGAGGGTCATTCCGCTCGCGAAATTCTGGCGCAGTGGAAGGTAAACGCAGGCTTGGGGCGCTTCACCGAGCGTTGTATAGTTCGTCGTTTTTACAACGCCGATTACCAATCGCGGCTGCGCGTCGCCCGACAATCGAATCCGACTTCCCAGAGCGCCGCCACCGGGCCAATATTTCCGCGCCAGATAGTCGTTGACGATGGCAACCGGCCGCGATTCCTGCCGGTCGGTATCGGCAAAATCTCTTCCCTTCAGAACGGGAACGTTCATTACCTTGAAGTAGCCGAGATCGACTGTATTCACCACGCTCATTAAGGCCTGGGATTTCCTTTGTTGCTCGCGTCCTTCAATTGCGAATCCGCGCGAAGGATTCGACCAGAAGGGCATGTTGGAGGCCCAACTCGCCTGAGCGATGCCGGGGAGCGTTGAAACACGTTCCTCAACGTCGCGATAAAACGCCTTCGTCCGGCTTTCGTTATAGCCTGCCTGCTCGGGATTCATCATGAAAACGGCAAGATGCCTGGTGTCGAAGCCCGGGTCGATCTGGTAGGCGCGCTGGATGCTTCGCAGGAACAGAGCGGCAACGACCAATGCGACGAGCGAGAGAGCTACTTGCCCAACAAGCAATGCGTTTCCAAACATAACGCTTTTCGTTCCCAGGCCGGCAATACGCGTCTCCTCCCGAAGGCCTTCGATCACGTCGGTTTTCGAAGCGCGAATGGCAGGAATCACGCCAAAGACGAACGCCGTCGCAATGGAAACGAGAAAAGCAAAAATAAACACGGTCATGTCGAGTCTGGGAGCGACAAGGTTATCAACCACGTCGGGCGGCCGCAGCGACCATAAAAGTTGGCAGCCTTCGTAACCGATCGCGAAGCCCGCCACGCCGCCTAAGAGCCCAAGCAGAACGCTTTCGGCAAGAAGTTGCCGAACCACGCGGCCACGGCTTGCGCCGATCGCCAGCCGCACGGAAATCTCTTGTTTTCGGGCAGTGATGCGCGCCAGCAACAGATTGGCGACGTTTGAGCAGGCAATAAGCAGAACGAACCCGACAATCGCGAGCAAACCGGCGCTTCCAAACGCGATGCCATTCTCTCCGCCCGTACTAGAAAACAGCTCGCTTGTAATGGGTTGGACGGACACGGTGCGGCTTTCATTGTCCCGCGGATATGCCTGTTGCAATGTGGCGGCAATTGTCCGCAAGTTGGCCTCCGCAGTCGAGCCACTTACGCCCGGCTTGAGCCTCGCCACGGCATGAAACAAAGGTTTCCCCCGATCACTCAAGGCATTGTGAAGCTCAGCCGGGAGAACCTGCGCGGCCATGGTCGATGGCAGCCAAACGTCCGGCCCGAATACATCACTTACGCCGATAAAACCTTTCGGTGCGATTCCAATCACCGTAAACGAGGCGCCGTTGATTTCGAGAGCACGGCCGACAATATCCGGCGCACCTCCAAATTTCCCCTGCCAGGAGGCGAAGCTCAAAACCGCCACCGGCGCGGACCCCGGCGTACTGTTTTCGGACGGAAAGAAGAATCGCCCTTTGGCTGCGCGCAGTCCGAGCGTTTCAAAGTAATTCTGCGTTACAAGCTGACCGAAAATGCGCTGCGGCCCGGCGCTACGCTTCAAGGTCATTACGAGCGGCGGAGTGTAGCCCGAGAGCTCGCTAAAAACCTGGTTCCGTGACCGGTAATCTTTCAGATTGAGATAGGAGCTAGGGAGAAGCCCTCCGGATTTCCCGGCATTCTTAGCGCTGGAAATTGTGTAGATCGCGACCAAACCACCGGGATCTTCGACCGGCAGTGGATGGAGAAGCAGCGTGTTAACAATGGTGAACACGGTAGTGCTGGCTCCAATACCGAGCGCCAGCGTCAAGACAGCAAACACCGAAAATCCGGGTGTTTTCCGCAGCGTGCGCAATCCGTGGCGTAAGTCGCGCATAAAGTCCCGCACGGGATTTCCGGATGGTAAGGCCGCTTGCGGCTCCGGATCTTGTTTGGGCGCAAGGCCCGTGGATGTAAGTCCGGAAGCGAGCAGATCGCTGTTTGCAAGCTCGCCAAGAACGGCTTCCGTGGCCGCCTTCTCGTCAGCGCCGCCGGACAACAAATCCTCGTAGTGCTGTTCAAGATGTTGCGAGAGTTCCTCAATCATCCCGATCTCGCGCGCCGGTTCAATCCCGAGCGCTTCGAGCCGTTTGCGAATCTCATTTTTCCAGTCAGGCATTTTCCGTACCCATCACCCGGCCAATCGCCAACACAAAGTCCTGCCAACTCTTACGCTGGCTCGCCAGCACCTTGCGGCCGCTTGGGGTGAGGCTGTAATAACGGCGGCGGCGCTGATCCGCCTTTTCCACCCAGCGGCCTTGCACAAGACCGCGAGCCTCCAATCGCGACAGCAGCGGGTAGAGCGTTGTGACATGAAATGTCAGCGCGCCGCCCGAGCGAGCCGTAATCAGCTTGCAGATATCGTAGCCATGGCGCGGCTGCTGCTCAAGAAGCGAAAGGATCAGCAGTTCCGCGCTGCCTTTCTTCCATTCGCGATCAGGGGATTCGGCTTCCATATATCGATACTTCCATATATACGCGAATCCCTTATATTGTCAAGAGGCCGCGGAAGGCGGTCACGGGGTTTTCGCGATTTTTGAATTTCGCTAATCCTTTGGATTCCCGCCACTTAGCCCACTTCGCCCCATGGCCGCCGCGAACAATAGCGCCAGCGCGCCTCTACACTCGAATCGCCTGCGATTGAGGCGATAAACGAAGCGAGACTACATGCAAAGACTCCGCCATTTGTTCACATATTTTTTGACGTACTCCGCACTGGCTGGCGTGCCCTTGGCGGCACAGACGTTTTCGAGTATCCGGGACACCGTCCACAACGCCGACGGCTCCAGTTTCAACGGGCAGGTGATCATCTCGTGGCAGGGTTTCACCTCGGCGGCGGGCGCCACCATTGCTCCGCATAGCACAGCGCTGAACATCACGAACGGCTACATCTCCCTGGTCCTTGTGCCAACGACGAATGCGTCCGCTGGCGCCATATACACGGCCCAGTATGAATCGAACGACGGAACGAAGCAATGGACGGAATACTGGCAAGTGCCTCCGAGCTGGACGCCTCTAACGTTGAGCGAAATTCGAGTCTCGAATCCGCCGAACACAGGCGGCGAAACCGGCGGCGGGTCAGGGTCGATTACGCTGCCGTTGAGCGAGAGCAATGTCATCAATCTGAGCGCCGATCTGGCGGCCAGGCCCGTGAAGGGATCGACCTATACACCGGCGCACGCGGCCATGATCGACGACTTCGGCGGCATCGCTTCGGTGAGCGGCAATGGCGGCGATTGCGTACATGTCGACGGCAGCAGCGGCGCGTGTGGCAGCACAACTCCTTACCCGTTGTTTGTCGATGCGGACCTGCCGAGCGGAAGCGTCAATGGTTTGAATTCAGTCTTCACGTTAAGCCAAACCCCCAGCCCGAGCTCGAGCCTTTCGCTTTACCGGAACGGAATGATGCAGCGCCAAGGCGTCGATTACAGCCTGGCCGCGAACACCGTTACGTTCGTGCCGGCGGCAACTCCACAGATCGGCGATATCCTGACGGCGTTTTATCGCGCACAGGGCAGCGGCTCCGTCGCCCAGTTTGCCGACGCGGAGACACCAGCGGGAACCATCGACGGCGTCAATGCGGTTTTCAGTGTGATGACGGCTCCAAACCCAGCCGCAAGTTTGCAACTTTTTAAGAACGGAGCCTTGCAGCGGCCGGACATCGACTACACGTTGAGCGCGAACACTATTACCTTTGCGAGCGGGACAACGCCTCGAACTGGCGATTCGTTGCTAGCGTTTTACCGGCATTGACCAGGCTGCCGATGCCCGGCGAACTGAAGTCCACCGCAGCACGCTGAAGCGTGTGTCATGAAATCCGAGTTACGGGGCGGCGTCGCGTAAGGGAGCGGGTTGGGACAACCGGGCAACCCGCGCACTGACGTGCGGCGGCTCCGTTTCGGCGCTTTCTTAAGTAAGCGGCATGGTACAAGTAACCTAACAATATTCAGCACAATGACCACGAGAC
>Ga0134126_10006293_pt1 | contig 14853 bp, 19 predicted proteins | sample KB31752_FD_96881 | JGI IMG/M metagenome (GOLD analysis project Ga0134126, IMG submission 96881) | Terrestrial soil microbial communities with excess Nitrogen fertilizer from Kellogg Biological Station, Michigan, USA - KB3-175-2 | ecosystem: Environmental > Terrestrial > Soil > Unclassified ...
CACATTCCCACCTGATGACCTGGCGGGGCGCGCCCGGCGTCGTGATCGACCGGGGATCCAGAGTACGGCGCGGGGCCCGCTCGCAGCGCCTGGTGGCTTTGGGGCTCTGACGGAACTCAGCGGGCGAGTCCCGTTAACCCTGATTTGCAGGGAACTTGCACGTCGATTTGGAGGCAAGGGAACACTCTAGGCACGGCAAACGGGACACTACGGCTGCGTGAACGGGTGAATTGGTGCTTTGCTGCCAGCGTGGAGCTGGTGCTGCGGGCATCAGATGGCCGCTACCGACCTCGCCACGACGAGGGGACGCTGCGGCGCCTAATTCGTGAGGTTGCGCGCATGGCGCGCCCGTTGGAGCCGAGGATGCTCTCCGAGGCCGAGTTCGACCTGTGGCGTCTCAGATCGTCGTGGCCGGATGCGCCTTCGGCGTCGTGCATCTGTAAGCGGCTTGGGTTGGCGTGGCGCGAGGTGGTGGCGCTGGCGCTGCATGCGGAGCGTGACTGGGCGCGCACGATCGGCAAGCGTCGCCAGGTAACGCCGATCGATGAGTTGTCCGACGAGGAGATCGCACAGGCGCTTCGCTTCGCCGATCGCCGGGCCGGGGGGAGGCCGCTTCGCCCAGCCTTGTATGACGCGATCCGGGATGGGGCACTCCGCGAGGATCGTCGTCGGTGGATGTACGGCGGGCTGGTGGCGTTGATGCTCCCTAACAGCGATCAGATTCGGTGGGCAGCTGGCAGCTGGACGCGCGCGCTTGAGATCGCCGGCCTCGCGCCGCTGGCGGCGCAGTCTCGCGGCCAGGCGCTGCCGGTGGTGGACGTGTTAGACGCCTACGTGGAGGCGACCGGCCGGTTGGCGTCCATGTGGTGGGTGGTCGAGGAGTGGCGATCCAAGCGCGCCGAGCCCGTGCAACAACCAGTCCGATCCGCCCGGTGGTACCTGGAGGCGTTACAACGCAACCGCCAAGCGCGTGGACAGACGACCCCGGTGGTGGATCCCGCGGGTAGCCGACACGTGGCATTGCCTGTGACGGTCTCGTCGACGCCGCTCGGCCCTCGGGTGCGGGGGTGGTCATGGGACGTAGCCGTCGAGCTCTTGGCGCAGCTGTTGTGCAAGCTCCCACCTGGGACGCGGCGTCTGGGCCAGCGCGAAATGCTGCGTCTTGTGCGCGGCCGTGGTCTTCCGTCACCCAGCACGCTTCCCGGCATCGTCAAGCGCGAGCAGGCGCGGCGCGAGGCAGTCGGATGGGATGGAGAGCTAACCCTCGACGATCTGTGGGAGGAGGCGGCCAAGCGAGCCGTTGTGCTTCGCCGCGATCCTTCCCAGGCCTGGCCTGATGCCGGCGTCCTGCTCGAGCGCACAGCGGTCATCGTGCGGTTTGCGAAGCAGCATGGGTACCTGCCGCTGGAGCGGGAGCTCAAGCCCTTCGCCACAGAGCATGGGTGGCGGCTGGATCGAGCGCGGCGGCCACACGACGAGTACGTCGCCGAGGCCGAGCAGCTGCTCCGCGCCGAACATCCACACGCCCCCTATCCCTTCCACGGTCGGCGGCGACTTGATCCCGAGGAGAGGAAGCGACGTCTCGACGAGCGCCGCGCACGCGAAGCAGAGCGCCGCGCACGCGAAGCAGAGCGCCGGCGCAGGCAGCAGCGCCGCGCAGGGCGGCCGCGGATGAAGCGCGGCGGCCAGCCCGGCGTGCCGCGCCGGACCGCCATCGCAGAGTTCGTGCAAGAACAAGACGCGTTCCCCAGCTCCGGCCTGCTCGTCTTCTGGGCACATGAGATCCGCGGTATGAGCCTCGCCGCCGAGCAGCGCCTGCACGCCCAAGAACTCGCGCTTGTCGCCCGCGCGCGCAGGCGGGCGGGAGAGCCGGTGCCTGACCGGGTGCTGACCATGCGCGACCGCGACGCGCTGCGCCACGCGACGCATGCCGCCCCCGCGGTCAGGAACCGCCGAAAGACGTGGGCTCCCGACGCGTGCGCCGAGGCCGTCCTTGGAGTGCTTTGCACGCGGCCAGGCTGGGTGCCCAGCATCACCGAATGGCGCGACCTCACCCGCGGCCGTTCCGATCTGCCGTCCTACTCCCGCGTCCGAAAAGTCGCCAAGGAACGCTTGGGGCTCACCTTCGCCGAGGCCATGGCGAAGTGGGCGGCAGAAGCGAAGCACCTCTGAGCGGCAATCGCTTCGCCGAGTTCCAGCGCGAAAGTCGCGACGTGCAATGTCGTACTACCGATCCCGCCCGGGCCGCCCGCGACAACGAACGCACAAACGCGCGTACCCAAGGCGACGAGCAGCCCGGCGGCGATCTCGACGTCACCGATCAGATCCAGGGACTGCTGCGCGGTGCCGGGGAGGATGCGGTGATCCTGGCGGCGAGGCGCATCTGAAAGCGGACGCGAAACCGACAGCGGGTTGGACACGCCCGCAAGGAGGTTCGAGGGCTCGCCGCGCGCAGTGGGCCCGTCGAACCGCTGCCCGGCGAGCCTATCCTCTGACACCGTGGCGAGCTACCTGATGCACCTCGACGAGAGCCTGCGCGGCAACCTGCTGAGCGTGGGCGGGTTCATCTGCGATTACAGCGACCTCGCATCCATCGAGGCCGGTTGGATGGACATGCGCCGCGGAATGGGCCTTGAGGACACCGAGCCGCTGAAATGGAACTACGGCTCGACGAGCACGGTTCGACGGCGGATCGAAGCGGATGGGTGGACGAACATCGAGCGGCGCGCAGCCATGATCGAGGTGATACGCGACGTGCCGGTCACCTTGATGGCGGACGTCCTTTACGACGACCGTGGCGGCCGGCGGCCGGCCCTCGATTTCTACCGCCACGCGCTCGACTGGCTCGTGCTGCGGTTCCGGAACTACGTGACGGACATTCGCCCTCGACCGCCAGGCCCGCATTACGTCGTGCTCGACAAGCCGTCGCCCGCTCCTGCGGCGAGACCGGGGTTCGACGACCCTCAGTTTCGGTGGCTGCAGCAGCGTGAGCAGATTTGGTACTTGCACTATCAGAACAGGTACTGGAACGGGTTCGCGTTCGCCGGCAGAAGCGTGCCGCCGCTCCGCACGGTCGGATTCTACCCGTCGGTCGTGGTCGCGCACGCCAAGTTCAACCCCCTGCTTGAGATCGCGGACGCCGTGGCGGGCCTTGCGTTGGATTTCGTCGAGTACAACCTGCGTGACAACGACGGTGATCTGCCGCACGTCGGGTGGCAGGACGAGAACCTGATCCGGGTCGCTCGATGCTTTCGGGCCCACCCGTCCGGCAACATCTACCGCTGGGGCTTCATGGTCTGCCCGGATCGCGTCCCGGCCGAGGCAGCGATCGCGGGATGGGTTCGCCGCCTTAGCCGTTCTGGCTCATAGGATCGGCCAACGTCCGCGCTCGCGGGTCGAGCCGGGTCCATCGCATGGTGTTCGGGTCGTAGTATCGGGTGCCGAACTTGTACATGCCGGAGGTTGGTCCGGAGCTGTCGCGGTAGCCGGATGCGCATCCCCACGCGGCGGGGGGTGTTGGCGCCGGTGACGTTGCCGGGACGTCGACGGAGCGGACTGCGACCTCGACGCGTACCTGCAGCTCGCAATCGGTTCGCCGCAAGCTGAAGCCGCGGTCAGTGGACATGAAGTAAACCCGAGGTGAGTGGAGTAGATTGGCCCATCCCGGGCTGCGTTTGCTACGGCTGGTTGGCGACGGCCATGCCCATCGCCTCACGAACAGCCGGTGCGATCCATGTCGCACCGCTGTCCTCGGTGCGTTCCATGTCGAGTAGCGGCTCGCCGGTCTGTGCATCCCGAACCTCAACTATCATTGGATGCTGGTTGTCGATGCTGCTCCACACGGATTGCAGCCCCGCGCTGACATCGCTCGGCGAAGCCACGGAAGCAGTCACGAGCACTGCCGTTGTGTCGGATGTATAGGAGTGAACCTGCACATCTTGCCAGTCGGTCTTCGCAGCAGCAGCTTGCACAGCGGACACCAGGCTCGGCCCTGGCACGCTAGCTGGCCTGTCCGAAGGTGTCACGAGGTATGACCCGTCCCCACCTGTGCGGCCGGATGAGTTGAGGATGGACACGCCGTCGGCGCATGGAACACCCGCAGCTGCGCACTGCTGCGAGTACGCATCGATGAGTAGCTCCGCATCGAAACTCGTCTCCACATCCACCTGCGGTGTTGAAGCTCCGCCGTAGCCGATGTTCAGGAACACATCCCCCTCGGCAGGCTGAGGCGATGGCGCAGGTATAGCTGACTGCGATGCGACCGCCACGCTGTTGATCGAGAGCGGGACCGTGTTCATCCCCGCCAGGATGCTCTTCACCAATGCCACTTCGCCCGGTGTTCCGGTCACCGTCACCGGCGTGGGGGAGATGCTGGCCTGCTGCTGCGCCAGAACGACCTCCCTCTGCGATCCACTCTGGTGGGTCAGAAACAGAGCTGCCCCCAAGGCAGCAGACGCGATGAGAAGCCCATTCCACAGCCTCATGTGATGTCTCCTTAGCATTCCGGATGGCTCCCGTTATCGTACCATCTGATGTCCCAGAAGGAGGTCGTGGTGTAGTCGTCGACCTCCTGTACATCGGAGTCAGAGCCAGACTCGCAAACCCGGAAGGAGAATCCGGACTTGATGAACTCCTCCTTCGTGAGCGCACCCACCGGCACGACGAACCAGCCGCCACCACCCGACTGACCCTGCGTACTGACCTGCCAGTTCGTGTCACCGGTCCCCGAGCCACCGTATCCATGGGATGCGCGCATCACAGCTGCTGAAGTCAGATGATGGCAGGCCCCTCCCGGATTGCTAGGGTCGCACCATGTCTCCTCGTCCACATGAGCGTACTGCACGTTGTTCTGCCCGCTCTCGACTACGTGATCCATCTGGTCGATGCCCTTGAACTGCGCACACCATTCCCCGTTCGAGCCTCCGCAGCGCTGTGCGCCGACGAGCCACGCATCTCCGCCGCCGACACCTGACCCGGATGAGCAGTGCCAGACGTTGTTCGAATCAATCTCCATGGCGGTGTACTTCACGCTCACGGTGTTGTTGCAGGAAGTTATGAGCGATTCAGCACCTTTGGCATACCCTGAGAAAACATCGGGCGTAGCTCCTACACTGTTGGGGAACTGAGGGATCCACTGAATGCCGTCCCACAACTCCTCGTTGTCCGAGATGTCCCAGGTGAGGGCGCCACGAGCGATGGTCAGACGAGCACTGCGCAAGTCGGCTGACCCATCGTCGTAGTACCACCCATCGATGACGTTGCCGTTATCCTGCGCATGAGCGACGGCAACCGCTCTCGTCATACGGACTCCTGTCATCGCTCCAACCAGCAGACCCAGGAGGAGTAGCAACCGCCATATCCGCGTCACTTGGAATCCCCTCTGTCGAGATCACCACCACTACCTCAGCGGCACAGGGCAACGGAGCGATTCTCGCACCTCGAACCCCCTGCCGCGCTGCCCTACTCGAACGATCGAATGCGATTATCCATCTGCTCGTAATCGGTCATGGTAACTCGTGTGTCGCTCGTTGTCAACAGGTGGTCCAAGTCGACTAGCGCTGAACGGTCCAGTGCCACTAGGCGACGATCTACTTGTGCCCTGCGCGAGCACCTCGCAGCACAACTTCCCGGTGCTGCGCCTCTGACCTCGGCGCTCGTACCCGCGCCGCAAGTTAAAGGCCCGGCCGCATCTGTGACCTCCGATCGCTTGGAACGGCGCGTCATCTCGGCTCACGCTTAGCATGGCCCAGCCGCTGCTCGGCATGGACTCGCGGCGAGCCTCCCGCACCCTGGCCACGCAGCCGCCGCAGCGCATCGGGCTCCGACGTCGTCAGCCCGTCCTCACGCTCGCCACGATCAAGCTGCTCCTGCTTGATCCACTTGCGCAGCGACTCGCCGCCGATCCCAAGCTCCCAAGCGACATCCTGTTACCGACGCCCGATGCCTCGACCCAGCGATAGCCCGCGGCGAAACTCCGGCGGATACGGAAGCTGAAACCGCTGAGGCATGCTCACTTCGCCTTCCTACCTGACGGCTTGGCCGCCAAGCCTAAAAGAGACTCACCAGAGTTGCTGGAGCATGGCGTGCGGTTGGTCGAGGAGTCGGGTCTTCTGATCGCGCAGGCATGCCCTCGGTGCACCGACAACCGTCTTGTCGATCTGGGGTCAGGTCTTACCGGCGCGCTGATGGCGGGCCCATACCGGCCCACAAGCGTAACCTGGCTCGAGGACGGGGACTACCTGCGGGTGATCGGCCGGCGGACAGCCTCACCAGCGCGAGTGCCATTGCCATCGCGACCGCCGTCGCCGCCGCGCAACACACGTAACTCACCGCACCTTTGCGGACCCCGCCGGCGCCCTCCGACTCTGGTTCGGTTGAGCGGCCTTCCGGTCGATCCGCCGGTCTGAGATCGCCCCAGATCTTCACTTCGAGCACATCGATCGCCTCCCGAACGGTCGGTGTCGGTGACGCGGGCAGCTTCCCGTCGCGTCCTCGACGTGTACCACCCGCCACGGTCTTGCGACGGGCGCCTCTTCTCTGCGCCGCAGGGAGCCCAGTCGGCCGTGCCTGCGGCGACGCTCACGGGGCATCCGAAAACTCACCTCACGACCCTCTAACGGCCGCGACGGCCGGATGGTTCCGGCCCGACCCTTGCGTCGTGGTGCCCCGCCGCGTCAGAAAGTGCCCTTCGCCGCAGAGCAAATCCCTTAGGCGGACGAGTCGGGCCTAAGGACGGTCTTCGTGGACAATCGGCCGGTCGATCAGGGGGTGCCTGCCGGGCTGCCCGCGCTACCGCCAGGCAGCACGATGAACAGCAGGATGTACACCAAGACGATGACGATCACGGCAAAAACCTTGTACCTGGCGGGCCAGTACCAAGAGGCAGGCCCGACTCTTCCATCGCGCTGTCGCATGTACCTAGTTTAACGAGACCGCTTGGCCCACCACCGGCCGCGAAGGGGTGCCTAACAACTGCGCCACAAGCCGACCGCGTATCCCGCCGGCAAGCCAACCACCGCCGAACAGGGACTCGCCCGCTACATCTGAGCCGCAAAGGCCTCCCCAGCCGATTCAGTTCGCCTGCCGCTTGACCACGCCTACCGGGATTGACCCGGTTCGATCGCTTGACACCGTCGCAACTCGGGTCGAGTCCCGCAGCGTGGTGTAGAAGCGCTCGGTGGTCGGTGTCGGCCATCGGGGCTCGTAGGATCGTCGGTGTTCCTGACAAGAGCACTGACGAGAGGAGCGCCACGATGACAGACGATCAGCGCATGACCGTGCGGGCGGCGGCGAGCAACCTGCTTGTGGAGGAGCATGCCGATCGGTGTGCACTGCATGTGCCAGCCGCTCCGCCGAGACCGAGCCTAACGGCGAGGCGAGCCACACTCGGCTTGACGTAGAGCATGAACCCCACAACGGGTGGCCTGCCTCCGACGACTACCGCATCGCCCGCGGCAAGGACGGCGACCGACGCTGCCTGCCACGCGACGTTGGCTGATCCAATCGATCGAGAAGACCCAAATGGGGCGCGCGGCGGCGATCGGTGCGATGCTGACGAAGTGGGAGGACTTCGTCGGGCAGCCCGCTCGGAGCGTGACCGCGGCTCCAGCAGCCAGTGCGGGTAGTAGCTGCCCTCGCGCAGCTTCCGGGATGAAGAGCGGAATCGTGCCCACGCGCCTGTCCCACCGTCGCTCGCGATACCCGTTTCGGCTGTTCGTCCGATCAAGGGCTGCGCTCGCCATACTCCGCCCCGCATGCGGCGTCCGCCTCCGCGCTCATCAACGCGGCCACCACACCACTGACCAACTCGCGCCGAAGGTCGCCGTCGTGCTCGACAAGCTGCTTGCGGATCACGTCCATCCCAGGCATCGTGGACTCGGCCATCGGGAGCTCCTCCTTCTTCAACGTCTTGCAGGACATGAAAGGATGACCCCGATGGCCACTGCACGTCCAGCAGCGGCCCTACGGGCCGCCCGGAGAAGCTCCGCCAGCTTCTACGAGCGCTGCGCTGCACCTGAAACCCCGCCTCGTACACCACATGCGGGGACACTTAAGCGGAGGCGCGATTCTGGCTTGGCACGTCCTTTCGGCTGGGACGCGCTCTCGGCCCGTCCGGACCGACCTCCAGGACAGACCGGTTCCGCTGGCTGAGCGACCTCAGTCGAGGTCTAGCGTCGGCACGGCTCTCGGTTCGGCCGGAGAAGTCCATCGTGCGCAGCATGGGACGGCCGTGATTCGCGGTGTTGGCGCGGATCGAAGAAGGACTGGAAACGGTCGATCAACCGGCAACAGGCGGAGACGCCCAGCTGGCGATTACCACAGGCCGACTTCTCGGCTGTCAGAGGTACGTGCAACGAATCGGGGCGCGGGCGCCTCTTTAATCCATGAAGCTATGGTGACCCGACCTATGGTGGACAAGCCATCCTCGGTGGCGGCGGTCCGCGCGATGTACCCCCCGCTGCGAGCCCTCGCGGTGACGCTGGTCGGCCACGATGAAGCCGCTGACTTGGTTCAGGACACGCTTGTGAACGTGCTTCGTCGGTATCCCGACTTCGAGGGCCTGCAGTATCCACACGCCTATGCGAGGGTCGTGCTCGTCCGGCTGGCGAGCCGATCCCGCTCCCGAGAGGTTCCGGCCGACGTCGGGCGGCTGCTGGTGTCCGAGTCGGCCACGGACTCTCTTGCCGACTCCGTCGGAGTTCGACTGGAACTCGTTCAGGGGCTCAGGAGGCTTCCACCAAAGCAGCGGACGTGCCTGTACCTGCGCTTCATCGAGCACCTGGACGATGCGGCCATAGCTTCGGTGATCGGTTGTTCAGAACGGACCGTTCGCTCCCAAACCAGCCGGGCACTGCGCCGGCTGTCGCACCTATTCGGAAAGGAGCCCTAGATGGAACCTGATCTCGCTGCTGACATCACGCGAGCCTTGACGCCGAGGCTCCGCGCTTCCTATGCCCTCACGGACGAGGAGGCCCGATCTTTGGTTGCGAGGGCGAGGGCGCCGAGTCCCAATCGGGGACCATTCACACCGCGCCGCCGATACGCGGCGGCGAGTCTCGCCGCGGCGATCATCGTCGTCGCAGCGGTCGCGGCGGTTGTCTCCTTAAACGGCCCTCCGAGCTCTGAGTCGATGTCGCCGACTCACCCGAATAGCGGCGGGCTTGTAAGTCCCCCACCTAACGGTTCACCGTTTCTTGACGGAAGGTGGCTACCCCTTGGAAAAGCGACGCAGACAGCCGTGATTCCGCTGCCACGACCCGACGTGCCGCTGGCGAGCGATCACACCGCCGTCGGTGTCTGGGTCGGCCCCGTTGCCCGGTCCGCCCGGCGATCCTCGCAACATGTAGAGATCGTATATCGCTCAGGCGTTCGCATCGACTACACCAACGCAGACGCGGTTGACCTGCAGAAGATCGAGAGATCGATCGGCGCCTCGACCGGGGCGAGGCTGGTATCCATCGACGGACGACCCGCGTTGCTCATCCCGGCGGGCGCGTCGGGTTCGCACGGGAGTGTCCTTCGAGTGTTCGGCCATCTGTTGGTGACGGTGTACGGGTCTAGCGAACACTCTGTTCCCGCGTTGCGCAGAATCGCCGCAGCAATCCCGTCACCTTCGAACGGGTAGGGCTCTTCTCAGGGCGCACGGTGCTGACTCTCCGGCGTATCAGTGGGGAAAGTCTGGACAATCGTTGGGATCGGTAACTGACACTTGGTACACCCGGTTCTTTGTGAGGCTGTCGATGGCCAAGTCGTAGCCGTTCACGAGGTCGCATGCGAGTTCGGTCGAGTTCCAGCCGTCCCACCCAGCGGTGCTGTAGTACTGGAGGCCATCGAAGATAGCCGCAGCTGAATCCGCGCCAGGCGTATTGTTACCGTGCCGTTCACCATTGGTGAGGATGTCGCCTCTCTGTTGCGGGATGCATATGCCAGTTGTGCCCCCATAGACCTGATCGCTATTGTGGTAGAACTTCCAGCACCCGTTCGCGGCTGCGTCGTCGACACGATACCCATCGTACTGGCCACTCGTGAGAGACCCATTCGCAGGCTTGCACTGTTGGGAGCCCGCTACTTCGTAGGCTGCGAAGATGTGCGGAATATCGTCTGTGGCCTGAAGGCACGGGATCGCGCTCTGTGCACCCTCGATGACCCAGCCGACCTCCACCTGGTTCTGCGCATCATCAAACACATCGAGCGTCGAGAGGTGCGCGCAAACGGGGGAGCCCCCGTATGTATACATCCCCGGGTTGATCACGCGCTCTCCAAGGTGTGGGTTTCCGCCGTCCTTCATCCAGGCGACTACGTTGTACTGATCGCTGCATGACGGGATGTCGGCCTGCACCGGCTGAGGCTTCAGGAGGGACACAGACAATCCTAGTGCTGCGCCGACAAGTGCCGCCGCTACGAGGATAGTTAGGGACCGGAGCATGGTTTTGCCTCCAACGAGGAAGGTGGGGCGGGGAGCATCTAGGCGAGGCTATCGGCGGCGGCGGCGAGGTCAGACTGGGTCGAGTGCGCGATTACTTCTACCGTTACTCCGCCGAGAGTTGTCGTAATCGAGGCCGGATTCGCCTTCGTCCAGTCCGACGCCTGTTCGATGAAGTACGCGGGCGTCCCATCTGAGAGCTTAATCTGCTGGCCAAGATTAGTCGACGCCAAGTTCGACGCAGTCGTCGCGGCCGACGCGCCGGGCACGGCAGACCGTTCGTCCAAGATAAAGCCGGATGGATACTGCAACTGCACTGCGACGTAGGCCTGACCATCATCGAGTTTGGCTTCCTGGAGCCACACAGTAGGGACTCCCCCCGATGCCGACGATGTGGACGGGAGTGTGTAGATGTGATACGGAGCCGCCTTCGCGGCTACATCGAGCGAGACCTTCTGGCCGTCCAGGAACGGGTCGCTCCCCGGGGCACTGACACCTCCTTGACCGACAAAGAGATTCGGGGGTTTCACTGCCGGGGGTCGCTTGGATGACGCAAGGCGAGCGTGGTAACTCCCTGCCGCCGCTAGGGCCGCGACGAGCATGACGACAGACGCGCGCACGAGCGCAGTCCGAGACCAGAGGCGACTAACCATCCGCGTTCCTCCATTTCCACCGGATCCAGAGGAATCCGAGGCCCATATGAGTGGCCTGTGAGCCCAATCTGCCGACACAGGCGAGGTCGACGTTACAGTTTCCTGAGGAACGTGTCAAGTGGCACCGAAGCGTCGTAGTAGGTGTTCCCGGCATCGCCACGGCGGATCTGTTCCGTCCGCGCGCGTGAGCCGGTCGGTCATGCTGGATGTCGTGGAGCGGGGGCAGCGAGCGGCGACAGAACCTCGACGTCGCACCAGCCGAGTCGATGCCCTCCTGCCACCACGACGCGTGGCGCGCGAGCACGAGCCATGGCGACCCCGGAGCGTGTGAGGCATCACGCCGGCCTCTCTGAGGCATCGCCGCCGAGCCGACAGGCGGGAACCAGCCAGGATTTTCGGCCGGTTCTGTCCCCACGTTGACTGGCAGGCTGCGAGTCTGGCTCGACTTCCGCCTGATCAATTCAGGCCACAGAGGCACCTGACTTCTCTCGTCTCGCGTTTCGACGCTGCCAGATCGTCACTGTGTCAGTCGCGCGTCGCCAGATAGCGGCGCCCGGCGGCTGGCGAGTCGGCCGAGAAGGTGTTACAGTATGCCAGGGAGACAACACGGATGCCGTCGAACCGCCATCGCTCGCAATCTCGCGAGACTGCCGACGCGTCACAGCTGGCCAGCCGGGTCAGGGATTTGATCAAGCGGCGTCAGAGTGCGGAGCGGGAGCGTGATCGGTGGCAGACCGAGATCGACGAGATCGACGCCGTGCTGGCGCCGATCAGCAATTTTCCCGTGTCTGGGAGCCGTGCTCGCCGAGGCGGCGGCAGCGCCCGCCCGCCTGGCGGCCGTCGGGAGGTGCGGGTTCCGGATGGTGCCGAGGGGTGGCGTGAGTGGTTTCGCGCGCTGGCGCCGCTGCAGGCCGCGGTCGTCGCCACGCTGGTCGAATCTCCGCTTGGCGTGCGCACGCCCCCCGAGGCGGCTGACCGCCTGGGCCGAACGACCAAGAGTGAGCGCGCCTCGGTTACGACCACGCTGTCGCGCCTGGCCCGCGACGGATTCCTCGCGCGTGACAAGGACGCGTATCGGCTGCTTCCCGGTGCTCAGGAAGCGCTGGTCGCCGAGCAATCTGTTAAGGAGGCGCTTCTGAGGTAGCCCAGGCTTGGAGCCGCCGCGCCCCCGACGCGCGCGGGACGGTTCCCATCAGTTACCCCTGAGCTCGCCCGCGGCAGCGTTGTCGGCCGTGTGGCAGGGCTGGATGGCCTGGGGCTGCGGCCCCTCCGGCGGTGTGTCACCACCGCCGGGGGGCCTCGGGCCATCGCTTTGCACCCTGTAAGGAGTCACCACGATGGCCCGTAGAGTTGACGATACCACCTTGCCCAATCGCCTCCTGCGCTGGGCAAGTGCCTCCGACCGTGCCATGCGCGGCGTCTCTGAAAGGCTCCCCTACGCCGGTGTTTGGAGGCTGCGATGAGCCGGCCCGACGCGGGCCGGTGGCGCGACGAGCGGTGGCGCCGCAAGAAGCGCAACCGCCGGCTAAAGCGCAACCGATACAGGGGGCGGCGGACCGATCTTCCTCGTCAGTTGTGGCGCAGCCTCGATCTGTCGGACTTCGACAGCTACTTCACCAGGAAGTGGCTGATCGAGAACCTGACCAGCCAGCCTTTCTGGCCACTCATCGACCAGGCTACCCGCATCGACAAGGAGGAGGGGACGTCCGGCCGTCCGCCGCTTGACGGGTCATGGGCGCTGTTTCTGTGCGTCTTCATCTTCTCGAAGGAGGTGAGCCTGACGCGGTTTCTGGCTAAGATGAAGCGGAAGCACTGGCGAGCGATCGGCTTCGACGACCCGCCGTCCAAGAGCACAGTCTGGGACAACCTGGAGCGGATCGAGCTCACCTGTCTGGGCGTCTTCACCGACGCCGCCTGGCTGCTCATCCGCCGCGTCGACCGCGCGACGGGCGGCGACGTGCTGCGGGACTGGTGGTGGGACACGACCAGGTCACTCTCGCCGTCGCGCTACTACCACTGCTGCGACCGAGACGAGTGCCCGAAGCAGCGGATCCGAAAGCAGCGCGCTCAGGGTCAGGCGGAGAAGCGACGGCCAAAGCCCCGACGTCCGCTCCGCCCGGGACAGATTGAGCGCGCCCACGGTCTGCCCGATGACCCGAACGCGGACGATGGGGAGGTGACGTCAGAGGCACGAGCCCAGCTTCGTCCGGGCCAGCCCGATCCGCTCCAGAACGACGAGGACTACCGCAAGGCGGGGAGCCGGGGCGTGCCCCAGCTGCCCACCCGCCAAGCGCTGATACGGCGCCTCTATGGCGAGCAGGAGGCCGCCCGCGACGCCGCCGGGCTCGACCCCGAGGGCCTGGTCAAGACGACACGGTCGCCGCTACTGCTTGCCCGCGACGCGCTTGATGTCGAGCGCAGCCGGATCGGCCTGTGCCCGCACTCCAACCACGCGGCCGACCACTACGCCGGCTTGATCCTGGACTACACCGGGCCAGGCCGGTTCTTCACGCTCAAATCGACCGGCTGCCTCTACTACACAGCCGACGCGGAGGCCGCGGTGCGTCGCAAGTCAGATCGCCGCGGCGACGAACGCCGTCCCCAATCACGCGGCGACGCCGGCGAGGAGGGGGACGAGGCTGACGGGCGCCGGTACCAGTCCGGCGACTCCTCCCCCAAGCTCGTCTACGACGTCTCCCGATTGGTCTCGCTCGGAATGGGGGCACCAATCAACCTGTTGGTCGACTCCAAGCCCGAGTCGTACCTGTACCCGCCGCTACTCGAAGACACGCTCGACCGCAGCCCTCACGCGCCGCGGGCAGTGGTGTCCGATTCCGGCGGTGCCGTCCCACGGGTCGCCGACGCCAACGCCGAGTACGGAATAGCGCACGTCACCCCCTCCCGCGGGTATGGCAAGGAGCTCAATCACCGCTGGGAAGACGACAAGCATGGGCGCTGGGATGCGTTCTGCATCCCCCGCTGCCGCCACTGCGGCGGCCCATGCCGCTTCGTCAAGGCGCGGCCGCAGCGCTCCACCAGCGGCGAGGAGCGCTGGCGTGTGCTGTTCGAATGCGTGAGACGCGAGAAGGATGCGTGTGAGAAGACGCAGGGCCGCTACCTCGACGAGGATACGCGCAAAGTGACGACCATCTGGCGCGACCGAGAGGTGTGGCATGCGCTGCTTCACGCCCGCGGCAACCACGAGCGCTCCAATCTCCACGAGCGCAAGCGCTGGCACGTCTCCACCGACCACCACCTCGTCCGCCGAAACCGCAAAGGCCTTCGCTTCCAGCAACTGTGCGGCGAGATTGCCATCCTGCTGACCTGGCTCAAAGCCGCGTGGCTGCAAGGGCTCGTCGACGGCAAGCGGCGTGTGCCTGCCATCGTCGCCGTCGTGCGAGCGATCAAGCAGCTCGACAAGTTCACCAGGGAATACCGCAAGCTCAACCTCAACCAGGCGCGACCTGACTTCGTCGCCGCCCGAGCGGCCTACGAAGCCACACGCGTCCGCAAGCGCCGACCCCAAGACGAGCAGCGCGAATAGCGCACAACCGCCTCCGGCCAACTCGAAGAGTCGGTCAGCCTCGCCGCCTCCCAAGCAAGACGGCGAGGCTCACCCATGCCTGCGAAGGGGCGTCCGCGTGCAAGTCCCGTCCGGCCCCACCGTCAAACACCTCGTGCCGGCCGCCGATTTGGTCGCACGCAAGCCCCGAAGCGGGCACGTCCGCGCCGATGACCCTCCCAACGGGGTTAACGGGAGGCTAACCGGAACTCACC
>Ga0134126_10006294_pt1 | contig 14853 bp, 15 predicted proteins | sample KB31752_FD_96881 | JGI IMG/M metagenome (GOLD analysis project Ga0134126, IMG submission 96881) | Terrestrial soil microbial communities with excess Nitrogen fertilizer from Kellogg Biological Station, Michigan, USA - KB3-175-2 | ecosystem: Environmental > Terrestrial > Soil > Unclassified ...
TCCGCTGCCCATTACGTCCACCGGCGGCACCAGCAGAACAGCATCGTCGGCCCGGCGACGCAGCTTTGAAGATCAATTTCGCACACCATGCTGACGGACGGGCGAGCGGCCGAGTGGTCCAGCACTGTCTGCTCGCGGCCGCGCCTCCAACGACAGCAATGTGCACATCGCCGCTGTCCCAACGACAGCACTGTGCACGCCGCTGGTGTTCGCCAGCCCATCGTAAAGTCTAGTTTTTCGCTTGACTTTATAGATAATATCAAACAGCATCTGGGTGAAAAGTCTGGAAGGGAGTACTTGTGCCTGGATTGAGAAACGCGCTTGACCTCGAACGCGGGGTGATCAGCAGCGACCCTGCCGACGGACGTGAGCCGACCGCAGCCGCCAACCCAGACGCCGACCGGGGCCAGCACGTCGGCCCCGGCCCCGGCACCAGCCGCACGCCCGGCGTCCGCACCGGCCGCACGCGCAGCCGCAGCCGCAGCCACAACCGAGGCCGGGGTGCAGGTGCGCTCAGGCTGATCAGTCCGGTGATCGTGCTGGCAGGCTGGCAGCTGGCCAGCGGCTCCGGCCTGATCTCGGCGCAGAAGCTGCCGCCGCCGACCGCCGTCTGGTCGACCGGGCTCTCGCTGGTCACGACCGGTTCGTCCGCCTACGGCACGCTGCAGGGCGCCCTGGCAGTCTCGCTTGAGCGAGTCGCGGCCGGCTTCGCGCTCGGCGCCACCGCGGGGGTGCTGCTGGCGATCGTCGCGGGACTCAGCCGCTTCGGCGAGAACGCATTCGACCCCCTCATGCAGATGCTCAGAACGCTGCCGCTGTTCGGGCTGATCCCGGTGTTCATCGTCTGGTTCGGCATTGGCGAGACGCCCAAGATCCTGCTGATCGCCATCGGCGTCGCGATCCCGCTGTACCTGAACACGTTCTCAGGCATCCGCGCGGTCGACGGCAAGCTGGCCGAACTCGGCCAGGTACTCGACCTGCGCAGGCGCGAGCTGATCACCGCGATCGTGCTCCCAGGCGCGCTGCCGCAGATCCTCGTAGGCCTGCGCCAGAGCCTCGGCGTTGGCTGGCTGGCGCTCGTGGTCGCGGAGCAGGTCAACGCGAACGCCGGCCTCGGCTTCATGATCAGCCAGGCGACCCAGTTCCTGCGCAATGACGTGATCATCGTCGCGCTGCTCGTGTACTGCGCACTCGGCCTCGGCACCGACGCGCTTGTGCGGCTCATCGAAAGGAGGGCCCTGAGATGGCGCATGAGCCTGGCGGCACGGTAACCCTCATGCCAGTCGTCCGGGCCAGCGGCCTGGTCAGGTCGTTCGGCACCGACACGGTCATCGACAATCTGGATCTCGACATCGCACACGGCGAATTCGTCGCGCTGCTCGGCCGCAGCGGCTCAGGCAAATCGACGTTGCTGCGCGCGCTAGCCGGGCTCGACGATGAGATCACCGGCGATCTGGACGTGCGCGGGCCGGTCTCGATCGCTTTCCAGGAACCCCGGCTCGTCCCGTGGAAGCGCCTGCTGGCGAACATCAGCCTCGGCCTGCGCACCCGCGCACCGCGTGACGCCGCTCGCGCCGCTCTCGCCGAGGTTGGCCTCAGCGGGCGCGCCAACGCGTGGCCGCTGACGTTGTCAGGCGGCGAGGCGCAGCGCGCATCGCTGGCCAGAGCGCTGGTGCGGGAGCCGAGCCTGCTCCTGCTCGACGAACCGTTCAGCGCGCTTGACGCGCTGACCAGGATCGCGATGCATCGGCTTGTACTCAGCCTGTGGGCGCGGCACAGACCCGCCGTGCTGCTCGTGACTCACGACGTCGACGAGGCGCTCGCGCTCGCCGACCGGGTGCTCGTCCTGTCGGCGGGCCGGATCAGCAGCGCCTGCGCCGTTACCGCGTCCCGCCCGCGCCCGCCGAACACACCAGAACTCACCCACCTGCGAAATCGCCTGCTCGCCGAGCTTGGCGTCGATGAGGAAGGAACATCATGATCACCAACGGACGGACGCGGCTCCGCCACGGCACCTGGCTTGCGGCTAGCGCGCTGCTGACAGGTGCCGCGGTCACGGCGTGCTCGCCAGCACAAGCAAATTCAGGCGGAACGCAACCAACCCAGTCGGCCCCGGCCACCACAGGCGCATCAAGCGTGCCAGCCAGTCTGGGCGACGTCACCCTTCACGTCGGCGACCAGGCCGGAGCCGGCTCGCAGGCGCTCCTTACCGCCGCCGGGCTGATCGGAAAGCTCCCGTTCAAGGTGGACTGGTCGGACTTCACCGCCGGGCCACCCATGCTGCAGGCCATGAGCGCGGGCGCGGTCGATATCGGCGCGGTGGGAGACGCGCCACCGGTGTTCGCCGCCGCCGGCGGCAGCCGCATAGCGGTCGTCAGCGCGCTTCGCGCCAACCCGCTCGGCACCGCCATCCTGGTACCGGCAGGCTCGCCGATCCACACGGTGGCGCAGTTGCGCGGCAAGCGGATCGCGGTCACGGAGGGCAGTTCGTCCAACTACCACTTGCTCGCCGCGCTCACCAGGGCCGGGCTGAGCATCCACGACGTTACGCCCGACTACCTGCTGCCGCCCGAGGCACAGGCGGCGTTCTCGGCCCACCAGGTAGACGCCTGGGATGTCTGGTCTCCCTTTATCGAGCAGGCGGAAACGCAAGATCACGCGCGAGTGCTGACCACCGGCGCGGGGGTCGGCGACACCTACTCGTTCGTCGTCGCGTCTCGCTCCGCCCTGGCCGATCCGGCTACGGCGCAGGCGATAGGCGACTATCTCCGGCTGCTTGATCAGGCGTACCGCTGGGCGGCCAGTCACCCCGCAGCGTGGGCGGCGACCTGGGCGAAGGCGAGTGGCCTGCCGGAGAAGGTGATGCTCGCCGCGGTCAGGAACTCTCTCACCACGCCGACCCCGATATCGCCGGCCGTCATCCGCTCTGAACAAACCATCGCCAACGCCTTCACCGCCGCCGGGCTCATCCCTGGCCACGTCGACTTCGCCAACTTCGCTGTGACCACCTACAACAACATTCTCGGAGGAACGTCATGAGCCTGGTCTTCCACTGGTTCCTGCCCACGTCAGGCGACGGCCGCGGCATTGTCGGGGGCGGCGCGCTCAATGGCCGCTCGACCGGCGCGATCAGCAGAGCGCCCGACATTGATTACCTGGCGCAGATCGCCAGATCGGCCGAGCAACTTGGCTTCACCGGCGTGCTGACGCCAACAGGCACCTGGTGCGAGGACGCCTGGCTGGTGACCTCGGCGCTGATCAGCCAGACGCAGCGGCTGAAGTTCCTCGTCGCGTTCCGCCCTGGGCTCGCGTCGCCAACCCTGGCGGCCCAGATGGCAGCCACCTACCAGCGAATATCGCGCGGCCGACTGCTGCTCAACGTGGTCACCGGCGGCGAGGACAGCGAGCAGCGCCGGTTCGGCGACCACCTGAACCACGATCAGCGCTACGAGCGGACCGGCGAATTCCTCGACATCGTGCGCGGCGCATGGAGCGGCGTGCCGTATGACTTTGCCGGCCGCCATTATCAGGTCACCGGAGCGACTGTGCTCAGCCCGCCAGAGCCGCTGCCGACGGTCTACTTCGGCGGCTCATCGGACGCCGCGGGGCCGGTCGCGGCCAGGTACGCCGACGTCTACCTGACCTGGGGTGAACCTCCCGCTCAGGTGGCCAGGAAGCTGGCCTGGGTGCGCGGGCTCGCCGAAGCCGCCGGACGTCAGCTGCGGTTCGGCATCAGGCTGCACACGATCAGCAGAGACAGCTCGAAGGCGGCCTGGGCCGAAGCTGATCGGATGCTCGCCGACCTGAGCATGGCCGAGATCAACAGCGCGCAGCAGGCGCTCGCTAAATCGGCGTCGGTTGGCCAGGAGCGGATGGTCTCGCTGCACACCAGGTACCGCTCCGGCGGTCCCGCCGCCGACCTGGAGATCTACCCGAACCTGTGGGCTGGGGTCGGCCTCGTGCGCGGTGGCGCGGGAACCGCGCTCGTCGGCAGCCACGCCGAGGTAGCCGACCGGATCGAAGAGTACGCCTCGCTCGGGATCGACGAGTTCATATTCTCCGGCTACCCGCATCTGGAGGAGGCGTACTGGTTCGGCGAAGGTGTGCTGCCTGAACTGCGCGCCAGAGGGCACGTGGCGCTGCCGGCAGATCTGTCCGGGCTACTGGCCAGCGCATAAATTTCGGCAGGAGGAACCAGTGCGCTTCGTTGTCATCGTGGGTAATCCCAAGCCCTGCTCACGCACGCTCAAGGTAGCCAAGGCCGCCGCTGACGCAGTCGCCTCGGCGCTCGACCTGACGTCTGGCTATGAACTCGTCGACCTGTCCTCGCTGTCAAGGCGGTTGCTGCTGCCCGAGCCATCGGCAGCCGTCGAGGATGCGGCTGACCTGGTGCGTGGCGCTGATCTGCTGCTGGTGGCGAGCCCGACCTTCAAGGGCACGTACACCGGTCTGCTCAAGGTGTTCCTCGACCGGCTGCCGTATCACGCGCTCAACGGAATCTGGGCACTGCCGCTGCTCGTGATGAACGCACCGCGGCATGCGCTGGCGGTCGACGTTCACCTGCGGCCGTTGCTTGTCGAGCTTGGCGCGAGCGTGCCTACGCCTGGCCTGACTGTGCTCGAGTCTGAGATCAGCCGGCTCGATGAGTTGCTGCGGCCGTGGGTGCGCACGGTCAGCGATGTCGCCGACGGCGCCCTCGGTGCGTCAAGGAGGGCAGTGGCGCTCGCCGGGTCCGGCTATGAACTCTGACTAGAACACCTGTTCGATTTTCGGTAAACTGGGTTCGTGACGCAGTATGTACCACCTGGCTGGCCCGCAGGGGTGCATCCCCCGGGCAGCGAGGAGTTCGAACGCTCCGCTATCGCCTGGCTGCTCGAGGTTGTCCCTTCCGACTATCTGCTGCACGGCGTGCTCAGACGCCATCCGGTCGCTCTCGCGACGCTGGCCAGGCATCACCTTCAGGCCTGCGTTGACGGCGCGAGAAGCGGCTACCGGACGGCCAGAACCGAACTAGGCCCGCATCTGCCGCCGGGTGCGATCGAGGCCGTGCTCACCGCCTACCGCAACGAGGGGCAGCGCCTCGCGGCTGCCGCTCAGGCGGCGGATCTGGTGGAACGCGCCCTGCACGGCGAGGTCTTCGTGCGCCAGGCCAGCGGCGGGGCGCGTTCCGTGGTTCCAGGCGGCTCGAAGAGGCGCGGTCAGAACGAGCGAGCGAAAGAGCCAGGAGCGCACCGGAAGCCGGACGCGAGCGGGACGTCCTAGCCGCCGGTCGCGGGCGCCGGCTCAGGTATCGCGGCCACCTCGACCACGGCCACCTCGACCACGGGCACCCCGACCACGGGCACCTCGACCACGGGCACCTCGACGGCGGCGGCCTCGACCACGGGCGTCTCGACCATCGGCCTGACCCAGCCTGAGTCCGGGCTGAAGTCCTTGACCACACGGGCGGGAACGCCAGCGACCACGCACCGGTCGGCTACCTCGCCCCTCACCACCGAGCCGGCGGCGACCACCACGTTCCTGCCGATCACCGAGCCTGGCAGCACGATCACCCCGGTGCCGAGCCAGGTGCCTGCCCCGATCCTGACCGAGGAGTTCACCGGCCACTGGCGCCCGATCGGCATGTCGGGATCGGCGTAGCTATGGTTCTGATCGGTGATGTACACGTAAGGCCCGGTGTAGACGTCGTCCCCGATGTCGATCGAGCTATGCGCGACGATGTGACTCCCCCGGCCGATCACGCACCGGTCACCGATCCGCAGCACCGGTTCCGGGCCCAGGTCGTGGCCAGGCATCATGCCGGCACAGACCGAAGCCAACTCCGCGATCATGGTCTCGTCGCCGATCTCGATCCACCGCTCGCCGTACACCGACCCGGTCGGGAACGCGATCAGCGAGCCGGCCCCGAATGCGGCGAACCTGCGCCCGGCGTCGCTCTGGGCTGTGATCGTCCCCAAGTCCTTGGCTCGCCGCCAGGCGGCATGCACCATCCGGCCGGCGATTTGCCGACGCCAGCGGGTGAATGACGGCATTCCAGACATCGCTGGCAACAGTATCGCCAGTCACCCCGAGCCGTGGCGCTCTCCATCAGACTCAGCCAGCCCTGCCCGCGATGAATTCGGGAACCCATCAGGCTCAGCCAGCCTGAGCCCCGCGATGGGTTGCCGTATCCATCGCGGAAATCGGGTGTGAGTTCCCGGATCCATCGGGTCCGCCGACCCGCCGGGTGCGATGGATCCGGGAGTCCATCGCACCGAGCCAGCCAAATCAACCGGGTGAGTGGCCAGCGACGCCTAGCGAAGATGGCGAGGTAGGAAGACGCCTCAATGGCGCCTGGAGGCTAGCGGCGAAGATACGGCAGCTAGCTGGCCGCAGGCGCCGTCGATCTCCCGGCCGCGAGTGTCGCGGATGGTGACCGGGACGCCACGGCTGGCTAGCCCAGCTTCGAACTCGGCGGCGACAGCCGGGTCCGAGGCGGTCCACCGCGAGCCTGGCGTCGGATTCAGCGGGATGAGGTTCACGTGCGCGAGCCTCCCGGCGAGCAGCGAAGCGAGCGCATCGGCCCGCCAGGCCTGGTCGTTCACGTCCCTGATCATCGCGTACTCGATCGACACCCGCCTGCCGGTCGCCGCCGCGTATTCCCAGGCCGCGTCGAGCACCTCAGCGACCTGCCACCGCCGGTTGACCGGCACGAGCTCGTCGCGAAGCTCGTCATCGGGCGCGTGCAGCGAAACCGCCAGCCGACAGGAAAGCCCCTCGGACGCCAGCTTGCGCATGGCAGGGACCAGCCCCACGGTCGACACGGTGATCGCTCGCTGCGAGAGCCCGAATCCCGATGGCGCCGGCTCACTGATACGCCGGATGGAAGCGAGGACGGCGGCGTAGTTCGCCAGCGGCTCGCCCATCCCCATGAACACAACGTTGGAGACCCGGCCGGCACCTCCAGCTATCTGACCATTGGCCAGCGTCCGCAATGCGTGAAAAATCTGGGTGGTTATCTCGCCGGTAGACAGATTGCGGGTCAGGCCAGCCTGACCGGTCGCGCAGAACGGGCAGGCCATCCCGCAGCCGGCCTGCGACGAGACGCACACGGTCGCCCGGGCCGGGTATCGCATCAGCACGGACTCGACGAGCGAGCCGTCAGCGGCGCGCCACAGCGTCTTGCGCGTCATCCCCTGATCGCAGGTCTGCTCGCGGGTGACAGTGAGCAGCTCCGGCAACAACGCGTCCGCCAGGGCCTGTCGGGCGTTGCCTGGCAGGTCGGTCATGTCCTGCGCGGAGTCGGTCAGCCGACCGAAGTAGTGGCGGGATAGCTGGTCGGCGCGGAACTCGGGCTGCCCAAGTTCGGCGACCGCCGCGCGCCGGCCGGCCATGTCAAGATCGGACAGGTGCCGCATTGGGCGCGTCCTGACCCGCCGTGGCGCCTCAAGACGGACTAGCTCCAAGCAAACCTCACAGTATCCGCCAGCTGTTGCCACGTGGTCTGCGGAATGTAGATAGATTTCGATGCTATGCAGAACACGCGCTCTCGCGCCGGCCACTCCAGGGTACCGGCAGCGCCCGGACGCCCAGTCACCTTGCTCGACAGCGAGAGCCCCTACGGCAGCAGACGCGTGGTCGTAGAGTACGACGGCTGGACCACCGCTGCCTACATGCATGACCGATCCGATCCGATCGCCGCGACCTGGCTGGCCAATCACCGCAAAGCCCCCGCCGACATCGACCTCGGCCTGCTCGATGCGGGTCACGCACCCGAGATGCCCGAGGGCTACACCAAGCATCCCGATGGCAGGGCGCCGCTCAACAAGGCGTCGCTGCGGGCACTGTGGTTCGAAGAGGGCGACGGCGTAGCGATCTTCGAAGGTGGCGAGCTGCTCGCCGTCATTCCCGGCTGGTCGGACATGTCCAAGGGGATGCCTGGCTACAGCAGGGACGTGATCGGGCAGACACCGTTCGGCTGGTCGCTCGATGACGCCATGGAAGGGCTTGGTCCGCGGGTCGCTGAGGCTCAGGAGTTCTGGCAGTGGCGGCTCGATTCAGACGCCTGGGCGCAGTTCCAGCAGGACATGCTCGGCCACCTGCTCGACCGGCTCGGGCCCGGTGCGCGCTACTGGGATGTGTCGAACAACAAGCCGCCGATTGTCGGGGTCTCCGAGCGGCCGCCCGCTGGTCGGAGGTCCTACACGGTGCTCACCACCGTCGGCATGAGCTGCCAGCGGATGCCGGTTGTCGAGCAGACCGGCCAGGGTGCTAGCGGCAAGGCCAGAATCGAGCTGGCCGTTGCTACGACGCTGCCGAGCAATCAAGCGGCGAGGATCTTCCTGTGGCTCGCACAGTACCCGTGGCGCGAGGTCAGCTGGCTCGGGACCGGCCAGACGATCCGCTGGTACCACGAGCCCTCGTCCTTCCCGCTCGGCCACGGCAACGAGGCCGTCCTGTTCCTCGACAACCCGGCGCTGCTGCTTGGACCCGACGTACCCGACCTGTCAGGGTTCACCGTGACGGGAGAGCCGGTCAGGTGGCTGTGGCTGATCCCGATCAGCAATCGCGAGCGCCTGCTGGCTCAGGGCCGAGGCTCGTCCAGCCTGGTCAACCAGATGGCCTCCCAGTCCCGCGACTGGGTCGTCAGCTAGCCGCCTGGCAGGAAGATCACCAGGAGCAGCCAGGCGACCGGTGCCAGGATCAGCATGGCGTCAATCCGGTCGAGCACGCCGCCGTGGCCAGGTAGCAGCGAGGACATGTCCTTGGTGTCGAGGTCCCGCTTGATCATCGACTCGACCAGGTCGCCGAGAGTGGCCGCAGCTGCCGCCGCGGCGCCGAGTACCAGGCCGTACCACACCTTGCTGTGCAGCAGGTAGGCCATCCCGAGCGCGCCAGCGGCAAGGCACGTGATCACCGAGCCTGCCAGTCCCTCCCAGGTCTTCTTCGGGCTGATCCTTGGCACCATCGGGTGCCGCCCGAACAGAATGCCGGCGAAGTAGGCACCTGAGTCACTGCACACGGCCAGGATCACGAACAGCAGCGCCCGGTGAGCCCCGTTGCCAGGTGCCAGCATCAGGGCCACGAAAGTCGCCATGCCGGGCAGGTAGATCAGGGTGTAGACGCCCGCCGTGACGTCGCGCAGGTAGCCATGGGCACCACCACGCAGCCGCCAGGCGAGCACGACGACGAACGTCAGCGCAAGCGCCGCGAGCGCATCGGTTGGTCCGCGCCAGTAGCCGAGTCCGTAAGCCGCCGCTCCGCCGATCGCGATTGGAATCACCGGCAGCTTGATCTCGTGAGTAGCGAAAACGTGAGCGAGTTCCCACAACGCGGCCGCGACGATCACCGCGACAAACGCGAGAAACGCGACCTTGACGGTGAGGAGCGTGACGAGTACAAGCGCGCCAAGGCCGATGGCGACGGCGAGAGCGACCGGGAGGTTGCGACCAGTCTCGATCGTCTTTCGTTCGCTCACCTGGCTTGGCCTTTCCTCCGTCGGCGAGCATCGCGACCAGCCGCGCGCGGACGTCCGCAGCTCGGCAATCTGCCGCAAATCACGCCATCCCGTGTGCCAGCCCGTGACAAACGGGAGGCGAGATGCTCCTCTTTGAGAGGCAAAGGTTATACCTTGGGCTGTACTACCCCATGGGAGTGACCCCCAGGGAACCCCGAGGGGAGCTAAACCTCAAGCAGCTCTGCTTCCTTGTGCTTGAGCAGCTCGTCGACCTGGGCCACATAGGTGTGGGTGACCTTCTCGAGTTCGGCCTCGCCTCGGCGGCCCTCGTCCTCGCCCGCCTCGCCGTTCTTCACCATCTTGTCGATGGCGTCCTTGGCGTGCCTGCGGATGTTCCTGATTGACACCCGGCCATCCTCGGCCTTGTGGCGGGCTACCTTGATGTACTCCCTGCGCCGCTCTTCGGAAAGCTCGGGAAAGACCACGCGGATGATCGCGCCGTCGTTGTTCGGGTTGACGCCGAGGTCGCTATTGCGGATCGCCCTGTCAATGGCCGCGAGCGATCCCTTGTCGAAAGGCTGGATCACCACCATCCTCGGCTCCGGCATGTGGAACGACGCCAGCTGGTTCACCGGGGTCTGCGTGCCGTAATACTCAACGGTGATCTTGCTGAACATCGATGGATGCGCGCGGCCTGTCCTGATGTTCGCGAAATCTTCTTTGGCGACCGCGACGGCCTTCTCCATCTTCTCTTCGGCTTCGAGAAGAGTGTCGTCAATCATTGCGGCTCCTCAGTACCCTTTGCTGGCGTTCTAGTTGCTGGCGCTTGTCGTCCCGCCGTGTCCGTTCCCGCCGTGTCCGTTCCCGCCGTGTCCGTTCCCGCCTACCAGAGTGCCGATCCGCTCGCCTCGAACAGCGCGCACCACGTTGCCCTTGCCCATCAGGTCGAAGACGACGATCGGCAGATCATTGTCCATGCACAGGCTAACCGCCGTAGCATCCATGAACTTCAGTTCCCGGACCAGCACGTCGCTGTAGTCGAGCCGGTGGAACATATTGGCGTCCGGCTCCTTGCGCGGGTCGGCGTCGTAGACGCCCTCGACCTGGGTGCCCTTGAGCACAGCTTCCGCGCCTATCTCCAACGCCCGCTGAGCGGCGCAGGTGTCGGTGGAGAAGAACGGTGCGCCGAGCCCAGCGCCGAAGATGACGACCCTGCCCTTCTCCAGGTGCCTGATCGCACGCCTCGGGATATAGGGCTCGGCGACCTGGCCCATCGTGATCGCGGTCTGCACCCTCGTCTCGACGCCAAGCTTCTCTAGCACGTCCTGCAAGGCCAGGCAGTTGATCACGGTGCCCAGCATCCCCATGTAGTCCGCGCGAGCCCGGTCGATGCCGCGATGGGAAAGCGCCGCGCCGCGGAACATGTTGCCGCCGCCGACCACGACGGCTACCTGGACGCCGAGACGCAGGGCATCCCTGATCTCCCGGGCGATATGCGACACCACGTCAGGGTCTATGCCAAGCCCGGCACCGCCAGCGAATGCCTCGCCGGACAGCTTGAGTACCACCCGGTGCCAACATGGACGCTCGCCGTCACGTTCATCGTCGGGCTCGACCGAGTCATGCGCGGTCACCGTGCCAGCACCGCTGCTGATCACAGCACCGTGCCCCGGATAGGCGCTATCTGGCAAAACGGGCTCCCCTCGCACCACGTCGGTCTCAACTAGCCTGCCCTATCTGGAACCTGGCAAAGCCGCGCACCGCCGCGCCCGACTCGGCGAGCAACTGTTTGACCGACTTCTTCTGGTCTCGCACGGTTGGCTGCTCGGTAAGCACTACGTCCTTGAAAAAGGCGTTAAGCCGACCATCGACGATCTTGGGAATCGCCTGCTCGGGCTTGCCCTCGTCGCGAGTCAGCTGCTCCGCGATCCGGCGCTCGTTGGCGACTACGTCGGCTGGCACTTCCTCGCGCGTGACGTACTGAGGACGCATGGCGGCGATCTGGTGCGCGATGTCCTGCGCGACATCAGCACCCGAGGTGTCGATGTCAACAAGCACGCCAAGGGTCGGCGGCAGGTCGGGCGACGACTTGTGCAGGTAGCTCACGATGTAGCCGTCGTAGTACGCGGCAAACCGGCCGAGGTCGAGCTTCTCCTTGAGAGTGGCACTGGCCTCTTCGATCAGTTCAGCCGCGGTGTGGCCGTCGCGTACGTCGAGCGCGAGCACTTCAAGCCGGTCGCTGACCCGAGCCCGGAGAGCAGCGCTTGAGATGTCGGCCGCGACCTGCTGGAACAAGTCGGTCTTCGCGACGAAGTCGGTCTCGCAGTTCAGTTCGAGCAGTACGCCAGCCGCCGCGCCGTCCATCGCGGACGTTACCAGACCGTTGGCCGCGGTCCGGCCGGCTCGCTTGCCGACGTCCTTGGCACCCTTGATGCGCAGGGCCTCGACCGCCTTTTCTACGTCGCCATCGGATTCCACCAGGGCGTTCTTGCAGTCCAGCATGCCCGCGCCGGTCAAGTCGCGAAGCCGCTTCACATCTGCGGCGCTGTAGTTCGCCATGTCCCCATCTCTCGCAGTTCTTCTTGTGCCGGCTCGCGGCGCCGGTCATTTTTCGCTCATGCTCTGTGCCCTGGTAGCAGAACACCTCGGCAGGCACCTCCGTGGCCGGAGGCGAACCTCGCCAGCCGACGGATGCTTGCGGTTACTAAGCCGTCTCGCTAAGCCGTCTCGGTTACTCCGCCGTCTCGCCGGCCGACTCACCGTCGGTGGTCAGCTCGGTGCCAACCTGGGTCTTCTCGGCCTCCTTGACGTCCGCCTCGGTGGCCGCGGCTGCGTGGACCCCGGTCGCGCCGGTCGAGGCGTCGACGGTCGCCGCCGTCCCGTTGGAAGCGGCGCCGTTAGCGGCGGGACCGCCGTCGAGCGACCTGCCTTCGAGCAGATCCCGCTCCCACTCGGCCAGCGGCTCCTCCGCGCCCAGCTGGCCGTCACCGGTCGGCTTCTCCTCACCTGCGGCCCGGCCGGCCCGCGCGATCAGGCCATCGGCGACGGCGTCGGCCACGACCCTCGTCAGCAACGCGACGCTGCGGATCGCATCGTCGTTGCCGGGGATCGGGTAATTGACCTCGTCAGGGTCGCAGTTGGTGTCGAGTATCGCGATCACCGGGATGCCGAGCTTGCGCGCTTCGCTGATCGCGATGTGCTCCTTCTTGGTGTCCACCACCCAGATCGCGCTCGGGATCCTTGACATGTCCCTGATCCCGCCAAGCGAGCGCTCGAGCTTGTCGCGCTCCCGCCGTAGCTGCAGAAGTTCCTTCTTGGTCATGTTGGAGCCCGACACGTCGTCGAAGTCGAGCTCCTCAAGCTCCTTGAGCCGCTGAAGCCGCTTGTACACGGTGGAGAAGTTGGTCAGCATGCCGCCGAGCCAGCGCTGGTTGACAAACGGCATGCCTACCCGGCGTGCCTGCTCAGCGATCGCTTCTTGCGCCTGCTTCTTGGTACCGACGTAGAGCACGGAGCCGCCGTGCGCGACGGTCTCCTTGATGAACTCGTAAGCGCGGTCGATGAACTGCAGCGACTGCTGCAGGTCGATAATGTAGATGCCATTGCGCTCAGTGAAGATGAACCGCTTCATCTTCGGGTTCCAGCGCCTCGTCTGGTGACCGAAATGCACGCCGCTCTCGAGCAGCTGTCGCATCGTGACGACCGGTGCCATGCCGGTGTCCTTTCCTGTCGTGCGCCCGCCAGCAGGCGTGGGCGCGGTCGGTTTGTCCTAGCGCCCGTACGCACCTCGCCGCGGGGTGCCCCGCGGACCGAAGAGGCGCGTTCCTGTGGGAGATCGGACCCAGCTCCCGCAGCGGCAAGCGGACGCGCGAATTGGCTTTCGAGCACGCTGGCATGAGCCATGCGAACCTAGGCCTGACATGAAGTCTACATCGAGCCCGCTGGGCGCGCTCCCGATGTACAGGCGCGCTGGTTCCGACTTCTACTTCACAACCGCGTGATAACCGCCAGCCGACCGAGAAAGCAGTCCGGATGAGCGACGACCGCTGAGGAATCAAGCCGCCAAGTGTCAGATTGGCACCGGAGAACGGCGACGACGCTGCTGGCGCCGGGGGTTCCCGACCTGGTTCCTCCGGATCAGGCCCTTGGATGGGCCTGCCGGTATGCCGACAAAAGCCGCTCAATCGAGACATGCGTGTAGATCTGGGTGGTAGACAGCGAGGCGTGGCCGAGCATCTCCTGCACGCTGCGCAGGTCAGCGCCGCCCTCAAGCAAGTGAGTCGCCGCCGTGTGCCGCAGCCCGTGCGGCCCAACGTCCGGCGCGGAACCGACCGCCCCGACTCGCGCGTGCACCACCCGGCGCGCGGTACGCGGATCGAGCCGCCCGCCCTTGGCGCCTAGGAACAGCGCGGGCCCCGAGGTCGGCGTCGCCACAAGCCGGCGGCCAGCCTGGCGCCACCGGTCGACGGCGCGCATCGCCGGAATCCCGACCGGCACCACGCGTTCCTTCGCCCCCTTGCCCATCACCCTGACGGTCCTGCGCGAGTCGTCGACGTCATCGATGTCGAGCCCGCAGAGCTCGCTGACCCTGATCCCGGTCGCGTAGAACAACTCCATGATCGCGTCGTCCCGCAGCTCGATCGGCGCCATCGGCTCGCCACGCGAACCGGCGTCGCCGCGGCTGAGCGCTGACCCGGCTGCGTGCGGTCGTTCAAGCACGGCGCGCATCTCGTCGACCTCAAGTACCTCAGGGAGCGCGCGCCGAGTCTTAGGGCTGCCAAGGCCAGCTCCCGGGTCGGCCGCCAGGTAGCCGCGATCGCGGGCGAATGCGGTAAATGCCCGCGTCGCCGCCGCTCGCCTGGCGATCGACGTCTTGGCCTGCCCGACCGCGTACTGCGTGGCCAGCCAAGCGCGCAGCACCGCGATGTCCAGCTCGGCGATGTCAGTGACGCCGCACCGCACGAGGTGCCCGAGCAAGGACCTAATGTCCGCGACGTACGCGCGCACGGTGTGCGGCGACAGTCCCCGACCAGCGGCCAGATGCCGCTCGAACGCGGTCAGCGGCGTCTGGAGCGACAACGGGAGTCCCTCGCCCGCCTGATCGTCGGACACGCGCATGTCACCAGTGTGCGTCGCCAACCCGCCAGCGAGCGGCCACCACGCCGCAAGACCGGCGAGCCGCCGACAACAGCAACTACGGTCCGACGCCGCAGTCCCGTCTCAATGCCAGGCGCGCCTGGCGGGGCATTCCGGGCAGTTATGCCGATACCGGGTTCATGATCTGGGAGGCTTTTCGTGTGTGGGAGAGTTTTCCGCGCATAGCGTGGGAAAGTCTCCCAGATCATGAAACTTCGGGCTCCGGATGCGGCTGACTCTTCCCGGTCTTGCCCGGCTTGCCCGCGACGGCACTTCCTTAA
>Ga0134126_10006296_pt1 | contig 14851 bp, 20 predicted proteins | sample KB31752_FD_96881 | JGI IMG/M metagenome (GOLD analysis project Ga0134126, IMG submission 96881) | Terrestrial soil microbial communities with excess Nitrogen fertilizer from Kellogg Biological Station, Michigan, USA - KB3-175-2 | ecosystem: Environmental > Terrestrial > Soil > Unclassified ...
CAAGAACACGCTTTTCCCGTGGACGATCGCGCTTTGGAACAAGATGCACGCCGATCCCGCCGATGTCGGCTACTTCGACTGGCGATACGGCGACGTCCACTGCCTCACCCTCGACGGCCGCCGCTACAGCGACCCGCCGTCCGATCCGGAGTCGCCGACGAAGACGAAGCTGGGCGACACCCAGAAGGCGTGGATGAAACAGACGATCTCGAACAGTTCCGCGTCGCTGTTCGTCGTCTTCAGCGCCGATATCTTCGCCAGCCGCGGCAACCAGGCGCCGCAGATCGACTGCTGGTGGTACGGCTGGACGACCGAGTACACCGAGCTGATGTCGTTCTTCCACGGTGTCCAGCTCGCCGGCAAACGCGTCGTCATCCTCTCCGGCGATGCCCACAGCATGCGCATCCACAATCATCCCGACCCGCAGTCGCGGAGTGGGGCGACGCCGGTGGTCGAGTTCATCTGCGCCGGCCTTCGCGCGCGCAGCTGGTCGATGGAGCACGATCCTGACCCGACCCTCGACCCAACCCGCCGTGTGAAAGGGAAGAGCGGCCTGGGGATGATCGCCGTCGACCCGCAAGGATCCGCGAACCGCAAAATCACCTTGCGAGCAGTTTCCGGTCAGAGTGGGCCGCTCGACCTCTTCCCCGCGCTTGACCTACCCTTCGCTCCGTAGCCGGCAAAGGCGCCCGGCCATCCCCCGCGGTGCCTCCCGTTTCGCGGCGCAGCAGAGCCACTCCACTCATGCGGCGCACGCCGATGGCTGGAGTGACTCTGCATCGCGCCGTGGTCAGCACCTCTCCGGCGCGATCACACTCGCTCCGCCGGGGCCGTATTTGGACGTCCTCACGCCAGCGGGAGCCGATGGGCGCGAACGTCATCTCCGGATCGCTCACCACCGTCGCTATCCCGCTCGAGGAAGTTCGGTCGCGACGCGGTCTGTGGGTGCGAGGTGGCATTCCCGCCATGGCAGCTCGACGTGACCGTAACCGAGCACAGTATCGCGACGACGGCCAGGACACGGGACGCTTCGAACACGTCTAACCGCTACTCCAGGACCACGGTGCCGAGAATCGCGTGGACTGTGGCGGCCTCGGTGGACTGCATTCCGATCCAGATCATCACAGTAGCCCCCGGCTCACCAAACGCCCACGACTGACCCGACGGGCGTATCTCTCCCGAATATCACCCCTGACGTCGCGGTCGTCGCGCGGAGGCAAGTTCTAACCGAAAAGCGGCAGAACACGCTCTCCCCAAGGCATCCTCATCCCGTCGTTCTCCCAACCCGCTCCCCCTCCCATGGTGTAGCCGGGGAGCGTGGAGGAGACAACGAGGCCGCACGTTCGAATCGTGCCGTGCGCATGCTCCACCACTAGGAGGAGCTCCCGACCGGGTACGCAGACCGCTGAGGCGCAAGGTCTATCCGAACGCTCATCCGCGTCAACGTTGCCGCGGCATCGTTCAGATCGGCATGGGCGGACGCGGTGATGCGACGACCAGGTACCCGGGGTGGATCTCGTAGATCCGGTCATCGGCGCAGGCATGTCCGGGAACGACGAGTCGTGTGCCGGGTGTGCCGATCAGATCCTGATCCGCCTCCTGGACGCGGATCCAGCCGGCACAACCCGGCCCGCACTGGCAGCGGATGACGAGGGACTCCTGCATGGCCGTGACGGGTCAGGGGGCGGCCACGTGCGGCCGCCCCCGGTTAGGGAGGGCCTGCCGCGCTCAGCTGCCGGCTTCGATCGCCTTCGCGCGGTGGCCGATCTCGATGGACTCCGGCTTGGCCTCTTCCGGCTTCGGCAGCCTGACAGTCAGGACGCCGTCCTCGTAGTCTGCGCCGATGCTGCTGCCGTCGATGCCCTGCGGGAGGGTGAATGACCGCACGAACCGGCCCTGCCAGCGCTCGCTGCGGTAGCGCCGCTTGGCGCCGTCGCTGCCCGGCCGCTCGCCGGATACGATGAGCTGGCCGTCGACCGCCTCGGCGGAGAGGTCGTCGAGCTTGCAGCCGGGGATGTCGAGCTGGATCACGACCTGCTGCTCATCCTCCCAGATGTCGACGGGGGGCAGGAACCCGCGGTTCCCGCCGGGCGCCGCCCGCAGTCCGAACATGCGCTCGAGGTTCTCGGTCATGGCGTCGAAATCCGCCAGCAGCGGATCGCGCCGAGTAAGCATGGTGCTCATCTTGGGTTCCTCCTTTCATGATTCGCGTTGCCTCAGCTGTGGGGGTAAGCCGCGGGCGGGTGACGTCAACCAGGACTGGAGATTTGGCCCCGCCGGAGTGTCCGGCTGGGCTGCGACCACGACCGCACGGAAGGCGAGGCGGCGGATAAGGCGCGGATGGAGTTCCAGCGCACGGGGACGGCGAAACTCTCCGCGATCATCCAGCAGAAGCTCGTCGTGCTGCCCACAGAAGGACAAGTTCTTCGACGCCGCGGGGCATCTCGCCGTATGCCGGGAGGGCCACGGAGCGAACAGCAGGCGGCGGCGCCGCCGTCGGGCCGCCTCGCCGAAGATTTGGTCCGCCGTTTCGGGCGGATGCGATGCGAGCGGCTCACAACGCCGGCGCACGGCGCCATGGTTGATCAGGTGTCCTCGGTGACCTGCCCGATCGGTGCTGATCGAGGCCAGGCGGTGGACGGGCCTGCCCGAAATGATCGCTCTCCGTTCGTTTCCCCCTTCGTCGCGTGGCGTCCTATGGGGTGAGGTAGGCCGCGCCGCGCTTGCGTCAAGGCCAATACGAGATTCGCCGAGGCGTCCACCCCATCGCCCGAGCCTGGCACCATGTGGCCATGCAGGGTCATGCTGCCGGCCACGAGCCTGAGGTTGAGCGTGATGGTGGCATGTTTGGGCCCGAGGATTCCGGGGCGATCGAGCGTGAGGCGGGAGGGCAGCGTGCGCTCGACCGTGCCCTGGCCGAGGAGCTCGGCGAGAGCCTGCCCGATGTCATGCCGGTCACGACCGGCTACCTACGCGAACTCGACCGTCGACCGGCGCTTACCGACGCTGCCCTGTCTCAGCTTGTCGTCGCGGCCAAGGCAGGTGACCGGGATGCACGCGCGAGCCTGATCGAGACGTGTTTGCCGCGGATCGCATCTTTGGCTCGGAGATATCGCTACCGCACGCGGATCGAGCGGGTCGATCTGCTGCAGGAGGGCGTCGTCGGCTTGCTGCGCGCGCTGGAGCGCTACGACCCGTCCTTAGGGGTGCCGTTCTGGGGTTACGCAGTGTGGTGGGTTCGGCAGGCGATGCAGCAGCTCGTGTCGGAGCTCGCGCTGCCCGTGATCCTGTCCGACCGGGCGCTGCGCCAGCTGGCGCGGATCAAGGATGTTCACGGCTCGTACGTGCAGGAGCACGGACATGAGCCGTCGGCGGCAGAGCTGGCGGCCGGGGCCGACGTCAGCCGAGAGCACGCCGCGAAGCTGATCGCGGTCGACCAGCCGGCGCGTCGGCTCGACGAGCCGGTGGCAGCAGAGGACGGCAATCTCGGGACGTTTGGCGAGCTCCTCGTGGATCCGATCGCCGAAGACGAGTACGAGCGCGTGATCGGGAGGATGGAGGTAGCCCAGCTGCGGAGCCTTCTGAGCGGCCTCGACGATCGGGAGCGGATGGTGCTTCGTGCGCGTTACGGCTTGGGCGGCGAGGAGCAGACGCTGCGCGAGATCGGCGGTCGGCTCGGACTCAGCGCCGAGCGCGTCCGCCAGATCGAGCAGCGCGCGCTCGGAAAACTCAGGGCGGCCATTGGCGCCTAATCCGCAGGTCTATACGAAACGGGAGGTCCGAAGTTGGGACCGCCCGGCCGCCAGAAGCGCGCGAGGTGATCGCGCGCTCGGGCTACCGCCACCGCCGCCTGACCGAACCCCATGTGCAGGGCGCGGGTCGCCCACCCTTGCACCAGCGTCGGCACGAAGATCGCCGCGCAGACCAGGGCTTCGATCCCCATGAGGACGCCGATTGTCACGATCTCGGCCGCCGCCTTCACCGATACCTCCCTGGATGAGTGTTGTCGCTCGTAGAGGTAGGACGAGGCGGAGTAATCGCAAGCGGGTTCGACGAGTCGTCGTGTCGCGCCGACGAGCGGTGACACAGATGTGCCATGGCGTCCCCGCCTACGATCCGGCGGTGGAGGATCAGCGCTGGAGGGTGGTCCGGCTGGAGGATGTCGAAGCTGTGCCGTGGCGGGGTTCGGAGTTGGTGTGGCGGCCGGTACGTGCCGCGTTGGGGGCGACCGTAGTAGGAATGTCCGCCTACACGACCTCGCGGTCGGGGCAGGAGGTCATTGAAGACCACATCGAGACGCGTGACGGACGCGGGCACGAAGAGGTGTATGTCGTCTTGCGCGGACGTGCCGCGTTCACGCTGGACGGCGAGCGCGTCGTGGCCGGGCCAGCGACCTTCGTCGTGGTTGATCCTGAGGTGCGGCGTTCAGCCGTATCGCTCGAACCGGAGACGGTTGTGCTTGCGATCGGCGGCCCCACGCGGTTTGAAGCGGCGGCATCGGAGTGGATCGATCGTGCTCGCCCGTATCTGCACGACGATCCCCACCGAGCGCGGGCAATCCTCGACGAACTCCGCCGGGAACGTCCCGACTCCCCGGCAGTGCCTCTCGGCGAAGCGCTCTACGCCGCCGCGCAGGACGACGAGACAGGCGCCCGGCGCTGGATCGCCGAAGGCATCGCCATATCACCGCAGATTCGCGACCACATCCTCGCTGAGCCCACCCTCGCTCACCTGGCCTCACAGGCCTGACCGCGAGATCCCGGTCGCGGGTCATGCACCATCATCGCCCCCACCAGGCGCTCCCGCGGCCAAGGGACCTCGCCGTAGTCCATCCGCTCGACCACCATGCCTGAGGGACCTGAGCAGGTCCTTGTTGCTGCGCCTAGGTCATGGCGTCGAGATCCCAACCAACGCTGCGGCAATCGCCCCGGTCGCTCCTGGCTCGCTTAGGCGATCACTTCAGCAGCCCGAAGTGGCCGCGACCTCGCCCCTGACCTGAGATTCCGGCGTCTCACCCCGATATGGAGCACGGGCAGCCCAAGGCGCTGAGTCTCACCGGCATGACCTCTGGGGAACGGTCGAGCCATCGCTCGGCCATGTCCATCTCCAAGAAGGCGGCGAGCGCCGGGCTCTCCTTCGCAGGCATGCGGAGAGCATGAGCCTGCATCGCGTCGTCGGTGCCATACACCTGAAGGCCGAACCGCACGGCGAGGTGACGAGCTACCTGCGTCTTGCCCGCGCCGCTCCCGCCACCGATCCAGTAGACGTGTCGAAGGCTGCTCCTCGTCACGGCGGTCGGGATCCTCGTGGCGCAGCCCGAACGCGATCGCCGAGCGGGATCGCCTCTCCGCCGTGGATGACACACGCTCCTGCCATGGCGACGGCTTCGATGCCATCGAGTACGGGATCGAACTTGATCTCGACGACAGGACGACCGTCTCGGCGGTCTCGAAGACGCTCGGACACAGTGAAGCGCTGCTCGTCTGAAACGGCCGTCTCGAAGGTCCATCGCACATGACGTCGCAGTGGGTAGGGGATTGTCACCCGGGCTCACCGGCTCGCGCAGACGCGCCCGTAGCTCCGGGGATAGCGCGCTGCCCTGCGGAGGCAGAGGCGGCACGTTCGAATCGTGCCGGGCGCATCAGAGGTGAGGGCTCACGGTGAGCGGTGTCAGGCGGCGTTGAACGTCGCCCTCGTAGGTACCGTTACCGGCATGGGCGGCACCGAAAACCTGCGTGGCGAGCCCACGGTTCAGGCCGCCGACCGCTTCCGCACGCACTTCACGTACGGACGGCTCGAGGCGGCCAGCATCATCCACTCCGTGATCTTCGGCGCGCTCATGGTGAGCGCATTTCTGCTCGGCAAGCCAGAGCCGGCGACGTTCGTGTTCGGCTTCCTTCACGGCGTGCTCTTCATCGTGATGGCCGTGGTGTGCGGGTTCGCCGGGGCCTACGGTGTGTTGCCGCCGAAGGTGGTGGTCGCGGTGATCGTGTTCGGCGGGGCGGGGCCGTTCATCGGCAGCCTGTGGTTCATCCGCTATGCGGACGAGCGACCCCGGCCCGGCTAGATGGGGCGGTTGTACCTCCCAGCGCGAGGACCCCGATCCGGTCTCCCTCCCTTCCTGGGCAACAAAGCAGATGGCTCGCCACAAGTGCAAGCGTGGCGACTCGCCGCCGTCTACAAACAGGCAGAGGCCGCACGTTCGGATCGAGCCGGGGCGCATCGCCGAGCGATGTGGGGGGCTCCTGGGACCCGCTCCCCCAGGAGGCCCTGCGGACGCAGGAGGCGCTGCGGACGCGGAGGCCGGACGTGCGAATCGTGCCTTCGGCCCCGGCGAAGGCTTCGATCGCAGGGGACGTCACTGAGGAGACCGGACGGCACGGCACGGTGCGATCCCGGTACTGCGGTCCGCTTCTGGTCGGCCAGGACGCTGCCGGACGGCGGCGTGGCTGACGGCCGCCCATCCCACTGGCTTCGTGCCCGTCCGTCGCGACCGCTGAGGCGACGGTTGCTGGGCACACGACGCGCGGCCCACGTACGTGAGACCGCCGGTCAGCTCCCTTGGCCCCCACACGCTGCCGCTCGTCGAATCGCACGGTCGACCAGGGGACTCGTCTCCAGGCGGTTGGCGGCTTCGAGCGGGGCCACCGCCGAGTCGCAATCGCCGACCTGCAGGAGCGCGTAGCCGAGGTTGTAGTTCGCGTACGCCTCGTAGGGATCGGCGGGCCCGGCCCCGCGAAGGTCCTCGACCGCCCGCCGCAAGAGCGGGATGGCCGCGCCGTAGTCAGCGTGCTGGATGAGCGCGTACCCGTGGTTGTTCAGCAGCTCGCCGTCGGCGATCGTCGAGGACGAGACCGGCGCCGGCCTCTGCCGGGCCGTCGACGGCTTCGTCGATCCCGTAGCGGCCGGGCCGACCCCGGTCGTAGCCGGAACCGTGGATGAGCGCACGGACTTCGACGGTACCGGAGGGCTGGCTCTCCCGTGCTCGGCGGAGGTATCCCTCGGTGCCGTCAGATAGGAGGCGGCCGCGCCGATCGCGGCGCCGACCATGATCGCGGCCAGAATCCCGGGGATCACCAGACGCCGCAACGTCCGGCGATGGGTGCGATACACCGTCGGGCCTCCATACGCCCCCGATCCGGCTGTTCGGATCACGGCTCGGCCCCCTGAATGGCTCGGATTCCGTCGCATACGTGAAGATCGGCTTCCCGACCTGGAGAAGACGTAAACCGCGCATTCGCCGGCGGCGCGGCTTCGGAGTCGGCTGGCTCACCGGCAAACGGGTCGCAATGCCGAGGGGCACGTATCGCGGTTCCGGCTTCGAGCGGCGATGCCGCGAGCCGGATGACACCCCGAATTGCCACGGTTGGTGGGCCGGTGTGAGGGGAGCGGTGCGTGCCGTACTGCTCCTCGCCCGTCGTGAGCGCGCTGCGGGCGCTTGCCGGCGCGCCGACCCCTGCCCCCACTGGTACCTGCGAACACACCTCCGCACCGCGCTCGGGGCTCGACCGCACCAGAACGCACCGCAGACCAGCGCCCGCGGCGCCGGCGGCACCTGGGCAACGACCAGTCTGACCGGTCGCGTAGCCGGGGGCGAGCTGGTGGTCCCGCTCCCCGTGAGGGCAATGCCCGGCGTTCCTGACCGGCCAACCGAGTGCGGATGCAGCACCGCTTCTTGTCTGTTTATCCTCTCTTTGGCGCGGGCACTCTCGGGCGCATGGGCACCCAGGCAGCATCACCGTCCGCGGACTTCCAGCTACGACTCCCATGCGAACCCCCCAGCGTCCCGCGGGCGCGGGCGCGCGTGCGCGAATGGTGCCGTGACACGGGGATTCGAGGCGATCACATCGCGGATGTCCAGCTTGCCGTCACGGAAGCGGCGGCAAACGCGGTGCGCCACTCCTGTTGCATCGACTTTGAGATTCGAGGCTCGGTCAGCGAGGAGGGTTTGGTCGTCTGCGTCTGGGATCAAGGACAGGCTCGAGAGGAACACGAAGCGAGCACGGGGCTGGGCACCCAGATCATCCGCGCACTGGCCGAGTCCGTCGACTTCGAAGACACCCGACCGGGCACGCGGGTCACCATGCGCTTTCCCGGCACGCCCGGTTGACGAGGAGCAAAGCGCGACATTCATCGGCCAGTGTCGCGAGCCGTACTGGACCGATCGGTCTCAGGTGGCGCCGCCGATGCCCGCGGCTGCAACAGGTGTTGTCAGAGGAGCGTCGCTTCCCGATCTTGCCGTGCTGGTTATGGACGACGAGCTGGGACTTGCGGAACCGGCTGCTGTCGAGTCGTGGACCCCGCGTCGGCGTCGCGTCGACGGGTGTCCTGCTCGGCCATGGCATCATCGAGCCGGCGGGTCGCGTCGTCGGAGCTGGTTTGCGCTTCCTGCCGCTCGGCTGCGAGTTCCCGGTCGGTGAGCCACTTCAGTGGGCGCTCCGATCGAGGCTTCTGGCCAATCTCCAGGGCCGTCGTGGCCGCCTCACGCGTCGAGAACACCGGGAGCCGCTTCATCAAGCCAACCACGCCCAGAACACGCGTTGCTTCGGTGTCCTCGCCCACCATGATCGCCAGCCCTTCGCGGGCGCTGACCTGCGCCTCCTTCGACCACCTGAGCAGCGAGTGCACCACCGAGGAATCCATGAACTCCACCAGGGAGAGATCGAGCAGGCAACTGACGGTGGTGCCTGACAGCGCGCTGCGAAGCGCGTCATCCAGCGCAGCGACGTTGGACAGGTCGATCTCGCCTGTCACCGTGATCGACTCGATCTTGCCCTGCCGTGAGACGCGAATGTCCTCCACGGCGGAACTCATACCCAGCCGGGATTGGGAGAATGCGGGCGCATGCGTTCGCTCGTCGGTGGGTACGGTGGCCCCGCATGGCAGAGCTCTATCGGAGGCGCTTCCCCGCCGCGCCAGAGGCGGTACCCCACGCTCGCCACGACGTCCTCGACACGCTCACCCAGGCCGGCCTAACCGACCCCGCACTTCGCTCCAACGTCGCCCCCGCGGTCAGCGAAGCGACCGCCAACGCCGTCCGCCATGCCTACCCCCCGGATCGCACCGACGGCCACGTCGACGTCGCCGTTGCGCGAACGAGCGACAGACTCACCGTCACCGTCAGCGACGAGGGGTTGGGCAAGCGCAGCGGCGTGCCGAGCCAGGGGTCGGGGCTGGGCCTCTCGATCATGACCGCCGAAGCCCAGGACGTTGCGGTCGAATCAGGGGAGCGCGGAACAGTCGTCGTGTTGCGGTTCAGGCTCTGAATTCGTGACGCTGGTCATCGGGCCGCCCCGTCGAGCGTTCGGCGGCGACGCGCGGCGCGACGCTGACCTTGCCCTCACGGCAACACATTCGGCCGCGCTGCCGACAGTGCCGAACGTAGCCTCATCGATCACGTTTGGTCGCGGGAGGTTTCCCAGGTGATGTCTTCGGCGGCTTGCGTCACGGACGGCCGTTCGGCCTCACTGACGTCGGCCTCGCGCTCCATGATGACGGCCCGGCCCTCCTGGCCATCCGTCACGGCGACAACGCGAAACCCGCGGCTGCCACGCTGGTTGAGCGCGGCGCGGAGGTCATTCCATTCCTGTCCCGACTCCGCCGCGCCGGCACCTCGCGTTACCTCCAGCGGCACCACGTCGTACTCGAACACCCGAAACTCCCTCATTGGTCACTGCCCTCCATCGGACGACTTCGTGATCGTCTCTCGGTGAGGTTGGCAAGCTGCGGGAGACCGGGTACCGCTACCAAGCCGCGGGCGTTTCCCCAAGGGTGCAGGGTAGCAGCCACCGACGGCGGTTCTTCTTGCGGTTCGCTCATCCCGGCACTCGCCGGCAGCTAGAGCAGATCGAGCTCTGGCGCGATGGAGCTGAAGCCGTCGGGGAGCGGCGACGGATCGAGCGGTCGCACGCGCTCGACCTCCGCTACGGCGGCGCCGGACTCGTCGCGCCGTGGTCACTCGCGGTCGCCCGCTTCTGCGGAGAGCACCCGCTCGATCCGCCGGTCGGGTACGAGCCACGTGATTGCAACCGCGACGTAGATGGCGATTGAGAGCCACGGCACGAACGGCGCAGCCGCGACCGCGGCGACATAGGCGACCAGCGAGAACTTGCCCTTCGCATCGTCCCCAACCGCCATGGCGATCTGGGACGCCGGCTCATGGCTGGCGAGCAACGTGCGCACGAGGATCGTGTAGGCGATCGACGCGCCCAGCAACACGGCTCCGTAGACGGCGACCGGCGCGCTCTCCCGGAGGTGCGGTCCCAGCCAGGCCGTCGCCACCGGGATCAATGAGAGCCAGAACAGGAGATGCGCGTTCGCCCACAGCGCTGCGCCGTTTACGCGCTCGACAACCTGCATCAGATGATGGTGGTTGTTCCAGTAGAGCGCGACGAAGACGAAGCTGAGCAAATAGACGGCGAGCTTGGGAACCAATGGTCGCAGGTCATGCAGGCTGCTGCCGTCGGGCGGATGCAGACTGAGCACCATGATCGTGATGATCACGGCGATCACGCCGTCGCTGAACGCCTCCAGGCGGCTGCGGCTCACCGATGTGCGGGGTTGCGCTGATCCACGTATCTCCGTCCTCTTGTAAGCGGTGGGTCATATCGACCCTCACCGGGCCAGGTGCCCGTAGGTCACACGGTTCGCCGTGGCGCGCGCACAGCATCGCATGTGTCCACACCCTTCATCGACTGGTTCCAGCTGGCCCTCTGGGTCGCGGTGGCTTTCTCGGCCGTCGGCCGACCTGATCGAGCGGACCGGTCCGAGATCCATGCGGGCGGTGCGGACGAGCACAGTCTCGACCGCGCCCCCGCCGGCGGCATCCGGCGCCCGTCGATGCGGTACGGTCTCGACTCCGTGGCGCGGCTGGATGGTCAGGTGGGGTTGGTCACCGGTGGGGGGCGTGGCATCGGCGCCGCGATCGCGCGCGAACTGGCGTCGGCGGGGATGCGGATCGCGGTCACGGGACGTACGGAGGCGCAGATCCGGTCGGTTGCCGATGAGATCGGCGGGCTCGCGCTGGTCGGCGACGTTGCGCGGCAGAGCGATGTCGAGAGGTGGGTTGCGGAGACGGAAGGCGGGCTGGGACCGATCGACCTGCTCGTCAACAACGCCGCCATCGTGGGCGCACCGGAGCCGTTCTGGGAGCACCCTCCAACCGACTGGTGGCGTATCTTCGAGGTCAACGTTCTCGGCGCGTTTCTGTGCTGCCATGCCGTGCTGCCGGGCATGGTGAAGCGCCGGCGGGGTCGCATCGTGAACGTCACAAGCGGCGCCGCGTATATCCGCGACCTGCCCGCGGTCGGGGGCGACACGAGCTATCCGCCGAGCAAAGCCGCGCTCACGCGCTTCACCGAACGACTGGCGGGAGACCTCGCTGACCACGGCGTCCTGGCGTTCGCCGTCGCGCCAGGGATCGTCCGCTCCGAGATGACCGCGAGCCTGTCCGACACGATTCCCTGGACGCCGCCCGAGGCACCTCCTCGGCTCATCCGCGGCCTCGCCGAGGGCAAGGCGGACGCGCTCTCGGGCCGCTATCTGCACGCCGAGCATGACGCTGACCTCGACGCGCTCGCCGCGCGCGCCGATGAAATCCTTCAGCACGACCTCAACGCGATCCGGCTGCGACGCTAGCCCGGCCGCCGGAGCAGCCCTCGCCGCCGTCGTAATCGGGAGGCCGCCGGGTGGTCAGGCAGCGGCGAGCGCCTGCAGAGCAGGCAGCGAGTCTCCGCGCACAACGCTGGCAGACCACCGCTCCCCGCCGTCGCTGCTCTCCCACAGCTGACCGTCACGGAGTCCGACGATCACCCTTCCCGGAAGCGCGACCAACGCATATGGCATCGACGTCAAAGGATGGGGCAAGCCTCCGTCGACCCGCTGCCAGTCACCGTCCCGCCGGCGATACACCGCCGCCTCCGGATCGCCGCCCCCATGCGCCGCAAACGGCCCCGTGCTGGCCGACACGAACCAGCGCTCGGGAACGTCCGGATCGACCGCGACCGCCCACGCATAGTGCCGGTCCATGCCGTCGTCGGCGGCCCTCCAGCTCTCGCCGGCATCCTCGCTGAACGCCACCCCGCCCCCACCGGCCTCGAACGCCCGGTCGCGGACTCGTGGGTCCCATGCGAGCGCGTGCACGTCGCGCTGGGCGCCGGGCCGGTGATCCTGCCAGGTCCGGCCGCGATCCGTGGACCGCATCAGACCACCCAACTCGATGCCGACCAGCAGCAGGTCGGCGTCGTGCGGGCTTGGCGCGATCCAGCGGACGTGCGAGGTCCACGGGCGCGGCGGGAAACGCCAGCCGGGCCGGGAAGGCAGATCGAGCAGCGCATCCAGCGCCTCCCACGTGGCACCGCCGTCGTCGCTGCAGAACACCCTGCTCGGCTCGGTTCCGGCATACACGGCGCCGTCCGCCGGGCTGACGGCGACGGAGAAGACGCCCGGCTCCGGAAGATCGCAGTCCTCCCAGGCGCTTCCCGCGTCACGCGTTCTCCGGACGCCACCGTCGCGCAGGCCGGCATAGGCGACGTCTGCGTCGGTCGGATCCGCGGCCACACACTGAGCCCCCACTCCATCGAGCACCCGCGTCGCTGTCCACTCGGCGCCGACGCCGTCGATCCTGACGACTCCATCGCCTGTCGCTGCCCAGAGCCGGGGCATGCTCAGGCGGCGTGGCGGTGTCCGGCAGGCAGGCCGAGCACGAGTCCGCCGACCTCGCTGTGGCTGGCATCGGGCATCGGTTGCTCCAGCGTGCTCATGTACTGATTGTCGCACGGTCGAGGCGGAGCCGCGCAAGGCTCGCGAGGTCGTCGGGTTCGATCGGCGCGCGTGGTGAGGTGCTCATCTGTTCGAGGAGCAGGTCGGCGGCGTTCGGCAAGGCTCCCGGGCCATCCAGGCGGTAGCGGGGCGGCACCATGGGGCCGAAGACGAGGGCGTCGAACAGGTCGGGGCGGGTACGGAGGTCAGGTGCGACGGCGGACGCCTCGGAGAACGCGAGCGCCAGCGCATCGTGCGAGTCGAGCGGCGGCGGCGCCTTGGCGATGCTCTCGCGCATCTCGGACTCGCCGGGCGGATCGACGGCGCCGCTCCAGAGGTTCACGATCCACCGGGCCTGCAGCTCCAGCAGCGGGAAGTACGGGCCGGACGTGGCGTACTGGCCGATGACGCCGAGCCCGGGCAGATCCGGGTGCATGGTGCGCAGGTGCAGCCGCATGTCGGCTCCTACGCGCGCCCACACCTCGTCGTCGAGATAGGGGATATCGAGCTCGTACCCGGTCGCGCAGACGATCACGTCGACTGCAGCGCTCGAGCCGTCGGCGAACGTCACGGTCCGACCGGAGACCGACGCGATCTCCGGGCGGCAGACGATGCTGCCGTTCCGCACCTGATGGAGGTAGTCCTGGCAGAGGGAGTGGCCGGCGCGCAGGATGTCGTCATCCGGCGCCGGCGCCCCGTAGTCGGCGGGGTTTCCCGCAACGCGGACCACCCGGTCGCGAAGCGCGCGCCCGAACTCCTCGCGGGGCAGGGACCGCCGCCGCAGCGCGCCGACGTGCGTGTACCACTGCCAGTCCGACGGCACACCGCCGGACACCTTCTGCAGGACGTAGCGCGGCTTTCGGTACGCCGAGATGACCGTATTGACCTCAGCGATGTCCGAGGCGATCTCGTGTCCGCTGACGCCGTTTCCGTAGACCAGCGGGCGCCCGTCACGAAGCCGCGCGGCGCCGGGGTAGTCGTACGCGTGCAGCACCTCGCCCGTGAAGCCGGCCATGCGGCCCGGTAGCCGCGGCGCGTGGAAGCGCCCCGACGCGACGACGACCGCGTCGAACCGCTCGCCGTCGACGATCCAGCCCGGGCGGACGGCCCGGACCCGGCGGCCGAACTCGATATGCGGTGTCACCCCGAACGCGCCGGCGTAGGACCTCAGGTACGCGTGGATCTGCTCCGCGAACGGGTGCAGCTCGTGGTCAGGCGGCACCGGGAAGTCCGAGAACGCCGTCATCCACCTGCTCGTGTTCGTCCGCATCCCCGGCCACACCCCGCTCCGGGGCGACGTCGTCTGCCATTGACCGCCGAGGTCGTCCTGTGCCTCGAAGACCCTCACCGCGAACCCGGACTCGAGGGCGTGCTTCGCGGCCACCAGACCCGCCGGCCCGGCGCCGACGACGGCGATGTGCGCGCCGTCACGCAGACGCATGCTCAACCGGGACATCGTCCGCCCACTCTACGTCCTATCCGCTTGCTCACCGGACCGCGACCATCTGGCAACCCCGGCGGGCGGATCCGGCCAGGATCAGGGTCATGAACAACAGCCGCGGAGCCGGCGAGAGAGTGAGCGGGAACTGTTTCTCCGGCTCGCCCGTGAGCAGCGGCGGAACCGTCGGACATGGCGCGACCGTGTGCGCCCGAAAGAGAGGGCCGCCGGCGGAGCGGCTGAGATCGCGGGCCATCCTCGTTGGAGGGGCGGGTCGGGCGGCGACGTCCGGTTCGCCCCGGCGAGCGGAGGTCGTCAGCCCTGCGGATGAGCCGCGTTGATCGCCAGCTGAGCGGCGAACGCCCGCTCATATGCGGGCCGCGCTTCGCCGCGCGCAACGTAGGCGGCCAGCGCCGGGAACTCGTCCAGGAGCCCCGAAGGTCTCAGCCGAAGCAGCACCGACACCATCATCAGGTCGCCTGCGCTGAACCCCCCGTCAAGCCAGTCGGCGTCGCCCAGGCGGGCAGAGAGCTGGGCCGACCGCTCGCGAATGCGATCCTTGACCAGCGGGAGACGCTCGTCGGCCCAGGGCCTGTCGCCCTCCAGGATCCTGGCGGTCACGAGCTCGAGGATCGGCGGCTCCACGGTGTTGAG
>Ga0134126_10006297_pt1 | contig 14849 bp, 14 predicted proteins | sample KB31752_FD_96881 | JGI IMG/M metagenome (GOLD analysis project Ga0134126, IMG submission 96881) | Terrestrial soil microbial communities with excess Nitrogen fertilizer from Kellogg Biological Station, Michigan, USA - KB3-175-2 | ecosystem: Environmental > Terrestrial > Soil > Unclassified ...
AGCTCAACCAGCCAGCCCAGCCAGCTCAGCCAGCTCAGCAGGCCACGAAGCTCGCGCTGAGGCGGGTCTCCAGCTGAGCGCCGCCCGCCAGCGACAGGGCACTGCCGTCGGCCAGGGCCTGTTCCAGGTTGCCGCCCGCCACCCACGGCTCTACGCCCAGGCCGTACGCGCCGCGCAGCGGCATCGCCCTGGCTCCGCCGTACGGCTGCCAGGCGATGATCCACCGGAACACGGCCGGGTCCCAGTCCAACCGGAAGCCGAGGCCGAGGGCGTGGTTGTCGACCTGGACGTAGCCGGCCGACAGGTCGGTGAGGTAGACGTCGTCGTGGCTGCCGGCCTCGGGTCCGGGCAGGCGCGACAGATCGGCTTCGCCGCCGCCGCGCAGCCGCGCCATCGGCCAGGCGCTGCGCTGGCCGGGGACCAGGCGAGCGGTGTCCTCCCAGGGCTGCGGCGGCGTGATGATCGTGCCGGCCGGGGCGCGCAGTTCGGCTCCGGCCGCCACCAGCGGCGGGCCGAGAACGCAGTGATGGCCCCAGACAAAGGGGACGGCGCCGCCAGACGGGCTAGACAGGCTAGACGGGTCGGCCAGGTTGGTGACCCGTTCGTCCAGGATCAGCTCGCGCGCGCCGCGGCGCAGGCGCATGAGCCGCTCCAGCCGCAGCGGGAGCAGACGGCAGTCGACGGAGAAGCGAACCGCGATCTCGGCGTCGTTGTCGGCCTCTACGGACACCGACCAGGGCCGCGTGGCCACCTCGCCGTGGAACGGGAGCTGCGTGCCTGCGCAAGAACAGGGGTCATTGGTGTTCGGGAACAGCTCCTGCCAGGTTCCCTCGTAGTTCTCGAGGAAGGCCGCGCCGTCGCTGCCCTCGCGCGGCGGGGCGCCAGGGGGCTGGAGTCCCCATGGCGCTCGGAACAGCGGATCGACGCCGGTGGCCAGGTCGGTCAGCTCGCAGATGTCGGCGCCCTTGTCGGGCAGGACGGTGACCGACACGGCGTCGGTCGTCATGCGCAGGCCGCGCCAGCCGCTGGTGACGACCTCGGTGACCCCTCGTGGCAGCGCTCTCCTGCGCCCACCTACAGACCCGCCCATAGACCCGCCCATAAGCCCTCCTCGAAGCCCTCCTGGACGACTTGACGCTTTCAGATGCTATAGCGTTTACTTCAGGCATGGGATCCGGGGCAGGGGTGGCCGTGGTCACCGGCGCGGCCAACGGCATCGGTGCCGCCGTGGCGCTGCGCCTGCGCGATGACGGTTTCGCCGTCGCCGCGACCGACATCGAGACGGTCCAGCCGGCCGACGGAATCCTGCCCTGCACCCTCGACGTCGCCGACATCGAGGAGCACGAGCGGCTGCTCGACCGGGTGGAAGCCGAACTCGGGCCGGTGACCGCGCTCGTCAACGTGGCCGGCATGTTCGTGCCGGAGCGGCTGGAACAGCTGACGCTAACGGCCTGGCGCCGCCAGCACGCCGTGATGCTGGAGGGGCCGGTGTGGCTGGCCCGCACAGCCGGGCTGCGGATGGCTGCGCGAGGTTCCGGCGGCCGCATCGTCAACGTGACGTCGGTGCACGCCAGCAACGGGGAGCTGGCGTCGATCGCCTACGACACGGCCAAGGCGGGTCTCGAGGCGGCGACCAGGAGCCTGGCCATCGAGCTCGGCCCGTCCGGCGTGCTGGTCAACTCGGTGGCACCGGGGTTCACGCGCACCCGGATGTCGGTCGTCGACGGGGTTGATGAGCTGGAATCGGAATGGTTCCGGCAGATCTACCTGGACCATGGCCGGCTGCCATTGCGCCGGGCGGCGGAGGCGAGCGAGATCGCCGCCACCGTCAGCCATCTGGTCTCCCCCGGCAACACCTATCTGACGGGTCAGCGGATCGTCGTCGACGGCGGGCTTCTCGTCACTTTCTGAAAGGGAGATCTGGATGACCATGCTGCACCACACCGGGCTGACCGTCTCCGACCTCGACCGGTCGCTGCGGTTCTGGCGCGACGCGATGGGGATGCAAGAGATCTTCCAGCAGGAGAAGAAGGGCGGATACCTGGAGGCCATTGTCGGCGAGCCCGGCGCTCACGTGCGCATGGCCCATCTGGCCTTTGACGGGGAGGGCACGCGGATCGAGCTTTTCGAGTACGTGTCCCCGGCCGCGGGTCATCACATCCAGCGTCCCGCCGACGTGGGCTTCGCGCACGTCTGCGTGGCCTGCGACGACATCGAGGAGCGGCTGGAGCGGCTGGTCGCGGCGGGCGGGGTGCCGTTTACCGGCCCGATCCTGGTGGACACCGGCGCCAACGCCGGCGGACGCGGCCTGTACCTGCGCGACCCGGACGGGCACGTCGTCGAGCTCTTCGAGCGGCCGCCCGCGTGAGTCCATTTAATCCGCTCGATATCGAGTCGACCCCGTTCGGCGCTCCGCTAGTCCCGCCGCTGCCCATCCGGCTGCGGCGGACGGAGATTCTGACCATTGTCTACCGAACGTCCCGCCAGGCTGCGGAATCACTGCTGCCGCAGCCATTGCGGCTGGCGTCCGAGCTGTGCCTGCTGCACGTCTACCACATGCACGATGCCGAGTGGTTCGGCGTATATTGCGAGTCGGCCTGGCAGATTCCCGTGCTCCTGCCGGACGACGCCGAGGCGGTTTACTCGCCGTTTCTCGTGCTGGGGTCGGATGGCGCTGTTGCCGCGGGACGGGAGGTCTACGGCCAGCCCAAGAAGTCCGGGCAGGTCCGGCTGGCCCCCGACGGGGATCTGCTGGTCGGAGTGGTGGAGCGCAACGGCATCGATGTGGCGACAGCGACGATGTGCTGGAAGCAGCGAGCCGCCACCGGCAGTGAACTCATCAGCCTCGTGCCGGGAGCGGATCTGAACGTGAACCTGAGAGTGCGTCAAGAGGAGGAGGGCGTCGTGAGCCGCGAGCTTGTGGCCAGGCGCTTCGCCGACGTCGTCGAGCATGAGGCGTGGACGGGGCCGGGCACGCTCGAGCTGCGCCCGAACGCCCAGCTCCCGGTCCACCTGCTGGCCGTCCAGGAGGTCGTGCTCGGCCTGCATCGGGTCGTCGACCTGACCCTGACCCCCGGCCGGGTCATCCACCGGTACGGCGCCGCATGAGCACCGCCGGCCCGCTGCCCGATCAGAGCCTGTCGGACGCCGTCGCCGAGCGGATCCGGGCCGCGATCTGGAACGGCCAGTACGCTCCCGGCGACCGCCTGGTTGAGCGGCGCCTGGCCGATGAGTTCGGCATCAGCCACATTCCGCTGCGCGAGGCGCTCGCGCGGCTGACCGAGGAGGGTCTGGTCGAGCGCCTGCCGCGGCGCGGGGCGCGGGTGGCCAGCCTCACGCCGCGGATGCTGGAGGAGGTCTCCAGCCTGCGGGTGGTCCTCGAGCAGTTCGTGGTCCGGCGGCTGCAAGGCCGGTTCACCCCCGAGGCGCACGACGAGCTGCAGGTCATCGTGGACCGGATGACCGCGGCGGCCGAGGCTCATGACCTGGTCTCCGTGCACGAGCTGGACCAGCAGTTCCACCAGCGGCTGTGGGAGCTCACCGACCATGAGCTGCTGGTCGAGGTGGCGGCGCAGATGCGCAGCCGCACCTCGCATTTCTACCGCGCCGCCGCCGCGTCGCTGGGCACCGACGAGGTGCGCCGCCACGCCGACAGCCACCAGCAGCTGCTCGACGTCATCGCATCGGGCGACCGGCGGGCCGCCGAGCGGGCCATGAAGCAGCACGTGGAGCAGGCCGCGCAGCGCATCGCCGATGCCCGGCTGACCGGGACAAAGGAGCAGTAGCCGATGGTGACTGGGCCGACTGTCGTCATCACCGACTCCAATCTCGGCTCCGACGCCGACGAGCAGGTGCTGAGCGCGGCGGGCTGCACCGTCGTGCGGCTGCAGGCGACGTCAGAGGACGAGGTCGTGGCGGGGGTGTCGGCGGCCGATCCCGACGCGCTCGTCGTCCAGTGGGCGCGGGTGTCGGCCGCCGTGCTCGACGCGGCGCCACGGTGCCGGTTCGTCAGCCGGCTCGGCATCGGCTACGACATGATCGACGTGGCCGCGGCGACCGAGCGCGGGGTGGCCGTGGCCAACACCCCGGACTACTGCGTCGACGAGGTGGTGTCACACACCCTGGCTATGGCGCTGTGGCTGCTGCGGGGCCTGGGACGGTTCGACGCGGCGGTCAGGGACGCTCAGTGGAGCGCCACGGCGCCCTGGCCGCTGGCCTGCCGGCCGTCGGCCGCGACCATCGGGGTCGTGGGGCTGGGCCGCATCGGGAGCCGCGTCGCCCGGCAGGCGACCGCGCTCGGATTTGACGTGCTGGCCTGCGACCCCTACGCCGAGGCGCCGCCCGGCGTTCCGCTGCTTTCCCTCGACGACCTGCTGCGCGGCAGTGACCTGGTCACGCTGCACGCTCCGCTGACCGACGAGACCCGGCACCTGATCCGGGCCGAGACGATCGGGCTGATGCGGCCCGGCGCGCTGCTGGTGAACACGTGCCGGGGCGGGCTGGTGGACGAGGCCGCGCTGGCCGATGCGCTGTCCGGGCAGCGGCTGGCGGGGGCCGCGCTGGACGTGTTCGAGACCGAGCCGCTGCCCGCGGCCAGCCCGCTGCGGGCCCTGCCCAGCGTGCTGCTCAGCCCGCATGCCGCCTGGTATTCGCCGGCCAGCCTGGCCGACCTGCCGGTGCAGGCGGCCCGCCAGGTGGTGGACTTCCTGGCCGGGCGGCCGGTGTCGTCGATCGTCAACCCGGACTACGCGGAAGCGTCGGGCAGGGTCTCCAGTATGTAGAGGTTGGCGGTCAGCCCGCCGTCCACCCTTAGGTCGGTACCGGTGATCGACGAGGCATGGTCCGAGGCCAGGAACAAGAACGCCTGGGCCACCTCGTCCGTGCGCACCAGGCGCCGGATCGGCACCCGGTCGAACGACCCGTTGAGGTAGCTCATCAGCTCCGGCCCGACCGCTTTCTCCGTCATCACCGTGTGCGTGAACCCCGGGCTGACGCAGTTGGAGCGGATCCCGTACCTGGCCAGCTCTACCGCCATCGTCCGGCTGAGCCCGAGCAGGCCGGCCTTGGACGCGTTGTAGGCGGCGAACGGGCCGTCGGCGCCCGACGCGTCGATGGAGGCGGTGTGCAGGATGACGCCGCCGCCGGCCCTGGCCATCGGCCGCGCGACCGCCTGGGCCATCAGGAACGCACCGGTCAGGTTGGTGTCGATGACCGCCCGCCAGCGGGCCCGGTCGATGTCCAGGAACGGCGTGTCGTCGTCGATGCCGGCGTTGTTGATGAGCACGTCGATGGTGCCCCACCGGTCGACCGCGCGCGCCACCACCTCGTCCACCGCCGCCTCATCGGTGACGTCGCACTCGGCCTGCCAGGCACTGCCGCCCGCCTGCGTGACCTGGCCGACCGTGTCGGCCAGGTCCGCGGCGGTCCGGCCGAGGGCCAGCACCTCGGCGCCCTCGGCCGCGAAGGCCAGCGCGGTCGCCTGGCCTATCCCCCGGCCCGCGCCGGTGACGATGACCTTGCGGCCGGGGAACCGGCTCAACTAGGGACCACCTCGTCGCTCTCGTGCTCGGTCTCCGTGAACCCCTGCGGCTGGCCCAGCCGCCCGGTCCGGCGGATGCCCAGGACCGTGAAGACCACGGCCAGCACGATCGCGAGGCCGCAGGCGACGCTGATCGAGGTCTGCAGCTGGAAGCTGGTCGCGTTGAGCACGAACGTCTGGAAGAAGTTCTTGTAGAAGATGTAGACGTTGATCGCGATGCCGAGCACCGGCAGGATCAGGTTGGTCAGCGGGTTGAACTCGTTCCGGTGGAAGCGCCGGTGATAGAAGATGTTGGCCACGCAGGTGAGGGTGTACGGGATCAGGATGAAGAACACGTACGCCTCGCCGATCCAGCCGAACGCCAGCAGCGGGTTGCGCTGCTGATACAGGCTGATCAGGATCGGCAGGACCACGCAGCACCCGAGGACCAGCAACTGCGCGTTCCACGGCGTCTTGTTGCTGTCGGTCCGCGCGAACGCCCGCGGCGCCAGGCCCTCGCGGCTGAGCGCGTAGAGCTGGCGGCTGGCGGCCAGGGAGATCGCGCTGAACGCGGCGAACACCGCGGTGAACCCGGTCAGCGGGACCAGGATCTTGAGCCAGCTCACGTAGTGGCCGGCGACCAGGTAGATCGGGGTGAACTGCCCCGATGCCACGTAGCCGGCCATGGTGTGGGCCGAGACCGAGTTGACGATCCCGAACGAGGTGAACACCCAGTACAGCCCGGCCCCGACGGTGACGTAGATGGTCGCCCGCGGCACCAGCGAGCGCGGCGTCCTGGTCTCCTCGGCCATCGGCGCGACGATGTCGAAGGCCGCGATGGCCAGCACGGCGAACAGCAGCGCGTTGAGGAAGCCGGTCCAGCCCGCGGTGGCGGCGGTGGGGTTAAATGGCTGCCACGTCAGGTGCCCGTCGATCCCCTGCTTGATCAGGATGTACAGGCACAGCAGGGCGACAAAGCCGGCCTCGATGGTGATGAACAGCCCGACGATGCGGGCCGATATCCGGATGTCCTTCTTGGTCATGTAGCCGACGACCAGGATCGGGATGAGGCCGGCCAGCGTGGCCGACGTATAGCCGGTGTGCACGCCGAAGTAGTTCAGGAACGAGTTGAAGAACAGCCCGAACATGACCGGCTGCAGGATGCAGCCGACGATGTAGGCGATGACCAGCACCCAGCCCAGCCAAACCCCGAGCGGCGGGGTGGTGGCCTCCCACAGCCAGGTCAGCGTGGCGCCGGTGGAGGGCCGCCGGCTGTTCATGATCGCGTAGCTGGCGGCGGTGGGCAGCATCGCCGCCGTCACCGCGGCGAACGCCAGCGGCACGATCGGGCCGGTGATGCCCTCCATGATGCCGAAGTTGAAGTACGCGGTCAGGGCCAGGCCCATGTAGGCGATGCCCATGATCACAAGGCCCCACAGCCCGAGGGCGTTCTTGTTGAGGCTGCTCTGCTCTCCTGCCACCGCGGCGGGATCCTGCCCGGTCGTTCTGGCCATCGCGTCCTCCCCTTACGAGAGCCAGCCGCAAGCTGGCCCCGTCAAGCCGTTGTAACCAAGCGGGAAGCTCCGGTGGTGAAATCAAACGCTATAGCATCTGCGGTGTCAATAGCCGAATGGCGGCAGGCCGGCGCCGGGCCGCGGCCATGCCGACGCCAGGCGGGGGCGCTCACGTCGCCTGGCTCAGCCGGGCGGCGGACACCGACCAGCCCATGGCGCTCCAGCCGCCGTCCGCGCACAGGGTGGTGCCGGTCACGAACGAGGAATCTTCGTCGCAGGCCAGGTACAGCACCGCGCGGGCGATCTCATCCGGCTCGCCAAAGCGGTTCATCGGGGTGCGGGCCCGGTACGCGACCACGTCGATGTCCCCGTCGTCGATGCCCTTCTGCACCAGCGCGGTCCGCGTCACCCCTGGCGCCACCGAGTTGACCCGGATCCCCCGGTCGGCCCACTCGATGGCCAGCACCTGGGTCATGGCCACCACCGCGGCCTTGGCCGCGCAGTAGGCCAGCCGCATCGGGAACGCCTCCCAGGCGTTGATCGAGCTGATGTTCACGATCGTGCCGTGCTCACGCTCCAGCATGTGCTGCCCGACGACCTGCGAGCACAAGAAGACGCCGGTCTGCATGACGCCGATCGAGGCGTTCCAGTCCTCGTCGGAGAAGGTCTCTGACGGGCCCATCAGCGCCAGGCCCGCGTTGTTGACCAGGATGTCGATCCGGCCGTGCGCGGCCAGAACCTCGTCCACCGCGGCCTGGACGGAGCCCCGCGAGCTGACGTCGCAGGCGTGCCCGGTCCCGCCCAGCCGCCCGGCCGTCTCCGCCGCCGCGGCGCCGTCGAGGTCCAGGATCGCGATCGTCGCGCCCTCGGCCGCGAACCGCGTCGCGATGGCCTCTCCGATCCCGCGCGCTCCGCCGGTGATCACGGCGATCCGGTCAGCCAGCCTCATCCCGCCACCATCCATATCTCCGTCTTCTCGGCCGCCCGAGCCGACGGCCTGACGTTGTGTAACCGGCAGCCTGCCCGGCCGGACTTAATCATGAGCTTTCTACAGCTCGGCCCCGGCCAGGGCCTACCGGTGATCCGGCATATGCTATAGCGTTTTGGGGGAACCGTGCCAGGCTCATCCCGGCGGGAGGCCCGGCACCGGAGCCAGGCACCGGACCCAGGGGAGGAAGCGGTGGAGCCAGCCGCCCGGCGGTCAGACCAGTCCGTCATCAGCGAGCGCATCACGATGGCGCCGCCCGTGCCGCGCCTGCGGCGGGTCACGCAGTGGATGACGGCCGGCGGCCTCGACGCGCTGGTGGTGACCAGCCCGGCCCTGGTCGCCTGGCTCACCGGCTATTCGCGGTACTACGGCGGCGGAACGGCGGCCGTCGTCACCCCGGCCGGGGAGCGGACCCTGGTCGTGCTACGTGACGAGGTCTCGGTTGCAGATGAAATCTCGGCGGCCGAGGCGGTTGTTGGGTATTCCGAGCGTGGGTTCGGGCTGGAGCTGAACCCGGTCCCGCTGCTGGTGGACGCGCTGCTCAAGGTGGGCGCGGTGGCCGCGGCGACCCGGATCGGGGTGGCCGGGGACCTGAGCGCGGCCGTGGCCGGGGCCACCGCCACCCCGACCGTGGCGGCCGACGCGGCGCTGCACGAGATGAGCCTGGTCAAGGACGCCGACGAGCTGGAAAGGATCTTCCGCAGCTACGAGCTGTGCTGGCTGGCCCACGCGGCCGTGGCCGAGGGAACCGCGGCCGGGGCGTCCGAGATCGAGATGTTCAGCGCCGCGCACCACGCGGCCCAGGTCGGCTACGGCTCGCCGGTCGAGTTCGGCGCCGACCTGCTGGCCGGCCGGAACACGGCCGAGGTGTGCGCGCCGGTGGCGGTGGCGGGGCCCGACCGGGCCGGGCCGGGCGACCCGGTGGTGGCCGACCTCAGCGTCGGCGCGGGCGGCTACTGGGCCGACACCTGCCGCACCTACGTGCACGGCAGCAACGCCGAGGTGGACGAGATCCGGGGCCAGCTGTACGAGATCATGGACGCCTGCGCACCGGAGTTGCGCACCGGCGCCACGGGGGCCGAGGTCTATGGGGGCATCAGCGACCGGATCGCTTCGGCCTGGCCGGAGGGCGAGTTTCCGCATCATGCCGGGCATGGCGTGGGGCTCAGCGTGTTCGACGACCCGCACCTGATCCCGGCCGAGAGCGGGACCGTGCAGAGCTGGATGGTGATGGCCATGGAGCCGGGTGTCTACCTGCCGGGACGTCTCGGGGTCCGCAACGAGAACCTGTTCCTGGTCACTCCGGACGGCGCGGTCGAGCTGTCCCAGGCCATGGCCCGGCCGCTGAGCCCGCGAGCACTGTCCGCCTGGCAGCGCTAGAGCGTGCACGGCACCCCCAGCCCGCACGGCGCTCCCAACCCCCACGGTACCAACCCTGGCCCGCAGGCCGCCCCCGGCCCGCACGGCACCCCAGCCCGCACGGCACCCCCAGCCCGCACACGGCACCCTCAGCCCACGCGGCGCTCCCAGCCCGCACAGCGTTCCTGCCCTCACACGGACTTTCGCCCCACAGGACATTCCTAGCCCGCACGGCACTCCCGGCCCACACAGCGCTCCCGGCCGACACGGCACTCCCAGTCCGCGCGGCACTCCCGCCCCGCGCGCGCTTCGCAGCGTGATCTTGGTGGCTGCCGAACGACGTGGTTGTTGCTCTCACGTCGCAGGAACGGCGTGAGAGCAACAACCACGTCGTTGGCCTATTTTCCGGCCAGGTCAGAACCTGGAATCCGGCTGGCCGCATCTTGGTGCGCCGGGGATGGCGGGGGCTGCCGGGCGGCATGTTACGGCCGGTACGGCAGACAAGCGGCGCCCGCCGGCCGCGGGCCAGAGGCGACCCGGTCTCGGGCCGGAGGCGGCCCGGTCTCGGGCCGGAGGAGGCCCGAGTCGGGCGCCGGAGGCGGCCCGGACGTGCGCCGGAGGCGGCCCGGTCGCGAGTCGGAGGCGGCCCGGACGCGGGCCGGAGATCTGCGGGGCACGCCTTGGCCCTCGGTCCTCGGCCGGGCGGCGGGCGGCGGGCGGCGGGCGGCGGGCTAGAACATGATCTGGCCGCCGTCGATGTTGAGGGCCTGGCCGGTCAGGTAGCCCGCTTCGGCGGACAGCAGGAACCAGATGACGCCGGCGACCTCCTCCGGGCTGCCGGTCCGGCCGAGCGGGATGGTGGCGTTGCGGGCGCGGCTCATCTCCTCCGGGGTGGTCTGCCGGAACTCGGCTACCCGGACGATGACCTGGGCCTGCATGGGAGTGTCGATGATCCCCGGCACGACCGCGTTGACCCGCACGCCGCGCGGGGCGAACGCGTAGGCGAACGACCGAGTGATGCTGAGCACGGCCGCCTTGGACGAGGCGTAGACCGCGCACTCGATCGTGGAGGAGACCTTGGCCGAGAACGAGCTTAGGTTGACGATCGCGCCGCCCGCGGGCATATCCCGGCCCAGCCGTGATGTCAGGTCCCAGACCGCCTCCACGTTGACCGGATAGATGGCGCGCATGTCGACGACGCCGGACTCCAGGATCGGCCGCAGCCGGATCACGCCCGCCGCGTTGACCAGGTACCGCGCGCCGACCGCGGCCTCCACCACCCGGTCCCGCTCGGCCTCCGAGGCCAGGTCCGCGACCTGGGTGGCACCGTCCGGCAGGTCCAGTTCGGCCAGCCCCGCCTCGTTCTTGTCCACGGCCAGTACGCGCAGCCCCTCGCGCTGGAGCCGCAGCGCGCAGGCCCGCCCGATCCCGCTGGCCGCGCCGGTGACCACGGCGTCGATGGCATCCGCCAATGGACTTCCCCTCCTGTTGTGCTCGCGGGTCCTACCGGATCGCCCCGGAGAGCATCCCGCGGATGAAGACCCTGGCCGTCACGAAGTACACGAGCAGCGTCGGGATCGAGCCCAGCAGCAGGCCCGTCATGATGACCGGGATGTTGTTCGAGTACCGCCCGCTCAGCTGAGCCAGCGTCGGCGTCATCATCTCGGTCGACGAAGTGTGCAGCAGCACCACGCTGATGAACAGCTCGTTCCAGACGTTCAGGAAGGTCAGGATCCCGACCGTCATCACGCCCGCCCGGCCCATCGGGAGCATCACCCGGAAGAAGATCTTGAGCCAGTGGGCGCCGTCCACGCGGGCCGCCTCGACCACCGCGTCCGGGATGGCCCGGAAGATCGACCGGAGCAGGTAGGTGCCGTAGGGGATGCTGATCGCGGTGTAGATGAGGATCGCGGGCGCGAAGTTGGACGCCAGGCCCAGGTGCCCGATCTCCACGTAGAGCGGGATCAGCACCACGATCCCCGGCATGAACATGATCATGAGCATTAGCCAGAACAGCGCGTTGCCCAGCTTGATCGGCACCTTGGTGAACACGTAGGCGGCCAGCGCCGAGAACAGCGTGGCCAGGATCACGGCCGGCACCACGACGATGATCGAGTGCAGCACGCTGGCCAGGAACGGCACCTGGGCGAACAGGGCCCGGAAGTTGTTCAGGTTGTAGTGCGTCGGCAGGCCGTACGGGCTGACCTCATAGGCCTGCGCGGTGCGCATCGAGTTCAGCGCCATGAAGATGAGCGGGTACACCGTCGTGATGCCGACCAGGCACAGGCCGATGAACACCACCAGGCGCCTCGCCCGCATGCCGGTCAGCCGCCGGCTCGCGCGGGCCGGGACAGCGGTCACTGTTGCCTCCTGGCGCTCGCGCTCGGCCAGCGGACGATGCTGGGCGGCCGTCATCAGCTCCCCTGCACTTCGCGCTTGGGAAACAGCCGGAGCTGCACGATGGTCAGCAGCAGCACGATCACGAACAGCAGGACCGCCAGTGCCGCGCCGTAGCCGAACTGGCCGTTCTCGAACGTGGTCAGGTAGGTGAAGTAGTCCACCGTCGTCGTCGCGAAGCCAGGCCCGCCCGCCGTGATCACGTACACGAAGCTGAACAGCGAGGTGAATGTGTAGATCACGTTGATGACGCTGAGGAACTGGAGCGAGCCGGAGATCATCGGCATGGTGATCGACCGCAGCCGGCGCCACCACGACGCGCCGTCGATGGCGGCCGCGTCATAGAGCGCCGGGTCGATCGTGGACAGCGCCGACAGCACCACCACCATGCCGAAGCCGAATGACGTCCAGACCAGGGCCAGGATCACCACCACCCGGGCCGTCCACGGGTGCGAGAGCCAGGGGTAGTTGGACAGGCCGATCGGGCTCAGGGCCTTATCTACCAGCCCGGCCGGCAGGAAGAACGTGCTGAACAGCGCGCCCACGATCACCGGCGACAGCACCGCCGGGATGAAGAACAGGAACCGGAACACCCGCCAGCCCAGCACCCGCTCGTAGACCAGCACCGCGACCAAAACCGAGGCGATGAGGATCAGCGGCACCGAGATCAGGAAGATGACCGAGTTCAGCAGGACCTGCGTGGTCACCGGGTTGGAGAAGATCAGCCGGAAGTTGGTCAGCCCGATGAAGTTGCTGGTCAGGCCGTCCCAGTTGGTGAAGCTCCGGTAGATCGTCTCGCCGATCGGCGCCACCATGAGGATGATGATCAGCGCCGCCGCCGGGAGCACGGCCAGGTAGGGAAACAGATTCCAGCGGATCCGCCGTGCCTTGTGATCTAGGCGTTCCTGGCGATCCTGCATCGATCACGTCCTCCCTATCGGCGGGCCGTTGGCGGGCCGGGTTGCGGGCCGGTCCGAAAGGGCTCCTGTGGCCGGGCCCCAGTGCGGCTGAGATCCGCGCTTCGGGGCGCGGATCCCAGCCGCCGGCCACGGGCGAGCGCCCAGTCACGCTTAGCCCGAGGACGCCGTAGCCAGGTAGTTCTTCATCTGCGACTCCATGCTCGACGCTGCGCTGGTCGGGCTGAGCGAGCCGCCGAATACCGCCGAGTTCGTCTGGTACCAGTACGAGCAGATGGTCCCCGGCATGATGTTGTCGAAGGCCTCGCCCAGCGAGTAGTGATCCACCTGGATGTACTGGTACTGAGAGGTCAGCAGCGGCTGCGACGTCTTGAACGAGGCCGAGGGCTGGAACGAGACGTTGTTCGGCAGCTGGCCCAGCTCGTCCACCGACAGCTCCTGCACCTTCAGCGTGGTCAGGAACTTGATCAGCTTGATGTCGTCGGCCACGTACTTGGAATTCTTGAAGACCACGTAGGAGTTGTTCGGGCCGCCCGACAAGCTGTGCTGGAACTGCGAGCCCGGCAGCACCGGAATCGGGAACAGGCCCACGTTCGACCCCAGTCCCTTCATGAACTGACTGTTGAAGAAGCCACCCGTCATCGTCATCGCGGCCTTGCCCGCCGAGAAGTCCGCGACCCCGCTCGAGTAGGTGAGCGACGGGGCGTCGCTGTTGGTCAGCCCGTCCCCGAACAACTCGTGCCAGGCCGCATACGGCTGGGTCAGCGTCGGCGAGTCCAGCGACTGCTTGCCCGAGTACATCTTCAGCACCCCGGCGTCGCCGACCAGCGCCGAGATCAGCGCATCCTGGGTCCAGGCGCCGACGTAGCCCTCTTTCTCGCCGATGTCGAACGGGGTGATCCCCTTCGCCTTCAGCTTCTTGGCCAGCGCGATCAGGTCCGCCCAGCTCGCCGGCTGCGGGTTCGTGATGCCCGCCTTCTTGAACAGGGCCTTGTTGTAGTACACGAAGTACCAGTAGCCAGCCCCGTACGGCACCGCGAAGATCTTCCCGTTGGGCTTCTGCTGGTAGCCGTCAGTGACGTACTTCCAGCCGCTCAGCGAGTTGATGTACGACTTCGGCAGGTAGCTGTTGAGCGGCACCAGGTACTGGCCGTTCTGGATCACCTGCCCGCCCACGTACATCTGCGCGATGTCCGGCGTCGTCCCGGCCACCTCGGATGACTTCAGCAGCGTGTTGAAGGCCGGCGAGGCGTCACACGCCACCTGAGTGATCTTGACGTTGAAGCCCGGGTTCGTCTTCAGGAACAGGTCCACGCCCTTGGTCAGGAATGACTTCGAGGCCGGAACCCCGCAAGATCCCACCGCCAGCGCGTCGTTCCAGATGGTGATCGTGGGCTTGGATCCCCCGCTAGAGGAGGAGCCCGAGCTACTGGAGCACGCTGCCCCCGCCGTCACCAGCGCCAGCGCCGCAATCCCCGCCGCCGCTGCCCTGAGTCTGCGTCCCGACATGATGCCTCCCGGCCGACCGCGGTCCTGGTGCCTAGCATCAAACGCTATAGCATCTAGCATGTCAAGGAGCGTTATGGCAGCGAGACCTGACAAAGAGGTAGAGGTCGCCTACCTGTGGACTAGACATTTCCTTTCGGATTAAGGCAGCCTGGCCCGCCGCGGTCGACCGCAAGCCGACCAGCCCGGCCCTGAGTCGTAACCCCAAGGCCCGGGCCGAGAGGTCGGTGGCTGCGTAGCCTTATGCCACGCAAGGATGCGTGCTCATATCGCAGTTCAAGGAGCAGCCAGGCAGTGGCGGGGTTCAGGCGGGCGGCGTCGCCGGGCGGGCTGAGCGCTTGATGGCCGATGACGACTCGCCATTCCTGGCCGTACCCGCCTCCGAGTGGCTCGCCGCGAACCGTACCGCGTTCGTCATCGCCGATCGCTTTCCGGTGAGCGGGGGCCATGCCCTCGTCGTGCCGCGCCGGGTGATCTCCACGTGGTGGGAGGCTACCGACGTAGAGCGGGCCGACATGCTGGCCCTTATCGACGACGTCAAGCGCCGACTGGATGCCGAGCTGCAGCCGGATGGTTACAACGTCGGCTTCGACTCCGGTGCAGCCGCCGGGCAGACCGTCGCGCACCTGCATATACACGTCATCCCGCGC
>Ga0134126_10006299_pt1 | contig 14848 bp, 12 predicted proteins | sample KB31752_FD_96881 | JGI IMG/M metagenome (GOLD analysis project Ga0134126, IMG submission 96881) | Terrestrial soil microbial communities with excess Nitrogen fertilizer from Kellogg Biological Station, Michigan, USA - KB3-175-2 | ecosystem: Environmental > Terrestrial > Soil > Unclassified ...
AGACGATGCCGAACAGCAGCAGCAGGAACATGGCCGGAAGTTTCCTGTTCGTCAGCAGCAGCAGTGTGCCCGTCAAGCCGACGGCGGCGATCGCCCATTGGGCGCTCATCAGCTTGATGCCCTCGAGCATGAACCCCATGCCGAGCCCCAGAACGATCCCGACCACGACATATCGGGGGACCCAACTCGTCAGCCGCCGGGCAGCGCCCGTCAGTCCGAGCAGCAGCCAGATCAGACCGGTGACCAGGCTGGCGCCGTAGATCGCTCCGGCAGTGATGGTCGCTGTCTGCGCGGCCTGGGTCGCGGCGACGGCTCCGATGGCCTTCATGGGCTGCACGGGGAAAGGCGTCCGGTAGTACAGCCCGCAAATCAACATCGCCGCCCCGAAGGAGAACAGAATGCCGAACGGATCGACTTTCACGACCGCGATGTAGGCCACGACGAAGGGGATCAACGTGCCCAGATCGCCGAAGGCCCCGGCCCACTCCATGCGATCGAAGCGATTGCGCGTCGCCCCGCGCGCGCCCTGGCTCTGCGCTTGCGCTCTCATCTATCTGCTTTTGCGATGAACCCGCCGGCGATTGTCGCGCGAAGCGCTATATTTCAGGGGGAACCACTGGGAAGCGCGTCGAAGCGCTCGCCGCCGGCGTAGCCGATGTAGCGACCTGGCGCCGCATGGCCGAAGAGAGTGCACTTGTGCGGTCGACGTTTGCCAATCGACAGGGATCGACTCCAGGCGCGTGACGGTCGGTGACGAGCTGTTGGTGCCACAGGTATCCCAACACGAGCGATTCCGGGCATGCGCCGAGCGTCCACAGCGTCGCAACCGGGCGCCCATCCACGAGAACTGACAGGGGGCGCTCCACCGGAACCTGAATGGCGTGCTCATCGCCATATTCATCGCTGACACGAATCTGGCGCAGCAACTGTCCCGCGGCGTTACTCAGTTGCGGGCCGCCAGCTCGCGGAAGCCGCGCGAGCGCCTGCGGCCGCACGATCACGGCGACGCCCTCGCTGGGGCGGGGACTGGCAAAACGCCTGAGGCTCTGCATGGGCTATACTATACGCCGCGCTCAGCGGCCCGCTCAGCGACACATCTGTAGATCCACGCGGCCCGCGAAGCGAACACATCAGCGTCATTCTTTCCGGAAGCGAGATCGTTACGGCCATCACCCCGCAACAAGCTCAGGAGGCAATCGACGCCCGCGTAGCGCCACTCCCCGCGGAGCGGCAGTCCTTGGAGCGGTGCATCGGACAGATCCTGCGCCAGGATATCCATGCCGAACGGGACAACCCTCCCTTCGATCGGGTGTGCATGGACGGAATCGCAGTCGCCAGCAATGCTTTCGCCCGCGGAGTGCGTCGCTTCGCGGTCCAGGCGACTCAGCCAGCCGGTTCCCCGGCGCTGACGCTGTCAGGCGCGGACAGTGCGATCGAAGTGATGACCGGGGCCATGTTGCCGCGCGGCACCGACTGCGTCATCCCGCTGGAGGAATACGATCTGCGCGAGGGAGTCGTGTCGTTGAAGAACGAAGCCAGCGGCGATGCTTTTCGAAACGTGCAGCGGCGCGGGTCGGACAGCCAGCCCGGAGTGCCGATGCTCACCGCCGGTACGCGCCTGGGCGCGCCGGAGATCGCGGTGGTCGCCTCTGCGGGACTGGCCGAAGTGTCGGTGAGCCGGCAGCCCCGATTCATGGTCATATCGACGGGAGATGAGCTCGTCGAGCCCGGCGAGCCCATCGCCGAGCACCAGGTGCGGCGCTCCAACGCCTACGCCGTGGTCGCGGCATTGCGCGGTCGTGGCTTCCAGCAGGTTGCGAACGATCACATCCTCGATGACGAGCCGATGCTCCAGGAGCGCCTGGCTCGCCATCTCTCGCAACACGACGCGTTGATTCTCAGCGGCGGCGTCTCGAAGGGGAAATTCGACCTGGTGCCGAAGGTGCTCAAGAGCCTGCGCGTGGAGGAAGTGTTTTATCAGGTTGCACAGCGGCCGGGGATGCCGATGTGGTTCGGCGTGGGGCCCGCGGGCCAGGCGGTGTTTGGCTTGCCGGGCAATCCCGTCTCGACACTCGTGTGCCTGATCCGCTATGTGGTGCCGGCCATGAGCCTCGCCATGGGAGCACGCAGAGCGACCCAGGAGCTCGTCGCAATCGCCTCGCCGGTGAACTCCAGGCGCTCGGCGGCGTATTTCCTGCCCGTCGCGGTCAGGTATGACGAGCGGGGCCGCGCGCTCGCCGACCCGCGCTTCCCGCGCGGCTCCGGAGACTTTCTGGCGCTGACCGAAGCGGACGGCTTCGTCGAGCTGCCACCGCAGGCCGAGGAGTTTCCGGCCGGGTACGTCGCGAGCCTCTATCGCTGGTAGCCCGTTCTGGCGCCGGATGCGACTCAGCCCGTCCCTTTGAAGCGCTGGGCGATCGCCGCGAGATCCGCTCGAGTGTTGAGGTTGGCGAACGCGTCGGGGTCCGGGAAGCGCACGTGCATGGCACCGATGCTTTCCAACAATCGCCAGGTAGGCGGATGGGCACCTCCGGCAAGTGCTGCGGCGACTACCGGCAGCGCGCTGATGGGCCAGAGGGCACACAATGGCTGCCGCCCTTCGGAGGTTTCGGCCATTGCCGGACCCGCGCCCGCCGCGGCAATGAGGCGAATGAACAGGTCCTCGGGAAGCAACGGCGCATCGCACGGACTGACGGCGAGCGAACGGACACCCAGCGACTGAGCCCACTCGAGCCCGACCTTCACGCCGGCCAGCGGGCCCGCTGCGTCGCCCGGTGCATCGTGGAGCACCGTCAGTCCTCGAGCTGTTGCCAGCGCCTCGGTCTGCGTTCCGGGCCGGGCATTCACGGCCACCGCTGTGCAGGCACCCTGCAGACGCTGGACCGCCCACAGCAGCAGAGGCTTGCCGGCCAGGTCCGCCACCGCTTTCTCTCCATCGAATCGGACGGATCGGCCGCCGGCGATGACGAGGCCGGCCACGGAGTTGTGTTCAGGGTGTGCCAATGTGCGGCACACTATATCGCACCCGACATCCAGGAATTCCACGCATGGTTCGCTTCCTCGACAAGGTACCTCTGCTCGCCATGGCTACACTCGCCGCCATCGCAAGCGCAACCGCGGCCAACGGTGCACAGCCGCAGACGGTCGAGATCTACTCGGCGGGGAGCCTGCGGGGCGTGGTGGGTGACCTGACGAAGGAGGCCGCCTCTGCTTTCGATACCGAGGTGAAAGGCACCTTCGGCGGCTCAGGCTCGCTGCGCGAGCGCATTGAAAAGGGCGAGAAGCCCGATCTGTTCATGTCGGCCGATGTCGGCTCGCCACGCAAGCTGCAGATGCAAGGCCGCACCGTCGTTCCGGTGATTGCATTCGCGCGCAACCGGATGTGCGTCGTGTCCCGGCGCTCGGCGGGGGTGACGCCCGCCAACCTGATCGACCACCTGCTGAAGAAGGCCGTCCGTGTGAAGACCTCCACCCCCGTCGCCGATCCTTCCGGCGACTACGCGTGGGCCATCTTCGATCGCATCGACAAGCTGCGCCCGGGCTCGGGCGCCATTCTGAAGGAAAAAGCCCAGGCTCTCATGTCGATCAAGGCGACGCCCGCGACGCCGGCGCAAAGCGCCACGGCGGCGCTGTTTGCGGCGCATCAGATCGACATGACCCTCACGTATTGCAGCGGCTTCCCCTCACTGCAGAAGGAAGTGCCCGAGCTCACCAGTTTCCCCGTGCCGCCGCCGCTCGACCCGCATCCCGTCTATGGCCTGGCCGTCCTGTCGGACAAGCCCGGCGCGCTGCGCCTGGCGCTGTTCCTGATGTCCGAGCAGGGCCAGGCCCTCATTACCAGGAACGGTCTCGTCGCGATCAGTGGTCAACCGGACGCTCATCCTCATGAGTGAGCCTCGCGTGCTGGGTATTGCAGGCTGGAGCGGCTCCGGAAAAACCACGCTGATCGTCAAACTGATCCCGCTCCTGTCCAGGCGCGGACTGCGCGTCGCAACGCTCAAGCACGCCCATCATTCTTTTGATGTCGACGTGCCCGGCAAGGACTCGTACGAGCATCGCAAGGCCGGCGCGTGCGAGGTGGTCGTCTCCTCTGCGCGTCGCTGGGTGCAGATGCATGAAGTGGGAGAGGCCGCCGAGGCGACACTGCCGGAGCTGCTGTCGCGGCTCTCGCCCTGTGATCTGGTGTTGGTCGAGGGGTTCAAGAGCGAGCGTCATCCGAAGATGGAGGTGTTCCGGGCGGAGGTGGGCAAGAGCCCCTTGCATCCGCAGGACCCGCGCATCGTGGCGATCGCCAGCGACCAGAGTTTCCCCGCCGCCGGCGTCCCGGTCGTGGACCTCAACGACATTCCCGCTGTCGGGGATCTCGTTTGTGCAAGCGCGCAACCGCTGGCCACGGTCCTCGCCGCGCTGTCGGGCGCACGCGGCTCGACCGGCTCGCGCTCGAGCGCCTGACCTCACTCGACGGTGGCAGCGGCCTCCGACACAACAGGTGACACCCGGGCCGCGCAGAACTTGAACTCCGGAATCTTGCCCGCCGGATCCAGCGCGGGATTGGTCAGCAGGTTGGCGGCCGCCTCCGCGTAACAGAACGGCATGAAGCACATGCCGACCGGGACATCGGTGTCGGCGCGAACCCGGACCTCGATGGCTCCGCGGCGGGTCTCGAGCTTGATCATGTCGCCGGGCTCCAGGTCGAGCCGCAGCAACTCGCGCGGCGCCATGAACACGACGGCCTCCGGCTCCAACGCATCCAGCACGCCCGCACGGCGAGTCATGGCACCGGTGTGCCAATGCTCGAGCACGCGGCCGGTCGAAAGCACCATCGGGTAATCCATGTCGGGGACTTCGTCCGGCGGCCTGATGTGCGCGGGCACGATCCTGGCGCGGCCGCTCTCGGTCGGGTAGCCGCGGTCGAAAATGATGTCGTTGCCGGGCACATCGGGAGCATCGACCGGATAGGTCACCGCCCCTTCCCGCTCCAACCGCTCCCACGTGATGTTGTTCAGCGAGGGCATGGTCATCGCCATCTCGGCGAACACTTCGGCGGGGCCTGCATACTGCCATTGGAGTCCGACGCGGCGCGCGATCTCCTGGATGATCCACAGGTCCTGCCGGGCATCCCCCGGCGGGGACAGCACCGGACGGGCAATCTGCACGCGACGGTCGGTGTTGGTGAAGGTGCCGGCCTTCTCCGCAAACGCCGAAGCCGGGAGCACGACGTCGGCGTGAAAAGCGGTCTCGGTGAGGAACAGATCCTGCACCACCAGATGTTCGAGCTTGGCGAGCGCCTGGCGGGCGTGGTTCAGATCCGGATCCGACATCGCCGGGTTCTCGCCCTCGATGTACATGCCGCGGATCTCACCCGCATGTATGGCGTTCATGATCTCGACGACGGTCAGGCCCTTCTGCGGATCGAGCGACTGACCCCAGAACCCCTCGAACAGCTTGCGGACTTCGGCCTTCTCCACCGACTGGTAATCGGGATAGACCATGGGGATGAGGCCGGCATCCGAGGCGCCCTGCACGTTGTTCTGGCCGCGCAGCGGATGCAGACCGGTGCCCTTGCGGCCGATCTGGCCGGTCACCAGGGCGAGTGCGATCAGACAGCGCGCGTTGTCGGTCCCGTGCACGTGCTGGCTGATGCCCATGCCCCAGAAGATGATCGAGGCGCGCGAGGTGGCATACAGCCGGGCCACTTCGCGCAAGGTTTCCGCATCGATGCCGCAGACCTCGGCCATCTTCTCCGGTGTGAAGCCGGCGATGCTCGCCTTCAGGCCCTCGAAGTTCTCGGTGTAGGCATCGATGTAGGTCTGGTCGTAGAGCTTCTCCGTGATGATCACGTTCAGCATGGCATTCAGCATCGACACGTCCGAGCCCGGCTTGAACGACAGGTGCAGGTAGGCATGCCGGGAGAGCGCCTGGCGGCGCGGGTCGATGACGATGAGCTTCGCGCCGTTCTGCTTGACGGCGTTCTTGATGAAGGTCGCGGCCACCGGGTGATTCACGGTCGGATTCGCGCCGATGATGATGATCACCTCGGCATCCAGGGCAGCGGCAAACGGCGCAGACACCGCGCCCGAGTTGAGCCCCTCCATCAACGCCGCGACGGAAGAGGCATGGCACAGGCGCGTGCAGTGATCGACGTTGTTGGACCCGAAGCCCGTCCGCACGAGCTTCTGGAACAGATACGCCTCCTCGTTCGAGCCCTTCGCCGAGCCGAAGCCTGCCAGAGCCTTGGCGCCGCGCAGATCGCGAATCGATCTCAGGCCGGCCGCCGCGCGATCGAGTGCTTCCTCCCACGTGGCCTCGCGGAAGTGCGTCCACGGATTGGCGGGATCGACCTGGTCGTGAGCGTCCTTCTCCACGTGGTCCAGCCGGATCAGCGGCTTCGTGAGGCGATGCGGATGGTGCACGTAGTCGAATCCGAATCGGCCCTTCACGCACAGGCGGTTGAGATTGGCAGGTCCGTTGCGGCCTTCGGCGTAGACGATCTTTTCGTCCTTCACCTTGTAGCTGACCTGGCATCCCACGCCGCAATAGGGACACAGGGAATCCACTTCGCGATCCGGATATACCACTCGTGTCTGATTGTCATCGAGGTAAGCGGCCGGCATGAGCGCGCCCGTCGGACACGCTTGCACGCACTCCCCGCACGCGACACAAGTGGACTGGCCCATGGGGTCGTCGAAGTCGAATACGATCTTGGCGCCATGCGAGCGGTAGGCCATGCCGATGACGTCGTTGACCTGCACCTCGCGGCAGGCGCGCACGCACAGGTTGCACTGGATGCACGCGTTGAGATTGACGCGCATCGCCGGATGGCTCGCGTCCGGACCCCAACGCTCCTCGGTGGGAAAGCGGCTGGCGGCGACGTGGACGAAGTCCGCCTGGCTCCAGAAGTGCGAGCTGGGGTCGTGCGAGGTGGCTCGGTCCGGCTGATCCGCAACCAACAGCTCCATCACCATCGATCGCGCCTTGGTGGCCCGCTCGGTGGCGGTCTTGACCTTCATGCCCACCGCGGGGACCCGCTTGCAGGAAGCGGCAAGCACGCGCTCACCCTCGATCTCCACCATGCAGGCGCGGCAGTTGCCGTCCGGGCGGTAGGACGGCTCGGGCTTGTGGCAGAGGTGGGGAATGTGGGTGCCGAGCCGTTGGGCCACGGCCCAGATCGTCTCGCCCGGACGCGCCTGCACCTGCGCTCCATCCAACTCGAAGGCAATGCCGGGGGGCTGGGCAAGATTGCGAGCGTTGACGCGGCCGCTGGGAAGCGTTCCCGCTTCTCCGCCAGACTTCGTGCCCTGCGAGTACGTCCCGCCCGAGGCAGGCTTCGGAGCCGCTACCGGCCCGCCGGCGTTTTCGGTTTCCGGGGCTCGCACCACGGTGGGCTCGTGGGCTCCGCCGTTTCCGTTCGAGCGGGTGGCTCCATTGCCACCGTTTCGGTCATCGCTGGTCATCTTCACTCACCACTCACGCCCCGAAGGGCGGACATCTCCGGCAATCTACGCGCCTGCGCGAGGCGGCTCTACTTCGCCGCACCCGGCTGCGGGAACAGGTCCGGAAAGAACCGGATCACGCTGGTCAGCGGGTTGGAGGCCGCCTGGCCGAGCCCGCAGATCGAAGCGTCCCGCATACATTGAGACAGCTCCCCCAGGAGGGAAGTGTCCCACTGGCCCTTTTCCATCAGCATCCGCGCTTTCTGTGTACCGACCCGGCAGGGCGTGCACTGGCCGCAGGACTCATCCTCGAAAAATCGCATCAGGTTGAGCGCCGCCGCGCGTACATCGTCCTTGTCCGAGAGCACGATGACCGCGGCCGAGCCTATGAAACAGCCGTACTTCTCGAGGGTGCCGAAGTCCAGCGGAATATCATCCATGGAGGCTGGCAGAATGCCTCCGGAGGCCCCGCCGGGCAGATAAGCGGCAAAGGTGTGACCCTCGCTTATGCCCCCGCAGAACTCGTTGATGAGCTCGCGGATCGTGACCCCGGCCGGAGCTATTTTCACTCCGGGCTCCTTGACGCGTCCTGACACCGAGTAGGAGCGCAACCCAAAGCGACCGTTGCGACCGTGGCTCTTCCACCAGTCAGGGCCGCGCTCAATCAGATCGCGTACCCAGTACAGCGTCTCGACGTTGTTGATCAATGTCGGGCGGCCGAAGATTCCCACCTGGAAGGGGAAAGGCGGCTTGTGGCGCGGCAGTCCTCGCTTGCCCTCTATCGACTCGATGAGCGATGACTCCTCGCCGCAAATATATGCGCCCGCGCCACGGCGCAGGTGCAGAGTCGGTCCGCCAGGAGGCAGCTTCGCCATCTCAGTCGTGAGGATCTCACGCGCAATCGGATATTCATCGCGGATGTAGATGTAGACATCCGTAGCTTCGACAACGGCGGCACCAATCAGCGTGCCTTCCAGAAAGCGGTGCGGATCGGTGTTCAGGAACAGCTGATCCTTGAAAGTACCGGGCTCGCCTTCATCGCCGTTCACCGCCATGAGTCGCGGGCCGGGCTCGCCCCGCACCGAGCGCCATTTGCGTCCCGCCGGGAATCCCGCACCGCCGAGGCCGCGGAGCGAGGCGTCATCGAGTACCTTCAATACGGCATCGACCGTCAACGCGCCCGAACGAACCCGGTCGAGCGTCTGATATCCGCCGGCGGCACGGTAGGCGTTGTAGTCGATGTAATCGGGTATGTGCGGATGGGAGTCGTTGTGTGCGACGGCGGCCTTCACGCTTGCCACGGTCGCGCTCTTCAGGAAGTTGTGTCCGACCTCGGCCGCAGGTGCATGGTCACAGAGTCCCACGCACGGGGCGCGCACGACGCGCACGCCTTCACCCAGCTCGCGCTGCAGTGTGCTCAGCAGCTGCTCGCCTCCGAACATCGCACAAGTCAGGCTGTCGCAAACCCGCACGGTCAACCGTGGGATCGGCGCTGCGCCCTCTTTCACCACGTCGAAATGTGCGTAGAACGTGGCGGTCTCGAACACTTCCGCAAACGCCAGCCGCATCTCGTCCGCGAGCGCAGCCAGATGCGCCGCCGAAATCTGCCCGTAGGTGTCCTGGATCCGATGCAGGTACTCGATGAGCAGATGGCGCTCGCGGGGCGACTCGCCCAGCAGGGCCCTGATGGCATCCGATGCCCGGGGGTCGACCTGCCGGCCCTTGGGGATGGGGCGCGCCCGGTTGCGTCCCCGCCCCGGGTGCTCGAATTTGCGGACTTTGCCGAGATCCTGCGGATTGTCGTGCGTACTCATATCAGCCTATTCAGATCGCCCTGCCTCCGCGTCGATCGGTCGGGGACTGAAGTTGTCCGACCTGCGGACAGGCGCCCCGCGACGGGATCCCACTAGGGTACCGCATTGCGCGGGAACGGTCGGCACTGCATCCGTGGCGCGAAAATCGTGGGAAAAAATGCTCCGGGACAGGCGCACGGAGGGGTGCCATCTGGGGAGCCGCAGCGCGAGCCCGCGCCCCGGCTGGACGGTCGCCGTGGCCCGCGCGCTGGCTTTGAGGCAACCTCTCAGGCGCCTTTGACCAGGCTACGTCCGCCTCTCCACCGCTGCACCAGCGCGGGGTTGCGAATCAGAGCCGCGACGGCGGTGTGCAGCTCGACTCGCGCACCGCTCAGGCCGGTGGCCGCCAGCGCCTGCTGCATTCCCTCGTCCAGCGCGGCAGCGACGTGCCTCATAGCCTGCGACACCGGGATGCCTTGCGGTGGCGCATTGGGCTGCTCACAGGCCCTCGCGCAATGCCCATGACGCGTAGATGGCAGCAGAAAGAGCAGCCGGCGCGACACGCGATCCCCGTGCCCTCTTTACGGAAGTACTCGATCGCCTGGGTCATCAGGGCATCGATCCGGCTGGCGAGCTGCATGCATGAATCGACATCTGTCGACACGCCGAGGGTCGCGCGCACGGCGTCGAACGCGAATGGCTGGGGCTGGCCCAGCTCGGTCGGATCGTCCGCGCTCACGGGCCTCGCTCAGGGCCTGTGGCTGGACTTGTCGCCGTCGGCGGGCTCATCGCCGGACTTCAGGATCACCTGCGTGGCCCCGTTGGCATCGACGGGGTTGCGGTTGTTTTCCAGGCACACGTACTCCTCCAGCCCGAAGTCCGGGGGCGCCCGCTTGAAGGTCTTGGTCACTGTCCAGGGCTTGGCGAAGCCCACTGGGTCGACGAGAGTGAACTCATCGCGCAGCGTATCGTCGTCGGCCAGCCAGATGCGCTCATAGGCGATGGCCTTGTCGCTCTTGGGCAGTCCGGAGGACTCCATGTTGGTGTCGTTGCGAAAGCCGAAGGAGGTCGCGACCAGGATGTTGCCTTCCCAGTGACCGGCGGCCTGGCCGTTGTAAGTCGGGTCCGGATCGGTATCCAGAGGGCGTCCGTCGGTGTAAATGCGCCGCACCTGGCTCTCCCACTCCGCGTAGATCATCACATGGTCGGGGGCCATGGTGATTTCCATCGGGTAGGTCATGGTCATCACGCGAGGCATCCCGGGCGGCAGGCAGTTGGCGGTGGGGTCGCCCGTCGGATTGCCGGCGGCGGCGTCCGCCAGGTGTTTCTGGAATATCTTCTGGTACGCCGGCGAGAGCGGCGGTTTCTGAGCGGCACCGGGCGGCACGCCGGGCACCCAGCCGATCCCACCCTGATTGATCCAGATCCCGTTGAGGTCACGCCGGCTCCTGGGCCGGTAGGCCACCTTGCCCCAGTGGGGATCCACGGGCTGCGTCTTCGCAGCGCCCGCGAAAGTCGTCGGCAGCTTCGAGGCATCCCGCGGGGGCGCCTGGACACCCCTGGAGAGGTCCAGGTCCACGGGCCTGTTGGCGATATCGAGAACCGGCGGCCGCGTGGTTGCCTTCGTGCCGCTTGCGGAAGGGTTCGCTGGCGCAGTCTGCGCGTCTGCAGGTGCAGCCGCCGCTGCCTGCAGCATCAGGCACAGGATGCCGACCGCGAAATCTCTGCTGTTCATGTGACCTCGGGGCGATGCAGTGCACATCCAGTATCTTCGCAGCGTTACCATGGGGGCAAGCGTCGGGCGGCCGTGAGCCCGCAGCGCAAACGGGCGCGCGCCGCCCTGCGAGCACGCCGGCAACCGGGGGAAAAGAATGGCGAAGATCGAACATGACGACAGCAGCGCGATTGTCATCATCGGCTCCGGGGCGGGCGGCGGGACCCTGGCGCACGAGCTCACCCGCCGGGGCATCAAGGTCGTCCTGATCGAGGCCGGAGCGCGGCAGTCGCTCACCACTTTCTCGCAGAACCCGCCCGAGGCATTCGCGCAGCTCACGTGGCTCGAGCCGCGCACGCAGTCGGGCTCCTGGACCGTGGCCCAGGATTACCCGACATTGCCCTCGTGGACTGCCCAGACAGTGGGCGGCACGACCGTGCACTGGACCGGAGCCACACCGCGCATCAGTCCCTGGGAGGTCCGTTCACGCAGCACGTATGGCGAGCTCCCCGGCGCATCCCTCATCGACTGGCCCATCGAGTATGCGGAGCTCGAGCGCTACTACGAGATGGCGGAACGCCGCATGGTCGTTACGCGACGCAATGGGGTACCCGGACTGCCCGCCTCGAGTCACTTCAAGGTGATGTACAACGGCGCCAAGCGCATCGGCTACAAGAAGGTCCACACCGGCTACATGGCCATCAATTCGCAGCCCGCCGATGACCGCGGCGTCTGCATTCAGCAGGGATTCTGTGTGCAGGGCTGCAAGACCGCGGCGAAATGGAGCACGCTGTACACGGAGATCCCGCGTGCCGAAGCTACCGGGAATCTGGATCTGCGCATCCAGAGCCGCGCAATACGGATCGAGCATGGCGCCGACGGTCATGTCAACGCCGTCGTGTACCGCGATCCCGAAGGACACGAGCAGCGCCAGAAGGCCCGAGTTGTCTGCGTGGCATGCAACAGCGTCGAGACGGCGAGACTGTTGCTGTTATCGGAGTCCGCGAAATTTCCCCACGGCCTCGCCAACTCCAGCGATCAGGTCGGCCGCAACTACTGCCTGCACACTGGCGGCTTCGTGTGGGGGATCTTCGAGAAGCCGATTCACTTCTGGCGCGGTACCACCCTTGCTGGCCTCGTCGAAGATGAGACCCGGCACGATCCCAAGAGAGGATTCGCGGGCGGCTACCACCTGGAGCTCGCGGCGCTCGATCTGCCCAGCCTGCCGCTGTCGGGCTTCCCCTCGACGATGTGGGGACGTGAGCTCGGATTCATCATGGATCACTACTCCAGCATGGCGGGCATGTTCATCAACGGCGAGGACATGCCCCGCGCGAGCAATCGCATCACCCTGAATCCGAAGGTGAAGGATCGCTTCGGACTCCCGGTGGCCAACATCCACATGGATGACCACCCCAACAATGCGGCCATGCGCACACATGCCCAGGGCCAGGCAAAGGCAATGTATGAAGCGGTGGGTGCCATCAAGGTGGTCAACTCACGCCAGACCCCCGCGACCCACAACATGTGCTCCGCGCGCATGAGCAAGGATCCTCGCGAGGGTGTCGTGGACGCGCATGGGCGCGCTCACGATATTCCCAACCTTTTTGTCTCCGACGGTAGCGCGATGAGCACGCCCGGCTCCGCCAATCCCACCCTCACGATCGTCGCGCTCGCGCTGCGACAGGCGGAGTACATCGAGAGGGAGCTCAAAGCCCGGAATATCTAGGATTTCGAGCCGCGACTTGCGCGTCGCCTAATCGAGTAGTAGAGTCTATGACATCTGTAGTAGGACGGGTGTCATGGTACAGCCTACCCTGAGCAAGCTGGAGCTGAGGATCATGGAGGCGCTGTGGAGCCACGGCGCCAGCTCGGTCCGGGAGATCCAGGAGCGATTCCCCGAGAAGCGTCGTCCCGCCTACACGACCGTGCAGACGATGGTTTATCGGTTGGAAGCCAAGCAAGCCGTGCGGCGCGTGCGCAAGATCGGCAACGCGCACATCTTCGAAGCCGCAGTTGCTCGCGATGCGACCCAGGGCAGGCTGATCGATGAGCTGCTCGGCCTGTTCGGCGGCCGCTCGCAGCCGCTCATGTCGCATCTGATCGAGACCGGCAAGCTCACCCTGGAGGACATCAAGGAAGCCGAGAAACGGCTGCGTGAGCTGGCGAGCCGGGAGAAGCCCCAATGAGCCACCTGCTGGTGGAGCATCTCTGGCAGTCCAGCTGGTTCGCGCTGGCGGCCGCAGTCGTCACACTGTCGCTGCGCAACAATGCGGCGCGCATCCGATATGCGGTGTGGTTCGCAGCTTCCGTGAAGTTTCTGGTGCCCTTCGCGCTGCTGATCGGCCTCGGCAGACTCCTGCAGTGGCGGCACACCAGCGCAGCACCCGTAATCTCTGATTCGTTGGTCAGTACTCTGCGCGAAGTGACGGCACCGCTCGGCACGCCGCTGATCCCACTGCACGCTGCGGCATCCGGTGGGGGCGCCCTGCTCCTTGTGGCGTTGTGGGCAACCGGCTGTGCAATGCTGCTCGTACGCTGGAGCTGGCGCTGGGCACGAGTCAACGCGATCGCTTCGCGCGCTGTCCCTGTGGTCATGCCCGGGCCTATCCCGGTCAGATCGACCCCGCAGTTGCGCGAGCCGGGGGTCGTAGGGATTCTCCGTCCCGTGCTGTTGCTGCCTCAGGGCATCACCGAAAGACTGACACCGCGGCAACTCCAAGCGATTCTCGCTCACGAGCTGTGCCACGTACGCCGCCGTGACAACCTCACTGCTGCCATTCACATGCTGGTGCAGGCCGTCTTCTGGTTTCACCCCTTCGTCTGGTGGATCGGTGCGCGCCTGCTCGAAGAGCGTGAGCGCGCATGCGACGAGAACGTCCTCGAGCTCGGCAATGCCTCCGTTACCTATGCCGAGGGCATTCTCAAAGTCTGCCAGCTCTACGTGGAAACCAGGCTCCCGTGTGTAGCCGGCGTCTCCGGCTCCAACCTGAAGAAACGCATCGAGGTCATCATGAGTCACCCAGTTGCGAAGCCCCTGACAACCGCCAGGAGAACGCTCTTGGCGACGACGACAGCGGCGGTATTCGTGCTACCCGTTGCTGTCGGTCTGTTAGGTGCGCCGCCTGCGGCAGCCCAGGTGGACGCCGGGGACGGATCGGCAACCCTTGATGCCGTCAGCATCGTAAAGTCGCCGCCGGGTACGCAGATGTGGTTCAAAGTCGCGCCTGGCGTGTTGAGCGCAACGCGAGTACCCCTGCGCGGTATCATCGCCGCTGCCTACGGCGTCGACTCGGCGCAAGTGGTCGGCGGACCCAAGTGGATCGACACGCAAGGCCTCTATGACATCAGCGCGCGTATCAGCGAGGCGGGCGGAATGTCCAAGGATCTCCCTCGCCCGGCACTGCTGAGGCTGCTCGCCTCTCGTTTCGCGCTCGTCGCGCATCCGGAGACGCAAACGATGCCCGCCTATGTCCTGCGTGTCGATGCGGGCGGATCGAAGCTTACGCTCGCGCCGCAAGGTGCGCCCGGACCGCAGGTTATCATGCGAGGCGACCTGGTCGGCCATGCCGCGACGCTGAAAACCCTGACGGGAATGTTCTCTACCCAGCTCGAGGCTCCCGTGCTGGATCAGACCGGGCTGGTGGGGCGGTACGATTTCAAAGTCACCGGGCCCCTGAGCGCGGCGAGCTTGCCGGCGGCCGTGCGCGAGCAGCTGGGATTGACGCTCGAGCTCCTCAGCACGCCGGTGAACGTCATCGTCGTGGACAGTATCGAGCAACCCACTCTGGACGCGCAGCCGCTGCCTGGGGTCGCCACACCCAACATCGTCAGGCGTTGAAGCTCGCGGGACCGCGGATCGCCCGGCGCTGGCGCAGGCCCGGTGGGTGGCGCTTCGCACCGCGCAG
>Ga0134126_10006300_pt1 | contig 14847 bp, 13 predicted proteins | sample KB31752_FD_96881 | JGI IMG/M metagenome (GOLD analysis project Ga0134126, IMG submission 96881) | Terrestrial soil microbial communities with excess Nitrogen fertilizer from Kellogg Biological Station, Michigan, USA - KB3-175-2 | ecosystem: Environmental > Terrestrial > Soil > Unclassified ...
CGATCCGGTGGTGGTGCTGCGTTTAGCCCTGGCACTTGATCAACAGAAGAAATATCAGGATGCGTTGCAACAGGCGAATCGCGCGGTGGACCTTACCAAAGAAGACACGGATGCGGGCAAATCCGCGAGGAGCGAGCGCGACCGACTCGTCGTCGAAACCGGAGGAAACAATACCCCGGTGAGCAATGCCCCACCGACTGGTATGCCGGCGAGCGCCGTACCTCCTTCGGCGACTGCGCCGATGAACGTGCCACAAAGTACAACGCCACAACCATCTTCAGCTTCGCCGAGTCATTGACCACAGCATAGGAAGTTTTTCACTGTGACCACGCATAGTACCCAAGTTTCGACGCTCGAACAGTCTGTCGGGCATGTTTTCGCTAACCGCCAACTGCTACAGCAGGCGCTCACCCATAGTTCGCAAGCGCGCGAGATGGAGGCGCAGCGTCCGGACAGCGCTGAGCGAACTGGAGACAACGAGCAGCTTGAGTTTTTGGGGGACGCAGTGCTGGGCCTGGTTACCACCGAGGAACTCTACCGGAGATTTCCGCAGTTCAGCGAAGGCCAGCTTTCAAAACTGCGGGCGCATCTGGTAAGCAAGAATCACTTGATCAATGTGGCGGAGCGCCTGGAGTTGGGGAGATATTTGCGTCTGGGCCGCGGCGAAGAAAAAAGCGGCGGCAGAAACAAAGCTGCCCTGTTGGTGGATGGACTGGAAGCGATTTTGGGCGCGATTTATCTGGACGCGGGATTCGAGACCGCGCGAGGAATCATTCTGAAACACATTGTGTTGCCAGAGCTGCAGGAATTCGTCTCGCAGGGAACCGCCGGCAAGGTTACAGATTACAAGTCGGCGCTCCAGGAGAGACTGCAAGCTGAGGGGCGGCCGCAGCCGGTATATCTGCTGGTTAAGGAGTCAGGCCCGGAACATCAGAAAACGTTCACGATTGAAGCACGGCTGACGACCAGCAGCGGCGGAACCGAGTTCATGGCTCGAGCTGAGGGATCAACGAAAAAGTACGCCGAGCAGGATGCCGCCCGACAGGTACTGGACCATCTGGCTGCGCAGATGCCGCTTGCCAGCGGAGGCGGATCGTGAACTGGAAACCTGTACACGCAGCTTCCGGATGGCCAGAGACGATACAGTCTCTGGGGGCAACGATCGTGATTGCAATCTTCGTGGTTACCTTCATCGTGCAGGCGTTTCAGATTCCATCGGAATCCATGGAAAACACGCTACTTACGGGCGACTACCTGCTGGTGGATAAGCTTCATTTCGGACGGGACAGCTTTTGGGAGCACGTAATGCCTTACCGGAAAGTCAACCGCGGCGACATTGTGGTCTTTCATTATCCGGTGCATCCCAGCGATCATTTCGTAAAGCGCGTGGTCGCCGTGCCTGGAGATCGTTTGCGGTTGGTCAATCGAAGACTTTTTGTGAATGGCGCACTGATACCTGAACCCTATGTGCATTACTCGCGGCCTCACGATACTTTCAGGGACGAGTTCCCCAAGCTGGATATGGCGGTCGTGCCTTCACTCACTGGCTCATGGTGGCTGCAAATGCAGAAGTTGATCGAGGACGGTCAGCTCATTGTGCCGGAGGGCGACTACTTTGTGATGGGCGACAACCGGGACGACAGTTATGACAGCCGGTACTGGGGTTTCGTACCGCAGGAGAATATTGTGGGAAGGCCGCTGCTGATTTACTGGTCGATGCGGGCAGCGGACCCGGAGGTGGGCAACACAACCGCCGGTGATAAACTTTACCGGTTCTTGTATGCAATGGGACACATTGCGCAGATCACGCGCTGGGACCGTACCTTGCGGCTGGTGAAGTAAATTCGAAGCGTGCCGGACTGAGGAAGAACTATTGGCGAAGAAAGATAGAGATAGAGAGACGCAGAAGCACGAAAAACCACGCGAAACAACGGTTGAATTTCTGGCGTCGCTGGCCGGCGTGCTGGTGACTGGACTTTTTATCATCACCTTCGTTCTGCAGGCGTTTGAAATCCCATCGTCGTCGATGGTCAAAACCCTGCTTATTGGCGACCACGTGTTCGTGAACCGGGTGTTGTTTTCGCCGCGAACATCCTGGATGGGGCCGCTGATGCCGTACAAGCAGCCGAAACGCGGCGACATTGTCGTGTTCCTCTCCATGGACCCACGAACTCCGGGTCTTTATATAGTGAAGCGCATCATCGGCGTTCCCGGGGACAAGATCCATCTGCGGGATGGGATGGTTTACCGCAATGGTGAAAAACTGAACGAGCCTTACGCGATTCACCAGGGACCGGTGGCTTACGACCCTTATCGCGACAATTTTCCGGCGGTGCCGCCGACTGACGAAGGCAACGTCATCGATGAGTGGAAACTGACTATGGGTTCGCACATCGAGAACGGAGACATTGTTGTTCCCCCTGACAGTTACTTCGGCATGGGCGACAACCGTGACGTCAGCCTGGACAGCCGCTACTGGGGCTTTATAGCAAGAGACCACATCATTGGACGGCCGATGTTTATTTATTGGTCTTTTGAAACGCCAGAAGACCAATATCAACAAACGGAAATAAGCCAACGCCTGTCGTTCATGGCGCACGTTGTACTGCACTTTTTTGACCAGACCCGTTGGACGCGAACCCTCAAGGCGGTCCGTTGAGAAAAGCGTTTTCAAGACGCTCAGTGGTAGTCGTGTGTATTTTGCTGCTGGTTTTGTTCGTGGTGCGTCCGCGGGCAGGGCGGTTGCGCGGACGAGTGTCGGCATCCATCGCGCAGGCGGTAGGCCGTCACGTTGAGATCGGTTCCCTGCATTTGCGGTTCTTCCCGCGTCCGGGTTTTTCCCTTGACAATCTGGTGGTTCGCGACGATCCCGGCTTCGGCGCAGAGCCTCTTCTACGTGCGCCCGACGTGACTGCCTGGTTGCGAGTAGGCGCGTTGTTGCATGGACGAATTGAAATCGCCAGCCTGAGCCTGAGCGATGCCAGCCTGAACCTGACCAGGGACAACAACGGAAAGTGGAACATTGAAGATCTGATTGAGCGAACTTCGCATACTTCGCTGGCGCCGACCGGAGCGCCCAAGATTAACGAAGGGCCGAGTTTCCCATACATCGAAGCCTCTCGGGCGCGAATAAATTTCAAAGAGGGTGCTGAAAAAACTCATTTCGCACTCACAGGCGCGGAATTTGCCGTTTGGCAAGAATCGCGAGACACGTGGGGCATGCGACTCAAGGCGGCGCCCATCCGCACAGATTCAAACCTTACAGACACGGGAATTATTAACGTGAGTGGCGTATGGCGAAGAGCAGTCAATGTTCACCAGACGCCAGTGGAATTGTCATTTGCGTGGAAGCAGGGACAAATCGGGCAACTTTCGAAACTGATCTATGGCGTGGATAAGGACTGGAGAGGGGCTGTGGCTTTTTCTGGAACAGCGTCTGGCACGCCGGAGAAGCTGAGGGTTGCGGCGGACGGATCGCTGGAAGATTTTCGAGAACGAAACGTCATCGGCCCCGGGAAGTTGCGAGTTTCTGCGCATTGCGGAGCTGAGTTCAACCTTCCGGCTCACGGGGTTTCGAATTTGGACTGTGTAGCTCCGTCAGGCGCAGGATTCGTGGAGCTTAAGGGCGGAGCCACCGGTCCCCAATCCGGAAATTCACCATTTTCGTCGTACGATTTGTGGCTGGTCGGAACAAAGATACCGGCGGAAGCGTTGCTGAATGTGGCGCGTCAGACCCGTGCGGATTTTCCTGACGACCTTTTAGCCGGCGGCGAATTGAATGGCAGCCTGGAAATAACTCGCGACAATGCAGCTTCAGCAATTCGTTTACAGGGAAACGGCTCGATTAGACAATTGCAATTCAGTTCCGGCGAAACCGGCAGCGACATAGCGTTGGGCACGGTGCCGTTTAGTTTGATGGCAGGCGATGCTGCGGATGGGGGCAAGCGAAATAGGTCTCGGCGAAACAGAGTAGCGGCCAAAACTCCGTTGGAAAGGCAAGCCCGTGCCGTCATCGGTCCCGTGAACCTTGCTATGGGGCGGCCAGCTGCTTTGCAGGTGCAAGCTGTTATCGCCCGCCAAGGCTACGAAGCGTCTGCCAAGGGTGAGGCGGGGTTAAAGCAACTGTTGCAGCTCGCGCATCTGTTGGGAATCCCTGCGCCAACGGTTTCGGCTGACGGGAACTCAGCAATAGACCTGTCGATTCAAGGCGGCTGGAACTCGGAAACACCGAGCGTGCGAGGCACCGCCCAACTGCATTCAGTGAAAGCTCAGATTCATGGGCTGAACGGACTGGTGGAGGTGACAAATGCTAACCTTGCCATCACCCAGGACGCGGTACGGGTTACGAATCTGAATGCAGAAGCGGCGGGCGCGAATTGGCACGGTTCATTGCAGATTCCGCGGCCATGCAGCTCGCCCAGCACCTGCGCTTTCGAATTCGATCTGCGGAGCTCAGAACTGAATGCGGCCGCGCTCAACGCCCTGGTCAATCCGTCGTCGGCGAAGAAATCCTGGTACAAGATACTTTCGCTGGGGCAGAGCCCGAAACCTTATCTGCTGCAAGCAAATGCAAGCGGAAAGGTGGCAATCGACAAGCTGACGCTCGGAAGGACGGTATGTTCCCACTTTTCCGCTGACCTCGCTCTCAGTCGAGGCGAGGTGACCATGTCAAATCTGGAAGGGGACGTCCTGGACGGCCACGCAACCGGCGAGTTGAAGGCCGACTTCTCGAGAAAGCCCCCCGATTATCGCGGTAGCGGAACCTTCGAAGGAGTCCAACTGGCACAGGTTGCGGAGTTGATGCATGACGGATGGATTGAGGGAACGGGGACTGCGAAATACGACTTCTCGGCGAGTGGATGGGGAGTGCAGGACTTGCTCGATTCTGCCGAGCTGAAAGCCAGGTTTACTGTGGATGGCGGTGCATTCCCCCACATTGTGTTTACCAGCCGTTCGGGCCCGCTTCGGGCTGCAGAATTCTCCGGCGAACTGCGCTTACATGAGGGCGCATTTCTATTCAACGATGCGAACCTTGAGAGTACGGCAGGCGTTTACAGAGTTAGCGGCACCGCTTCATTGGCGGGGGCCCTGGACCTGAAGATATCCGGCGAAACCATGGCTGGTTATAACCTGACTGGAACGCTGGTGAAGACCCGAGTTACATCCATCCCCACTGCGGAAGCCGAACTGAAACCGTGAAGCGTGTCTCTTTCGTTTCAAACATAAGCGCATACATTACCTGCGCAATTCTGATGGTGGCGGTGTCGTTACTGGCCGCGTCGAATACCGGAAAGGCCGCTCCGGCCGCTTCGGTGAAACAGAAACTTGCGCACATCGAAGCAAACGGGCGAATGCCGCATCCCGATCCAGCCCCTACGGTCATTACAGAAGACGAAGCGAATGCATATCTGGCTTCGAACGAAGTGCAATTGCCGGTCGGCGTTCAGGCAGTGAAACTACATGGTGAACCGGGGATTATCAACGGTTCGGCGCAGATTGACTTTGACAAAGTCCAGGAAGGCACCCATTCGTCGAATCCGCTGCTTTCGATTTTCAGCGGACTCCACGCAGTGGAGGTCGCGACCCATGCTTACGGCAAGGCCGGACAGGGCTTTGTGCACGTAGATTCTGTATCGATTGACGGGGTAGAGGTGCCGCGGTTCGTACTGGAGTTGTTTGTGGACAAGTACCTTCGGCCGAGGTATCCCCAGATCGGATTGGACTCGCAATTTAAACTTGCTGATCGTATTGATTCCGCGATGATCGGTGAGCACAAAGTGACGATCGTGCAGAAGTAAATAAGTGCGTAGTGGCTAATTATCAGTTCGGCTCGAAGGGGGAGCATGCCGCATATTGACTACCGTAAGGTTGGACCCAAGCCGGAGGCGGAGAAGGCTTTCCTGGAGTGGATACAGCAACTGGATTCTGAGTTCGCGAATCCTGATCCGGAGCATCGTAGCGACGTGGTGCGCGATGCACTGCGTGGTCTGTATGTAGATGGGCCCGGCTACGGTTCGCTGGCACACCAAGCTATGGTGCACTCATTCGATCCACGCAATGCAACCCTCGAACCGGAATACTACGGTGACGTGGATGCCACGAAATACGCCGAGCGAAAACCCCTAATCTGGTTCTGGATGATGTATGACCGCTCGCCGGTCGGGCTCAATCACTGGCTGGGATTCCGGATGCGGGCGATGCTGGCGAAACACGTGTTCAAGCACTGCGGCAAGAACGTGAAGATATTTCATGGCGTGGAGGTTTCGTTCGGGTATAACCTCACCGTCGAAGACAACTGCACCATCCACAAATATGTGCTGCTGGATGACCGCGGCGAGCTGATCATCCACGAGGGCAGCTCGATTTCGGACTATGCCAACGTGTACACACATTCCCACGATCTCAATGATGGAATGATCATCACCAATCACAAGACCGAACTGGGGCCGAAAGCCCGAGTGACGTATCACGCGACTGTATTGAGCGGCGTGCGCGTGGCCGAGCACGGGATGGTGGGTTCGATGGGAGTGGCATCGAAAGATGTGCCGCCATTCAACGTTGTGGCCGGGATTCCGGCGAAGACGATCAAGGTGAAAACGATTGCGCCGGGGCAGAGCGGGTGATGGTTCTCGCGGAGCTTCGCTCCGCATGGACGGGCAGGAATGCCCGTCCCCACACGGGCTATCGTTGCCCGCCCCAACACGGGGTGCATGGTAGTATCGAAGCCAAGTTGGAATGAACCTCGAACACGTCGTAATCGTCTTCCAGATCATTGCATTCCTGTTCGCGATCAGCGTGCACGAGTCGGCGCACGCCTGGATGGCGAATCTGCGCGGCGACCCGACCGCGCGAATGCTAGGACGAATCACGCTCAATCCGATCAAGCACATTGATCCTGTGGGAACCGTCTTGCTGCCGCTGATTGCGGTCCTCACGCATCTCCCTATGCTGGGCTGGGCGAAACCGACGCCGGTTAATCCGCGGAATTTTTCGAATCCTGTAATGGATGACATTCTGACCTCCGTAGTTGGGCCGATAAGCAATTTTGTGGTAGCTGCAGGTGCAACCGCAGTGCTGCTTGCTTTAAAGCTGGCCCCAGCCGGACGCGATGTTGTTGAAGGATTGCTGGGGCTGCATCGCATTCACAACAACTCCGTAATGGTTCCGGTTTGCGTGCTTTTCTACATGCTTCTGGAAATCAACGTCCTGCTCGCGGTTTTCAATCTCATACCAATTCCCCCCTTGGACGGCAGCCATGTGCTGCGCCACTTTCTGCCGGAATCGATCCTGCGGGTCTATGACATGCTTGGCCTGATTGCCCTGATGGCGCTGGTTTATTTCGGCGGAAGATTTCTGGGCCTTCTGCTCGCGCCGGTGATGGGATTTTTCGATGGGGTGCTGATCAGGCTATGACGGCTGTACAACACCAACGCAAGCGTGTGCTGAGCGGCATGCGGTCCACCGGCAAACTCCATCTTGGGAACTATGTTGGAGCGCTGCAAAACTGGGTCGGGATGCAGGATGAGTATGATTGCTATTTTTTCATCGCCGACTGGCATGCGCTGACGACCGACTATGCGGACACGTCGCAGGTGAAGCAGAACTCGCTGGAAGTATGCCTGGATTGGCTGGCGGGGGGACTCGACCCAGAGCGCTCGGTCATTTTTATTCAATCGCACGTGCCGCAACATGCCGAATTGCACCTGCTGCTTTCGATGATTACGCCCCTCGGTTGGCTGGAGAGGGTCCCAACATATAAAGAGCAACGCGAGAACATAACGGAAAAAGATTTAGGAACGTATGGTTTTCTGGGCTACCCGGTGCTGCAGTCGGCAGACATTTTGATTTACAAAGGCGACTTGGTGCCGGTGGGCGAAGACCAGGTTGCGCACGTGGAGCTGACGAGAGAGATTGCAAGAAGGTTCAACCAATTTTACAAGTTGCAGGACAAGGACGTTTTCCCCGAACCGCAGGCTCTGAAGACCAAGGCCGCCAAACTTCCAGGCACCGACGGCCGCAAAATGTCGAAGTCCTACGGAAACACGATTCTGTTGACCGATCCCGAACCGGTAGTGCGGCAGAAACTGAAGACAATGGTGACCGATCCGGCGAGGGTGCGGCGCACTGATCCGGGCAACCCGGACGTCTGTCCGGTCGGCGATTTGCATAAGATTTTCAGTAACGCTGAAACTAATGAGAAGGTGAACATCGGTTGCCGCTCAGCGGGAATTGGCTGCATCGAGTGCAAAAGCTGGGCCGCCGATTCGTTAGTAAAGATCTTGAATCCCATGCAGGAGCGCCGTAAAAAATATGAGCAGAATCCCCGGCTGGCCTGGGATATCCTTGAGGCAGGTTCAGAGCGGGCCCGCAAAGCGGCGTCAGCTACCATGAACGAAGTGCGTGCTGCGATGCAGATGTCGCTGGACTTTGAGACGCCGAGTAACGCTCAGGGGGCAAAGTAGGATGGGGCAGGAAGCGCGACTGCGAATCGACGAGAGTCAAACTCCCCACACTGTCTCGCACAAAACGCGAGCCAAGGATGGGGTACCCTCATCCCTTGAAAGGCTTCCGACGGATGGCAGGAAGATGGGATCCAGAGCGGTTGAAACAGAAAAGACCAGCGACTTCCCTTTCGCAGTAAGCGTGTCCGATGTTTATGAAGGGCCGCTCGACCTACTGCTCGGTCTCATCCGCACGCAGGATATCGATATCTACGACATTCCGATCGCCAAGATCACGGCACAATATCTGACGTATGTCGAACGATTGCGCGAACTGGATGTGAATGTTGCCGCTGATTTCATCTACATGGCTGCAGTGCTGATTCACATCAAGTCGAAGATGTTGCTGCCTCGCGATCCAGCCGCAAGTTCAGAAGAGCAAGATGATCCCCGGGCGGAACTGGTGAACCGGCTGATTGAGCACGAAAAGTTCAAGTCAGCGGCGCAAATGCTGATGCAGAAGCAGCAGATTGAAGACGCCGTGCGTTCGAATCCGGCGATCCGCGAGTTCATGGAAGATGAGGGCACGGAGCCGGAGATCGCGGTGGACGTGATCGACCTGGTCAAGACGTTCCAGCAGGTACTGGAACGGGTTCGCTCGCGTCCCATAATTCAGGTGGACGAGGAGACAGTATCGGTCAGCCAGATGATTGAATATCTGCGGCGGCGGCTGTCGCTCGAAGACCGTCCCATTCGCTTGAAGCAGATGCTTTCGACGGTGCAGTCCCGGCAGGCGCTGGTTTGTTTATTTCTAGCGATGCTGGAGCTGGTGCGATTGCAGGCGATCCAGTTGCGTCAGGATAGGTTATTTGGCGAAATTCTGGTGCGAAAGCATGAACAGTTTGATGAAGTGATGAAGCAAGAGGCAGCGGTAAAAGATGACTGGCGGTAGATAGTGGTCAGTGGCAAGTGGTCAGTTGCCAGTTTCGCGATTCAACCGTGATGGAACAACCCACAGACTGTGTAGTTGAACTGACAACTAGCCACTGACAACTGACAACTTTCTTTATGAGCTTAAAAGCACAAATCGAAGCGATCATTTACGCGGCGGAAATGCCGATTACGCTTGACCAGATTGTTCAGCTGGTGAAGGATTCGGCCGGCGACAACGACACCAACCAGTTGCGCGCACAGGTGCGGGTGGCTATCGACGAGCTGACCGCAGAGTACGCGGCAGAGGGTCGCGGAATCGAGATTCGCCAGATTGCGGGCGGATATCGCATGTCCACGAAGCCCGAGCAGCATGATGTAGTGCGTGCGTTCGCCAAGAGCCTGAAGCCGCCAATCCGGCTTTCGCTCCCCGCGCTCGAAACCCTGGCGGTCATCGCATATAAGCAGCCGGTTACGGTGCCGGAGATCAGCGAGATTCGCGGGGTGGATTCCAGCGGCGTGATTGCGACGTTGCTCGATCGCAAACTGATCACGACATCGGGACGAAAAGACGTAGTCGGTCGGCCAATTCTCTACAAGACGACCAAAGAATTTCTGCTGCGCTTCGGACTGAAAGATGTGAACGAACTCCCAAGTATGGAAGAATTTGAGAAGCTGGTGGCGGAATCGTTCCAAAGCGATCTGTTGCCGGCCGACGAGGCGGTGCCGCAACAGGCTGCGTCCCAAGCGGCTAATCAAGAACACGAGCCCGCACAAGTTGAGGCGGAGAAAAGCGCTTAGCTAGATAGTTATTTCCGTTTCCAATCCGCCCAATACGAGCCATCCATAAGGTATTGCACGAGTTCCTGACTGTTCCGCGTTAGGAGAGTGTCCGGCTTAAGGCCTCCTTGCAGAATGTTTTGAAGGAAGTAGTACGAGTTTCCTGCCTCCAGCTGCATTTCGAACCCATTCGCATTTTCAGACTGTGAAATCAGCCGATACTTGCCTGGATCTAAATAAGCGAAGCTGTAGGTTCCCGCCTTGTTAACGGCGATAACACGATCGTTGGCGTGGAACTTGAACTGGTTCCCCCGGCCCGCATTGCGGGCCGCGAGTGGAACGCAAACCACTACCACCGTGGCTTTGTCTGATCTTATCTCGGGAAGAGGGTGCCCATCTTTATCTACCTTCACGGTGTGCCTGGACTTGATGTCTGCCAATTTGTCGGGGTCGAGTTTTTCGAGGTTGTCATGAAAATCGGTCACAGAAACTTTCTGGCCAAAAATGCTGGTGGCTTTATCGATGATCTGCTTTGAGGTTTCCTTTGGTACTTCCAGCAGCACCTCTCGCTCGTCTTCTCCGTTCCTATTTTTCACCAGCATCCAGTAATCGTGGACCTTTCCCCCAGCAATCGCAGCGCCCGCAATCATTCCGGGGAAACCTCCAGCTGCGAGAACAGCGGGCCAAACACCACCGCGCATGTGCGTGTTGACGTCAAAGACGACCTTGGTTACGCCGTCGTACGGAATATCAAAGTTGTCGTGCGATTCATCACTGAAGGTGAGGCGGCGATTTGCGTCGTCAAAAGTCAATGTACCTAGCTTGTCCACCAAAGCGCGATTCGTCAACGACTTATGGCGATGGATTTTTGCTTCAAAGCTGTTGGAGACCTTGCCGAAGCAGGTCGATAGCGCTAGCCACGAAATCAAAAGAAACTTTGAAAAGAATCTCAAGACTTTCATAGTACGCAAGATTGTACTTGAGCAAGTTGATAAGCATTCAAGCACGCTCTCCAAGCGCCTCCGCCGACTCCATCGCCAAGCGGTAACTGCCCCATGGAAAGCGGTATGGGAAGCCAGAGAACCTGTCTCCAGACACAACCTGAATACAATTTTCAACATCAGTAACTCCGGATTGTTTTCGGATAAAACGTAATGGCTCTCCGGCGATTTGTAAGACTTAGTCTTCCGGTTGCGTCTTTCTGCTTTGTGCTCATGCTGGCTGCATGCGGGGGGACAAGCTCTCCTTCCCCTCCTACCGCTACGATTTCCCGCACAACAAACCCCCTCGTGGCCCGCTTTTCCCTGAAAAGCAATTGCCGCGGTCCAGCGATGGTCGAGTTCGGCACAGACACGTCCTATGGCCGACAAACCGCCTGGCAACCGGTGCCGCAGTTTCAGAAGACAGATTTTCTGGTAGCGGGAATGAAGGCGTCCAGCACGTATCACATGCGTGCGACATTAAACTGCTTTGGCAACGATTTGATGAGTGAAGACCAGACTTTTACTACAGGTCCACTGCCCTCAACGCCGTTTCCAACCCTCTCCGTCAGCAGACCGACCTCACCCGGAACTGAGAACGACGGAATTGAGCTGATGAATATATTCGCCCCCGGAGCCAAGACAATTCAGGGTTTTTATACTGACCGGGATGGTAACCCGATCTGGTACTACGACGTTGGCGCTGCTCAAGGCAACGCTCCATACACCATGAAATTGTTGCCGAATGGGCACATGATCTTCAGCATCACCCGTTCCGTAACTGCGGGAACCGTACTTCGCGAAGTCGATCTCGCCGGCAATACGATTCGCGAAATGGACACCGGCGTACTTTCGCAAAAAATGCAGCAAGCTGGATTTTCGTTTACTCCGACTGGCTATCATCACGACGTTCTGCCGCTTGAAAACGGGCACGTGATCGTGCTGGTGAACTTCCGCCAAACAGTCAGTAATGTTGCCGGTTATCCCGGCCCCACACAGGTGCTTGGCGACGGACTGGTTGATCTTGACCAGGATTGGAATCCGGTCTGGGCCTGGTCAGCATTCGATCATCTCGACGTGAATCGTCACCCCAATGGGTTGCCGGATTGGACACATGCCAATGCTGTGATCTATTCGCCGGCCGATGGAAACCTGCTGCTTTCGATGAGACATCAGTCCTGGATAATAAAGATTGACTACAACAACGGTTCCGGAACAGGAAATGTGCTGTGGAGGCTGGGAAATGAGGGCGACTTCGCTTTGCGGCAAGGCAGCGATCCGTCTTTATGGTTTTATTATCAGCATTTTCCGTCGCTGATTTCGCAGGATGGAGCGCTGACGACCATTGCCATCTGGGACAACGGCGATAATCGCCTCAACAGTAACGATATCCCTTGTGATTCATCTTCTGGCAGTGGCGGGTGTTACTCACGAGGAACGGTGTTCCAGATCGATGAAAGCACACGCGTCGCAGACCTGGTGTGGCAGGACACGCCGGGACTTTTCTCTTTTTGGGGAGGAAGTATTTATCAGCTGCCCAATGGCAACGTCGAATTCGACGCAAACGCACCGATAGGATCTCCTGTGACTGGACTCGCATCGGAGATTCAGGAAGTAACACAAACGTCAATTCCGCAGGTGGTTTGGAAGATGGATGTATTCAATGCGCCGCTTTATGCATATCGAGCCTACCGCGTGCCCAGCTTATATCCGGGCGTTAGTTGGAAATACTGAACGGTAAGTATTCTTGGTCAAATTCGTCGGTGCCGAGGGAATTGATCGTTCCTGATAGTCTTAGCTTGTATGCCTTCCGAGCGTCTACAGAAAATTATTGCTTCAGCCGGAATTGCCTCGCGGCGCAAAGCCGAACAGATGATTTCCTCGGGCTTGGTCGAGGTCAATGGAAAGACAGTAACTGAACTCGGCACCAAAGCAGATCCTGAACGCGACCACATCCGCGTGAACGGGAAGCTGCTGCATGGAGCAGAGCGCCACGTCTATCTGCTGATGAATAAACCTAAGGGATACGTCACCACAGCGCACGACCCCGAAGGCAGACCAACGGTCATGGACCTGTTGCGCGGGATTCGCGCGCGGGTATATCCCGTTGGGCGGCTCGATTATGCGAGCGAAGGTCTGCTGATCTTAACCAACGACGGTGACCTGGCATACCGTTTGATGAAGGCAGCGTCGCACGTTCCCAAGGTATATGTAGTAAAAGTGGCTGGAAATCCAAATGCCGCGGGAATTGAAAAGTTGAGGCGTGGGCTGATGATTTCGGGAGAGAGTGGATACCGGCGGCCGCAACGCCTCCGTCCGGACAAGACCGGAACAAAAATCGGCGAGGCTGCCCCTCCCTCCAAAGATGGTTTCGTCCGCAAAGCTGAGCGGGTGAAGACCGCGCCGGCAAAGGTCCGCATTGTCCGGGAAGGCGATAATCCGTGGTATGAGGTTACGCTGATGGAGGGCAAGAACCGGCAGATCCGCCGGATGTTTGAAGAGATCGGGCATCACGTAGAGAAAATTAAGCGCGTACGCTACGGGCCACTGAGCTTGGATGTGCCGCCTGGGGAATACCGGCGGTTGAGTGTGGAAGAGGTGGAGAAATTGAAGGTGGCGGCGTCGGATGGCGGGTCTCAAAGTTCTCACAGCACCTCGAGCATAGGGCATTCGGCAAGGGCCGGAAAAGCTTTTAACCGCGCAGATCGCAAAGGACGCAAAGAAAAACACTGAGTAGCACGCCGGCTATCGTAAGATGTCCGACCCACACGAGCACTGAAACACCAGCAATGACCGACTTCACCGAGTTTGTACCGGAACATATTCGTAAGCTGGCGAAATCTGGGGATTCCAGACCTCTCAAACAGAGCGGTGGCTCGTCTTTGCGGAGTAGCGGCACGGATCGTAGGACTGGCGAGAAACCCGAACTAGTCCATCTGAACCTGAACGAAAATCCTTTTGGGCCGTCGCCGCAGGCGCTCGAAGCATTGAGCAGAGTCAAGACGGAAATCCATCGCTATCCGGAAATTCAGGCAGATGGTTTGCACGAGGAGATTGCCGCCTTTCACAGTGTGAGACGCGAGCAGGTCCTGGTTACTGCGGGTGCGACCGAACTGCTGTGCATGATTGCGCGGGCTCTGCTCGGGCCAGGGCTAACCGCCATCACCAGCGCAAGATCGTTCATCGTTTACAAGCTGGCGACCCAGGTGACCGAAGGGAAGCTGGTCGAGGTTCCGTCGCGCGAGAACGGATACGACCTGGCGGGGATTTCAAAGGCAATCGATTCGAACACACGGATCGTCTTCATCGCAAATCCGAACAACCCTACGGGGACGCTGCTGACGGCGAATGAGATTGATGCCTTCATCGAACGCTTGCCGGACCACGTGTTGCTGGTGCTCGACGAGGCTTATGGAGATTTTGCCGAGGCGTTTGCGCAGCAGCGCGGCACCGCATATTCGAATGCTGCCAATTACATTCGCGCCGACAGGAACGTCATTCTGTTGAAGACGTTCTCGAAGGCGCACGGACTGGCCGGACTGCGCGTTGGATATGGCATCGGCCCGGCGCGGTTGATCTCGCTATTGACGCCACTGCGTGTGATTTTTTCTGTATCTTCAGCGGCGCAGGCGGCGACATTAGCGGCATTGCGGGATGTGGAGCACGTTAAGCGGGCAGTGGAGAACAATACCGCGCAGGCAGAAATACTTTCTACG
>Ga0134126_10006301_pt1 | contig 14846 bp, 13 predicted proteins | sample KB31752_FD_96881 | JGI IMG/M metagenome (GOLD analysis project Ga0134126, IMG submission 96881) | Terrestrial soil microbial communities with excess Nitrogen fertilizer from Kellogg Biological Station, Michigan, USA - KB3-175-2 | ecosystem: Environmental > Terrestrial > Soil > Unclassified ...
ACCGGTTCCTGTGCGAAAGCGCCAATATCGAGACCCTCGATCCGGCGTTCGCCGACATGCCGATCCTGCGCGCACGCCGCGAGGACGTCGATAGCGGCGTGGCGCTGAGCAACAGCTTCGGCTTCGGCGGCACCAACGCCACGCTCGTGTTCCGGCATCCGGATTTGATCTGAGGCAACATGGCCGGTGTAGCCGACCGCCCATAACTCGAGCGGAAGGTTTCGCCGAACACCTATCCGACCGCGTAATAGATCAGTATTCCAGTTCGGTGAACCGCGCCGACCGTCCGTCATAGAGCAGCAGCCGCCCCGCGAGCGGCTCGCCCGCGCCGGTGATGAGCTTGATCGCCTCCATCGCCATCAGCGTGCCGATGACGCCGGTGAGCGGCCCCATCACGCCGACCAGCTCGCAGCTCGGCAGATCTTCGGCATCCGGCGTCACCGGATAGAGATCGGCGAAGCGGCGTCCGCCGGGCAGGAACACCGTGACCTGCCCGTCCCACATGCTGACCGCTCCGGAGACCAGCGGCCTCCGCGCCCGCTCGGCGGCGTCCGCCACCACACGGCGGGTCTCGAAACTGTCGGTGCCGTCGAGCACCAGGTCATAGTCCGCCAGCAGCGCCTCGGCGTTGCCGGCCTCGAGTCGCACCGCATGTGGAACGACGGTCACATGCGGGTTGATCGCCGTGGCGAAGCTCTGCGCGCTGGCCGCCTTGCCGGCGCCGGTATCCGCCGTCCGATGGATGATCTGCCGCTGCAGGTTGGAAAGGCTCACCAGATCGTCGTCGACCACGCCCAGCGTGCCGATTCCGGCCGCGGCGAGATAGGCGATGGCAGGGCTGCCGAGCCCCCCGGCGCCGACGATCAGCACGCGCGCCGCCTTGAGCTTCTGCTGTCCCGCGCCGCCCACGTCCTTGAGCACCAGGTGCCGGGCGTAGCGGCGGGTTTCGTCTGCGGAGAGCGCCATGGACCCAGTCCTACCGCCGGAGCGTGCCGAGCAAAAGTGGATACCACTTTTGCGCCCCCGGACTGGCTCCGCGAATCGGAAGCCCGATCACCCAGCGCTTCCCGTCATCGGCCCGTCGAGCCGAAGCCGCCGCTCCCGCGCGCCGTCCCTTCAAGCACCTCGACCTCGCGGAACTCCACCGCGCTGACCGGCGCCACCACCAGCTGCGCGATGCGGTCGCCGCGCCGGATCTCGAAGGTCTCGTCGCCGAGGTTGACGAGGATCACCTTCACCTCGCCGCGATAGTCTGCGTCGATCGTGCCGGGAGAGTTCAGCACGGTGACGCCGTGTTTGGCCGCCAGCCCCGAGCGGGGCCGGACCTGCGCCTCGAACCCTTCGGGCAGCGCGATGGCAAAGCCGCAGGGCACCATCGCGCGGCGGCCGGGACCGATGGTCAGCGTTTCGTCGGCGGGCAGCGCGGCGCACAGGTCCACGCCCGCCGCGCCGCTGCTGTGCTGTTGTGGCAGCGCCAGACCCCGGCCGTGATCGAACCAGGTGAGATGAATGTCGATCCGGCCGGGCAAAGCGTGGTCCTCAATGCGTTTCCGGCAGAGTGGATATCACTTTTGCTGCCGGAAACGCGACAGTCGACGCCTAGTTCGTCTGCACCACCGCGTAGAGCTCGTCGGGGAGCTTGGTGGTGCCGCTGATGAGGTCGAGGAACGGGATCTTGATCTCGGCCGCCGTCTTGTCGGGCGTGAGCGTCATGTTGGTGTCGCTGATCGCCTTGCCGCTGATGCGCAGCGTCACGAAATGGCCGTCGAACATCTGCTTCATCATCGCGGCGGTCTGCGGGTCGGAATTGTCCTTGCCGAGGTCGCCCGCCATGCCCTTGGTCGGGAACGCGACGCGCACCACGCCCGGCGAGACCGGCGTGAAGGTCGGTTTGCTGTCACCCTCGTCGAACTTGAGCTGGTCGAAGGTGCCTTCGCTGCTTGCCGTGCAGGTGGCGCTGCCGTCCGAATTCTCGGCCAGCGTCTCGCCCTCCTTGGCGCAGAACTTCTCGCTCTTGCTGTCGGAGGCGTCGGCCGATTTCATCATGGCGTAGATGTCGGCACCCATCACCATCGTCATGGTGGCCTTGGCGGTGGTGTCCGATGTCACCGCCAGCTCTTCGGTCATGTCGACGCAGGCGGCAAGGCTCATCGTCAGCGCGACCACGCCGGCGATCTTGCCCAACAGGGAAAACTTCATTTCATTGCCCTCATGTTGCAGACGCTCCGCCGAAAGTGGCGCCAGTCTCTGGGCGGCCCCCAATAGCCGCAAGCGCGAGGGAAGGCGTAGGGGCCGCGCGATGAACGGCGGCTGAACCTCGGCCGGCAAATCAGCGGAACAATGCCTCATAGAGCAGGCAGAGCGCGATCACCACCAGCACCCAGAACGTGGCGGTCATCAGTCGCCGTGCGCTCCGGCGCCGCGGCGAATGCGTCTCGCGGGCGTAGTCGTCGAGCGCCGCCTCGGCCCGGCCGAACAGCCCGGGCAGCTTGCCGATGGTGTCGATCGCCACCTCGGCGCGGTCGCGCAAATCCTCGAGTCGGCCGATCGGCCCGGCCTCGCGGCGGACGAAATCGCCCACCACCGGCTCGGCCACCGTCCAGATATTGAGGTCGGGGTCGAGGCTGCGGCTCACGCCCTCGACCAGCACCATCGATTTTTGCAGCAGCACCAGTTCGGGCCGCGTCTGCATGTCGAACAGCTCGGTCGTGGCAAAGAGCTGCCCCAGCACCTTGGCCATCGAGATTTCGTTGGCGGTGCGACCCTGCAGCGGCTCGCCGATCGAGCGCAGCGCCAGCGCGAAATCGTCGACCGACTGATGTTTCGGCACATAGCCGATGTCGAAGTGCCGCTGCGCGATCATCCGGTAGTCGCGGGTGATGAAGCCGTAGAGGATGTCGGCGAGGAAGCGCCGCTCCTTGCGGCTGATCCGCCCCATGATACCGAAATCCACCGCGACGATCGCGCCGGTCTTCGGATCGGCGAACAGATTGCCCGGATGCATGTCGGCATGGAAGAAGCCGTCGCGGATCGCGTGCTTGAGGAACGACTGGAGCAGCGTTCTGCTGAGCGCCCCGCGGTCCATGCCGGCGGCATCGAGCGCCGCAAGGTCGCGGATCGGGATGCCCTGCACCCAGCTCGTCGTCAGCACCGTCTCGGCCGTGTGGTCCCAGTGCACTTTCGGGATCACGAAGCCCTGGTCGTCCTTGATGTTTTCGGCCATCTCCGAGATCGAGGCAGCTTCCAGCCGCAGATCGAGCTCGATGCGCGCCGAATGGTCGAGCGTCTTGACCACATCGGTAGGGCGCAGGCGCCTGAGCGGCGGCACCCAGCGCTCGGCCAGCGCCGCGCCGGCATAATAGCTCTCGAGGTCGCGGCGGAAGCGGTCCTGCACCCCCGGCCTCAGGATCTTGACCGCCACGTCATCGCGCCCGTTCCGGTCGACCAGCACGGCGCGATGCACCTGCGCGATCGAGGCCGCGGCGATCGGCGGCGAGATTTCGGTGAGGTCGGCGGCCTTCTCGTGCAATGCCTCGCTCAGCAGCACCGGCACCAGCGCCGGATCGAACGGCGCCATCTTGTCCTGGAGTTGCGCCAGGCTCGCTGCGACCTTGGGCCCGACGATGTCGGGGCGCGTGGCGAAGGTCTGCCCGAGCTTCACATAGGTCGGCCCGAGCTTGTCGAGCGCCACGCGGAAATTGTCCGCCGGCCCGCGCCGTTTCACCTCGCCGCGCTCGAGCAGCCGGCCAAAACCCACCGCCGTCTTCATCACCGGGGGCAGTGCCGCAGTATCGACGATCGAGAACGCCCCTTCACGCGCCAGAATGAAGCCCGCGCGCATCAGGCGGAAAGTGGCGGCAAGACCCATGCGTCAGAGCTTCCACGCGCCGTGCAGCGCCGCGATGTTGCCGCTCATCGCCGTATGCGTCACGCGCTTGAACCCGGCGCGTTCGATCATCGCGCTGAAGCGCCCCGGCGCGGGGAACTTGCGGATCGATTCGATCAGATACTGATAGGGCTGACCGTCGCCGGTCACGGCACGGCCGATCGGCGGAATGGCGCGATCGCTCCACTCCTTGTAGAGCCGGTCGAGCCCCGGCACGTCGACGGCCGAAAATTCGAGGCAGAGGAAGCGGCCGCCGCGCTTCAGCACGCGGTAGGCTTCCTGCAGCGCCACCTCGATCCGCGGCACGTTGCGGATGCCGAAGGCGATTGTATAGGCATCGAAGCTCTCATCCTCGAACGGCAGCTCTTCGGCATTGGCCGTAACGAATTTCGCCTGCGATCCGAACCGCCAGTGCCTGGCGCGTTCCTCGCCCACCCGCAGCATATCGGTGTTGATGTCGCTGACCGTGACCTCGGCGTAGCCCACCGAAGCATTGAGGATGCGCTCGGCGATGTCGCCGGTGCCGCCCGCCATGTCGAGCACGCGATAGGGCAGGGTGCCCGACTTCGGCGGCGCCAGCCGGGCAACCAGCGCATCCTTCCAGAGCCGGTGCACGCCGCCGCTCATCAAATCGTTCATCAGGTCGTAGCGGTCGGCCACGCGGTGGAACACGTCGTTGACCAGGCCCTGCTTTTCCGTGAGCGGCACCGTGCGTTCGCCGAAGTGCGTGGTTTCAGCCATCTGTGTCAGCCTTTCGCCTGTTGGCGGTGTCTATATAGAAGGTGTCTGCCGCTTGGAATTGGCCAATCCGGCACAGGGTTACATGTTTCTCGGCGATGCCTGAACTACCCGAAGTCGAAACTGTTCGCCGCGGCCTTGCGCCCTATCTGGAGGGCGCGCGTATCGACAAGGTCACGCTCAACCGCAAGGATCTGCGCTTTCCGTTCCCGAAAGGCTTCATCAAGGCGCTCGAAGGCCAGACCATCGCCTCGGTCGGCCGCCGCGCCAAATACCTGCTGTTCCGCCTGAGCTCAGGCAAGATCTGGCTCGGCCATCTGGGCATGACCGGCGCCTTCCGCTTTGCCGAGGGCAAATACAAGGAGCCGTCGCGCTACTACGAGCCGGGCGTGGATGAAAAGCACGACCACGTCGTCATGCACCTGACCCATCCCGGGCGCGGCAAGCTGACCCTCATCTATTCCGATGCCCGCCGCTTCGGCTTCATGGGCCTGTTCGACCACGAAGAGGACTCGCCCTATCTCGAGGGTCTTGGTCCCGAGCCGCTGGGCAACGAATTCAATGCCGGGGAAATGGCGGTGCGCTTCAAGGGCAAGGCCGCGCCGATAAAGGCCGCGCTGCTCGACCAGCGCGTCGTCGCGGGCCTCGGCAACATCTATGTCAGCGAGGCGCTCTGGCGGGCCCATATCCGCCCGACCGTGCCGGCCGGAAAGCTGGTGCTGAAGTCGGGAAAACCCTCCGCCCGGCTCGATCTTCTGGCCGGCGGCGTCCGCTCGGTCCTGACCGAGGCCATCGCGGCGGGCGGCTCGACGCTTCGCGACTTTCGCGCGGCCGATGGCGGTTCGGGCTACTTCCAGCACCGCTTCGACGTCTACGATCGCGAGGGCCAGCCCTGCCACACCCCCGGCTGCCCCGGCACGATCGAGCGTATCGTCCAGTCCGGCCGCTCGACCTTTTTTTGCCCGGTCTGCCAGAAACCCTGACGGCGCCCGCCATGCCGGATTCCGGTTGACTGCCACCGCTCGTCCCACTATACACCCGCCAGCTTTGGCGGCCCGGTGCCGCCGCTTTCATTTTCATGCCGTTTCCGAGCCGGTCCCAACGGGGTTTTGGTGCGGGCGGCCCAGAAGGACCTCAGATGGCCAATTCCGCCTCGGCAAAGAAGTCGGCCCGCAAGATCGTGGCACGCACCGAGATCAACAAGTCCCGGCGTTCGCGCATGCGCACCTTCATCCGCAAGGTCGAAGAGGCCATCGCCGGCGGCAAGCACGACGAAGCCGTGGCGGCGCTCAAGGCGGCCGAGCCTGAGATCGCACGCTCCTCGCAGAAGGGCATCGTTCATGCCAATGTCGCGGCCCGCAAGGTGAGCCGCCTCAATGCCCGCGTGAAGGCTCTCAAGGCCTGATCGCAAGTTCTGGCGACGTGACGAATGCGAGGGCCCCGTAAGGGGCCTTTTTCTTTGCCGGTCGGCTCCACCGGCAGCCTGTGTGGCAGTTCTGCGACACTATCTTCGATTCACGAAACGCCAGGAAAATCAGGCATCTGCGGCCGCAGCGTGGATGAATCTTTCCATTTGATGCCGTTCTTGGAAATCTAGAACGGCCCTCCGGAAATCCCTGTCTTCAAAGATTCGTCATTGAGTCACAGTCGCTTGCTTTGCGGCCCCGCGCTGGGGCGAGGAAAAACCATTTTCCGCGCTCGTCCACCCCGGCTCCTGTCAAGCCCAACTTTGCGAAAAGAGTCGGTTGCGGGCTGAAATGTGGCTGCGCTAAGGTGACCTCGTTGGACGGGAAACGGCGGTCCTCCTGCCGTACTTTTCAGAAGACAGACGTGCGTTGGTCGCCGAGAGAAGTCAGCTGCGAGGGTTGGGACCCGCGGAGGCCAGTTTCGGAAAGTCCATCCCGTTGCGGCGAGTTTGGGTGGTGACATTATCGTCTTGCGTATTGCGTGAGAGATAATAGCGAGCCGAGGCGCTAAGCCCTCGGTGTCAAGTAAAAGCGAGTACGGCCGGGCTGCAATACTTTGCGGCGGGTTGGGGATTTTGTCTGTCGTTCGGCAGGCAAGGATTAACGGACAGAGGGTCTGTAAAGGACCCCTATCGGCGGGCGAGGCAGGCAGGATGGCGGCGGGTGCGAGCGGTGCGCGCAATGAATTCGGCAAAAACGAAATCCCGGGGACGGCAGGGGGCAAGCCGGCGGCGGTGCGGCCAGTCGTGAGCGACCGCAGCGAGGCCGAGTTGTTCCAGCGCGTCCGCGCCCGGCTGCGGGCGGCCGTCGGCGAGGATGTCTTCAATTCCTGGTTCGCCCGTCTCGAGCTCGAAGAGATCGTCGAGGACAAGGCGCATCTGAGCGTGCCGACGCGCTTCCTCTGCTCGTGGATCCAGTCCAACTACGCTGAAAAGATCCTCGACACCTTCAAGACGGAGTCGCCGGACATCACGCGACTCCATTTCACTGTCCGGGTCAACGGCCAGGCCCGGCCTCGCCTCAATGCCCCGGTCGAGGCGCAGCCCGAGGCCGAAGCCGAGCCCACGCCGGCCACCAAGCCGCATCGCGAAATGACCCCGCCGCGCGGCGACGCGCTTTCGGGCTCGGCGCTCGATGCTAAAATGACGTTCGACACCTTCGTTCCCGGCGCCTCCAACGAAATCGCGCTCGGCATCGCCAAGCAGGTGGCGAGCGCCGCGCTCAACGGCACCGTCAGCTTCAATCCGGTCTATATCCATTCCACTGTGGGCCTGGGCAAGTCGCATCTGCTCAATGCCATCGCCTGGGCCGCCGGCGCGGCCGAGCCCGGCCGCAACATCGTCTACCTCACCGCCGATCACTTCATGTACCACTTCATCACGGCGGTGCAGCGGCAGTCGGCCATCGCGCTCAAGGACTGGCTCCGGCGCGTCGATCTCCTTCTCATCGACGACATGCAGTTCCTGCAGGGCAAGTCGGCGACCGAGTTCGGCCATACGCTGGGCACGCTGCTGACCGGCGCCAAGCAGGTGGTGGTGGCGGGGGACGCGCCGCCGCGCGATCTCGAAATGCTCGACGAGCGCGTGCGCTCGCGGCTTTCGGGCGGCCTTGTCGTGCCGATCGGCGGCTTCGATCTCGATCTGCGCCGCGCCATCGTCATCCGCCGCGCCGAACAGGCGCAGGCCCGCTTCGGCGTCCATTTCCCGCCGGCGGTGATCGACTACATCTCGCGCATCGTCATCAGCCATGGCCGCGATCTCGACGGCGCGGTCAACCGCCTCGTGGCGGCCAACCAGCTCACCCAGGAGCCGATCACGGTCACGCTGGCCGAGCGCACGCTGGCCGATCTGGTGCGGGCCCGCGAGGCGCGCCGCGTGCGCATCGAGGACATCCTGCGGATCGTCTCGCGCCACTACAAGGTGCCGCGCAACGAGCTGTTGAGCTCGCGCCGTTCGCGCGACGTGGTGCGGCCACGGCAGATCGCCATGTACCTCGCCAAGTCGCTGACCTCGCGCTCGCTGCCCGAGATCGGGCGCCGTTTCGGCGGCCGCGATCACACCACCGTGCTGCACTCGGTGCGCAAGGTCGAGCAGATGATGAAGGACGACGGCGATCTCTGCCAGGAGATCGAGCTCCTCAAGCGCATGCTTGAGGAGTGAGTGAACCGGCCATCGTGCGCGTCAGCGGGCGATGGCGAGTCTTGCCGGCCGCGGCGGGGCCGGTGCGTGTGAGTTGTTGTGGCGTTGCGTCTGGGGTTTGAAGTGCTGCCGCGTCTTGTGGTGCGTATGCGCCGCGCCGTCCGCCGTCTGAAGGCGCGGATGGATAGCGATCCGTCCGAGCTGTCCGGGGCCCACAACGAGGCGCACTGGCAGGATGTGCTGTCCGAAATCGAAGCCCGCGACCGAGCCGCCGAAGACCGCCTGGCGGCAGCCGAGCGCGCGTTGAACCGGCTGCGCCTGCACTAGCGGCAGAATTGCCGGCCGAGCCCGCACGCCGCTGGGGACTTCCGGGCGTCCGGCACCCCGTCGCGCTTGCCTTTTCGAGCCCGAATTGCCAAGGTCGCGGCCCGGAATTGCGGGGGTTTGGTCCCGCCGGAACGCCGGTCGGATCGGGGATACGCGTACCATGAAAGTCACTCTCGAGCGCAACGCTCTGCTCAAGTCGCTGGGCCACGTCCATCGCGTGGTCGAGCGCCGCAACACTTACCCCATCCTCGCCAACGTCCTGATCAAGGCCGCCGACGGCAAGCTCGATCTGCGCGCCACCGACCTCGACATCGAGGTGACCGAATCCGTGCCCGCGATGGTCGCGACCCCCGGCACCACGACCGTTCCGGCGCACACGCTCTACGAGATCGTCCGCAAGCTCGCCGACGGCGCCGAAGTGCGCCTCGAAACCGAAGGCGGCGAGCAGATGCTCATCACCTCCGGCCGCTCGCGCTTCCATCTCGCCTGCCTTGCGCCCGACAGCTTCCCCGATCTCAAATCGGGCGTCTTCAGCCATTCCTTCTCGCTGCCGGCGGCCACGCTGCGCGAGCTCATCGAGCGTACGCAGTTCGCCATCTCCAACGAGGAGACGCGCTACTACCTCAACGGCATCTACGTGCACACGCTCGAGGTCGACAAGGTGCCGATGCTGCGCGCCGTCGCCACCGACGGCCACCGGATGGCCCGCGCCGAAACCGAGGCGCCTGCGGGCAGCCGCGGCATGCCGGGCATCATCATTCCGAAAAAGACCGTCGGCGAGGTGCAAAAGCTCCTCGATGGCGCCGAGGGCGATGTCGGCATCGAAATCTCCGACACCAAGATCCGCTTCACCCTCGATGGCGTGGTGCTGCTCTCAAAGCTCATCGAGGGCACCTTCCCCGACTACGACCGCGTCACGCCCAAGAACAACGACAAGCAGTTGACCGTCGACCGCGGCGCCTTCGCCGTCGCCGTCGATCGCGTCTCGACCATCGCGTCGGATCGCGGCGGCAAGGCCGTGAAGCTTTCGGTCAAGGACGGCAACCTCGAGCTTTCCGTCACCAACCCCGACCACGGCACCGCCACCGAGGAGGTCGCGGTCGAGTTCGAGCCCGAGAGCTTCGAGATCGGCTTCAACGCGCGCTACCTGCTCGATATCATCGGCCAGATCAAATCCGACAACGCCGTGTTCCTCTTCAACGACGCCGGCTCCCCCACGCTGGTGAAGGAAGACGGCCACGCCAAGGCCCCCTACGTGCTGATGCAGATGCGGGGGTGAGCGAGCGAATAGCGAATAGTGAGCAGCGAATAGGGCGTTTGCCGTTTCTTCCCTACTCGCTATTCGCTATTCGCTACTCGCATGCCGGATAGATATCTCTCCCGCCTGCGCCTCAGCGCCTTCCGCAACTATGCCGCGGCCGCCCTCGACATGGACGGCCGGCATCTGGTGCTGACCGGGCCCAATGGTGCGGGCAAGACCAATCTGCTCGAGGCGGTCTCGCTGCTGAGCCCCGGCCGCGGCCTGCGCCGCGCCGCGTTCGATACGCTCGGCAACCAGGCATCGGACCAGCCCTGGGCCGTAGCCGCGACGGTCGAAACGCCGGATGGTCCCGCCGACATCGGCACCGGCGCCGGCGATGATGGCGGCCGGCGCGTCCGCATCAACGGCGCCAATGCCCGCACCGTCGAGGAGATGAGCGACTATCTCCGCCTGCTCTGGCTGACCCCGGGCATGGATGGCCTGTTCACCGGCCCGGCGAGTGACCGCCGCCGCTTCCTCGATCGCCTGGTGACGACGCTGATCCCGTCGCACTCGGCCGCGGCGGGCGACTACGAAAAGGCCATGCGCCAGCGCAACCGCCTGCTCGAGGAGGATGCCGATCCACTCTGGCTCAATGCGCTCGAAGCCGAGATGGCGGCGCACGCCGCGGCGCTGCATTTCGCCCGCGTCGATGCCGTCGCGCATTTGCAGGCCCGCATCGCCGAAAGCCTTGACGACCAGGCCTTTCCCGCCGCGCAACTGGCGCTGACGCCGCTCTTCGAGGATCGCCACGAGCCGGCCTCCTCGCCCGACCTCGAGGCCGAGCTGCGCCGGCTCTGGTCCGCCAGCCGCGCGCTCGACCGCGCCGCCGGCCGCACCATCGCCGGCCCGCACCGCGTCGATCTCGAGGTGCTTTATGCCCAAAAGCAGATGCCGGCGGCCCTCGGCTCGACCGGCGAGCAGAAGGCGCTGCTGGTCGGCCTGATCCTGGCCCATGCCCGGCTGGTCAAGGCGCAGGCGGGCATCGTGCCCTTCCTGCTGCTCGACGAGATCGCCGCCCACCTCGATCCCGACCGTCGCGCCGCCCTGTTTGCGACGCTCGACGCCCTCGATACGCAGTGCCTGATGACCGGCACCGACCCGATGCTGTTCGACGCGCTGGGCGAGCGGGCGCAGCGCGTCACCGTCCGCGACGGCAGGCTCGATGGCTAGCGCGGCCTACGAGTTGTTCCTGCGCGCCACGCGCGACAAAAGGCCGGTCGTTTGCACCTATCAGGGCTACCCGCGCGAGCTCTGCCCGATGCTTCTCGGCCGGACCGGTCTTGAGGAATTCTCGCTGACGTTCCAGTTCGGCGGCGCCACGTCGAAAGGTCGAATTCCCGCACCCGGCGACTGCAAATGCCTGCGCCTGGCGGAGGTGACCGACATCGTGCTGCGGGATGGACCCTGGCACGCCGGCGGCAGCCATTCGACCGCGCAACATTGCATGAAAATGGTCGAATACGACGTGAACCCGCAAAGCCCTTACAATCCGGCGTTCCGGCTCTGAGCGTTTAGGGCCGAACTCCCTTGAAATCTGGCCAAAAAACGCCATTTCTCTTGGGTACATTTCCCCGATCCGCTAAACCGATTTCGAGCGGTTTTCGAACCTGATTCGGAGCCTTTTTGAGCACGCCCGCAGCAAACCCGTCCGTCCCGTCCGATCCCGAAGATTACGGCGCCGATTCCATCAAGGTGCTGAAGGGGCTCGATGCCGTCCGCAAGCGCCCCGGCATGTATATCGGCGACACCGATGACGGCTCGGGCCTGCATCACATGGTCTACGAAGTCGTCGACAACGCCATCGACGAGGCGCTGGCCGGCCACGCCGATCTGGTGACGGTGACGCTCAATGCCGACGGCTCCTGCTCGGTCAACGACAACGGTCGCGGCATTCCCACCGACATGCATCCCACCGAGGGCGTCTCGACGCCCGAAGTGGTGATGACGCAGCTCCACGCGGGCGGCAAGTTCGACCAGAATTCCTACAAGGTCTCGGGCGGCCTGCATGGCGTCGGCGTCTCCGTCGTCAATGCCCTGTCGGTCTGGCTGAAGCTCAAGATTCGCCGCAACGGCCGCATCTTCGAGATGAGCTTTGCCAACGGCGACGCCGATTCCCCGTTGCAGCAGACCGGGGATTATACCCCGCACAAGGCGCCCGGCACCTTCGAGGGCCGCAGCGGCACCGAAGTGACCTTCCTGCCGAGCTCGGCGACTTTCACGATGGTCGAGTTCGACTTCAAGACGCTCGAGCATCGGCTGCGTGAGCTGGCGTTCCTCAACTCGGGCGTCCGCATCATCCTCAAGGACCTGCGCCATCCCGAGCCGGTCGTGGTCGAGCTGCACTACGAGGGTGGCCTCGCCGAGTTCGTGCGCTATCTCGACAGCGCCAAGACGGCGCTGATTGGAGCGCCGATCTATCTGATCCAGGAGAAAGACGGCGTCACCGTCGAGGTCGCCATGTGGTGGAACGATTCCTACCACGAGAACGTCCTTTGCTTCACCAACAACATCCCGCAGCGCGATGGCGGCACGCATCTTGCCGGCTTCCGCGGCGCGCTGACGCGGCAGGTGACCACCTACGCCGAAACGTCCGGCATTTTGAAGCGCGAGAAGGTTACCCTCTCGGGCGAAGACGCGCGTGAAGGCTTGACCTGCGTGCTCTCCGTGAAAGTCCCGGACCCGAAATTTTCGAGCCAGACCAAGGACAAGCTGGTGTCCTCGGAAGTCCGGCCGGTGGTCGAGAATGTCGTCAACGACAAGCTCGCCCAGTGGTTCGAGGAGCATCCCGCGGAGGCCCGCATCGTCGTCGGCAAGGTGGCCGAAGCCGCCGCCGCCCGCGAAGCGGCCCGCAAGGCGCGCGAGCTGACGCGCCGGAAATCGGCGCTCGATGTCAATTTCCTCGCTGGCAAACTCAAGGATTGCTCCGAAAAGGACCCGGCCAAGTCCGAGCTGTTCCTGGTAGAAGGCGATTCTGCCGGCGGCTCCGCCACGCAGGGGCGCGACCGCGGCAATCAGGCTGTGCTGCCATTGCGCGGCAAGATCCTCAATGTCGAGCGCGCCCGCTTCGATCGCATGCTCGGCTCCGAGCAGATCGGCAATCTGGTGATGGCGCTCGGCACCTCGATCGGCCACGAAGAATTCAACATCGACAAGCTGCGCTACCACAAGATCATCATCATGACCGACGCCGACGTCGACGGCGCCCACATCAGAACGCTGCTCTTGACCTTCTTCTACCGGCAGATGCGCGCGCTGATCGATCGCGGCCACATCTACATCGCGCAGCCGTCGCTCTATAAGGTCAAGCGCGGGTCGTCCGAGCAGTACCTCAAGGACGAGCGGGCGCTCGAAGACTACCTGATCGACGGCGGCGTCGACGACGCGACCTACACCGCCGCGTCCGGCTCCGCGCACACCGGCGCCGACCTGCTGGAGATCGTCCGCGAGGCGCGCGACATCGTGCACCAGATCGAGGGCTTCAACACCCACTACAGCCGCGAAATGCTCGAGCAGGCCGCCATCGCCGGCGGCCTCGATCCCGAGGCCATGGCCGATCCGTCCCGCGCCGCCCAGATCGGCCGCCGCGTCGCCGAGCGGCTCGACCGCATCTCGGACGAAGTCGAGCGTGGCTGGGTGGGTGAGCCCGACGGGCAGGGTGGGCTTGTCGTCACGCGCGTCGTCCGCGGCGTCACCGAACGGCACGAGCTCGATGCCAATCTCCTGGCCAGCGCCGATGCCCGCAAGATGCGCCAGCTCATCGACCGCGCCGGCGATGCCTTTGCCGGTGTCGGCCGGCTCGTCCGCAAGGACGCGAGCAGCGAAGTCTTCGGGCCGTCCTCGCTCTTCCGCATCATCTCGGCCGCCGGCCGCAAGGGCATCTCGCTGCAGCGCTACAAGGGCCTGGGCGAAATGAACCCCGAGCAGCTCTGGGAAACCACGCTCGATCCCAACATCCGCACCCTGCTCAAGGTCGAGATCAAGGACAGCGACGACCACGACCGCCTGTTCAGCGAGCTGATGGGCGACCTGGTGGAACCCCGCCGCGAGTTCATCCAGAATAACGCGCTAAACGTCGCCAACCTCGACGTCTGATCGAGAAAAAGGCGCCGCGAGCGGCGCCTTTCGATACAGTTTCGACAGCCGGATCAGCCCTGCGGGCCGCCCGACGTCGTCGACTGCGTCAGCGTGAAGCTGTTGCCGACGCCGACCTGGCCCACGGCCGCCCAGTTGTCGCCGCCCGACTGCGTCACCGACGAGTGGTTGCCCGCCCCGTCTGGGCATCGGGCGATTCTCCGCTCTCGTTCGGCGGCATGTTCACCTACACTGCCAATTTGTCGCTGACCGGCCGCTTCTGAGCCGACCCCGACTGTGTCCGAAGAGGCCCACCCGGGCCTCTTTTCTTTTCGGCCGCCGCGATCGGGTCAACGCCACATAAACCGGCCACATTTAACCTCAAGAAGCTACGGGTTCGTGCCGGCCGCAAAAGGCCGTGTTTGCGCTTGAAAATGCGCCCGCGATCCCGCTCACTGGAGTTGGCCGGTCGCCATGCGCAAGAAGAATGCCGGGGCTCAGTTCATGGATTTCGAAGTCTCGCCGGACGATCGCATTGGCGGCGGCTCGGCGAAAGTCCGCGGCCGCGGCGCCAAGCCGGCCAAAGCCAAGGCCAAGGCCAAGCCGCGCAAGCCGGCGAAGAACGAACGGGTCGAACCCGGCTTCGGCGGCGGCTTTTTTTCGAGCGAAGAATATTACGACGATGAGCCGCCCCGCCGTGGCGGCCGCGCCCCCAGGGGCAAGAAGCAGCCGCGCGGCAAGAAGCAGCGCAAGGGCTTCAGCCTCTGGCGGCTGATCGGCCGGATCTTCTACTGGATGGCGACGCTCGCCATCGTCGGCTGCATCGCGGTCGGCGGCGTCGTCTACTACTACTGGATGCAGATGCCGGCGGTGAGCACCTGGGCCGTGCCCGAGCGTCCGGCCAACATCCGCGTCGT
>Ga0134126_10006302_pt1 | contig 14843 bp, 17 predicted proteins | sample KB31752_FD_96881 | JGI IMG/M metagenome (GOLD analysis project Ga0134126, IMG submission 96881) | Terrestrial soil microbial communities with excess Nitrogen fertilizer from Kellogg Biological Station, Michigan, USA - KB3-175-2 | ecosystem: Environmental > Terrestrial > Soil > Unclassified ...
CTCGCCTTCCGCACCGTAGAGATGGGCCGGGATGTTGAAGGTGAGCGCGGCGCGGTTGTCGATGATGCCGACCTGGTAGTTCTCGTAGTTGTAGTACCAGACGTCCAGGTTGGCCTGCAGCGAGCCGTCGAACAGCGTGTTCTTGGTACCGATTTCCAGCGAGTCCACTGTCGCCGGCTGATAGGTCACCGGCACCACGAGCGCACTGCCAGACCCCTGGGCCTTGTTCACGCCGCCGGCAAGTTCGCCGCGCGACAGGGTGGCATAGACCTGGGTCTGGTCGGACCACGACGTATGGGGCGACCATTGCAGCGTCATGCGACCGGTCCACTTGTCGGTCGTGTTGTTCAGCTTGCCGTTGACGGCGGTCGGCGAGCGGAACGTGCCGGGCCAGCCCACGCAGCCGGGCGCAGCCTGGCCTCCGTTCGCCGTGCAGCTCGGCGTTCCGACCGGAACGAAGCCGTTGGCGAGCAGAAGACCGCCGACCGCGATCGGAGTCTCCTGCGCGCTGGAGCGGTCGTCGTTGTAGCGCGCGCCGGCGATGAACTTGAGCTCGTCGGTGAGGTCGTAGGTGGCTTCCACGAAGGCGGAGCGCGACTGCACGGCGCCACGGCGATATTCGCCGTCATAGCTCGTCGAGGCGAGCATCAGCGGCACATGAATGGCATTACCGGCGAAGGCGCCGATCACCATCGATTCCCAGTCGAGGCCGTTGGCCGCGACCCAGTACTGGTTGCGGCTGTCGAACGACATCCAGAATGCGCCGGCCGTGAAGTTCAGCGGGCCGTCGAACGCGGTCTGGAAGCGCACTTCACCGGTCCATTCGCGCGACGAGAACTGGTCTTCGTCATAGGCCGCGAAATAGGGCGTGCGGGTCAGGATACCGTGCGCCGGATCGATCGAGCCAGCATAGGAGCCGAACTTGCCGTTGTAATAGGTGTCCGAGATCGGCAGTGCGCCCGCGGTCGTGAAATAGGTGTTGTATGCACCCGAGCTGTTGGCGCCGGCGTCGAACAAGGCATGGAAGCCGGCGACGGCAGGGCCGATTTCGGCACTGATATTCTCCGGCGAGGCGTCGTTGTAGTTCTGCTGCGTGAACTGATAGCCGTCATTGTAGCCGGCATCGACGGTCGCCTTGAGCTAGCTGGTGATCGTCTGCGCCCAGTTCAGCATGATGTTGGTGCCGTTGCCCTTGTACTTCGGGCTGAACGCCGTGTTCGAGGTCAGAATGTCCGGCGTCACGGTGCCGCCAGCACCCGAGCCGGGGCCATTCACCAGCGCCGGATGCATCGGGAAGAGGCCCGGCGGGAACGGGGGCGACGGCAGCGGAGCGGCCGAAGAGAAGGGATTGGGGAACAGGGCGACGCCAAGGAAGGCCGCGCCTGCCGGTCCGGCCGGATCGCCAGGACCGCCGTTGCCGGCAAGCTGGAACAGACCCAGCGTATTGCCGAGCGCCTGCGACGTTGCGAAGGGCACGCCGAACGAAAGGTTCAGAAGGGCCGTGATGCCCTGCTTCGAACCGAGCGTGGCGCCCAGGGTCGAAAGCACGTTGATGGGTTCGAACCCGACCTGGTCCGGCAGACAGCCGATCACGCCCGACGGGTCGCGATGGCAAAGCTGCTTGTCGCCGCGGACGCGGTTGTCGTTCTCGTAGCCGTATTCGCCGATGAGATCGATCGTGGTGTCGTCGCTGGGCTCCCAACGGATCGACACGCGGCCCGAGGCCGTGCCCTGGCCGTTGATGCGCTTGTCGACCGGGCCGTTGGGGAAGATCACCGGGCCGCTGTAATTGTTCTTCTCGTAGCCGTCATGGAAGACGCCGAGCGCGGCGACGCGGATGCCGAGCTCGTTGTCGATCAGCGGGATGTTGACCATCACCTCCGGCTTCATCGTGTTGTAGGTGCCGTAGTCGAATGAGGCGCGGGCCTGGAATTCGGTGAGGTTCGGCTTGGACGTGATGATGTTCACAGCACCGCCGGTCGCCGCGCGACCATAGGCGGTCGACTGCGGGCCGCGCGAAACCGCGACCTGATCGACGTCGTAATACTGGCCGTTCACCAGGGCGGGGGCCTCCTGGTAAACGTCGTTTTCGTTCTGCGCGATGGCGGCGCCGAGACCGAACTGGGTGGTGATGCCGCGGATCTGGAACTGCGCGCCGCCGAAGTTCGATTTCGTGAACGTCACGCTCGGGACGTGGAACTGGAGATCCTTGAAGCTGTTGACCTGCTTCGCCTTGAGGTCGGTGGCGGTCAACGCGGTGACCGCGACCGGCACGGTCTGGATGTCTTCCGCCTTACGTTCCGTGGTGACGATCACGGTCTCGATCTGCGCGAAGGCAGGAGCCGTGAACGCCGTCGACATCAACAAAGCACTGACAAGAGTGGCGGACCGAACGGTCACGACAGAACGCATAGCAGACATATTGAGCTCCCCGTTGTGGCGGCGCATCGCTCGCGCACGCCTTGTCGCTATTGCGCCCCACTCGCTCTCCAAGTGGACCCAGACCGACGCAAATTAGCGTTGGAACGATATGAGCAAGCTCAAACAGGGAGCAAGAACATTATCGGCTTTACGGTCTTATCAGCACGAAATCGGAAGTGCTTTGTACCCATAATGTCACAGGATTTAACGGCGCCGCAGCGTGTTAAACATTCGCACTCGCACACTTTAATTCATTCAATGATGAGTTAACAAAAATCGGTGCGAGGGGCCTTGTGTCACGCGTGTTTTGGGAACGGACCGACCGGAAAGGGCTGCTCGTCGCGCACGAAGGTGATGAAGGCGACAAGCTCCCACTCATATTGCAGGAGCGCCGAGCAGAACGACCTGATTTCCTCGTGCACGCGGCCATTGACCGCGATCATCACGAACTGCACGACCGCGAGCATGAAGATGACGTGCAGCACGAACCAGGCGATCAGGCCATAACCGAGGGAATAGACCAGCCGGACGACCGGAAAAGGCGGACGCGGCGCGGCTCCTGACGGCGGCGGTGCGGCGGAATTCGGCGTATCGGACATCGGTGACCTCCGTCGGAGCGTTTGCCGCTCCGTTTTTCTCACCCCTTATCTAGGGCGCGGATGCGCCGCTTCAAGCGTCGCCGAGGCGCGGCCCGAAATAGAGATCGAACGGACCGGCCAGCAGCAAGCCCGCGAGATAGCCGCCGACATGGGCCTGCCAGGCGATCGACTCCGCCTCGCCGGTGGGCCCGATTCCGATGATACCCATGGCGAAGTTCACGATGAGCCACAGCACGCTGTAGAGCAGCACCTGGTTCGAATTCAGCGGCACCAGGGGCAGCGTTGCGCCCTGAAGCCAGGGCTCGCGCAGGCGCAGCATGCGGATGCCGGCGCCCATCAGTCCCGAGATCGCGCCGGATGCGCCGATGGCGCCGGCGGAATCGCCCCAATCCATCAGCACAAAAGCCGCGGCGCCGGCCAGACCGCAGACGATGAAGAAGAGGTAGAAGCCGACCGCGCCGAAGCGGCGGCCGACCACCGATCCGAACACCAGGAGCCAGATGCAATTGAACCCCAGATGGGTGAGGCTGGCGTGCAGGAACATGTGGCTGAACGGCGGAATCAGCAGCGCCCACAGACTCGGATGCGACGCGCCCGATGCGTGCAGCGCGTTGCTATAGACCGCCGGGTCGAGCGCATAGCGCTCCAGGATCGCCATCGGCTCGGAGCCGAATATGCGCCAGAGATGGGCGGCAACGAGCAGCCCGATCAGGATGAGGACCGAAGCGGGCGCGCGCAGGAACGGCTCGCGCGCCGGGCGGGTCTCCTGGAAGAAAGCCATGATCGGTCCTTTGAAGCCCGGCCTGTTTAGACCCAATCGACGAACACGTCATGACCGTCACCGGCGAAGCGCGGCTTCCACCAGTTCCATGCGGTCGTTGCCGAAATACATGTCGTCGCGGTCGACGAACATGGTGGGCGAGCCGAAGCCGCCGCGGGCGATGAGCTCGTCGGTGTTGGCGCGCAGGCGGTTCTTGATCTCTTCCGCCTGGCTGCGCGCCAGGATGCGGTCGGCATCGAGACCGGCGGTGGCGCATATCTCCTTGAGCACCTCCGGCTGGCTGATGTCCGCGCCAGCCGACCAGTAGGCCTCGAAGCAGGCCCGCGCAAAATCGACCACCTTGCCCTCCTCCTGGGCCGCCAGGGTGCAGCGCATGGCGGCAGTCGCCTTCACCGGAAAGACCGGCGGCGGCATGACGATCTTGAGGTGGCTGAGCCTCGCCCAGTCCTGCAGATCCTTGGCGCTGTAGCGGGCCTTGCGCGGATCGGGATTGGCGCGGCGCTCATAGACGTCGCGGTTCACCGCATTGAACACGCCGCCGACCAGGATCGGCTTCCATACGATGGCGGCTCCGGTGCGGGCGATCGCGGGCTGGATGCGGGTGAAGGCGAGATAGGTCCAGGGCGAGGAGCAGTCGAAGAAGAATTCGAGCGTGGCCAAGACGGGCTCCCGCGAGGATTGCGGCTCAAATTAGCGCAGCGTCGTGCCGCTTTGAAACACAACTGACTTACCCACCATGGCCGTCCACCGAGCCGGCCACCCTGTCGGCGCGCGTCCGCGCGCAAAAAGGGCGTCTTTGCGCCCGCAGACGCGGGCGCGCGGGATGGCCGGGTCAAGCCCCGCCATGGTGAAGATTGGCGTGGCACGGCGGTTGCTCTCCTGGGTTCGAGACTTCACGAGCAACAGAGCCCCATGGCCACGCATACAAAGTTTCGCCTCGCCGCCGCCGCGTTCGCCGCTGCTGCGTTGCTCGCGACCGCGGCCAGTGCCGGCGATTTCAGCAATGCGAGCACCTACAACGCGCCCTTTGGCCTCCAGCCCGGCCAGGAGAACGCGCCGCCCAACGCTTCGCTGCGCGACGCCAACGGCAATCTCGACGTGGTCAACGGCCAGTTCACCAGCGCCAATTTCGGCACCGCGACAGGCGCGGCGGCATCGGGCTCGGGCGTCGGTCATTCGGTGACCGGCGTTGGCACGAGCGGTGCATCGAGCACGACAGGAACGGCGACGGCGATCGGCAACCAGCTCAACGTCGTGACGCTCGGCAACAACAACACCGTCGTCGTCAACGCCACGCAGAACAACACCGGAAACCAGACTGCCACCAACACCGTCAACGGACACTAACAGTAGAAAGCCAAAGGGAAGCCCCTCCCATGACTCGTCGCGGAAAAAAGTATCTCCTCAAGCCACTGGTCCTCGTGATCGCAGGCCTGTCGCTCGCCGGCTGCATCAGCCCGCAGGCCGACAGCGTCACCGGCCGCTACACCGCGCCGATCGGCGGCTCGCCGGTGATCTCCAACGAGACGCCCTACTCCGCCGCACTGCGCTGCATGGCCGGCTATACCAGCCAGCGCCCGCTGCGCATCGCGGTCGGCCAGATCGCCGACTACACCGGCAAGAGCGAAAGCGACAATTCGGGACGCAAGATCACACAGGGCGCCGCCCTGATGGCGATGAGCGCGCTGAGCAAGGCCGGCGTTCAGCTGGTCGAGCGCTTCGACACCTCGGTCGCCGAGATGGAGCTCAAATACGCCAACAACAAGCTGATCGGCTCGGATCAGGCCGGCGGCCCGAACGGCGGACCCGATTATCGCCAGATCATCGCCGGCTCGATCCCCGGCTCCGACTACTACCTCGTCGGCGGCATCACCGAACTCAACTTCAACATCCGCTCGGTCGGCGCCAATGCCGACGGCGGCGAGACCGCAACCAACGGGCTCAAGGGCTCGACCGGCGGCAACATGTACGTGATGAATGTCGGCCTCGACCTGCGTCTGGTCGACACCAAGACGCTGCAGGTGGTCGACGTGATCTCCTACCAGAAGCAGATCATCGGCCGGCAGGTGTCGGTCGGCGTGTTCGACTTCCTGGGCGCGAATTTCTTCGACGCCAGCGTCGGCGAGAGCGCGCTCGAGCCGATCCAGCTCGCGGTCCGCTCGGTCATCGAGCGCGCCGTGCTCGAGATGACGGCGCGGCTCTATCACACCAACGGCGCCTGCGCCGCAACCACCGACCCGCTCGCCGACGGCAACGACCGCCCGGCGCCGGACTATCACGCCAACACGCCCGTCACCGCCCGCAACGAGGAACACGCCAATGACCCGTCTCGCCAAGATCCTTATCGCTACTACGGCTCTTGCGATCCTGCCGGAGATGGCCTGCGCGGGAGCGAGTAACGCCACCGGCACGTCCACCACGGCGACCGGCAGCACCATCCTCAACGGCCAGGTGACGTTCGGCGCCCAGTGGTCGACCGTGAACACCACGGCCAAGAATGTCGGCGGCGACGTCGTCATCCAGGGACAGGGCGCGGGCAACGTGCTCGAGGCCGTGACCTTCGACGACACCCATGTCGTGTCGAGCCAGGACGACGAGAGCACCAATATCGGCTCGACGATCAACGCCAACGTCAACGGCGTCGGCGGCAGCGTGAGCATCACGGGCACGGCGGTGTGCAATTCGACCGACGTCTCGACCGATCCCAACGTCACCGCGGTGCAGAGCAGGCAGTATTGCGCCGCGCAGGATCCGGGTTCGGAGGTCAACGCCAACGTCCGCAACGTCTATGGCGACGTGGGCGTGAACTCGGCCGCGACCGGCAACACCTACACCGAGGACACCAACGCGCTCAACGCGCCGACCCATCTCGCGCAGACCAACACCTCCAGCGTGTTCGGCACCGCCAATGTTTCGGTGCACAACGTCCAGGGCAGCGTCGGCGTGACGTCCTCGGCGATCGGCAACACCGCCCAGGTCGTGCACTACTCGACCAACCCCTGAATTTCCGTTCCGCATGGATGCAGCCGGGGGCAAACGGCGGCGTCCGGGAAGAAGGAGGGCGAAAGCCCTCCTTCTTTTTTTGCGACTGCCATCACCTCCCCACGAGGGGGGAGGTGACTGTCTTTGTTGTGGCCCCGATCTTCGCCGCATGACACATTCGCCGGCGAATCCCAGCCGCGAGTTTGCATGTCCTCATCCGCCAGCCGCGCCGAATTCACCCTGCGCGGGTTGATCCTCGGATCGCTCATCACGCTCGTGTTCACCGCCGCCAATGTCTATCTGGGTCTGAAGGTCGGATTGACCTTCGCGACCTCGATCCCCGCCGCGGTGATCTCGATGGCGGTGCTGTCGGCGTTCAAGAACTCCACCATCCTGGAGAACAACATCGTGCAGACCGTGGCTTCGGCCGCGGGCACGCTGTCGGCGATCATCTTCGTGCTGCCGGGCCTGATCATCGTCGGCTGGTGGGTGGACTTCCCGTTCTGGACCTCGTTCCTGATCTGCGCCTCGGGCGGCATCCTGGGCGTGCTCTTCACCATCCCGTTGCGCCGCGCGATGGTGACGACGTCGGACCTGCCCTATCCGGAAGGCGTCGCGGCCGCCGAAGTGCTCGAGGTCGGCGAGCAGGCGCGCAGCGACTCCTCGCGCGAGGCGCGCGAAGGCCTGTGGCGGTGGTCTATGGCGCCGTGGCGTCGGGCGGACTCGCCATCCTGGCGGCGACGCGGATCGCGACCGCCGAATTCCAGCGCTTCTTCGCGCTGGGCGGCGGCGGGGCGACCGGCATCGACATGGGCTATTCGCTGGCGCTGGTCGGCGCCGGCTATCTCGTCGGACTGTCGGTCGGCGTGGCGATGCTGGCGGGACTGCTGATCGCCTGGGGCGCGGCGGTGCCGATCCTCACCGCGCTGCATCCCGCGGCCGACTATGCCGCCAATGCCGCCGATCTGTGGGTGCACAAGGTGCGCTTCATCGGCGCCGGGACGATCGCCGTCGCCGCCATCTGGACGCTCCTCAAGCTCGCCGGGCCGGTGCTGCGCGGCGTGGCCTCGACGCTGACCGCGTCGAGCGCCGCCAAGACCGCGGGCGATCTCACCGACACCGATATGGGGCCGGGCTGGATCGGCCTGATCGCGCTCGCCTGCCTCGCGGTGATCGCCTGGCTGCTGCACGATTTTCTCGCGACGACCGCTCTGGCGGGCAGCGGCTGGACGCTGGTGTGGACGGCGCTGCCCTTCGTCTTCTTCGGCGGCTTCTTGGTCGCGGCGATCTGCGGCTACATGGCGGGACTGATCGGCGCGTCGAACTCGCCGATCTCCGGCGTCGGGATATTGGCGATCGTTTCCTGCGCCACGCTGCTGGTGGCGGTTGCGGGCTCGCCGGCGAATGCGCGCACCGCGCTTGTCGCCTATGCGCTGTTCGCCACCGCCATCGTGTTCGCCGTCGCGACGATCTCCAACAACAACCTGCAGGATCTTAAGACCGGGCAACTGGTCGGTGCGACGCCGCGGGCGCAGCAATGGGCGCTGATCGTGGGCGTCATCGTCGGCGCCGCGGTGATCCCGCCGGTGCTGAACGTGCTGGCGCACGCCTTCGGATTCGCCGGCGCGCCCAATCTGCACACCGTCACGGCGACGCCGCTGGCGGCGCCGCAGGCGACGCTGATCTCGGCGCTGGCGCAGGGCGTGATCGGCGGCAAGCTCGACTGGCAGATGATCGGCATCGGCGCGGCGCTGGGTGCCGCCATCGTGATCGTCGACGAGCTGCTGGGCGTCGCCAAATGGCTGCGACTGCCGCCGCTGGCGGTGGGCATCGGCATCTACCTGCCGATGTCGGCGACGCTGCCGGTCGTGGTGGGCGCCATTGTCGGCCACTGGTACGACGGTTGGACCAGGCGCACACGCAATCCGGGCTATGCCAAGCGGCTGGCCGTGCTCGTCGCCTCGGGCATGATCGTGGGTGAGAGCCTGTGGGGCGTGATCCTGGCCGGCGTGATCTCCGCCACCGGCAAGGAGGCGCCGTTCGCGCTGGTGCCGGCGGACTTTCCCTGGATGAATCCGATCGGCCTCGGCGTGTTCGCCGGGCTGATCGTCATCCTCTATGGATGGATGATGGCTCGCGGCCGCTCACATCTCTGATGCGCTACCGCTTCGCTACTTGAGCGCTTTTCGATGCGCTACCGCTTCGCTACTTGAGCGCGGCTGCCAAATCCAGCACGTGGCGCGCCTGTTTGAGGTGCGGCTGGTCGAGCATCTTGCCGTCGAGCGCGGCGACTCCGGCACCCGAGGCAAAAGCGGCGACGACCTTGCGCGCGTGCGCGATGTCGGCCTGCGACGGCGTGAAGGCGGCGTTGATCGGCTCGACCTGGTCGGGATGGATCGCCAGCATGCCGGAGAAGCCCTCGCGTTGCGCCAGCCTTGCTGTGCGCTCGAGGCCGGCACGGTCGCGGAAATCGGCGTGCAGCGTCTCGATCGCATCGACGCCGGCGGCCTTCGCCGCGATCAGCACCAGCGCCCGCACCATCTTGTGCACGAAGAGGAATTCGCCCTGCTCGTCGCGGTTGATTGCGGCGCCGAGCGCGGCGGCGAGATCCTCCGCCCCCCAACTCATCGCGGCCAGGCGCGGCGGCGGCGAGCGATAGTCCTGCAGCGACAGCACCGCGGTCGGCGTCTCGGTGGCGACGGGGAGCAGCCGGATCGAACGCAGCGGCAGCCCGGCCCGCGTCTCCAGCGCGATGAGATGGGCGTCGAGGGTCAGCAGATCCTGTGGCCCGTCCGGCTTGGGCACGATGAGGCCTGCCGGCGCACAACTGACGACCGCTTCCATGTCGGCGACGAAATCGGAGGAGCCCACCGGATTGATGCGCACCCAGAGCGAGGGGCGATGCTTCTGCTTGAGGAATTCGCGCGCCAGGCCGCGGGCATGGGCGCGGTTCTCCGGCGCAACGGAGTCCTCGAGATCGAGGATCAGTGCATCGGCCGGCGACGATGCCGCCTTGGCGAGCTTCTTCTCGCTGTCGGCGGGGACGAAAAGGAGGGAGCGGAGGATCATGTCAGGTTTACCGACTCTCATCATCAGTCCAGGGCCTTCGGCGAGGGGCTGCAGCCGCATCCGGGTCGCTCCCGCCCAACTCTCCCAGCCTGCGAGCCGCCTCGCGTAGGCGGTCTTTGAGATCTGGATCGACCGGCTTCTTGTGCATCAGCGCGCTTCGTTTGCACTGCGCGACGGTTTCGCCGCGCTGGTTGATCGCCTTGTGCTGGAAGAGGACGATGCCCTGGGTCGGGCGGCTCTTGCTTTCGCGGATCTCCAGCACCTCGCTCTCGATGTGCAGCGTGTCGCCGTGGAAGACCGGCTTGGGAAAGATCACGTCGGTCATGCCGAGATTGGCGACGGTGGTGCCGAGCGTGGTCTCGTGCACCGAAATGCCGATCATCAGGCCCAGCGTGAACAGCGAGTTGACGATGCGCTGGCCGAACTCGGTGGTCTTGCCGTACTCCTCATCGAGATGCAGCGCGGCGGGATTGTGCGTCATCGCGGTGAAGAGGACGTTGTCGGCCTCCGTCACGGTGCGCCGGATGGCGTGCTCGAATTTCTGGCCGACGGAAAATTGCTCGAAATACAGACCAGCCATGGCGGACGCCCGGAAGTGCGCGCTATTGTTAGCCCCGAAGATGGCGGAGAGGCTAGAGCCATGCTGTCACGAGTCGCATTCGTCCTGTCGGTTTCGCTGCTCGCCGCGCCGGCCCTCGCCGCGCCGGCCCTCGCCGCCAGCAACACGAACACGATCATCGCGCGCGAGACCAAAACGATCATCGGACAGACGGTGACGCCGCCGCCCAATCCGACCATCATCGCCTCGACCAGCGTGTTCCCGCCCGGCGCCAAGACACCGGTGCACAAGCATCTCTATCCGCACTATGTGTTCGTGACCGCGGGCACGCTCACCATCACCAATGTGGAGACCGGCCGCAGCTATCAGGTCCCCGCGGGGCACTTCCTGGTCGAGATGCTGAACACCTGGCATTACGGGCACAATGACGGGAGCGTGTCGGTGACAACCTATGTCGTCGACCAGGTGCCGGCGGGCACGAAAGAGAACCGCGTGCTGCGCGAGGCGCCTTAGAGAATCCGGTCGAAGAAGACGCGCGGACGACCGGCGGAGAGGTCGCGCCGGAATTCCTTGAAGCCGCATTTTTGCGCGACGCGGATGGAGGCGACGTTATCTTCCGTCGTCATCGCGACGACGCGCCGGGGTCCGAAATGGCCACGGCCCCAGGCGAGCGCAGCGGTGACTGCCTCGGTCGCGTAACCTTTGCCGAAAACCGATGGGATCACGCCCCAGCCCATTTCCGGCACGCCGGCAAGGTCAGCACCGCGATCGCGCTTGCGGTCCATGAAGCCGAGCTCGCCGACGAAGTTTCGGCTCGCCTTCTCTTCGATCGCCCAGCCGCCGTAGCCGGTCATCTGCCAATGGCCGGCGATGATCAGGAAAGAGGACCACGATTCTTCTTCCGTGCGCGGTTTGCCGTCGCCGGAATAGCGCCGGACGACCGGGTCCGCACTCATCGCCGCGAAGGCGGGAAAATCCGCGGGCGCCATGGCGCGCAGGATCAAACGCTCGCTTTCGAGTCTTGGCGCAGTCATGGATCGCGATAGAGAAGGACGGTCGGCTCGCCCTTGTAGGTCGTGCGGGCGGCTTCGCGGAAGCCGGTCTTGGCGGCGACGTTGAGCGAGGCGGCGTTGCCGGGCGCGACGATGCAGGCGAAACGCCTTCTGCCGAAGCGATCTTCGCCCCAGGTGAGCGCGGCGCGCACCGCTTCGGTCGCGTAGCCCTTGCCCTGCGCCGGCCGGTCGAACGCCCAGCCCATTTCGGGAAGGCCCTCCAGCGACGGCGTCATGTTGCGCTTCACGTCGAGAAAGCCGGTCTCGCCGACGCGGGCGCCGCTGTCCTTCTCGTGCACCGACCAGAAGCCGAAGCCGGTCAGCGCCCAGTGGCCGAAGGCGCGCATGAACTTGGCCCAGGCGTCTTCCTCCGACAGCGGCGCGCCCGAGATGAACCGGGTGACGTCGGGATCCGCCCACATGCGGGCATAGGCGGGGAAGTCGTCGCGCCGGTGGCCGCGCAGGATCAGGCGTTCGGATTCGAGAACGGGGATGTCCATCTAGCTCACAGCATGGAACTCGCCGCTGGCGCGGTCGAGGATTTCGAGCTTGCCGTCGGCGATGCCGAACCGCCCGCCGTGCAAGGCGAGCCTTCCCGCGACGACGCGTTCGGCGACGAAGGGAAAGCTCATCAGGTTCCCGAGCGACAGCCGCACGCAGTCGCGTTCCATCGCGACGTGGCGCGCCGCATTGTCGTGGATATGCGCGGAGTGGACGCGCGCGGGTTCGAGCAGTGCGATCCAGCTGCCGATGAAGGGCACGCCTTCCGACAGGCGCGGATCGAGCGACGCCGCGACGCCGCCGCACTGGGCATGGCCGAGCACCAGGATCCGCTTCACCTGGAGTTGCACGACGGCAAAGGCGAGCGCGGCGCTGGTGCCGTGATAGCCGCTGTCGGTCTCGAAGGGCGGCACGATGCCCGCGACATTGCGCACCACGAAGAGTTCGCCCGGCGCGGCACTGAAGATCGTGGCCGGGTCGGCCCGGGAATCGCTGCAGGAAATGACCAGCGTCTCGGGGCTCTGCCCCCGGCGCGCGAGTTCCGCATAAAGCGCGTGCTCGGCCGGCCAGCGGCCGGCGCGGAACGCGCGGTAACCCTCGATCAGACGATCCATGCGCCGGTTATAACGCAGACGCGGGCGAAATCACTCCGCCGCGGGACGCAAGCCGCCGCCGTTCGCGGCGCGCCGCCCGCTGCCGAACCAGCGCGAGAACATGCGCGGCCGTTCGACGGCATCGAAATTGCCGGTCTCGTGATCGAGCAACTCCAGCACGCCGTTGGCGATGTCGAAGCGCAGACCGTCGACCACCAGGGCGCCGGAGGCCTCGCGCTCGGCAATGAAGGGATAGCCGCGCAGGCGCTCGATCGAGAGCTTCACCGCGGCGCGCTCGGCATCGGCGTTGCCGTGATGGTGGCCCTTGGACATCCTGGCCTCGACCGCGGGCTTGAGGAGATGGACCCATTCCTTGAGGAAGGGAATCTTCTCGGCCTCGGCGGGGTTCATCGCCGCCGCGACGCCGCCGCACAGCGCATGGCCGATCACGACGATGTTGCGCACCTTGAGCGCCATCACCGCATAGGCGATCGCCGCGCGCGTGCCGTAGAAGCCCTTGTCGTCCTCGTAGGGCGGCACCACGGCGGCGATGTTGCGCACGACGAAGAACTCGCCGGGATTGGCGCTGAACACGGTGGCGGGATCGGAGCGCGAATCGCTGCACGCGATCAGCAGGTATTCGGGGCGCTGTCCGCGCTTGGCCATGCGCGCGTAGTTGGCGCGTTCCTCCGGCCAGCGATTCTTGCGGAATTCGCGATAGCCGCGAATGAGACGATCCATGGCACCCCCAACATCACCTGTGTCATGGCCCGCCTCGCGGGCTCGCTGTTGTAGGATTGACGATGGTACGGAACTCCGGATTTTTGCAAGGGGCGGGCTGGATTTATTTGGTTGATGCCCGTGGCCGAAAAAACACGCAGGGCGATGACTTTATAATCGGGTAGCGCTTCGTGGTACGCCATCCGCGGGACATCGTCTGTCGGTAGCTTCCGGTAGTTGCGAGCGATGCATGCACGCCGAGCCGGGCATGCCATTTCAATCGCCATATTGTGCTCGAAAATATTGTCGCGCCTGATATTTCTGACCTGTCAATTGCAATCGCACGTTCAAGGCGATTTCGCCTGCGCGCTACGCAAGCGGCTTGGACGAGGATACATGGCAGGCGCCGACATCTATGCACCGCGCACCGAAAACCAGCGGCGCACATGGACGATCGGCGTTCTCGTCCTCACCTTGGTCTTCCTCATCATTGGCGTGGTAGGCGCCGTGCTGTTGTGGAATCTCCTCGGCGGCGCGAAAATAACGGCGGACCATGCAGCGAATGCCGCATCGTCCACACAGGTTCGCCAAGCCTTCGGTACCGGGGCGCAATTCGGACTGGCGCTGATACCGCTGTTCCTCTGGATACGGTATTTCGAACGCGGCGGCCTTGGAACGATTGGCTTGCGGGGCAATCCCGTGATGCCATTTTTGCGCGGGGCCGCCATAGGACTTGTCTGCATATCCTGCGCGGTCGGTGGCGTCGTCCTGCTCGGCGGCTATCGAATCATAAGCCCTGGCGTGTGGGCGACGCCAACGCTCACGTCGATCCTTCCGCTCGTCTGGTTCGGTCTGGCCTACATCTCTCAGGGATCGACCGAAGAAATATTCCTTAGGGGCTGGCTGCTGCAGACGACGGCGTCCCGGTATGGGCGAAGGGCGGGAATCGTTGTAACGGCGCTGTACTTCAGCGTATTGCATGCCGCCAACATCGATCCGGCGCCCGAACTCGGCATCGCATTGGTGAATATCGCACTCATGAGTGTTTTCCTGTCCGTCTATGCGATCGATCAAGGCTTCCTGTGGGGTGCATGCGGCTGGCATGCGGCGTGGAACTGGACGATGGCATCCGGCTTCGGCCTCGACGTCAGTGGCGGCGGGGGTGCCAAGAGCAGCGCATTGATCGCCAATCTTGGCGACGTAAAAGGCGCAAGCTGGTGGCTGACCGGCGGCGCGTTTGGACCCGAAGGAAGTGTCGTTGCCACGGCCGTGCTTCTGGCCGCCTGCATCTGGGCTTTCGCCCACCGGAGAAGAAACGGCTCAGTCTGAAAATCAGTACGACTTCGGCAGTCCCAGTACATTCTCGCCGATAAAGCTCAGGATCAGCTGTTCGCTCACCGGGGCGAGGCGCGGGATCATGCTTTCGCGCAAGAGGCGCTCGATCTGGTATTCCTTCGCGTAGCCCATGCCGCCATGCGTCATCATCGCCTTGGTGCAGGTGTCGAAGGCGGCGCGGGCGCCGAGGAATTTCGCGGCATTGGCTTCGGCGCCGCAGGGCTGCTTCGC
>Ga0134126_10006304_pt1 | contig 14839 bp, 13 predicted proteins | sample KB31752_FD_96881 | JGI IMG/M metagenome (GOLD analysis project Ga0134126, IMG submission 96881) | Terrestrial soil microbial communities with excess Nitrogen fertilizer from Kellogg Biological Station, Michigan, USA - KB3-175-2 | ecosystem: Environmental > Terrestrial > Soil > Unclassified ...
AGACTGCACGGCATCGACTATCGCATGCCGGTGGCTAGCGCGCAGGTGAAGTCGGCGGTGCTGCTGGCAGCCCTGTACGCCGACGGCGAAACCACGGTCGTCGGCCCGGCGGTCAGCCGGGACCACAGTGAGCGCATGCTCGAGAGCTGCGGTGTGCGCCTGGACGGGGATGGCCTCAGCATCACGCTTCATCCTCCACAGCGCCTGGCGAATCAGCGGCTCGACGTGCCCGGCGATTTCTCATCCGCCGCTTTTTTCATCGTGGCAGGATTGCTGGGCGCCGCTCCTTCGGGCTTGTTGATCCGCAATGTGGGCCTGAACCCGACGCGTACCGGTCTGCTCGACGTATTGCGCCGCATGGGCGCCGATATCGACATCCATGCTCGGCGCGACAGCGGCGCGGAACCCGTGGCGGATCTGCTGGTTCGCGCGTCCGAGTTGCGGGGCATCGAGATGCCGGCGGCGCTGGTGCCGTTGGCAATCGACGAATTGCCGGTCCTGTTCATTGCGGCAGCGTGCGCCTCCGGCGAGACCCTGGTCACGGGCGCCGAAGAGTTGCGGGTGAAGGAGAGCGACCGCATCGCGGCGATGAGCGCCGGCCTCGCGGCTCTCGGCGTGCCGCACGAAGCGCTGCCCGGCGGCATGCGTATCGAGGGACGCGGCGAGGGTCCGGCATTCCGCGGCGGGGAGATCGACAGCTGCGGCGATCACCGCATCGCCATGGCCTTCGCCGTGGCGGGTCTGCGCGCGGCCGCACCGATTTCGATCCGCGACGTGGCCAATGTCGCCACGTCGTTTCCGGGTTTCGTGGACCTGGCGCGATCGGTGGGCCTCGATGTCCGCGAATAAGGTTCCGGTCATGACCATCGATGGTCCCTCCGGCTCCGGCAAGGGGACCGTGAGCCGCGCGGCCGCCCGTGCGCTGGGCTGGGCACTGCTCGACAGCGGTGCCCTCTATCGACTGCTCGCCCTGGCGGGGCGGCAGGCGGGGGTGGACCTTGCCGACGGGCCCGGTCTTGCCGACCTCGCAGGGCGGCTCGACCTGCGATTCGGCTCCGATTTGGCGGGCGAGGAGGCGGTGTGGCTGGGTGGGCGCGAGGTCACGGGCGCCATTCGGACCGAACAGGCGGGAAATGACGCCTCCAAGGTCGCCGCGCTGCCCCAGGTGCGTACTGCCCTGCTGGAGCGTCAGCGGCGTTTTGCGGTGGCTCCGGGGCTGGTCGCGGACGGCCGCGACATGGGCACGGTGGTATTCCCCACGGCGGAGGTGAAAATATTTCTCACCGCGAGCGCCGCGGAGAGGGCCTCGAGACGCCATAAGCAGTTGAAAGAAAAGGGGGTTGCTGCTACCCTTGCCGCCCTTTCGCTGGAGATAGCGGAACGTGATCGGCGCGACATGAACCGCGCGATTTCGCCGCTTGTGCCGAGCGCTGACGCAATCCTGCTGGATTCCACGGGTATGTCCGTCGAGGCGGTGGTGGAGCGTGTTTTGGGAATCGCCCGCGCGCGTCTGTCGTAGCGGAGCGGGATGAGAATTTGGGCCGCGGCTTTCATGGACTGATGGCCGTTATTTTATGGTAACCCCTCGGGCACAAGGCAGTGCCAGGGTAAAAGTTTAAGAGAACACATGACAGAAAGTTTTGCGGAACTGTTCGAACAGAGCATCGCGAGCCAGCGCATTCGACCTGGCACCATCCTCAATGGACTGATCGTCGAAGTAGGCCAGGATTACGTCATCGTCAACGTCGGATTGAAATCCGAAGCGGTGATCCCTTCCGACCAATTCAAGAACGAAAAAGGCGAAATCGAGGTTGTGGTGGGCGAGACCGTCGAGGTCGCCTTGGACAGCGTCGAGGACGGCTCCGGAGAGACCCGTCTGTCGCGCGAAAAAGCCAAGCGCGCCCGGACGTGGACGCGCCTCGAAACGGCCTTCGAAAAGCAAGAGGTGGTCATCGGCATCATCACGGGCCGGGTCAAGGGCGGTTTCACGGTCGAGATCGACAATGTGCGCGCATTCCTGCCGGGCTCCCTGGTCGATGTCCGCCCGGTACGCGATCCGTCGTACCTGGAGAACAAGCCGCTCGAATTCAAGGTCATCAAGCTCGATCAGAAACGCAACAACGTGGTCGTATCGCGCCGCGCGGTCGTCGAGCAGGAATACAGCGCCGAGCGTTCCGCGCTGCTGGACAATCTGCAGGAAGGCGCGGCGGTCAAGGGCGTGGTCAAGAACCTGACGGACTACGGCGCCTTCGTCGATCTGGGCGGCATCGATGGACTGCTGCACATCACCGACATGGCGTGGAAGCGGGTCAAGCATCCCTCCGAAGTCGTCAAGGTCGGTGAAGAGATCGACGTGCGGATTTTGAAATTCGACCGCGAACGCCAGCGGGTGTCGCTGGGGTTGAAGCAGCTGGGCGCGGACCCGTGGCAGAACATCGCGCGGCGCTACCCGGCCAACACGCGTCTGTTCGGCAAGGTCACGAACATCGCCGATTACGGCTGCTTCGTCGAAATCGAAGAAGGCGTCGAGGGCCTGGTGCACGTCTCGGAAATGGATTGGACCAACAAGAACGTGAATCCCGCCAAGGTGGTGCACGTCGGTCAGGAAGTCGAGGTCATGGTGCTCGACATCGACGAGGAGCGGCGCCGCATCAGTTTGGGCGTGAAGCAATGCAAGACCAATCCGTGGAAGGAATTCGCGGAGAACTACAATCGCGGCGACAAGGTGAGCGGCCAGATCAAGTCCATCACGGACTTCGGCATCTTCATCGGGCTCGCCGGCGGAATCGACGGCCTGGTGCATTTGTCGGACATCTCCTGGGACATGCCGGGCGAAGAAGCCGTGCGCAGCTATCAGAAGGCGCAGCAGGTCGATGCCATGGTGTTGTCGATCGATCCGGAGCGTGAGCGCATCAGCCTGGGCGTGAAGCAACTCGCGAAGGATCCCTTCTCGGCCTACATTGCCGAGCATCCGAAGGGCAGCATCGTCACCGGCATCGTGCGCGAGGTGGACGCGAAGGGCGCGGTCATCGATCTCGGCAACGGCGTCGATGGTCAGCTGCGCGCTTCCGAATTGTCGCGCGACCGCGTCGAGGACGCCCGCTTGCTGCTCAAGGTGGGCGAGGAAGTCGAAGCCAAATTCACCGGAGTGGATCGCAAGGGCCGCAGTATTTCGCTGTCGATCAAGGCGAAGGACATTCACGAGGAGCAAGAGGCCATGCAGAACTATCGGACCGATTCACCGACCGGAACGAGTTTGGGAGATTTGCTCAAAGAACAAATCTCCGGCCAGGACTGAGGGGACGGGTATGGCGCGGCAGCCGCCGCGCCTGCCCTCCGTAAAGCATGCCTAGTGAGCCCTCTGGATCGATCATGACGAAATCGGAACTCATCGAGATCATTTCGGCCAAACAGAAGCATTTGCCGGCGAAAGATGTCGAGCTCGCCGTCAAGCAACTGCTGGAAATCATGAGCGACGCGCTGGCGACGGGCGAACGCATCGAGATTCGCGGTTTCGGCAGCTTCTCGCTGCATTTCCGGCCGCCGCGCCAGGGGCGCAATCCGAAAACCGGCGAGGCCGTCGCGCTCGCCGGCAAGCACGTCCCGCACTTCAAGCCGGGCAAGGATCTGCGCGAGCGGGTCAACGACGGTGCGGATCAGCCGATTCGCGATTAGCTCAAGGTCGCCGGACGGCCCTTAAGCCGATGACCGACCTTCCCCTGCTGACTTGGGCTCTGGTGTTGGCGGCCTTGGTGGTGGGGATCCTCGCCGGGCATTTCGGCTGGGGAAAGCGCTGGCCCGGCTCGCTCGGCAAGCTGCATCCCGATTATTTGACCGGACTCGACTACCTGGTCACCGAACAGCCCGATCGCGCGCTCGACATGTTCTTGAAGTTGATGGATGCCAACGCGGACACCATCGAGACGCATTTTGCGCTGGGCTCCCTGTATCGCCGGCGCGGCGAGGTGGAGCGCGCCATCCGCATCCATCAGAATCTGCTGGCGCGCGCCGCACTGGCTCCCGAGCACCGCGAACAGGCGCTGCTCGCGCTCGCGCAGGATTACCTGCGGGCCGGGCTGCTCGACCGGGCGGAGGGTCTGTTCCAACAAGTCAGCGAGGTGCCGCGCCTGCGGGCCAGCGCGCTCGATGCGCTGCGCCTGGTCTATGAGCAGCAGCGCGACTGGCAACAGGCGTTCGGCGCATTTCGTCAACTGGAACGCATCAAGTCCGCGCCGCTGCAGAATATCGCGGCTCACTACCTGTGCGAACTCGCGGCGCTGGCAATCGAGCGCGGCGACACGCAGGGGGCGCGGCGGCTGTTGCGCGACGCCCGGGCCGAGGCCGCGCCGTTTCCGCGCGCGGCTCTGCTGCGCGCGCAGATTGCCGAGCACGACCGGCAGCCGGAGCTCGCGGTCCGGCTGCTGCGGCGGGCGCTCGCCGAAGCGCCGGAACTGCTGCAGGAGGAGCTGCCGCACCTGCTCGAATTGGTGGAGCCGCGGGCGCGGGATGCACTGCTGGCGCAAATGGCGGCACAGGCCGAGTCGCGCGGCGCGGGGGAATTGAAGCGTTTGGTGTTCGCCGCCATCGCCGCCGGTCTGGTCGGGGCCGAGCCGCTGAGAGGCGCGATCGAAAAGATATTCTCGCAGGATGCCGCCTTGCAGGCGGTGTTGCGGGCCGGCCCCGCGCCGTACGAGCGCGCCGCGCAGGAAATCGGCGCGCTGCTCGCGCATGCGGAGAAATATCGATGCAACGAATGCGGGTTTTCGGGCCGCATTTTTTACTGGCATTGTCCGGCCTGCCATTCCTGGGACAGCTTCGAGGCTTACGCCCAGGTCAAACTTCGCTAGCGTGTGAGATTTGTCCGACGGCGCCGTCCGCCGAAATCCGTTATGATTTCCTCATGCCAAAAAATGCCGTAAAAACCGCCGTGTTCCCCGTTGCCGGGCGCGGCACCCGATTTCTCCCCGTGACCAAGGCGAGCCCCAAGGAAATGCTCCCCATCGTCGACAAGCCGCTCATCCAGTATGCGGTCGACGAGGCGCTATCGGCGGGCGCCGACACCTTGGTGTTCATCACGGGCAGTTCCAAACGAGCCATAGAAGATCATTTCGACAGCAATCCCGAGCTCGAGGCGGTGCTGCATGCACAGGGCAAGCAGGAACTGCTCGATACGCTGCACGGCATTCTGCCGAGCTGGGCATCGTGCGTTTACATCCGCCAGCCTGCGCCCCTGGGGTTGGGTCATGCCGTGCTGTGCGCCCGGCCCGTGGTCGGCAACGCGCCCTTCATGGTGCATCTGGCCGACGATCTGATCGACGCGGCCGTGCCCTGCCTCAAGCAGATGGCCGAGGTGTTTGCCGTCCACGGCGGCAGCGTGCTCGGCGTGCAGAACGTGCCGAAGCAGGAGACGGACAAGTACGGAATCGTGACTTTGGAGCGGCATGTCGCGCCCCGCATCGGCAAAATGTCGCACATCGTGGAAAAGCCCAAGCCGGAAAAAGCCGCCTCGACGCTTGCCGTCGTCGGGCGCTACCTGCTGAGCGCCTCGATCTTCGACGACCTCGCAAAAATCGGCAAGGGTGCGGGCGGCGAAATTCAGCTCACCGACGGCATCGCGCAGCTCATGCTGCGCGAGCCGGTGTACGCCTTCGAGTTCGAGGGCAAACGCTACGACTGCGGCAGCAAATTCGGCTACTTGCAGGCGACGGTGGAGTTCGGACTGAAGCATCCGAGCCTGGGCGGCGATTTCGCCGGCTATTTGCGCTCGTTGATTTCCAAGCTCCCGTAGCGGCCGCTCCCCTAGCGGAAACGCCCGCGCTGTTGATGGCCGAAGCTGCGCGTTCCGGAACCGGCTGCAGGCGCGCGGCGCGCATCGCGCCCTTGGCCATGCTGCTGGCGGTGCTGGCCCTGCGGGCGGGCACGCTCGCCCGAGCCGCGGTCGGCGTGCGCGGCCGGCTGCGCCGACTCGACGATTTTGAACACGGGCGTGGGCAGTATCGGGATGCTGCGGCGGAGCACGCGTTCGATGTCGCGCATAAATCCGGATTCGTCGCTCGACACCAACGAGATGGCTTCGCCCGCGGCGCCCGCACGGCCGGTGCGGCCGATGCGATGTACGTAGTCTTCGGGCACGTTGGGCAGTTCGTAATTGACCACCTGCGGCAGTTCCTTGATGTCGAGACCGCGGGCCGCCACTTCGGTGGCCACCAAGGCCGTGACCTGGCCGCGCTTGAACATGTCGAGCGCCTTCACGCGCGCTGCCTGACTTTTATTGCCATGGATGGCGGCGGCTTGAATGCCCGCGCCCTCCAGCTGTTGCGTCAGACGATTGGCGCCATGCTTGGTGCGCGTGAAAATCAAGACCTGGCGCCATTGGCCTTCCTGGATGAGGTGCACCAGGAGATGGCGCTTATGTTCCTTCGGCACGCGGTACGCGCGCTGTTCGACCAGTTCGATCGGGGCATTGCGGGGGGCGACCTGAATCGACAGCGGGTCATGCAGCAGGCGTTCCGCCAAGCCTCGAATGTCGTCGGAATAGGTGGCCGAGAACATCAGATTCTGGCGCTTCTGCGGCAGCAGTTTGATGATCTTGCGAATATCGTTGATGAAGCCCATGTCGAGCATGCGATCGGCTTCGTCGAGCACCAGGATTTGGATTTTGGACAAGTCCCCCAGGCGCTGCTGCGCAAGATCGAGCAGCCGGCCGGGAGTCGCCACGAGGATATCGCAGCCGGCGCGCAGCGCGGTGATCTGCGGGTTGATGCTCACGCCGCCGAATACCTGGTAGGTGCGCAGCTGCATGTGTTTTCCGTAGTCGCGCGCGCTTTGCGCCACCTGGGCGGCCAGCTCGCGGGTCGGGGTGAGTACCAGCGCCCGAGGGGCCCGGTTCGTGCCATGCCCCTGGTCGGCGGCAAGACGCTGCAAAATAGGCAGCACGAAACCGGCGGTCTTGCCGGTGCCGGTTTGCGCGCCGGCGAGCACATCGCGGCCGGCCAGCACGGCCGGAATTGCCTGCTGCTGAATGGGGGAAGGCGAGTCGTAGCCCTTGTCGGCAACGGCGCGCAGCAGTTCGGGCAATAGCCCGAGATCGGAAAATGACATTGAGAAATCCTTGGAGATTTGGACTCGCACGACGAAAGCCGAAGCTTGCGCAGCGGTCAGAAGCGAGGAAGGTTGTATGGAATGCGTTGCGTCGAGGACGGATCGCGAGCTTGAGCCGGCACTGACCGAGTACCGCGCCCTATTTAAGCTGCGGGCACTGTACAGGAATGCGGCCCCCGCGTCCAGAAATCGCGCTGAAGGGCGGCAAAAGCGTCACATGTAGGACGCAACCGGCGCCAACTCGAGGCACCCAGCGGCTGTGGTCGGCTCGAGGAGCGCGTATGGTCCATCCGAGTCCAAGCTCGATGAATGCCGATCACCATTGAGGATACTTATGAGCCGCACATTCACAACCCTGCTCGTCGCCGGCCTGCTGGGTTTCGGATTTCAGGCCGTGGCCGATGAGGCCATCTCCGATCAAGCACCGCAGTCCCACAAGCAGTTCATGAAGGACTGCATGGCCAAGGCGAAAGCCGCCAATAACGGCATGTCGGAGAAGGACATGAAGAAATCCTGCATGGAACAGTTGAAGGCCACCGTCGATAATCCGAACAAGGAACCGATGACTCCGGCGCACTAGCGCCGGAGTCATCGCAAGCGACTGTACCGTCCCGCCGGTTATTGCGCCTGACCCTGCGAGGCCGTGGCGGCCGAAGCCGATGCGCTCGAATGCTGCGCGTCGAGCGATGCGCCGGCTCCGCCTGCGGCGGCAACCGGGCCGGTGTTGAACGTTTGATGGGCGTATCCCTCACCAGCGACGGAGACGCCGGGCGTTGCGGGCGTGGCTGTTGCAGGCGCGGACGCGTGAGCCGGCTCGGAAGGAGCAGGCGATTTCGCGGCGGCGATGCGGGCGGCCGTTTGGGACGACGCGCCGGTGATGCCGCCGGCCGTTTGAGACGACGCGCCGGTGATGCCGCCGTGCTCAGGGGCGGACTTCGCCGTGCTGTCGGCCTTGTCGGCAGCCTTACCCACAGATTTGGCAACGGGTTTGGCGTTCACCGAACCGAGCGAATCATTGAGGCGGCCCTGCGAATCAAAACTGCCCGCGCCGCCGAGGCGGTCGAGGCCGCCGCCCAATCCGCCGCCGAGCCCACCGCTGCCGCCGAGCCCACCGCTGCCGCCGAGCCCGCCGACGCCGACGAGGCTACCCCCCAAGCCGCCGCCGAGATTGCCCACGCCGCTCAAATGGCCCGCATACGCCGGCGACACCACGGCCAATACGGTGGCGATCGCCGTACCTGCAAGGATTCGTTTACCGTTCATGTCCTACTCCTCAAGTGGCCGCAGACATTACGGCCTTCCCTATGAATACGACGCAGGGGGCGGATTTCTTCCATCAACGGCGATCGAGCGTTGCGGGATCGATGCGATGATCCGCGCCGACCAGGCCGAAGCCATATGTCAAATCCCGGCCGGGCGGACCCAAGTCGACTGCGGTCTTGGCCAGCGCAGCGATGACGGCTTCTGCATTGCCGGCGTCGGGCTCGGTCATGTCTGAGGCCAGCAGCGCCGCGACAATGGGCGCGGCAAACGAAGTGCCTCGAACGGCTGCATAGCCGTGATCATTGCCGGCAGCCGCCAGTTCGGCGCCGGGCGAGGCAAACATGACCTGCGGTCCACGCGCCGCTTCGATCAGTACGTGACCGTGCGCATCGACCGCCGTGACCCCGACGACATGAGGGTAGGACGCGGGATAAAGCGGCGGTGCGGCGGGTCCGTCATTGCCGACCGCCGCGACGATGATGTAGCCGGCGCCGACTAAACTGCCGATCACCGTCTCCAGCAGCGCATTCTTCGGACCGACCAGACTGACGTTGATGACCGGCACTCGTTCACGCACCAGCCAGGCAAACGCAGCCACCAGTGCGTCCACCGCTCCGCCGGTGGGACGGCCGCAATACACGTCAGCCGCGTACAGTTCGGCGCCCGGGCGAACGCCTTGAAATTCCGTGCTGTGCCCGATCAACAGCGATGCCACCGCCGTTCCGTGAGCCGCGGGAACCACGTGATCGCCGCAGCCCCACGCATGAATGACCGACTCGCGGAATACCGGGTGCGTCACATCGATTCCCGTATCCAGCAAGCCTATGCGCACTCGCACCGAGGAAGACCCTTCGTGAGCCGTGCCGGCATTCGATCGGCCGGCCGCAGATACTGCGCCGCTGCTGCTATAGATGTGATTGTAATCGTAGCTTCCGCCGGGATCGGCTTCGCGCAAGGTGCGCAGTGCTGCTTTCGTCGACATGCCCGGGGGTGCTTTGAATACCACTACGCGAATATTCATCGCCTCGATGACTTGTTGCCGGTCTACGATGAATCCGCGGGAACGAGCGCCGCTGAGCGCAGCATCCGTAGGCGATAGCGCGAGAATCTCATCCCGAATCACGGGCTCGCCGTGCGGATCCGCATCCAGAACCCGGCGATTCGTGCGAATCAAGCGCCTGATTTCGAGACGGCGCAGATCGTTCAATCGATCCAGCGACTGGGCTTGCATTTGGCCGAGGGTCTGCGGCAGGGCTTGCAGCGGCAGGGTGGGAACCGGAACCGCGGGCAGCCGCACCTGCGCCGTAGCCGCGGCGGCCGTCATCGTCATCACCCAGACGTAGTGCATCGGAGCCCGCATGGGGAAATTCTACAGCCTGCTACAATTGACGGAAGAAACATCGCATCCAGAACGTCTATTGCATGAATACGAGCGGGACGTCGCAAAACATCCACGAGCAAATCGTCGCGTTGCTGCCGCGGCTCAGGCGATTTGCACGCAATCTGACGCGCAATCCGCATGACGCGGATGACGTGGTGCAGATCGCCGTGGAACGGGCCTTGACGCGGTTGGACCAATGGCGCAGTGATGCAGGGCTGGATGGCTGGATGTTCAAGATCGTCAGAAACGCGTGGATCGATGAACTGCGCTCGCGTGCAAGGCGGGATAAGATATTCCTCGCCGCGGAGGCGGGCGACATGATCGGCACGGACGCGGTGGCGAGCACGACCGAATTGCTGTCGGTGCAGTCGGCGATGGCGCAGCTGCCGGACGAGCAGCGAGAAGCGGTGAGTCTCGTGCTCGTCGAGGGATTGCCGTACAAGGAGGCCGCGGATGTGCTGGACGTGCCCATCGGCACCCTGACCAGCCGGCTCGCGCGCGGACGCGAGGCATTGCAAGCGATATTGGGGACGCAAGGTGAGGGTACATGATCTCCGATGAAACTCTCATGGCGTATGCGGACGGCGAACTGGACGCGGCGGCCCGGGAGGCCGTGGAATCGGCCATGCGCGAAGATCCGCGAATCGAACAGAAGGTCGCCCGCCATCGCGCACTGCGCCTGCAAGTGCAGGCGGCCTACTCGGCCGAGCTGTTGGAAGACGTTCCGGAGTCACTGCTGTCGGCGGCGAGGGGCGCCGCGAGCACCCCAGGGGCTCGGGTCGTGAATCTGCGCGACGCGGCCGCGGCGCTCGATCGCGAGGCGGCGCGTGCGCGGATGCCGCGGCGGCGATGGCGGACGGCCGCGGCGATGGCGGCCAGCGTGATTGCCGGAGTAGGTCTGGGATTTTTCATCTGGGGCCGCACGGCGTTGCCGCTGGTTCGAAGCGCCGACGGCGCGTTCATCGCCCGCGGGTGGCTTGCGACGGCGCTGTCGGATCAACTGACGGCGGAACAATCACGAAGTTCGGCGGTGAAGATCGGGCTCAGCTTCCTGGCAAAATCCGGAGATTACTGCCGCACCTTTGCTCTTCCGGGCAAAGCGCCGTCTTCGGGCCTCGCCTGCCGCCATGGCGGCCAATGGCAGGTCCGGACGCTGACCGAAGGTCCCGAGGGCTCGGATGCATCCGAATATCGCACTGCGGGCTCGACCACGCCTGCGGTGATATTAGAGCTCGTCGAAGCGCAGATCTCCGGAGTGCCGCTCGATGGAGAGGGAGAAAGGGTGGCACGTCAACGAGGCTGGAAGCCGGCGGATCGCTAGCCCTGCGGCGGCCACCCGTGGTCGACGCGCCGAAGGCGTCGTTACTGCGCCTTTCGCTCTTTCCTGCGGGCGTACAGAATCGCTTCGGTATAGCCGTTCGGCTGTTCCCGGCCCTTGAGCACCAAATCGCAGGCGGCCTTGAAGGCGATATTGTTTTGCGCATCGTCGGCGAGCCGCCGATAGGTGGTATCAGCAGCGTTTTGCCGGTCGACGACGGCCGCCATGCGATGCAGTGCCTGCATCACCTGATCGGTCGAGCAAATTCCGTGGTGAAGCCAGTTGGCCACGTGCTGGCTGGAGATGCGCAGCGTGGCGCGGTCTTCCATCAACGCGACATTGTAGTAGTCCGGCACTTTCGAGCAGCCGACTCCGGCGTCGATCCAGCGCACCACATAGCCCAAGATGCTCTGCGCGTTGTTGTTGAGTTCCTCGGCGATCTCGGTCTCGCTCCAGCGGGGGCGGAAGACCAGGGGTGGCGTCAGGATTTGATCGAGCGCGGCTCGCTGCCTGCCCGCGAGCGCGGACTGCACTTGCGCGACATCAACCTGGTGATAATGCAAGGCGTGCAAGGTCGCCGCGGTGGGGGAGGGAACCCAGGCGGTATTGGCGCCCGCTTGCGGATGTCCGATCTTGGTCTTGAGCATGTCCGCCATGAGGTCGGGCATGGCCCACATGCCCTTGCCTATCTGTGCCCGCCCGCGCAGGCCGCAGGCCAGTCCGACATCGACGTTTTGACGCTCATAGGCGTCCAGCCACAGGGCCTTCTTGAGTTCGCTCTTGCGCGGCACCGCCGCGGCTTCCATCGACGTGTGGATTTCATCTCCGGTGCGATCGAGAAAGCCGGTGTTGATGAACACCACTCGATGGCGCGCGGCGCGAATGCATTCGGTCAGATTGACGCTGGTGCGCCGTTCTTCGTCCATGATGCCGATTTTCAGCGTATTTTTCGGCAGGTCCAGCAGATTTTCGACGGCGCCGAACAACTCGCCGGCAAAGGCCACTTCGTCCGGTCCGTGCATCTTGGGTTTGACGATGTAAATGGAGCCGGAGCGCGAGTTGCGATGCGCGCCGGTGCCGCGCAAATCGTGCACGCCGATGAGCGCGGTCACCGCCGCGTCGAGGAAGGTTTCCGGGATCGGCCGGCCGTTCAGAGTGACGGCATCGCAGAGCATGTGATGACCGACATTGCGCACCAGCATGAGGCTGCGGCCCGGGAGCACCAGGTCCTCCCCGCGCAGCGTCCGATAGTGCCGGTCCGGGTTCAAGCGGCGCACCTGGGGCTTGCCGCCCTTGTCGAGGCGCGCCTCGAGGGTACCTTTCATCAACCCCAACCAGTTTCGATACACCTGCACCTTGTCGTCCGCGTCGACCGCGGCCACGGAATCCTCGCAGTCCTGAATCGTGGTAATGGCCGATTCGAGCAGGATGTCGCTGATGCCGGCGGGATCGCCCCGGCCGATGGCATGGGCCCGGTCGATATGCAGCTCGACATGCAGGCCGTGGTGGAGCAGCAGCAGCAGCGTCGGAGAAGCTTGCTCGCCTTGGTAGCCGCGAAACGCGGCGGGATCGGCCAGCGGCGTCGTGCCGCCGCCCTTCAGTTCGATCTCGAGTCCACGCGTGCCCGGGCGATAGGCGACGGCGTCGCGGTGTGAGCCCGCGGCGAGCGGGAAGTGCCGATCCAGAAAATCGCGGCCGAAGGCAATGACCTTTGCGCCCCGCAGCGGGTCGTAGCCTGCGGCGCGGCTCGCACCGTCCAACGGAATGGCATCGGTCCCGTACAGCGCGTCGTAAAGACTGCCCCAACGCGCGTTGGCGGCGTTCAGGGCGTAGCGCGCATTGCTCACGGGAACCACCAGCTGGGGTCCTGCGATCCGGGCGATTTCCGCATCGACGTCCGCGGTATCGATGGTGAATGGTTCGCGCTCCGGAACCAGATAGCCGATCTCGCGCAGATGCGCCTGGTAGCCGGAGGGATCGAAGGCAGCACCGGGATGCGCGCGATGCCAGGCGTCGATTTTCGCCTGCAAGTCGTCGCGTCGCAGCAGCAAGGCCGCATTTCGCGGTTCCAGTGACCGAACCAGCGCCGCAAATCCGCTCCAAAACGCCCGCTCCTGCACGCCGGTGCCGGGCATGGCTTCGTGGTTGAGAAAATCATACAAGCCCTTGTCGATTCCAAGGTCTTCTACGGTGACGATATCTCGCATTCTCTTTAGTCCCGGGGGGCATGGATGGCTCGACGCCACGTGAGTTATCGAGCCGGATCATCTACTATATCGGCAATAACGTCACCGGGCGACAAAGTCTAAACGTGACTAAAGCATGAGTTTGCTGATTCGGATCAATCTGGCGCTCGGTGCGGTGTTCGTTGCCGCCGCCATGTTGGCGGGATATGCATGCTGGAACATTCTCGAGACCAACGCCAAGCGCGAGGTGTTCACTGAGGCGGGTCTGATGATGGACAGCGCGCTGGCAATTCGAGCCTACACGGCCAGCGAAATCCTGCCGTTGCTGGCCTCGCAGATTCGCGACGATTTTCCGCCGCAGAGCGTGCCGTTTTATGCCGCCACCCAGAATTTTCTGCGGCTTCGCGAGCGGCATCCGGAATATACCTACAAGGAAGCAACGCTCAATCCGATGAATCCCCGCGATCGGGCCGCCGACTGGGAAAGCGACATCATCCAACGGTTCAGGAATGATGCACGGGCGCAGGAGATGGTCGGCGAACGCGACACGCCCATGGGCAAGTCGCTGTATCTGGCGAGACCCATCCGCAACGAGCCGGAGTGCGCGGCCTGCCACAGCACGCCCGCATCGGCGCCCAAGACGCTGCTCGCCCGTTATGGCGGCGACAATGGCTTTGGCTGGCAGGCCCATGAAGTGGTGGGCGCTCAAGTGGTGTCCGTACCTTTTGCGAGCGCCAGCGCGAATGCCGGGAGAGCGTTCCGGGCCTTCGTTATTTCTCTGCTCGCCGTGTTCGCCGCCGTGTTTCTGGTGGTCAACGGCGTGTTGTATCTGCTGGTGGTGCGGCCGGTGCGCCAGATCGCGCGCGTGGCGGACCGCCTGAGCCTGGGCGACATGTCGACGGAGGATTTTCCGAAGCGCGGCGCCAGGGAAATCGCCTCGCTGGTGCGCTCCTTCAACCGCATGCGCAAGAGTCTTGCCAAGGCGCTGCAGCTGCTCGAGCACTGAGCATGGCGGGAGGCGTATTCATCAGCTACTCGCAACCGGATCGCGGCTGCGCCTTCGAACTGGTCGAGCGGCTGGAAGAGCAGGGCATCGATTGCTGGATTGCGCCCCGCGACATAGCGCCATCGGCGGATTGGGCGGCGGAAATCATGGACGCCATCTCCTCGGCAAGCACGATGATCCTGGTGTTTTCGGCGAGCAGCAATCAATCGCCGCAGGTGCGGCGCGAAGTGGAGCGGGCGGTCCACAAGCAGCTCAGCATCCTGCCGTTTCGCATCGAGGATGTGCTGCCCTGCAAGAGCCTGGAGTTCTTCCTGAGCACTCAGCACTGGATGGACGCGTTCCCGCCACCGCGGGAGCCGCACTACGCGCGGCTGTGCGCGCATCTGAAGAAAGGAGCGGCGGCACCGGAGCCCGCGGCGCTACCGGCGCTCACGCCCGGCAAGAGTGCCTCCGGCAAGAGCGCCCCCGGCAGCGACGCGGCCGCATTCGACGCGGTTCATCTGCAGCATATCGAACGGCAGCTGGCGGGATTCATCGGCCCTCTCGCCAAGCATATGGTGAAGAGCGCCGCGGCGCGGGCGGCC
>Ga0134126_10006305_pt1 | contig 14839 bp, 11 predicted proteins | sample KB31752_FD_96881 | JGI IMG/M metagenome (GOLD analysis project Ga0134126, IMG submission 96881) | Terrestrial soil microbial communities with excess Nitrogen fertilizer from Kellogg Biological Station, Michigan, USA - KB3-175-2 | ecosystem: Environmental > Terrestrial > Soil > Unclassified ...
ACTGCACGCGATAATCCTTGAGATGCAGATAGCGCACGTGCGGCGCGATGGTGCGGACGAAATCGAGCGGCGACTCGGCGACCGGAAAGGTGTTGGCGGTATCCATGACGATGCCGATGTTCGGGCCGGTCTCGACGCAGAAGCGCACCAGCTCGTCGCTGGTGAAATCCTGGTGGTTCTCGATGGCGATGGTGAGGCCGTGCGCCGCCGCCAGCGGTGCCAGCCCGCGCAGTTTGGTCCAGGTGCTGTCGACCAGCTGCTGCCATTGCGGGCCGGCGACGTTGCGGTCGCCGCAGAGGATCGGGGTCAGGGCAAAGCGGATGATTTTGGCCCCGAGGCCGTCGGCGATACGGATGGAATTGGCGATATCGGCGCGATGCAGGCCGGAGCTTCCAACCGGCTCCATGCCGAGGCCCTTGAGGCGGGCCCCGAGGGCGCGGAGCTCGCTGTCGCTCATCGGGGCGGTCCAGCCCTCCCAGACTTCGAGGGTTTTGGCCCCGAGTTCGGTTGCCAGCGCGATATAGCCTTCGAGACCGACCGCTTTCGGGTTGGCGCGCGGCGTGCCGGCGGCCTGGATGCCGAGATGATAGGTGAGCCCATAGGGGTTGAGGCCGGTTCTGAGGATGCTCATGGGGGTGTCCTAACGCAGGCCGCCGTCGACGCGGATCGACTGCTTGGTAATCATGCGGCTGTCGTCGGCGGCGAGAAACAGCACGGTACGGGCGATCTCCTCGCCGAGCAGCACGCGGTGCAGCGGCTGGCGGGCGACCACCGCATCGATGGCGCCGGGCTCGGTAAACCACAGGCGCTTCTGCCGTTCGGTGATGACGGCGCCGGGCTCGATGGCGTTGACGCGAATGTTGTCATTGCCGAAGCCGCGGGCCAGCGCCCGGGTCAGCCCCTGCACGCCGGCCTTGGCGGTGGCGTACGAGACCATGTTGTCGGCGCCGCCGCGCCAGGCGATCGAGGAGAAATTGATGATCGAGCCGTGGCCGAGCTCGCGCATGTGGGTGCGCACCGCCTGGGCGGCGAAGAAGTGCGGCCTAAGGTTGATGGCCTGCGACTTGTCCCAATAGTCGGCCGTGACGTCGTCGATCTGGTGACGCTCGTCATTGGCGGCGTTGTTGACCAGCACGGCGACCGGCCCGAGGCGGGTGCGGACTTCCTTGATGGCCGCCTGCAGCGCGGTGACATCGGTCAGGTCGCAATGGAGGAACAGCGGGGCGACCACGGCGCCGGCGAACTCGGCCACCAGGGCGGCGCCCTCGTCGTCGAGGATGTCGAGCAGGGCGACGCGGGCCCCCTGGTTGGCGAAGGCGCGCACGATGTCGGCACCAATGCCCGAAGCGCCGCCGGTGACCAGCACCACCCGCCCGGCCAGGCTCGGGTACGTCGCGAAAGTCATGGGATATTCCTTAGATCAGGCGTTGGCTCGATGGGTCGAACAGGCAGGCGTGCGACATGTCGATGCCGAGCGTGATGTCTTCGCCCATGCGCGGGGCATCGTCAGGATCGAAGCGGCCGACGATTTCGCTGTCGCCGATCCGCATCACCGCCATGGTCTCGGCGCCGGTCGGTTCGACCAGCTCCACCGGGGCGGTAAGGGTGGCTATGCCGGGTTTCTGTGCCTGCAATTCGGGCGTGTAGCGGAACAGGTGCTCGGGCCGGACGCCGAGGATGACGTCCTTGCCCGCGGCGCGCTGCGCGGCGCCATTATAGAGCGCCAGCGTTTCCCGGCCCTTGGCGCCATTGATCACGACCGCGGTGGTGCCGCCGACGTCGACCAGTTGGGCGGGTATGAAATTCATCGAGGGGGAGCCCATGAACCCGGCGACGAACATGTTGGCGGGACGGTCATAGACCGCCTGCGGCTCGTCGAACTGCTGCACCTGCCCCTGATGCATCACCGCGATACGCGAGGCAAGGGTCATCGCCTCGACCTGGTCGTGGGTGACGTAGATGGTGGTCTTGCCGACCCGGTGGTGCAGCTTCTTGATTTCGGTGCGCATCTCGACGCGCAGCTTGGCATCGAGGTTGGAGAGCGGCTCGTCGAACAGGAACAGCACCGGATCGCGCACCAGAGCGCGCCCCATGGCGACGCGCTGGCGCTGGCCGCCCGAGAGCTGGCCGGGCTTGCGATTAAGCAACGGGGTGATCTGCAGCAGCCCCGAGACGCGCTCGATCGCTTCCAGTTGCTGGGCCTTGGGTACGCCGCGCGCCTCCATGCCGAACAGCATGTTCTGGCGCACCGTCATGGTGGGATAGAGTGCGTAGGACTGGAACACCATGGCGATGTCGCGATCCTTGGGCGCGACGGAATTGACCAGCCGGTCGCCGATCCAGATTTCGCCGGAGGTGACCGTCTCGAGCCCGGCGACCATGGCGAGCAGGGTCGACTTGCCGCAGCCGGAGGGGCCCACCAGCGCGATGAATTCGCCCTGCCGGGCCTCGAGGTCGATGCCCTTGAGCACCTCGACCATGCCGAAATTCTTGGTGAGGTTGCGGACGGTCAGGGATGACATGGAAGCCTCATTGACTGGCAGTTCATTTGATCGCGCCCTGGGTCAGCCCGCGCACGAAATACTTGCCGCCAAGGAAGTAGACGAGCAGCGGCGGGAAGGCGCCAATGAGCACGGCGGCGCTCGACACGTTGTAGGCGTGCACGCTGAGCCCTCCCGCGCCCAGCGCCACGAGCGCCGCGGTAATCGGCTGCTGGGTGCCTGAGGTGAAGATGACGCCGAACAGGAACTCGTTCCAGATGCCGGTGAACTGCCAGATCACCGTAACGATCAGGATCGGCGGCGAGATTGGGACGATCACCTTCCAGAAGATGCGCCAGAAGCCGGCGCCGTCGATGCGGGCCGCCTTGATCAGGTCGTCGGGGATGTTGACGTAGAAATTGCGGCAGAACAGCGTGGTGAACGATACGCCCTGCACGCAGTGAATGAGGATCAGGCCATAGACCGAATTGGCGAGGTGGAGCTTGCCGAGGAGGAAGGCCCACGGCATCAGCGACAACTGGCCGGGTACGAAAACGCCGAGCAGCATGCAGGTGAACAGGAACTCCGAGCCGCGGAACTTCCATTTGCTGAGCACGTAGCCGTTCATCGCCCCAAGAACGGTGGAAATGATCGTCGCTGGAATGGTCATGGCGAGCGAATTGTAGAAATTGCGCTGCACGCCGGCGCAGGTCCCGCCGACGCAGTAGGTGCTCCAGGCCTGCACCCAATAGTCGAGCGAAAAGCTCCGCGGCCAGGCAATGAGGCCGTTGTGATTGATCTCGGGCAGATCGCGGAAGGAGTTCAGCACCACCACCACCAGCGGCGCCAGATAGACCACCGCGAACACCACGAGGATGGCGTAGATGACGATGCGGGAGGTCAGCCAGCGGCGCCGTGCCTGGGCGGCCTCGGCATCGAATACGGCGTTGGCGGCGAGGGCCCGGTCAGACATTGCGCATCTCCCGCCGGCGGCGCCACACGAGATAGATGGCATAGGGCACCAGCACCACGGCCAGCGCCGCAAGGATCATGATCGCGGCCGCCGCACCCTGGGCGATCTGGCCGCGCTGGAACATCATGTCGTAGACGTAGAGGGCCGGAAACGTGGTGGCGAGGCCCGGTCCGCCGGCGGTCAGCGCCACCACGAGGTCGAAGGTCTTGATGGCGAACTGCAGCAGCACCACGATGACGGCCAGAAAGATCGGCGCGATGGTGGGCAGCACCACCTTGATATAGGTGCGCCACGGGCCCGCCCCGTCGATCTGGGCGGCCTTGATGATGTCGGGGTCGACGGCGCGGAGGCCGGCGAGGAACAGCGCCATGGCGAAGCCGGACGACTGCCAGATGCCGGTGATGACGATGGCATAGATGGCGGTGTTCTTGCTGGCGGTCAGCGCGAAGTTGAAATTCGTCCAGCCGAGGCTGCGGACGAGCATCTGGATGCCAGTATCAGGCGAATAGAGCCAACCCCAGACGGCCCCCGTGACGACGAACGATACCGCCAACGGGTAGAGGAAAATGGTGCGCCAGACCGATTCGGCACGGACGCGCTGGTCGATGAGGATAGCCAGCATCAGCCCGATCCCCATGGCCCCCAGCACGTAGAGCACGCTGTAAAAGAACAGGTTGTGATAGGCGATGTTCCAGCGCGCGTTGGCCCACAGGTCGATATAGGGCTTGATGCCCTGCAGCGTGGCGTTGGGGAACATCGCCGACTTGGAGAGGGAGATATAGACGGTCCAGGCGGTGAACAGGAATACGTAGACGAGCGTCGCGATGACGGACGGCAACAGCACCAGGAACGGGGTGGCAGCGGCCAGCCGCTCACGAAACGAGGGCCCGGCTTCGGCCGTCCCGGAGGGGCTGATGGAGGGGGTGGTCATCGCTGCACCTCGCGCCAGAAGAAAATCGTTCGCGGCCCGCAGATGGGCCGCGAACGATCGGGGCCCTATTGCTGGGCGGCGACGGCGTCGGACATCGTATTGGCCGCCTGTTCGGAGGTCATGTTCGGCGAGTTCACGAACTGCGTGATGGTATCCATCATGGCGCCGCGGAACTTCTGCAGCACCGTCATGTTGTGGGCCATCGAACGCACCAGCGTGCCGGCCGAGATCGAGGCCTCGAGGTCCTTCTGCGACTGCACCTGGCAGGGATTCCAGCCCGCGTCCGCGGCAACCGGCACGTCGAGGCGCGCCGGGATCGAACCCTTGGCCTTGTTGAAGATGGCCTGGAAATCCTTGCTCATGATGAGATGGGCGAGGAGCTGGCCGCCGGCGGCATAATCAGCGTCGGACTGCTTGAACAGCACCACGGAGTCGGAGTTGAGGATGAAGCCGGGCTTGCCCCAGTCGGTCGGCGACTGGCCGCAGATATAGTCGTTGTCGAGCCCGTACTTGTAGCCGGCGGCGTTGAGTGTGCCGATCTCCCAGTCACCCATGATGAAGAACAGTGCCTTGCCCTGCGCCATCATGTTGGAGGCGGTGTCGTAGTCGCGGCCGGCGATGCCCGGATCCATGTATTTGGAGACCATCAGGCGGAGCTGGTCGAACGCCTTGATCATGCCGGGACTCTTCAGGGCATCGACGTCGCCTTCGACGAAGGCCTTCCGGTCGAGGTCGATGTCCATGCCGTAGACGATGTTTTCCATCGTCGTGGCATCGGTCCAGTCCTGGCTGAGATGGGCGACGCAGACGAGCTTCGCGGCTACCGCCTTATCGCAGTCGGCGTTGAACTCGGCCCAGGTCTTGGGCATCTCGGTCAGCCCGAGCTGCTTCATCGCCTTGGAGGAGGCCCAGGTCCAGTTGATGCGGTGGATGTTCATCGGCACCGCGACCCAGGTGCCGGTCGGCTTCATCACCGGCAGCAATTCGGGCGCCACCACCTTGTCCCAGCCTTCCTTGGTGGCGAGGTCGGTGAGATCGGCGGTCTGGCCGGTCTCGTTCCATTCCTTGATTTCGGGGCCCTTGAGCTGCACTGCCGGGGGCGGGTTGCCGGCGATGGCGTCGGCGTTGAGCTTGGCCAGGGTGTTGGCGGTATGGCCGGCAATCGAAGTCGACTGCCATTCGCCGCCGGCGGCCTTGAACATGTCGCCGAGCTTGGCGATGGCGGCGGCGTCGGAGCCCGAATCCCACTGGCTCAGCAGATTGGTCTTGGGGGCAGCCTGCGCCGCTCCCATCAACAAGGCAACAGTAAGCAGGCCGATCCCGGCCATCGCGGCGGATTTCATGTTCTCTCTCCCATGTCGAGATCGCTGGTGCTTACGACCGGTTTTGCGATCTCTTGCGCTTTCAGGCAGTCGGTGCTCTGTCCTCGTGCGCCAATGCCTAATTTGTTCTAGAATGAACATATTAAGACTGTCAACGCGGCACGTAGAGCAACAAATGAGCGTCAAACGAGTAAAGTCCTTGCTTTTTTACGAGGCGGCCGGAACGCCGTCGGGGCGGATCGTCAGGACGCTGATCGAGAAGGGGCCACTGAGCGCTCGTGAAATCGGGCTTTCGACCGGACTGGCCAAGTCGACGGTGTCCACCGCGCTGGCCGGCCTGCGCGCCGTTTCGATGGTGGTCGACCGCCCGCCAAACCGGCAAAATCATGGAGTCGGCCGGCCCGCCACGACCGTCAGCCTCAATCCGCAGGCGGGTACCTGCGTCGGGCTGCTGATCGGCGCCGAGCACATGCAGCTCATCGTCGCCGATGTGTCGCATGCGGTGCTGTTCGACCGTACCCTGTTGCTCGGCGTCGACCACAAGGTGGAGGAAGTGCCCGGGAAGGCAGCGGTCATGCTGGCGCAGGCCTATGCCGAGCTCAGCCTGTCGCGCGATACGCTATTGGGGGTCGGCATCGCCGTCGGCGGTCCGGTCAATCCGATGGACGGGCGGATGCTGCGCCCCGGCGGCATGCCGAACTGGGCCGGCGTCGACATCCGGGCGATGTTCGAGCCGGTGCTGCAGCAGGCGGTGTTTGCCGACAATGAAAGCAATTGCTCGGCGATTGCCGAAATGACCTGGGGCGCGGCGGTGGGGTACGAGGACTTCGTGTTCTTCACCGTCGATCTGGGCGTCGGCGGCGCGATCGTCGCGCACGGGCGCGTGGTGACCGGCATTGCCGGGGGCGCCGGCGAGTTCGGCCATATTTCGATCGACCCGGAGGGGGAGCTTTGCCGCTGTGGCAACCGGGGCTGCCTCGAACTGCAGGCGAGCCTGCGGAAGCCGCTGGAGCTGGCGTCGCGGCGCTTCGGGCGCGCCGTCGGCAGCGAGGAGTTGATCGAGCTGGCGCTCGGCGGCGATGTCGGCTGCCAGCGCCTGCTGACCGACACGGCAGAGGCGGCCGGGCGCGGGCTGGCGATGGTCGGCTCGGCGATCAATCCGGGCCTGGTGGTGCTCGGGGGGCGGGCGGCGCTGGCCGGCGAGTTGTTCATGGCGCCGCTCGAGGCCGCCTATGACCACCATACGCTGGTGAAGCGCAGCGACGTCGCGCCCGAGGCGCAGACCCGGTTCGTTGCCAGCCGCTACACCCGAAACAGCGCCTGCATGGGGGCGGTCGGCATGGTACTCCGGCATTATGGCCGGCGGGCCTGAGCGCCGGCCGGGCCTTACTCGGCGGGAGCGCCCATTTCGGTCCCTCGCGGTGCCGCGGCGCGGGGCCGGCGCCTGCCGAGATGCAGCAGGCGCTGGCCGAGACGACCGAGGGCGGCCTGGAAGGCCTCCATGTAAAGGAAGATGACCGGCGTGATGAACAGGGTCAGCAATTGGCTGACCAGCAACCCGCCGACCACGGCGACGCCGAGTGGCTGGCGCAGTTCGGCGCTGGAGCCGGTCCCCAGGGCGATCGGCAGGGTGCCCATCAGGGCGGCGAGCGTCGTCATGATGATGGGGCGGAAGCGGATCAGGCAGGCGTCGCGGATCGCTTCCAGCGGCGCCGCGCCGGCGCGCTGTCGCTGCAGGGCGAAGTCGATCATCATGATCGCGTTCTTCTTGACGATGCCGATCAGCATCAGGATGCCGATAATGGCGATCACCGAGAGATCGAAGTGGAAGATCTCCAGCGAGGCCAGCGCCCCCGCCGCCGCCGCCGGCAGGCCGGTGAGGATGGTCAGGGGGTGAATGAAGCTCTCGTACAGGATGCCGAGCACGATGTAGATGGTCAGAATGGCGGCGCCGAGCAGCACGCCCTGGTTGGCGAGAGCGTCCTGAAACACCTGCGCCGTGCCGCCGAACGAGGTGGTCACGCTGGTCGGCACGTTGAGCTGGGCCTTGATGACCGAGAGTCGGTCGACGGCGGTGCCGAGCGATTCGCCCTGCGGCAGGTTGAACGACAGGGTGACGGCCGGCAACTGGCCCTGCTGAGCGATGGCGAGGAGGCCATTCTTCATTTCGACCCGGGCAAAGGCGCCGAGCGGCACCAGCTTGCCGGTGGTTGAGCGGACCTCGATACTGTCGAGCCGGTCGGGGGTCCAGGCGATCGTCGGGTCGAGCTCGACGATCACCTCGTAGCTGTCGCCCGAGCCGAAGATGGTGGAGGCCTGGTTGGCACCGAAACCGTTATAGAGCGTGGTGCGCAATTGCTGTGCGGTGATGCCGAGCAGCGATGCCTTGTCCTGGTCGATGACGAGATCGGCCTGCAGCGCGTTATCCTGCAAGTCGGTAGCGACGTCGGCAAAGTGCGCCCGATCGGCCGTCATGGCGCTCTCCAGCTTCTGAGACCACTGGTAGAGGCTGTCGCGATCGGTCGACTGCAACACCCATTGATATTGGCTGCGCGAGGACCGGCCGCCGAGCCGCAGGTCCTGGATCGGTACGGCGACGGCGGAAATGCCGGGCACTTTCGCCATGTCGCGGCGCAGCGTGTTGAGCACGGTATCGAGGTCCGGGCGCTGGCTCTTGTCCTTGAGCTGCACATACATCCTGCCGGCGTTGAGGCTCGATGAGCCGAACCCGCCGCCGACCGAGGACGACATGTGGGCAACGAACGGTTCCCTGGCGACCACCGCGTCCACTTCGCCCTGCAATTTCTGCATGGCGGGGAAGGAGATGTCCTGCCGGGCCTGGGTGGAGATCGAGAGCTGGCCGATATCCTCGGTGGGGAGGAAGCCCTTGTTGATGCCCTGGAACATCACGACGGTAGCGATCACCGTGCCGATGAACACCAGCACCACGACCGGCTTCATTTTCAGGCAGAGATCGAGCGCCCACGCATAGCCGGCGAGCACGCGATCGAAGAGGCGTTCGAATACCGGCTTGCGCCGGTGTTCACTGCGTGGATCGTGCGCCGGCAGGCGGGCGCAGAGCATCGGCGTTAAGGTGAGCGAGATCAGCGCCGAGGCGAGGATGGCGATGGTCACCACCATGGCGAATTCGTTGAAGATCTTGCCGACGACACCCCCCATCAGCAGCACCGGCAGGAAGACCGCGACCAGCGAGGCGGTGATCGAGATGATGGTGAAGCCGATCTCGCGGCTGCCCTGCAGCGCCGCTTCCATCGGTTTCATGCCGGCCTCGATGTGCCGTACGATGTTTTCGAGCATGACGATGGCGTCATCGACCACCAGCCCGACGGCCAGCGTCAGCCCGAGCAGCGAGATGTTGTCGATGGAAAAGCCGAGCACGTACATGACCCCGAAGGTCACCACCAGCGAGGTCGGCACGGCCAGGGTCGGGATCAGCGTGGCGCTGATCCGGCGCAGGAAGAGGAAAATCACCAGCACGACAAGGCCGATGGTGATGGCCAGCGTGACCTCGACATCGTTGACGGCCGCCTGGATCGAGGTGGAGCGATCGTTGAGAATGTTGAGTTTGGCGGCCGGGCCGAGGTCGCTGAGGAATTTCGGCAGCATGGTCTTGACACGACTGGCCACGGCGACGGTGTTGGCGCCGGGCTGGCGGAACACGGCGAGCACCAGCGACGGCTTGCCGTCATAGGTCGAGGCGGTCTGCGTGTTGGCGACCGAGTCCTCGACGCGCGCCACATCGCCGAGCCGCACCGGCTTGCCGTTGGGCGTGGCGATGATCAGGCTGCGGAACTGGGCGGCATTCGATGGCTGGGTGTTGGCCTGGATCGCCATCTGCTGGTTCTGGTTGGCGATGGTGCCGACCGGGGCGATGGAATTCTGGCTGCCGACGGCGGTAGTAAGCTGATCGAGGCCGATGCCGCGGGCCGAAAGCGCCGCCGGGTTGGCTTCGACGCGGACCGCATACTGCTTGGCGCCGAAGACCTGCACTTCGCCCACCCCGTCGATGGTCGACAGGGCCGGGGAGATGACGTCCTCGCCATAGGCGTCGAGCTGGGTCAGGCTCTGGGTATCGCTTTGCAGCGAAATCAGCATGATCGGCGCGTCGGCGGGGTTGGATTTGCGATAGCTCGGCGGCGACGTCATGTTGGCCGGCAATTGCCTGAGGGTGCGGGCGATGGCGGCCTGCACGTCGGCGGCGGCGAGATCGATGTCGCGGTTCAGATCGAACTGCATGACGATCGAGGTGGAGCCTTGGGCGCTCGTCGCGGTCATCGTGTCGATGGCGGGAATGGTCGAGAACTGCTTGATCAGCGGGGTCGCCACCGAGCTCGCCATGGTATCGGGCGAGGCGCCCGGCAGCGAGGCGGAGACGGAAATCACCGGGAAGTCGACATCCGGCAAGGCGGCCACCGGCAGCAGTTGATAGGCGAAGGCGCCGGCGGCGACCATGGCGACCGCCAGCAGGATGGTGGCGACCGGGCGGCGAATGAAGACGGCGGAAAAGTTCATGGCCGCGCTCCTCAGGAAATGCCGGCGGCGCTGTCGGTCTTGCCATCGGCAGACGTGGCGGCGCCTCCGGCCGGTGCTGCCGCCTGCAGGGTTTCCTTGACCGTCGAGCCGTTATTGAGCCGGAGCTGGCCCTCGATGACGACGTGATCGCCGGGCTTGAGACCGGTGTCGATGATAGCGGTCTCGCCGACGGTTGCGCCCAGTGTTACCGGCTGCCGCTTGACCTTTTCGCCGGCGCCCACGGCGTAGACATAGGGGCCGCTGCTGCTCTGTTGCACCGCCTGCAGGGGCACCGTGGTGACGTTGTCGTAGCTGCCGAGCCGGGTGATGGCGGTTACATACTGGCCGGGCCAGAGCTTGCCGGCGGCGTTGCCGATGTCTGCCTTGATCACGACGGTGCCCGAGGCGGTGTCGACACTCGAATCGATGAAGGAAAGGGTGCCGGTCGCACGCGGCGTCTTGTCGTCCGCCGCCAGCACGTCGACCGGCAACTGCTTGTTGCCGGCGAGAGCGGTGCGGAAGCTGTCGAGGTCGCTCTCGGCGACGGTGAAGGATACCCGCACCGGATCCATCGCGGTAATGGTCAGCAGGCCTCCGGTCGAAGTGTCGGCGGCGTGCACGACATTGCCGACGGAGGTATTGACGGTGCCGACCCGCCCGGCGATCGGGGCGGTAATGGTCATGTAGGTGAGGGTCACCTGGTCGGCGCGCAGCTCCGCCTGGTCGACGACGACAGTCGCGGCGGCCGCCTTCGAGGCCGCGACCGCGGCATCGAGCGAGGATTGCGGATCGACGCCTTTCTGCACCAGGTCCTGCTCGCGCTGCAGCGAGGCCTTGGCGACATCGGCGTTGGCCTGGTCCTTGGCGATCTGCGCCTGGTCCTTGGCGATGGTCGCCTGCGCCGCCTGGTCGTCGAGCTTGAACAGCACGTCGCCGGCTTTCACCAACTGGCCTTCCGTGACGTTCTGCTGCACGACAATGCCGTCGGCGCGGCTGCGCAGCACAACGGTCGCCACCGGTTCGATGTAGCCTATGGCGCGCGTCGCAATGGGTAGGGTCTGCTGACGGGCAGCGGCGGTGACCACGGCCACGGCGAGGTCGCTACCCGCCCGCCCTTTGCCCGCGGTCGCCGGTTCGGCGCTCGCATGGGTGTTCCCCATGGGGCGGGGGTAGGCAAACACATAGAGCGCGGCGGCAAGGGCAAGCAGAACAACGAGGTAGAATACGCGCTTCATGATTGGCTGTTCCAGCGCCGAAGAAACGGCTTTTCGGCAGCACACTCGCACAGGCAACATGGCTCTCGGATTGAGTGTTCATTACATCTTGGTCATGTGGTGTCAGCCGCGTGCGGCAGGACGCCGCAAGGCGCCGGGTCGAGGGGGCGGTGCGCGGCTGGGCGCTGCGGCCACAAAGCGCTTGCGCGGCCGGGCGTGCCAAGGGCATGGTACCGGTAGCGGCGGCCCTGGGAACCTTTCTCCTGTGACCGACGGGGCGGTTGAACCGGTTTCTACCAGGAGGACGTCATGTTGAAGTATCTTGTGGCCATCGCTGGGCTTGCTGCTTTTGCGGCGCTGGCAGTGTCGCCCGCCCAGGCGCTGACCATGAAGGAATGCAGCGTCAAGTATAAAGCCGCGCAGGACGCCGGCAGCCTCAACGGCATGAAGTGGAACGACTTCCGCAAGGCCAATTGCGGCAGCGATGCCACCTCGGCGCCGGCGGCCACCACGGCCAAGGCCGCACCGACGCCGGCCGTCGATCCCGGCGAGCCGTCCGTCACCAATACCGAACATGCGGCAGAGCCGGCGGCGCCGAGCATCGTCGCGCCCAAGAACGTGGTGTTCCCCAAGGCGGTCAATTCCAAATATGCCAGCGAGTCACCGGGCAAGGCGCGCATGCATACCTGCCTCGACCAGTACCACGCCAACAAGGCCAATAACGCGCTTGGCGGCCTCAAGTGGATCCAGAAGGGCGGTGGCTATTACAGCCTGTGCAATGCGAAGCTGAAGAGCTGAGGCGGCGGCGAAGGAGATCTGAAAGATGGGGCTTTTCGATCAACTCGAGGGTCAGTTTGGCAACATGATTGCCCAGCACCAGGGTAATCTCGGTGGGCTCTTCCAGCAGGCGCTGGCGAGCGCTGGCGGCTACCAGGGGGTGCTCGACAAACTGAACCAGGCCGGCCTTGGCCAGCAGGTGCAGTCCTGGCTCTCGACCCACGGCAACAATCTGCCCGTGACGCCACAGCAGATCGAGGCGGCGCTCGGCAACCAGCAATTGCAGCAATTGGCAAAATCGTTCGGCGTACCGGTCGACCAGATTTCGGGCGTTCTGGCGCAGCATCTGCCGACGGCGGTCGATCAGGCCAGCCCTGCTGGCACGATCCAGACAGCGACGCGATAAGCTTGTAGCGGGGCAGGAGTTCTGCTTCTGCCCCGTACACTTCGAGGTGCGACAGCCGCCGTGGCCCCCAACGCATGATACCTGGGACGGCGATGGTGCCCGCCCGGCCTGCGTCCTCTTTTTTCGCCATCATGGATGAAGCCTGCAACCGGCCGCGAAGCGCTTGCTTCGCCGGTCGGAAAATGCGTAAATGCATTTGGGAAAAGCTTTTCCCAAATGTGTGGATTTGCGGACGGACGCGCGATCTTCGGGCGCGGGCGGCGGGCAGTTGCCGGAGGGCATTTTGGAGGATTCGAGCATGAGCGCATTCACGCCAGTGGGGTTTGCCGATGTCAGGTTGGAGGGTAAGTTCTGGCGCGAGCGGCTCGATACCGTGCTGGCCCACACGATCCCGAGCCAGCACGTGCAGCTCGAAAAGCACGGCATCCTCGAATCGCTGACGCTGCCCAATCCGCCGCCGCCGCTGCGCTATCCGCGCAACAACCACGGCTTTACCGTGCAGGTGTTCTGGGATTCCGACGTCGGCAAGTGGATCGAGGCGGCGAGCTATGCCCTGGCGCATCGGCGGGATGCCGAGATCGAGAAAAAGATCGATGCGATCGTCGACCTCTGGGGCAAGGCGCAACTGCCCGACGGCTATCTCAACTGCTGGTATCTGGGCCACGAGCCGGAGAAGCGCTGGACCAATCTCAGGGACAATCACGAGCTCTACAATCTCGGACACATGCTCGAGGGCGCCATTGCCTATTACCAGGTGACGGGGCGGCGCAAGTTCCTCGACATCATGGAAAAAGCCATTGCCCATGTGCGGACGATCTTTGGGCCGGGGCCGAACCAGAAGCACGGCTATCCGGGGCATCAGGAAATCGAGCTGGCGCTCTACAAGCTCTACAAGCTGACCGGGGACCGGCGGCATCTTGATCTGGCGGCCTATTTCATCAACGAGCGCGGCAAGCAGCCGTATTATTTCGATGAAGAAGCGGTCGCCCGCGGAGCGGACCCGGCCGACTACTGGTTCAAGAACTACGAATACAGCCAGGCCCATTTGCCGGTGCGCGAGCAGACCAAGGTGGTCGGCCATGCGGTCCGGGCGATCTACATGTATACGGCGATGGCCGATCTGGCGCACGAACTGGACGATGCCGGTCTCAGGACGGCCTGCGAGACGCTCTGGAAGGATGTTACCGAAACCAAGATGTACATTACCGCGGGGCTGGGACCAGCGGCCGCCAATGAGGGCTTCACCCGGGATTTCGACCTGCCGAACGACACGGCCTATGCCGAGACCTGCGCTTCGGTGGCGCTGATCTTCTGGGCGCAGCGCATGCTGCATTTCGATCTCGACGGGCAATATGCCGACGTCCTCGAGCAGGCGCTGTTCAACAACGTGCTCTGCGGCCTGTCGCGCGACGGCGAGCACTATTTCTATTCCAATCCGCTGGAGAACGATGGCAGCCACAGCCGCTGGGCCTGGCACACCTGCCCGTGCTGCACCATGAACGTGTCGCGGCTGATCGCCTCGGTCGGCGGCTATTTCGTCTCGCACAGCGACGACGCTATCGCTTTCCATCTCTATGGCGGCATTGCCACCACGGTGACGCTGAAGAGCGGCAAGGTGGCGCTGCGCGAAACCAGCAATTACCCGTGGTCGGGCGAGATCCGGATCGAGGTCGAGCCGGAGGCGCCGGCGGCGTTCACGGTGAAGGTGCGCATTCCGGGCTGGAGCAAGGGCGGCAAGGTCAGCGTCAACGGGCAGGCAATAGATGCCGGTGCGGCCGTCAACGGCTATCTCGACATCACCCGGACCTGGGCAAAGGGCGACCGGATCGACCTCGACCTGCCGATGCCGGCGGAGCGCCTCTACGCGCACCCATCGGTCAGCATGGATGTTGGCCGGGTGGCGCTGCGGCGCGGGCCGCTGGTCTATTGCCTCGAGGAGGCGGACAATTCCGGCGGGGCGGTGCAGCGGTTCCGGTTGCCGCGGACGGCCGAGCTCAAGGCGTCGACCCGCAGCGATCTGTTCGACGGCATCGTCACCATCAGCGCCGACGCCGTTGCGCTCGAGGCCGACGACTGGCGGCAGGCGCTCTATCGCACCAATCCGCCAAGGCAGGAGACGGCGAAGCTGACCGCGCTGCCCTATTATCTGTGGAACAACCGGCAGCAGGGCTCGATGCTGGTCTGGGTGCCCGAAGCCTGACGC
>Ga0134126_10006307_pt1 | contig 14836 bp, 14 predicted proteins | sample KB31752_FD_96881 | JGI IMG/M metagenome (GOLD analysis project Ga0134126, IMG submission 96881) | Terrestrial soil microbial communities with excess Nitrogen fertilizer from Kellogg Biological Station, Michigan, USA - KB3-175-2 | ecosystem: Environmental > Terrestrial > Soil > Unclassified ...
CCTCGCGCGCGCGGCGGTGGGCGATACGCGCCTCGACACCGTGCTCTTCGCGACGTTCGGCGTGATCGGGCTCGTGCTGGCGATGATCGGGATCTACGGCCTCGGCGCCTACACGGTGCAGCAGCGCCGGCGCGAGTTCGGCATCCGGATGGCGTTAGGCGCGCAGCGCGCTTCGGTGATGTCGATGGCGATCCGGCGCGGCCTCGAGTTGGCGGCGGTGGGACTGGTGGCCGGCGTCGCCGGCGCGTTGAGCCTGACCCACCTCATGGGCACGCTGCTCTTCGGCGTGAAGCCGAACGATCCGGTGACGTTCGTGTGGGTGGCGGTTGCGCTCGCCGCTATCGCCACGCTGTCGGCGTGGATCCCGGCGCGGCGCGCAACGCGGCTCGATCCCGTGGCCGCGCTGCGCAGTGACTGATCGTGCCTAACGCTACTAGTGGGTCTTGGCGTCGGCGCCGGCTTTCTCGAACAACGGCAGGAACTGCCCGTAGCCCTCGGCCTTGAGCGAATCGACGGGGACGAACCGCATCGCCGCCGAATTCATGCAATAGCGCAGCCCCGTCGGCTTCGGCCCGTCATCGAACACGTGGCCCAGATGCGAGTTCGCGTGCTTCGAGCGAACCTCGGTCCGCTCCATGAAGTCCGACCGGTCCGTGTCCGTCTTGATGTTCTTGGACTCGAGCGGCTTGGTGAAGCTCGGCCAGCCCGTGCCCGAATCGAACTTGTCGAGGGAGCTGAAGAGCGGCTCGCCGGATACGACGTCCACGTAAATGCCGGCGGCGTGATTGTCCCAGTACTCGTTGTGAAATGGCGACTCGGTGAACGCCTTCTGCGTCACCTGGTACTCGAGCGGCGTGAGCGTCTTCTGGAGCTCGGCGTCGCTCGGCTTCTTGTAGTGGTCCATGGCGTGATCTCCCTGGTACACCGCGGGCGCCGGCTGGGCCGGCTGGGCCGCGGCCGCCTCGTTAGGCGCCTGCGCTCCGGCTGCGCGGGTGGCGGCCAAAGCCAACGCCAGTGCGCCGGCCAGGCCGGCGAAGCGGACGACGGGTGTGCGCATGTGTCCTCGTGGTGCAGAAGAATCTGCGACGCGGCCTCAAAGCGGCCGGCTCGCTATGTTGTCCCACCCTTCGAATCATAGTCGTTTCGACCGGCCGATGTTCCCTCCTGAGCCAGCCTCGACAGGGTCGGCATCGACCCTCCAAATTTACGGAATTGCGGGTGTATCGTTGAGGGGTGATCGCCGGCGGCCATTCCCGTCGGCAGACGTTTTTCCGGAGACCAGGCTCATGTGCCGAAACATCAAGACGCTGGCGAATTTTGCTCCGCCGGCAACGGACGATGAGGTGCGCGCGTCGGCCTTGCAGTTCGTGCGCAAGTTGAGCGGCAGCACCCATCCGTCGCGAGCTAACGAAGCGGCATTCAACCGCGCCGTCGACGAAGTGACGGAATCGGCGCGGCGGCTCATCGACTCGCTCGAGGTCCGGACGCCGCCGCGGAATCGTGACGAGGAGGCCCGTAAGGCCAAGGAGCGTTCGCGGCGACGCTTCGCGTAGCACGCAGTTTGCCGGGAGCCCGGGCGGAACATGCAGACCGCTGCGGTGATTGATGGCAGAGTCGCGCACTCTTCCTCTCACGTTCGGAGTTTCCGTATGCGCATGGTGTGGTCCTGTATCGCGGTGCTGCTGACCGCGTCCACGGCGACGGCCCAGACGGTGGTGCCCGGAAGTCCGCTGTTGCACTCGGAGCGCATCCATCGGCACACCGACTCGATCAGCTTGGTGCTGATCCCGAAGGACAGCGCCCAACGGATCGCGGCGACGCTGGTGCGCCGCGTCGAGGATGCGCGCGACAGCGGCGTCGCGGTGTTGCGCGAGACACAGAACTACACGTTCGCAACCGGCGGGACCGAGGTGGACACCCTCGACGTGGTCGCGGCGACGCTCGAGCCCATGCGGATCGTCCAGATGAACGCGACGAGCGGCCAGGACCTTCGCTTTCACGACGGGCGCCTCACCGGCGCGGCCTGGTCGGCCGACTCCGGCCGGAAGGCCGTCGACATTCCGTTAGGCGCACCGTTCTTCCACGACCTGATGACGGAGTCGTTCCTGGCCGCGTTCCCGTTGGCGCCGGACAGTGAGCTGCGCCTGCCCGTGTCGAACACGCCCGACGTCGCGGTCCGGATGGCGGCCTACCACGTGACGGGCACGACGACGCTGCGCACCGCGACCGGCGCCGTGGAGTGCCTGGTGGTCCAGGAGTCGCCGACGACCAGGGCGTGGGTGTCCAGGGCGGACGGGCATCTGGTGCGGCTGCACTGGACGCTGCCTAACGGCACGGCGATCTGGAAGCTGCCCACGCGCGATGTGCCGTACCTCGACGTCCACGACGCGGTGACGGCGTCGCGTGATAGTGCGGCCGAGGATCGTCCGACTCGAAACTCGCGTTAGTGGATGCCGCCCATGAGCGACCGCACCGGCTTGATCATCAAGAACGCGATGAACGACGCAACGAGACACACCGCCGCCACCGTGCCGAACAAATCGGGCAGTGGTGCCGACGAGATGAACCCGGCCGCGTAGCCGGCCACTTTGTTGCCCAGCGAATCGGCCAGGAACCAGACGCCGAGCATCAGTCCGACGATCTTCACCGGCGACAGCTTCGTGAATACGGAGAGCCCAACCGGCGACAGCGAGAGCTCGCCTAACTCCTGGATGAAGTAGCAGCCGATCAGCCAGAATGGACTCACGCGGATGGCCGGCGACGCCTGCAGATGGTGCGCCGGAATCATGAGCAGCAGGAAGGACAGGCCCGTGAAGAGCAGACCGATCGCGAATTTGGTCGGGGTCGATGGCTCGAGACGTCCGAGCTTGATCCACAGCCACGCGAACGCGGGCGAGAGCACGATCACGAACAGCGCCTGCACCGACACGAACCAACTCGACGGGAACGTGAAACCCAGAATGGTCGTGTTGCTGTAGCGATCGCCGAAGAGATTCAGCGTCGAGCCGGCTTGCTCGTACGCGCCCCAGAAGACCGCGGCGAACACGAAGAACACGCCCATGGCGGCGAGCCGCTTCCATTCCACCTTCGTGAATCCCCAGAACAACGGCTCCGTTGGACCCGCACTCGCCTCCGTTTGCTTGCGCGCTTGAGATAGTGCGCGTGCCTCGCGCCGCTGTCGCTCGAGTCGTTCGACCGCAGGCTGGAGATGCTTCCGACCAACGACGTACTGCACGAGGCCCGCCGTCATGCCGACGCCCGCGCACGCGAAGCCAAGGTGCCAGTCGACTTTCTGCGCGAGCCCGCCCGCGATGATCGGCCCGATGAACGCGCCGAGATTGATGCCCATGTAAAACAGAGAAAAGCCGGCGTCGCGTCGCGTGTCCGATTGTTCGTACAGCGAGCCGACGATGCCGCTCACGTTGGGCTTGAGCAATCCCGTGCCGATCACGATGAGCGAGAGACCTGCGTAGAAAAACGGCAGCGGATGAAACGCGAGCGTGAAGTGGCCCAACGCGATGATGATGCCGCCAAAGAGCACGCTGCGATATTGTCCCAACCACCGGTCCGCGATGAATCCGCCCGCGATCGCCGCGGCCCACGCGCTAGCGGTGTACGTGCCATATACGGATCCTGCGTGCTTGTCGTCGAAGCCGAGCGCGTGCACCATGTACAGAATCAAAAACGCCCGCATCCCGTAATAGCTGAAGCGCTCCCACATCTCGGTGAAGAAGAGCGTCGAAAGTCCGCGCGGGTGACCAAAGAAACCGTGGACGCCTTCGGTGGATGACGGATCCGTCAGCACGTCGGCGAGAGGGCCGGGAGTAGGTCCGCTCGCGCGGGTCGATGTCATGATAGGGCTCCGAAAGCGGCAGTTGCTGGCGGGCGGACAATCGCACGGCAGACACCATTCTCGTATCACGAACACGGAAGAGCAAGCGCATGACAACTATTCCCACACTCACTACCGATCGTCTCGTGCTGCGCGCGTTCGTGCAGCGCGACATCGACGAATACGCCGCCATCATCGGCGACCCGGAAGTCACCAAGTACCTCGGCGATGGGAAACCGCTGTCGCGAATGGAGGCATGGCGACAGATGGCCATGATCCTCGGACACTGGAGGCTGCTCGGCTACGGGCTGTGGGCCGTGGAGGACAAAGCCACGGGTGCACTCATGGGGCGCATCGGATGTCAGCAACCCGAGGGCTTCCCGGGATTCGAGCTCGCCTACACACTGGGGCAACCATTCTGGAGACGCGGGTTTGCGCGCGAAGGCGCGGCCGCGGCGCTCTCGTACGCGCGCACCGTGCTCGGTCGCACGAACATCATCAGCGTGATTCGGCCGGCGAATGCCGGGTCGATTCGCGTGTCGCAATCGTTAGGCGGTGTGTTAGACGGCGAGATCGAATTCTACGGCGGTCCGTCGCTCGTCTATCGGTACGGCTGATCGCTCGGCGTCCCGTTCGCGTCACGGGAGCTCGAACGGCGCCAAGCGAAGGTCGGCAACCCATTCGCGGCCGTCGCGCCGCAAGGACAGCGCGCGCGTCTCGCCCGCGCGCATGAACTGCTCCGTCACCCACGGAATGGTTTTACCCGACACGATGCGTCCATCCACTGCGAGCAGTGCGTCGCCCGGTATGATTCCGGCGCGAGCACCAGCCGATCCCGGCGCGACCGCTTCGATGGTCACGGCACTGAAGGACTCGCCGCCGGCGCGCAGCGTTAGGCCCGAGGCATCGAACTCGAATGGCGCGTCGGCGCCTTCGCCGGGCTCCAGGATCACTCGGGAATGCGCGTAGTCACAGATCACTCGCATCCGCGCGAGAATGGTCGCGCCGACCGTTCCGTCGACCCACGTGGAGCCGAAGAAGCCGCCGCCGTGGCTCGGCATTCCGACGATCGGGTGCGGCACGGTGAGGCTGCCTAACCGGAGCTCTTCGAGTCGTGCCACGCGGCCGGACGCCGAACCGCCGATCCCCGTGCCGAGCGCGCGCTCGATGAACGGCCCGCTGAAGAGCGACGCGGCGTTCTGCTCGACGAACGGCGATGTCAGAATCGCGCCGAAGGCACTCGTGCCGATGTCGAGCACGAGTCGGGTGGGTATCACGGCGCCATCGTGGGTGACGAGCTGCGCGACGAGGACCGGCACCCGCTTCGAGAGGTCGATCGGAATGCTCTCGCCCGGCCCGCGATACTCGTAGGAGGCCGGATCGCCGAGGCGCAGGACGTTCGCCTCGTAGTCGATCTCGACGACGTACCGCAAGAAGAACGAGAAGCCGATCGTACCGTGAATGGCGACGCCGTGCACGGCGCTCACGCCGGCGAACGGAGCGAGCGCGACCATTTCGTCGACGAGTTCGACGCCGTCACCGATCTGAATGCGGGCTGCGGTCGCGAGCGCGATCTTCATGTCGCCGACGCCGACGGCTTTTGCCGTAGGTCCGGGGGTCAGGTGAAGATCGCGCGCCCACGTTTCGTCGAGGCTGCAAGCGCCCGATCCCGTGTCGAGGATCAAGGTTGCCGGGGCGCCGTTCACGCGCGCGTCGACGAGGATGTGACCGAGCCGGCGAGTGAACGGGATGGTGACGGCATTCATGCGTAGTTCCCCTGTAGTTGCTCAAAGGATAACGAAAGTGATGCACGAGATGGGGAAGATCGCCTCGGTGCGACGGTGAGTGTATCGCACACGCGCCCAGCACCCGGCGGCTCCTGGCTTTCGTATGCTGTCCGGTCTCGCTATAGTCTTGTCACTCGTGCCGGCGCCACGAGCAGCGCGCGCTCTAACTTCACGGTTCTCGGTGAACATCATGTGCTCTTCCATCGCCAGACGAGGTGTGATCACGGGTCTGCTCGCGCTGTGCGCCGGCACCGCCCTGCAGGCGCAGATCACGCAGGCCGAGTATGCGGCGCGCCGCGACTCGCTGGCGGCGCGTCTCGACAGCGGCATCGTCATCGCCTTCGGCGCGCGCACGCCGGTCACCGATTTCGGTCCGTTCTATCAGCTGCCATCGTTCCGCTATCTCACCGGCTACCAGCAGCCCGACGCGGCGTTCGTGATGGTGATTCGCGGCGGCCGCCAGACCACGACGCTCTTCACCACGCCGGTCGATGCGCATCTCGCGTTCTACTACGGCTTCCGGCCGGACTCGGCGGCGATCGCGCGCGAGAACGGCCTAACGGCGCGTCCGTTCACGGCGCTGGCGCCGCTGATGGATTCCCTCGCATCGTCCGGCCTGACCGTATACGCGATCGCCGACGTCGAGGACGACGACTTCGCCAGGGAAGACACGCTCACGCGCGGGCGGATGTTCCTGAACGCATTTCACGCGGCGCATTCGTCGGTCAAGTTCGCCGACGCCGAGCCGGTGGTGGACGAGTTGCGCGCGCGGAAATCGCCGGCGGAGATCGCGCTGCTCGAGAGAGCGGCAGCCATCAGTGCGGCCGGACATCGCGCGATCATGGAATCGCCCGAGCCCAAGCACGAGTACGAATGGCAAGCGGTGGCCGAGTTCACGTTCAAGCGGTTAGGCGGCGACCGGCCGGCCTACGGTTCCATTGTGGGCGCAGGACTCAACAGTACGCAGCTGCACTACATGCAGGACACGTCGGTCGCCAAGCCCGGTGACCTCGTCGTGATCGACGCGGCCACGCAGTATCACGGCTACGCGGCGGACATCACGCGCACGCTGCCGGTGAGCGGCGTGTTCACGCCCGAGCAGCGGAAGATCTATCAACTCGTGCGCGACGCGCAGGCGGCGGCGGAAAGAGCCAGCATGCCCGGTATGAACGCGAGGGCGGCCAGCGATTCAGCCTTCGCGGTTCGTGCGCGTGGGTTGGCCGCGCTCGGCTTGATCGACAGCGCAAACGCGCAGCTCGATCCCCCTGGGAATGCCGACTGCGCCAAGAATCCCAGAGCGTGCTCGCAAGCGCTCATCTGGATGATCCACGGCTTGGGCCACGGACTCGGGCTCGCCGTGCACGATCCCGCGCAATACTACTACGGCACGGGCGCCTATGAACCGGGTGACGCGTTCACGATCGAGCCGGGCATTTACATCAGTACGCGCACGCTCGACGCGCTGCCCGACACGCCGCGCAACCGCGCGTTCATCGCGCGCGTGCGGCCCGTGGTGCTGCGGTACCAGAACACGGGCGTCCGTATCGAGGACGACTACGTCATGACGGCGAACGGGCTGAAGCGGATCTCGAGCGACGCGCCGCGCGAGATCTCGGACGTCGAAGCGATGATGAAACGCCGGCCCGCGCGTGTGGCGATGCAGAGTCCCTAACCGCGCGACGCGATCCGCTCGATGCCGGCCAGCGAGAACTCGACGATGTGATCGGCCGCCGCGGCGAGCTCGGCATCGGAGACCGGCCAGCCCTTGAACGCTGCGGTGCGAAACCGATCCGGTCGATAGAACAAGCACTGCGCTTGAATGCTGATCACGCAACGGGCGACGCGCTTGTCGGTCGGCTTGCAGTCCAAGAGCTTCGCGACCACGCCGGCCAGGTACTCGATGCGCGGCATGATGCCGTGCTCGGCGATCCACGGTGCGAGCGGCGTGGGCTCGGACATCTCGTGGCGCATGAGATCGTGGATCCACGCCGTGCGGTCGTCGGTCGACGCGATGCGCGGCAGGTAGCCCGACACGTACGTGCGCAGTTGGTTTTCGGGCGACGCGTCGAGCCCGGCGGTGAGAAACGCGTCGTCGCCGGCGCGCATGGCTTGCACCGCGGCGCGTACGACGGCGCGATAGAGGCCGAGTTTGCCGTCGAAGTAGTAGTTCACGGCGGCCACGTTGGCGCGCGCCGCGTGCGCGATGTCGCGGACGCTCACGGCGTGGAACCCGCGTTGGGCGAACAGGCGCGTGGCCGCGGCGAGCAGGCGTTCGTGCGTGGCCGTATCCGCCGCCTCTCCGTTAGGCGCATGGCGGCGGGCGGTCATGACAGCGTGCGCTTGAAGAGGAGCGTGGCCGCGATCATGGTGAGCACCGAGAACACGGCGAGGTACAGCAAGTCGAACCAGATCGCCGCGAAGCCGGTGTTCTTGAGCAGCAGGCTCTTGAGGGCGTGCACCGCATAGGTGAACGGATCGACCGTTGCGAGCGCGCGCATCCATTTCGGGAATGCCTGCTGCGGATAGATCGCGCCGCTCGGGAACCAGAGCAGCGTGTTCAGCACCCCGAACAACGCGCGGGGCAAGAGCGGATCGTTCATCCGCACCATGAGCAGGAACATCATGCTCACCAGCGCCACGGACGACACCGCGATCACGATGAAGAGCCGAGCTAGCCGGGCCGGGTCGAACGGATTCGGGATGCCCGCGATGAGCGAGCCTATCGTCATGAGCACGCTGCCGGCGATGATCGCTTTGATGGCGCCGGCCGCATTGAATCCGAAGATGAGCTCGAGGCGCGTGATGGGCGTGACGAGGTAGCCCTCGTGGAGGCCACGCGCTTTGTCATCGATGTAGATGATCCCGCCGCCGATCATCACCATCATGAAGATCGACATCACGATGGAGCCGGGCAGCAGGTACTGGATGTACGGCACGTACGGGTAGAGCTCGACCGTCTCGAGCGTCGGGTCGGACGAGAGGCGGCGCGTGCTGGGCGGGGGCCGATTGTAGGCGCCTAACAAACTGCCGAAGGTGCCCGCCAGCGCCGCCGTGACGAAGTTGTCGGTGTTGTCTTCGATGAGCGCGACCCGCGGGTCGTCCTTGGCCAGCACGCGGCGCGAGAAGCCCGGCGGAATCGTGAGGACGCCGTTGACCTGGCCGTTGCGCAGCGCGGCGAGCGCCTGGCCGCGATCGCTGTACGGAATCGTCTCGAACGTCTGCGCATTCTCGGCGACGGCGTTGGCGAGCGCGTGGAGGCGCACCGCCGGCACGCCGCCGTCCTCGTCGACGAGCGCCACCTTGAGGTGCTTCACGTTGCCGCCGAAGGCGTAGCCCAGCACGACGAGCTGCACCACCGGCATGAGGAGCGACATGACGATGAGCGCCGGGCTGCGGCGGAAGCGGCGCAGATCGCGCTCGATGATAGCCCAGGTCCGCTGCATATGCCTAACGCCTCATCATGAAGCGGCTGTCGGTCACTGCCGGCTCCTGCAGCGCGTCGCGCAGCTGGTGGCCGGTGTAGTGCACGAACACGTCGTCGAGCGACGTGCTCTGGACGGAGAGCGACTTGATGGGGACGCCGGCCGCCGAGGCCATGGTCATGAGCGCGTTCGTCGTTTCCGGGCCGCTCGTGGACACGATACGGAACACCGGCGGTTCCCCTTCGAGGCGCACCACGGCGGGCAACGTGGCCAGGCGAGCCGCCCAGTCGGCGGGCTCGCCGGTGAAGCTCACCTCGAGCGTGTTCTCGCCCGGGATCGCCGCCTTGAGCTTCATCGGCGAGTCGAGCGCCATCAGCTTCCCGTGATCCACGATCGCGATGCGGTCGCAGAGCTTGTCGGCTTCGTCCATGTAGTGCGTGGTGAGCAGCACCGTTAGGCGGCGGGCGGCCTTGATGGTGCGCAGCATCTCCCATACGGCCGTGCGGGACACCGGGTCGAGACCCGTGGTCGGCTCGTCGAGAAAGAGGATGCGCGGTTCGTGCACCAACCCGCGCGCGATCTCGACGCGGCGCCGCATGCCGCCCGACAGATTCTTCACCGGTTTGTCCGCCCACTGGCTCAGCTCGACCGACGCGAGCAGATCGGCGATCAACGCTTTGCGCCGCTCCCGCGGCACGCCGTAGAGCTTGGCGAAGATGAGCAGGTTCTCTTCGGCGGTGAGATCGAGATCGCTCGTGAGGGCTTGCGGAATCACACCGATCGCCCGGCGCACGCGATCGGCGTCCTTCACGATGTCGTAGCCGGCCACGAGCGCGGTGCCCGACGTCGGCAGGAGCAGCGTGGTCATCATCCGGATGAGCGTCGACTTGCCGGCGCCGTTAGGCCCCAGGAGCCCGAACGTCTCGTCGTCGTCGACGGCGAACGAGATGCCGTCCACGGCCGTGAAATCGCCAAACTTCTTGACGATGTTGCGGACGTCGATCGAGACGGTCACGGCGCCTGCCGCGTGTCGAGGGGCAGCAGCACGTAGGCCGTCATGCCATCGGCCAACCGGCGGTCGTGGTTGTCGATGCGGAGGCGGATCTCGAACGTCTTGATGTCGCGCTTGGTGCGGCTCACGTCGCGCTGGGTGGCGAAGTCGGCGTCGACGCCGCGGAAGAACACGGTGCCCTGGCGCTCTTCGCCGGACGGCAGGCGCACGGTGAGGTGTTCGCCTAACCGAACGCGCTCGATGTAGGTTTCCTCGACGTCGGCGCGGACCCAGAGGCTGTCGGGGTTGATGAGCGTGACCACGGGCTGGCCCGGGCCCACGTACTCGCCCGCGCGCGCCGCGCGGACGTCGATGATGCCGGCGATCGGTGCGCGAAGCTCGGTGTAGGCAAGGCGCACGTCCGCCTTCCGCGTTTGCGCCTGCGCCGCCGCCTGCGCCTGGCGAGCGCCAGCCAGGGCGCTTCGCTTGGCCAGCACCTGGTCCTCGGCGGCGTGCGCCATCGCGAGGGCGGCGCGCTGCGCTTCGACCTGTCTGGATGAGGCATCGAACCGGGCGAGCGCGACGGTGTATCCAGTGCGAGCGGAGTCGACTTGCTGCGACGACACGGCGCCCACGTGGAGCAGGGGACCGTACCGGTCAAAGACTTGCTTGGCGTTGGCCATCGTAGCAGAGTCCATTGCGGCCTGGGCGATGGCAGCGGCGAGCGTCGCCTCGCTCTGACGGACCTGTTGATCGGCCTGCGTTTCCTGATAATGCAAATCGGCGGCGGATTGGTGAACCTGCGACGCCATCGCCTGCGCGTTTTGCGCGTAGTAGGACTGATCGGCCGCGAGCTCGCCAGGTTCGAGGACGGCGAGGAGCTGGTTCTGCGTCACCGAATCGCCTTCGGCGACGAGGAGCCGGCTCAGTTGCCCGCCGACCTGTGGACTCACGATGACGTCGTTGGTGGTGACGACGCCGGTGAGCACGAGCGGCGCGGGCGAGCGCGTGACCACGTAGATGATGACGGCGGCGACGAGGAGCGCAGCGCCTCCTCCCGCGGCCAGCTGTTTTCGCGTCATGAGTGTCGGGCTCCGGACCAGCGAACGTTTTGGGGCCGGCGTGTGAATTCAAACAATTGTATTAAACGACTGTTTGAATCGTCAAGGTCTTGCTTTCCTGGCGGGAGGCGGTCATGAAGGCGTTTCTGGCTCGATGGCGGCCGTGGCACGTGATCACGGCGTGGTGCGTGTACTGGGTCGGGCTGGCCGGCGTGACGCTCACCCCGACCATTCTCGCGATCATACACGCGACGGCCGGGCCCAAGGACTCGTCGACGGTGAACGCGACCTTCACCGACACGCTCCTCAAGATCACCGTGACGGAGTTCGGAAAGACGACGCACGTCGCGTCGGCGACGGCGCTCGAGATCGCGCTCTGGATCGGCGTGCCGCCGTTGGCCCTCTACTGCCTCTGGATGGTGAGCAGGTCGCGGCGGGGGCAGCCGGCGCCCGATGCGTTAGGCGAATCCCCAGTCGATGCGCTGCCGCGGCCGGACCTCACGGAGCGCGCGTCGGCATCCTCCATTCACTCGCGAGCTCCCCATGCGTGACACCGGACGGCGTCGTGGCGGTACTGTGTTGGTCGTTCTCCTTCCGCTCGCGGTGTTCGTGGGCGGCGCCGCGGCTGCCGCGAAGCCGGCGCGTCATGCCGTAGCCGAAACGCGCGCGCTCCCGAGCGACACCGGCGCCCAGGCGCCGTGGCGCGCCAAAGTGCTGGCGTTCGCCGACGCGCACCTGCAGCACACCGCGTGGGGCCCGGCGCACGGCCGCCGCGACTACGAGACGACGCTGGCGCTGGCCAAGGCCGAAGGCCTAACGGTGGACGACGACGCGCTCTACGCCGCGGCCTATCTGCACGACATGGGCGGCATTCCGCCGTATGCACTGCCCAACGTCGATCACGGCGACCGGTCGATCCAGCTCGTCGACAGCGTGTTGCGCGACGCGGGCTTCCCGATGGAGAAGTCGGCGCTGGTGAAGGAGATCATCGACCATCACCAGTACTACCGGCCGCCGGACACGCTCCGCGTGGCGGTATTGTTTCGCGACGCGGACATCCTCGACTTCATCGGCGCCATCGACGTCGCGCGCATTCTCTCGCTCACGACGCGGGAGAAGTTCACGCCCGATCTCGCGCACGCCGTGGCGGCGATCCGGCAGCAGATGGTCGAGATGCCGAAGCTGCTGCAGAGCGACGCCGCCAAGCGCGAGGGACAGAAGCGGGTGCTCGAGATGCAGCAGTACCTGAACGCGCTCTCGGGCGAGTCCGATTCGCTGACCGTGTTGTAGGGACGGTGCCGGCCGGCCGCTCGCGGCGGCCGGCGAGGCGGGCTTCTTCGACAAAAGGGGACTGACCCGCTACTCAGCCGCGCTGTCGTTTGGCGAGCGTGCTGTCGCTGACGAACGTGAAGGGCTGTTCGACTACTTGCTGCACCTTCAGGCCCTGGCGCACGGCCGGGATGTACACCGCCTTCTCCAGCGCCCGCCTAACGGACATCGTGAATTCCGGGTCGGTGGAGGAGATCGCGCTGAACGTCGGCATCGACACCAGACCTGTCGTGTCCACCACGAACTCGGCCACGACCTTGCCGCTCGTCCCCGACATGAAGAGCGCTTCCGGATAGACCGGCTGCACGTGCACAGCGGTGTCCTGATGCGCCGGCGTGTCCACCTGGTCGGCCGTGTAAATCGTGAGCCCGGCCACCAACTTCTCCAACGTGTCGGGATTGGACGCGAAGCGTGGAGTGCCGTGGCGCTCGCCCCGTCTCGACCAGATCACGATCGCGCCGCACGACACGACATCGAGCGGCGGCTTGAATTGCACCGGTACTTCCGCCGGGCCGCTGTAGATCTCGATGCCGTCGATGGACAGGGGATCCATCGTGTCGAGGTCGTATTCGGACGTGGCGGCGGGCGTCCCGTCGAGCCACACGAGCGGCGGGCAGGTGGTGGCGCCGCGCATGCGCACGGCGTTCTGAATGGTATTGGTGGACACCATGCGCATGCCGGGCACGGTGCGAAACAAGTCGCTGAGACGCGTGACGTGCGTCTTTTCGATTTCCGCGCGCGTGAAGAAATGGCCGAACCCTTCGCCGCGGCGCTGGTAGAAGCCGGACATCGTTCCGTCGTACGAATGGATCGAGCCGCGCACCAGGATCGGGTCGAGCCGGTGCGCCACCTCCACCAATTGCACCGTATCGGCCGTGGCGCCGTTGGCGGCAACGGAGATGTCGACCGCCGTCGCGCGGAAGCCCAACCGCCGCACCGTTAGGCGGGCGGATCCCGGTGCGACCGGGCCGAGGCGGAGACGGCCGTCGCTGTCGGTGTAGCCCGAAATGCCGGTGCCGGCGATGCGCACCTCGGCGCCCGAAATACCCGCGCCGGTGGTGTCGCGAACAAACGCGTCGACGGTGCCCTGGGGATTCGGGCTCTGCGCGGCGAGAGAGGGCGGGCCGAGGGCGAGCGTGATGAATACCGCAACCGCTCCCATGGTGCACAGGCGGTGCATCACGGCGGAATGCGCGGTGATCGAGTCGATCCGCATGGTCCGCTCTCCTTGGCTTGCCCGGTCCAAAGGGCAGGTGCCGCCAATTACCAACTTGCCATGTCCAGGCGAACCGGACAAGGGTGACGTGGGTGCGCGGCGCCCGAACCTGGGGCGGCCAACAGCGAACACAAGGGCCGACAGTGTAAACGGTCGTCTGTGCTAACGCACGTCGAGGAACCCTCGCAGCCGGATGTCCTTGGACGACGCGCCGATCATGATGCGGTAGACGCCGGGCTCGACCGTGCGTCGCATGCTCGGGTCGAGTGCGGCGAGCTGTGCCGTGTCGAGCGTGAAGGACACGTCGCGCGATTCACCGGATGCGAGGTGCACGCGCGCGAAGCCGGCGAGTTGGATCACCGGTCGCGCGATCGGAGACAGCTCGTGGTGGAGATAGAGCTGCACGACTTCATCGCCGGCGCGCGAGCCTGTGTTCGTGAGGCGACACGTGACGCGCGACGCGCCGTTTGCGCCGATCGTGTCGGGCGTGATCGTGAGCGCCGAATACGCGAACGACGTGTACGAGAGACCATAGCCGAATGGGAACAGCGGCTGGCCGGTGAGATCGGCGTAGTCGTCGCCGCGGCCCGTCGGCTCGTGGTCGTAGACTAACGGAAGCTGTCCCTCGAACACCGGAAACGTGACCGGCAGGCGGCCGGCCGGGTCCGCGTCGCCGAACAACACGTCGGCCACCGCGTTGCCGCCTTGCTCACCGGAATACCATACGTCGAGCACTGCATCGACGTGATCGAGCCAGTCGTGCATCGTGATCGCGCTGCCGCCGACGAGCACGACCACCACCGGTGTGCCGGTGGCGGCGACCGCGTCGATCAACTGCTCCTGGTGACCGGGGAGCGAGAGCTTGGCGCGATCGCGGAATTCACCTTCTTCGATTCCGGCGGCGACGATCGCGACCTGCGACCGGCGGGCAATGGCGACGGCGCCGGCGATGTCGCGCTGCCAATGGTCGGGTACGCCGGAGTTCCAGACGAGTGCCAGCCGAGCGTTGCCGGCGCTCTCGAAGTATTCGAGGCGGATGGCGTGACGGACGCCGGGGCGGAGGTCCACGTCCCGGAGCGTGGTCCCCACGGTTTGCTTGCGCCAGTCATCGATCACGAGCTTTCCGTCGAGCCACAAGCGGTATCCATCGTTGCCGACAATGCCTAACCGGGTGGCAGCGGGCGCGCCGCGCGGCACC
>Ga0134126_10006308_pt1 | contig 14836 bp, 12 predicted proteins | sample KB31752_FD_96881 | JGI IMG/M metagenome (GOLD analysis project Ga0134126, IMG submission 96881) | Terrestrial soil microbial communities with excess Nitrogen fertilizer from Kellogg Biological Station, Michigan, USA - KB3-175-2 | ecosystem: Environmental > Terrestrial > Soil > Unclassified ...
CTGCTGCTGCTCGATGGCCGCGCCGATCCACTCGCCGCGCTCAGCCTCACTCATCGCCTCGCGGTCGCCTCGCCGCACCCGCCACTCGCGCTTTTCATCGCCGCACCGAATGGCTCCGAATCGATCGCCGGACTCGCCGCCGCGCATCTCGCCGCGGTGGTCGAGGCGCCGGTCGGCGATGCCGCGTTGGCCAGCGCGCTGCTGGCGGCCTTGGCCAGCGATACCAAGACGATGGCCGAGCAGGTCGAGCCGCTGCCGCTTGAGGCGCCGGCATCGCCCGCGTCACCGATGCTGCCGGCGCCGGCCCGACCGCTCAAGATCCTGGTCGCCGAGGACAACAACGCCAACCGCAAGATATTGCGGCGCATCCTAGAGATAGCGGGGCACCAGGTCGCCGTCGCCAATGACGGCGAGGCAGCTTTGTCGATGCTTGACCGCGACCGCTTCGATCTCGCCCTCATGGACATCAACATGCCCGAGATGAGCGGCTACGAGGTGACCAAGCTCTACCGCATGGAGCATCTGGGCGAGGCGCGTCTGCCGATCATCGCGCTCACCGCCGATGCGACCAGCGAGACCGAGCGGCAATGCCGCGAGGCCGGCATGGACGCCGTGTTGACCAAGCCGGTCGAGGCAGCGCATCTGCTCGCCGCGATCGACGGCACCTATTCGCGCGTGGCGCTGCCCGGCAACGCCACGGCAGCCTCGCCGGTGGTCACGCCGATCTCGGCGCATCCACGTTATTTCTCCGATGTCGGCGCCGTCGTCGACGAGGCGACCATCGAGGCGTTGCGCATGCTGGGCGATGGCAGCGATTTCCTCGGCGATGTCATCGACACTTTCTGCAGCGACGGGCGGCGGCTGCTCGAGCATCTGCGCCAGGCCGTAGACGAGGGCGATTTGCGCGGCTTCAAGGAACTGATCCACTCGCTGCGCAGCGGCGCCGCCAACGTTGGCGCGGCGCGGCTATGCCAGACGCTGACCACGCTGCGCGAGATCACCGGCAAGGATCTGCGCCAGCACGGCAGCAGCTACATCGAGAAGCTGCAGAGCGAGTTCGCCAAGCTCGAGACGACGCTCGACCGTATGGCCAAGGAGAGCCGCCGCGGCGCCTAGACTAGCTCGTGGCGCCGCTCGCCAAGGTCAACGACTGCTGGCGGTTGCGCCGGCGATCCTGCGCCATCGCCAGGCGGCTCATCTTGCGCAGATCCGCCTCATTGAGCTTGAGCGCGGCGTCGACCCACAGATCGGCGATGCGCATCATCTCCTCGAGGCTGACCGGGTTGGTGACCCAGCGTGCCTGACGCAAGGCGATATGGGCGCGGTGCCGGCGGCCGTGGCGCCCGATATAGGCGTAGACCGCGTCGGTACCCTCGCCGTCGGCGGCGAGCACGTCGATGACGCCGAGCTGGTAGAGCTGCTCGGCGCTGTAGATCTCGCCGCTGAGGATCATGCGCTCCGCCAGCCCCGGCGCTAAGCGGCGCGACAGGAATGTGTAGGCGCCCATGCCCGGGAACAGATTGAACAGGATCTCCGGCAGGCCGAAGCGCGCGCTGCGCTCGGCGACGATCACATTGCTCGACAGCGCGGCCTCGAAGCCGCCGCCCAGCGCCTCGCCCTGCACCAGGGCGATCGTGATGATGGGGAGGCCGTAGAGAGTAGCGTTGGTATAGCCGACCTCGCAGCAGGCCTGGGCATAGCGGGCGAGCGCCGTGCGGTCGCCGCGCCGGATCAGCTCGGCGAACAGCTCGAGGTCGCCGCCCAGATTCCACACGCCCGGGGCGCGCGAGCCGAGCACCACATACCGGATCGGCGTATCCTCCCCGCCCTCCTCACCGAGCGAGCGCACAAGCCGCTGAATGCGCTGCGCTTCCTCGAGCACGGCCGGGCTGAAATTGGGCCGGCCGGTGAAGTCGAAATAGCACCAGAGGATCTTATGATCGGCGTCGTATTGCAGATCGAACTCGCTGAGCCGCTGCGCCGCGATGGCGGTCGCCGCCCGCCCCGGCGTGGCCGGGACGTAGGGCCGCGGCGGCAGCTCGACCACCGACTCGGTGGCTGCCGCGAGGGTGCCAATCGGGCGCGCTGCTACTGACGAGAGGTCCAAAAGTAGCGTCTTCATCGTACCCTCCCCATGGCCGGACGGCCCGTCCGGCGGCAACGACGCACCAGGAATAAGTGTTTACGACTTTTTAACCGTGGCTCAATTCCGCATGGCGATCAAGGCCTCTTTTCCCTGCCGGTGAAGATTCCGCCTGCGAAACATTCTATTAGACCGAGTCAAAATATCACGCAGGGGACCATCTCTCCCCGCTTACGCAAGCCGTATATTCGCCACGACCGGCTGGCCAAACATTCGCCGCGGCATGCACCCCCCTTGGGTGCGCCAACCTGTCGCGGGCGGCGAGCCAGGTTCTAGCCGGCTGCATCCCTGCCTCGCTGCGCATTCCACTTCCCCGCCCGTTGCCTCGGCCGGCGCGCCGCCCTAAACCTTGCTACAGCGTTTCGGTGCTTTGGGAGGGCGGGAAGGCGCAATGGCGCACCGGATCGGCATCCTCGGCCTCGGGATCATGGGCGAGCGTATGCTGCGCAATATGCGAGACCATCCCGCGTTCACGGTCGCAGCCGCCTGGGACCCGTCCGGCGCCGCGCTGGACAAGCTCGCCCACCTCATGCCCACGGCGCGCGCCGTCAGCGATGCCGCGGCGCTCGTCGCCGACCCGGCGATCGACTGCGTCTATATCGCCGCGCCGCCCGCCTCCCACCTTGGCCATGCCAACGTCGCCTTCGATCATGGCAAGGCGGTGTTCTGCGAGAAGCCGCTGGCAACCGACCTTGGCGCCGCCCGCGCCGCGGTCGAGCGGGTGGAGCGCGAGCGCCGGACGGCGGGGATCAATTTCCCTTACGCCTCGGCACCGGCGGTCCGCGCGATCGCCTCCGGCATCAAATCGGGCGAGCTCGGGCCGATCGAGCTTGTCGAGATCGAGGTCGCCTTCGCGCGCTGGCCGCGCGCCTGGCAGGAGGGCGCGCAATGGCTGGCGCTGCGGCGCGAGGGCGGCTTCGTGCGCGAGGTGCTGTCGCATTTCGTGTTTCTCATTCAGCGCCTCTTCGGCGCGCTGCGGCTGCGCGCGGCGCATGTCGAGTATCCCGGCGACGGTCGCTCGGCCGAGACGGCGATCACGGCGCGGCTCGAGGCAGGCGCGGTGCCGGTGACGCTGTCGGGCCGTGTCGGCGGCGACGCGCCGGACTTCAACCGTTGTGTCATTCACGGCAGCAACGGCGGCTTCGAGCTGCATGATTGGTACAGCTTGAGGCGCCGCATCAACGGCAGCTGGCTCGACATCGATTTCGGCGAGGACGCCACCGACCGCGAGCGCTCCTATCGCGCCCAGCTCGACGCGCTCGACGCCATGCTGGCGGGCCGGCCGCATGGCCTGGCGAGCTTCCGCGAAGGGTTGGCGGTGCAGACATGCATAGAGGCCATGCTGAGCGGAAAGTGACGAGGAGAGCGCAGGCGATGAGTGTCGCAAATACGCTGCGTTTTGCCTTGGAGCCGCGCTCGATCGCGTTGATCGGCGCCTCGGAGAACCCCAACAAGATCGGCGGCCGGCCGCTGCTCTATCTGCGGCGCTTCGGCTATCAGGGGCCGATCTACCCGATCAACCCCAATCGGGCCGAGGTGCAGGGCGTCAAGAGTTATCCCGACCTCAAGAGCCTGCCCGAGGCGCCCGATCTCGCCATCGTCATGGTGGCGGGCGACGGCGCGGTCGAGGCCTGTCGGCAATGCGCGGAGCGCGGCGTCAAGGTGGCGATCTGCATGGCCTCGGGCTTCGCCGAGACCGGAAGCCAGGGCGCCGCCACCGAGAAGGCGATGGTGGCGCAAGCGCGCGCCCGCGGCATGCGCCTGATCGGCCCCAATTCGCAGGGCCTGGTCAATTTCGGCAGCGGCGTCGCCGCCAGCTTCTCCACCATGTTCCTCGAGGCGCCGCCCGAGGACGGCCCGGTCGCCATCATCAGCCAGAGCGGCGCGATGAGCGCGGTGCCCTATGGCCTGCTGCGCCAGCGCGGCATCGGCGTGCGCCATGTCCACGCCACCGGCAATGACGGCGACGTGACCGTGGCCGAGCTGGCGCGCGCCGTCATCGAGGACGCGGCCGTCAAGCTGCTGCTGCTCTATCTCGAGGCGATGCCCGACCCGCCGATGCTGGCCGCGGTGGCCGAGCGGGCGCGCCAGCGCGACGTGCCCATCGTCGCGGTCAAGACCGGGCGCAGCGCCGCCGGCCAGCGCGCCGCGGCGTCGCACACCGGCGCGCTCGCCAGCGAGGATCGCGTCGTCGACGCCTTCCTCGCCCAGCATGCCATCTGGCGCGCCGCCGACATCGCCGGGCTGGTGAGCGCCGCCGAGATGTATCTGAAAGGCTGGCGGCCCGCCGGCCGCCGCCTGGTCGCGATCAGCAATTCGGGCGCGAGCTGCGTCATGGCGGCCGACCTCGCCGCCGAGCGCGGCATGCCCTTGGCGCAGTTCGCCGCGGCGACGCAGCGCGAGCTGGCGGCGGTGCTGCCGGGCTTCGCCACCACCAGCAACCCGATCGACATCACCGCGGCGCTGCTCTCCAACAGCCGGCTGTTCAGCGCCATCCTGCCGATCGTCGCCAAGGATCCGGCGGCCGATCTGTTCCTGATCGCCATTCCCGTGGCCGGCCAGGGCTACGACGTCGAGGCGTTTGCCCGCGACACCGCCGCTTTCGCGGCCGAGACGGGCAAGCCGGTGGCGGTCGCGGCGCCGCAGGCGCTGGTCGCCGACCGCTTCCGCGCCCACGGCATTCCGGCCTTCGCCGACGAGACGCACGCCATGGCGGCGTTCGACCAGCTGGCGCGCCACACGGCACTGCTGCGCCGGCCGCCGCCGCCGGCGCTGCCGCCTCTCCATATCGCGCTGCCGCCGGCGCCCGGCCGCTTCCTCAACGAGGCGGAGAGTCTGGCGCTCTTGGCGGCGCATGGCCTGCCGGTGGTGGCGCATCGCCTGTGCCGCAGCGAGAGCGAGGCGCGCGCTGCCTTCCGCGAGCTCGGCAGCCCGGTCGCGGTCAAGGCGTGCTCGGCCGATGTGCCGCACAAATCCGAGCACGGGCTGGTGGCGCTCGGCATCGTTTCCGAGGAGGCGGTGGGCCAGGCCTTCGCGGCGCAGATGGCGAAGCTCGACGCGATCGGCGCCGAGCCCGACGGCGTCATCGTCGCGGCCATGGCGGCGGGCCGGCGCGAATTCGTGCTCGGCGCGAGGATGGACCCGGTGTTCGGGCCGGTGGTGATGCTGGGCGATGGCGGCAAGTACATCGAGGCGCTGCCCGATGTGAGCCTGCTGCTGCCGCCTTTCGCCAAGGCGGAGGCGCTGGCCGCGCTGCGCCGGCTGCGCATCGCGCCGATCCTCGACGGCGTGCGCGGCGAGCCGGCGCTCGATGTCGACGCGCTCGCCGAGGCGGCGCTCCGGCTCGCCCAGATCATCACCGGCGCCCAGGGCCGGATCGCCTCGCTCGACCTCAACCCGGTCATGGTGGGAGCGCAGGGCCAGGGCATCACCGTGCTCGACGCCTTGATCGAGCGGCGCTCCGGCTGAGGCACATTCCGCATCATTTCTGCGCGATCGGCGAGCGGCGCCGCGGCGGGAGAATGCGCGGAGTCCGCGGCAAACGCGCGATTGTGCCACGTGAAACACAGAGCCGCTGATGCTTGTGGACCATCTGTGGACCATCTCGGCTGCCGCGGAGGCACATCCCCTGCGCCATCACGGGGTCACGCGGACACCACGGAGCACCATGCTGACGCTCGCTCGAGATGCGAAATCACGGTGTCGTCATGTTCGCGTAGTCAGCTCTGATCCCGAGTGGATTTCGAGTTGGCGCCATAGTCATCCCGGCGTGCTTGCGGTTAGGGAAAATCAGTCATCAGATCCGGATCGTTGCAGCCACGCGGCCCTCAGAAAGGCTCAACCACTCCCTCTGTGCTCCGTCGCACAACACTGCACAAACAGGATTGCTCGCTGGTGAGCTGGAAAACAATACATTCCCCAGCAAATGCCGAGGGTTCCCAAAAGCGCGCGTTCTCCTGCTAAAATAGAATTTGCCTCTCACAAATGAGAGGAACCCCGCCATGACTGTTGAGACTCGTGCCCTCACCCGTTCTTCCAGCCAGGAAGGCTGGCTTGAGCGTCTTCACCGCTGGGTTGAGGCAGCGGTGCTGTTGCTCGCGACGCTTTTCGCGCTCGCCGCCGTCTATGCCGTTCTTGTGAACGGGCGCGACAGCCAGCGAACGGCCGAACGCCTTGTCGCCCAGGAGATCGCCGAAGAAAATCGTGCCTTTTGCGCCAAGCACAGCTCTGCCGGTGATCTTGCCTCCTGCGCGGCCGATCTGGCGCAGATCCGGGTCAATCAAGACAGGCGTCGCAACGACGCCGACTTTTTCCTGCCCTGATAAATGGGGCGCGCCCCGCGCACGGTTGTTTAGAGCCATGCTGCCGGGCGCGCTTCTATGCGGCCGGCAATCCTGCGGCACGCCAAGCGTCGGCCAACGGCGTGGCCGCGATGCAATCTTGTCCCTTGAAGTTGTCCATCAGGCATGACGCTCGTGCCTGCGGGAGGCGCGCGCGGCGGCGAAGGCCTGCGTCAGACGCAGTTCGGCATCGAGGCCCCAGCCGGCGGAGAAGGCGGCGGGCGCGGTGCGGCCGCGCGCATCGAAGATCACGGACGGCCGGACGATGTCGTGCGCCAGGAGATGCGTGCCGTAGGCGCCTTCGAAGGCGAGCAGCGATTGGCCCGCCGCGGCGGCGGCGAGGAGGCCGGCGCGGGCGAGAATGCTCGTCTCGCCGACCTGCGCGCCGACGATCATTCCCATGCCGCGGCGCCGCGCCGCCGCGATCGTGTCGAGCGTGCGCAGGACGCCGCCCAGCTTGGAGACGCGGAGATTGGGGATCCACTGCGCTCCTTTGGGCGCCGCGGCAAGATCGGCCGATGTTGTGAAGCTCTCGTCGAGGATGATGGCGAGGCCGGTCGCCTGCGCGACCGCTGCCATGCCGGGCCAGTCGCGCGGTGCCACCGGCTCCTCCACCGCCCAGGCATGCGACGCGACCGGACCAAGGCCCCCAATGGCGGCGCGCGCGTCGCGCCACAGATTGTTGGCGTCGAGCCGCAGGCGGCCACGGCGGGCGAGGTTTCGTGCGCGGGCGCCGTCGCGGTGCGGATCGCCAGTCAGCTTCAGCTTGGCGTCGCTCATGCCGGCGCGGCCGAAGCGCCAGCGCTGGACATGGAACGCGATCGCCGAGGCGCTGCCGTAGACCGCCGTCACCGGCAGCGGTCGGTCGAGCCTGGGTGCGCCCACGAGATCCTCGACCGCGACGCCGGCGCGTCGCGCAAAGAGATCGAGCAGGGCCATCTCTATTGCGCACACCGCGCTCGGATGGCGGTCGACCTCAGCCGCATTCTCCCTGAGCCAGTGGCGCAAAGTCTCGACATCGACCGCTTCCCGCAGGAGCGCAGGCGCCCGTGCCGCGAGAAAATCTCGCGCCCCATCGACGGTCTCGCCGGTGACGTATCGGCGTGGGCATCCCTCGCCGAGGCCGATCGCGCCGCCGCTCTCGAGCCGCACCAGCACGTTGGCGGCTTCGGCACGCGTCGCCGCCGCATGGGCGAAGCGATGGCGGAACGGGATGGCCAGGCTGGCGACGCTAAGCTCGGGAAGGCTCACGGCTTGGATGGCGGCGTCAGCCACGGCGCGAAATCGAACGAGCACTCGCGCGTGTATTGCAGCGCCAGCACCTTGAACTGTGCGTCGCGCTGGCCCTTTCCGACGCACCAGCGGCGATAGGCGCCGCCGGCGCCGGGCCGCAGCAGGCGCAGCTCGATGGGCTGCAGTCGCCCGCTCTCGCGCTTCGCTGCGTATTCGATGTTGAGGCGGCGCAATTCGCCTTCGAGCGCCGCGGCGATCTCGGGCGCGGCGCCGGGTCGGTCGAGCTCCAGCGCCGCGACATAGCGGGCGCGCGCCTCGTCGGCGAGCACGAGATGGAACATCACGTCGCAATCCAAGCGGCGCGCCAGTGCGCCCATCGCGGCGTTGACCTGCTCCTCCGTCAGCTTCTCGCCGGTGATGCTGGTGACGCCGCGGCCCTTGCGCACGAAAGACAAGGTCGGCGTCGCGCCGACCGCCGGACCGGTGCGCAGGACGTCGTTGATCCAGTAGCGGTAGAGGCCGCCCACGGTGGTGACGATCACCTGATAGTCGGCGCCGGGCGCGAGCTCGTGCAGCAGCAGCGTGTCGCGGCGGCCGGCATCCCATTCGTCGGCACGCACGAATTCGAAGAACACGTCCTCGAGCACCGGCAAGGCCAAGCCCTGCGCTGCGTCGACCACGACGGTGCCGCGCAGCTCGCTCGCGACATAGCCCGCCTCGATCAGCGTGGTGCTCGGCGCCAAGGCGCGCCGCACCGCGTCGGCGGCGAGCGCACAGCTGCCGCCGGTCCAGGTGACGACGCCGGCGAGGTTGGGCCATAGACCGGCGATGGTCGGCTCGGCGTCGCGCGCCGCGTCGATCAAGGCGCGGGCGCGCTCCGGCGCCGGGAACAGCGCACGCCGCACTGCCGCAGCCTGATCCGCCGGCAGGCTCTCGGCCTCGGCGAAGCTGCCGTCGGCGATTTCGGCGACCAGGCTCGACCAATGCGCGCGGCTGCAGTCGCGCAGGCGCAGCAGGGTCGATGGATTGGCGGTCGACACGGCGGTGAGGTCGCCATGCTGCAGCGCAAGCCGCGTGACGACGCGGTATTTGAGCTCGGCGTCCTTGATCGCGAACACCTCGGGCGGCACGACATACTTGCGGCGCACGACGCGCGGCATCGTCTCGTAGATGAGCCCGGTCACCGATCCCGCCGGCGTGCCGTCGGGCAGCGTCTCCTCGCGCATCGCGCCGCCCAGCGCCAGGATCTTGCCGCTGAACAGCGAGCAGGCGCGGTGCTGCGCATAAGCCATGGCGCGCTGGGCGCGCTTCATCGCCGCGAGCGAGCGCTCGGTCACGGGCACGCGCTTTGGCTCGGCCGTGGTGCCGCTGGTGCGCGCATACATCAGCGGCTTGCCATGCGCGATCGCGTTCTCGCCGCCGATCTGGCGATCGACCCAAGGCCGCAAGCCCTCGTAGTCGGAGATCGGCACCGCCGCGCGGAAGCGGTCGACGTCCTTGAGCGAGGCGAAGCGGTAGGCGCTGGCGAACGCGGTGTCGGCATTCCAGCGCAAGATGGCGTCGAGCGCTTTGGCCTGCGCCGCTTCCGGCGTGCGCGCGGCGCACAGCAGGCGGCGCAGTGCCGGGCGGCCGGTCGCCAGCATCGCCAGCGCGAAGCCCAGATCAGTATGGCGCAGCATCGCTGCTGGGCGGCGGTGGTCGCCGGAACGGCGCCAGGAGCTGGCCGACAAAGCGCATCGGGTAGTCCTGCTCGACGAGGCCGAGGCGGCCGACCTCGATGTCACGCGGCCGGTAGTAGGTGCCGAAGAGCAGATCCCAGACGATCAGCGTGTGCGCGTAGTTGTGGTTCGACTCCTCGGCAAGCTGCGAGTGGTGCCAGCGATGCACCTCGGGGCCGCTGACCAGGTAGTTGAGCCAACCGAGCCGCAGCTCGGCGTTCGAATGCTGGAAGAACCCGCTCGTCGCATAGACGACGAAGTAATAGGCGAGCACGCTGGGTGCGACGCCGAGAATGATGAAGGGCAGGCTGTCGCAGAGGAATTGCAGCGCCTTGTCCGCCGGGTGGAAGCGGAAGACGTTGACCGAATAGAGCTTGGGCGGATGGTGGTGCACGGCGTGGAGGCGCCACAACGCCGCGCGCTCGTGCGACCAGCGATGCAGCCAATAGCGCAGGAAGTCGCCGCAGGCGAGCTTGAGCAGCACTTGCGCCCAGAGCGGCCAGGCGGAAGGCCAGACCGCCAGAACAAAGCCATTGTCGCGCAGCAGGCGCTGCGCCAGCCACACCGTGGCCCAGGCGAGCGCCAGCGGCAGCAGGATCTGCACCACCAGCATGAAGAGGCCGTCATCGGCGAAGTCGGCGGCGCTCGGGCGCCATTGCCGCCGATAAGGGATGAAGCGCTCGACGGCGAGGATGACGAGCGCGGCGCCGGCGACCACCGCATAGGGGCCCCAGAGCAAGGAGCCGCCGGCGCGCAGAACCGCCCAGAGCCCGGCGACGGCCAGCCCCATGACCGTGGGATAGGCAACCCGGCCGAGCAACCGGGATGCGGCCGTCCGCGCCTCAGGCAAAGATGCGCCCCCTATCGTCTCGCTGCGCAAAAGCTACACCTGCGACCACGGATTGGGAACCGCGGAGCGGGTGCATCGTCGCGCCGGCCGACGCATGGCAGCGCCTGCTACCGGCCGACTCCGGCGCTGCGGCGGATATGAAAATGGCCCAGCGTGAGCACGATCCCCGCCAGCACCATGTGGAAGAGCGAGGGAATTGGGGCGCGGAAGAACGACAGGTGCGACAGGAAGCTCAGGCCGGCGACGAGGCGGAAGGCGGCGCCCGCCATGTAGATCGCGCCCGCTACCAGCAACGTCACGCCGAGCTTTCGCCGCGGGCGCACCTGGCCGCGCCGCATCCTGACGATGATGGCCAGGATGGCAGCGATGATGACCAGTTGGGAGGCGACGAGCACGGCATAGGGTACCGTGCCCGACTGCCACATCCCGAAAGGCGGCAGCAGCGATGTCGGCCACAGCCGCTGGACGAGCTGCGCCGACACGCGGAACACGAACAGCGCCAGGAGAAGCGAGAGAATCGCGGCATGGCCATGGCCGGCCTCGGCGCGCCGCTCGCCCACAGACTCGATCATTCCGCCCTCCACGCTTGCGCCGCCGTGCCGCGTCTATGAGTAGCCGAATCGCCGGCCGCTAGCTCGCATATCTCGCGACGAAGGCCGCGACGGCGGCCTTGTAGGCTTGCGCCTTGAGCGCCTCGACCTGCTTCTGGTCGCTTTGCGCGCGGATGAGCGCGGCGCTCAGCGTGCTGTCGACGAAGGCTTCCGGCGCGAACATCGACCAGTGGCCGGTGCGCACGTCGATGAGCGCGACCTTGAGGCGGATGCGCATGAGCTGCACCTCGTCGGGAATGACCGAGCCGACCAGCGGCACCCATGACACCACCTTCGTCGGCTCGCGCTCGACCGTGCTCTCCAGCACGCCCCAGTAGCAGAAGATCACCTCGGCGCCGCTCCTGGCCGCGGCGAGGCGAAGCGCCCGCGCATAGCTGGTGCTGCGCTCGTCGGCGAGCGCGGGCGACACGTCGTTCGACGCATAGGTCGCCTCATGGCGCAGCAGCGGCACGCCGGTGAACGGCACCACCGAGAAATAGCGCTCGAGCGCCGTCACCATCTGGACGTCGGGCATCAGCGCGCCCGACTGGATCACCATCATCGCGCCGCCCTTGCGCAGGCCGACCCGGCCGTGATCGGCGAGCTGCTGCGCAATCTCCTCGTCGCTCGCCGGCCGGCTGACATCGATGCCGAGCAGGTCGAACTCGGTGAGCTCGCCCTTGTAGAAGGGATTGCCGCGCCCGCCCGAATAGCCGCGGCCGTCACCGGCATAGCCCGAATTCGAGATCGGGCGCGTGTCGCAGGCGGGCAGCAGCAGCATCGCCGCCAGCAGCGCCGCCCAACCGAGCCGCCGCATTGTCGGATTTCTCATGTCATCCTCCCTCGACACTGTGTCGAAGGAGCGCTTCTACCCTGGGTTGGCGGCGGCTTTCGGGCGCGATGCGGGCGGCGCTGTGGCGCCAAGGCGGTGTTTCCGCGGCGCGCTCGGATCGGCAGCGGTCAGGGCTTGACCAGGAGGCAGCTCACGCCGCGCTGCTTCAATTGGTTGCAGGCGCGGTTGGCGTCGGCGGCGGCGGCGATCGGGCCGGCCTGGATGCGGTAGAACACGCCGCGGCTGCCGAGATCGACGCGCGGCGCGGCATAGGCGAGCTTGCCCAGCACGTCGCCGTGCTGATGCTGGAGGCGCTCCCATTCCTGCTGCGCGCTCTCGGGCGTGCGCATGGCGCCGAGCTGCAGGCGATAGCCGTTGGCGGACGCCGCCAGCGCCGCAACCTTGGCCGGCCGAGCCGGTGCCGGCGCGGTGGCCTCGGGCGCAGTCGGCGCCGGCGGCGCCTTCGCCTGCGCCGCGGCCGACAACGCCAGGACGGGCGCGCGAGCGGCGGGCGCGGCCGCGAGAGGCGACGCTGTAGCAACGGGCGCCGTATCGGCGGGCGGCGCAGCGGCGGGCGCGGCGGCCGGGAGCGTTCTCGCCATCGACTCCGCCTCTGCCGCCATGGCGGCATCGGCCGCGGCATCGGCGGGCGCCGACGCCGGCGTCTCGGCCAGCGACACGGAGCGCTCGAGAGCGGGCGCTTGGGCGGGCGGCGCGAGCGGCGCCGCGCCGGGCGTCGGCGCTGCCGGATCGGGCAGGCGCTGCTCGTTGAGCGCGGGCTTGCGCGCCGTCTCCACGGCGGCGACCACCGCCTCGAGATTGGATCGCGGCATCATCCACAGATAGAGGAGGGCGAAGAGCAGCCCGGCACAGCCCAGGGTGACGAGCCCCACGCCGATCGACATGCCGGGCTGCCGCATGAGATCGCGCAGCCTCTCGGGCCCGGCCGAAGTGTCGTCCCACAATGCCTCAACGCCAGTCGGTCGCGCCAAATCACCCACTCCTCGACAGAGCGCGTCCCCAATGACGCGCCGCCCATGGGCGCGATCCTTCTGTCGGGAAGGTGAACGAGTGCTTAACGCGCGGCGCCGCTCACGCACTGCTCACGGCTATTCCGGGGACACAATACATAATTGACCGCGGCGCCGCCGTCGTCATAGGCTCCTCGCATGGCGCGATTGGCACGCGTGGTCGCGGCCGGACTGCCGCATCACGTGACGCAGCGCGGCAATCGCCGCCAGCCGGTCTTCTTCGGCGACGCCGATTACGCGGCCTATCGCCGGCTGCTCGCCGAAGGCTGCCGCGCCGCCGGCGTCGCAGTCTGGGCCTATTGCCTGATGCCCAACCACGTCCATCTCATTCTCGTGCCGGCGCGCGCCGATGGTCTGCGCGCCGCGCTGGCTGAGGCGCATCGACGCTACACGCGCCTCATCAATTTCCGCGAGGGCTGGCGCGGATATCTCTGGCAGGGGCGCTTCGCCTCCTTCCCGATGGACGAGCGCCATCTCCTCGCCGGCGCGCGCTATGTCGAGCTCAACCCGGTGCGCGCCGGGCTCGCGCGGGCGGCGGGCGACTGGCCGTGGTCGAGCGCCCAGGCGCATCTGAGCGGGCGCGACGACGGCCTCGTTCAGGTGAAGCCGCTCCTGGAGCTCGTACCGGATTGGCGGGATTTTCTGGGCGGCGGCCTCGACGACGACGAGCGCGAGGCGATCCGCGCCGGCGAGCGCACCGGCCGCCCGCTCGGCTCCGCCCGCTTCGTCGCGCGGCTGGAGAAGCGCCTCCACCGCCCGCTCGCCCGGCGCAAGCCCGGCCCCAAGCCGAAGACGGACGAGGACGGGGAATAATTAGGTATTGTGTCCCCGGAACTCCAGGTAGGTGGAACTCAAGCAGGTATTGTGTCCCCGGAACTCAAGCAGAACTCATAAGCAGAATTTTTAGTTGGTAATCCAGTTCGTGTGATGCTCTCTGGACCAACACTATCAACCAATTAATCGTGTCGATCGTTCTCATGCCATGGTGAAGGCAAGTCTGACTGCGGGCAATACCGGTACGCCACCCGACTGCCCTGGCTGGTCACCGTGAAGTCTGTACGACTGTTTACTTCGTATGTGGACTTGGATTTTTGCCAGGGACCTTCACCCTGCATGTCACGACACAAAGCAGTAACCTGGTAGGAACCGTCTTGGAGTTTCTTCACAGCCGATTTTTGGCACTCTAGATGGGCGTATCCAAAGTACTCACCGGTGTATAGGCTAATGTCTGCATTCGAAGCTTCCTGACAAGGAATATCCGTTACAACATAGTATCCGCGTTTGAGCGGCAAGATGTCGGCCAGAGCGGGTCCGACGAACATGGCGCTCATACCAACCAAAGCGACCGCAGCCGCAATGTTCACTCGGACAGCAAATTTGCGACCGCCATTTTCGTCTTCTTTCGGCCGTCTCGACAAACGAACCCATGACGACCGTGTTCCTGCCACATATTGACGCTTGGTACGGTGCATCTATCTCTCTCTCAAACTTCCCTGCTTGTAGCGAAGCAGTGTGGAATTCCACTCCGACCCCAATTCTTTCCGCCCAGCGCCTGCTCGATGCGCGGCAGCCAACTCGGCAGAATGCCCAGCGACAAGAGGCCGGGCGCGGCGATGCTGAGGCTGCGCCCCTCGCCGCGGCTCATCTCGGCAAAGGACTGGCGTTGCTGCTTCAGCCGGCGCACCACATCGGCCGCGACCAGCACCAGCTCCCCCTGCTCGGTCAAGGCGACCGGCACCGCGTCGCGGTCGACCAGTGGCACGGCGGCCCAGCGCTCGAGCGATTGGAGTCGCCGGCTCAGCCCGGATTGCGTGATATGCCGCTGCTCCGCCGCCTGGCGGAAATTACGCGTCTCGGCCAGCGCGAGTAAGTCCTCGAGCCATCGGATGTCCATCGTCCGCCCCCACGCGTGTCTCGTCTCACCGCTCGCGCAAGCTTGCCTGCTTGTAGCGAAGCAACGGTGACAGCAGATATTCGATCACGCGCCGCGACCCCGTCTTGATCTCAACCGCCACCGCCATGCCCGGCGCGAGGTCGACGAGCCTTCCGTCGATCTGCATCTGCGCGCGGTCGAGCGAGACGCGGGCGGCGTAGACCAG
>Ga0134126_10006309_pt1 | contig 14835 bp, 11 predicted proteins | sample KB31752_FD_96881 | JGI IMG/M metagenome (GOLD analysis project Ga0134126, IMG submission 96881) | Terrestrial soil microbial communities with excess Nitrogen fertilizer from Kellogg Biological Station, Michigan, USA - KB3-175-2 | ecosystem: Environmental > Terrestrial > Soil > Unclassified ...
CGCGGCGGCAGTCCGGCACTTACGCTGACTGCGATCTGGGAGGATCAAGGCGATGCGGGTTTGCGTGCCGTGACTGGACTCGGCGAACGCCTGGCTGCGGCGCTACGGAGCTTGGTCACAACCGGTCGCTTGCCGATGCTGGATCGATTGCGCGGTGAAACCGATCCAGTGAGGCTGCTCGAATCGGTCCCTGGAATCGGACCTGCTTTGGCCGAACGTCTTCACGGCGAGTTGGGCATCGACTCCCTGGCAGACTTGGAGGCAGCCGCCCACGACGGACGCTTGGCCGATATTGGCGGAATCGGCAAGAAGAAACTCGCAGGCATCATCGACACGTTGTCCATGCGCTTAGGCCGAGTCCGCCAAGCCGGGTACATTCATGAACCAGACGAGCCGCCGGTGGAAGAACTACTCGATGTGGATCGTGAGTATCGCGAGAAAGCAGACGCCGGTCAGCTCCCTACGATTGCGCCGCGGCGCTTCAATCCCTCGGGCGATGCATGGCTTCCAATCCTGTACACGCACCGTGGCGAACGCAATTACACCGCGCTCTACTCCAACACGGCACGCGCGCACGAACTCGGCCGTATCCGCGATTGGGTCGTGCTCTACTACGACGGCGCGTTCGATGAGCGCCAAGCGACCGTGATCACGTCTCACCGAGGCGTTGTGGCTCGAAAGCGCATCGTCCGAGGCCGGGAGCAAGAATGCCAGCGGTATTACGAATCGGACCTCATGCCATCGCCGGCCAGTTCCACAGTCCGTATCCTGAACTTCTTGTCCAGCACCGCAAGTTTCTCCATGATCCCGGTGTATTCCAGCTCCGACATCGGCAGCATCGCTGTGCCGAAGAATCCTTGGCGTCGCATGTCGATGGCTTATCGGAGACATGCTCACGAACCCTGTTCCAGAAGGGATGTGCGAATCCATCGATCGGCTCCGTCAGCTTACCGTTATGAACACAGAATCCGGCGCAGCTAACGATGGGCGGTCCGTCGAAATAGCTGATGCCGGTGTTCAGAGGGACCGGCATCAAAGGCATCTGGTGCGACCCCCTCATGCAGCCCGCTACGAAATGTCCGATCGCAAAAGGCGAGAGCACCTCGCCGGTAGCCGGGAAATTCTTCTGAACGCGCACCAGCATTACGGGATCGTCTTTGCCGGTGTATTTGCCCGCAATGTTGTGCAAGCGCGAAGTTGCGACAGCGACGGATTGTTCACCGCTCGCGCGGGACCAGACCGATTCCACCACATAGCGCTCGGGATCGCGCAGCAGCGCCGCGATGTCGTACAGATCTTCTGGCGCATTCAGCTCGATCACGCGATCACCCTCGGTGTTGTTCACATCCATGATGACGAACCGGAACCCTCGAGACATCCCGGGTGACAGAATAAGCCCCGGCGTGTTCATCACATCGGCGAACGCCAGGTACAGCAGCAGATTGTAAGCGCCAGGATCGGCCTTATCGGCCGCGAAGAACAGGAACGGCTCGTTCGGGCGCTCCTCGATTTCCATCTCGGCGACGGCCGGACCCATCCCCTTCACGTTTCCAGAAAAGGAATCCTTGAGCAGGTCCTGCCCTGCTCCATAGAGCCCTTCTTCCCGCGCTTCTTTCGTACCAGCGAGAAATGCGTCCCAGGCGAGCTTGTGAATCTTCTCGTCGCCTTCCCTCCGCCTGTGCGTCATCAGAATCGCAATGTCGTCGCCGGTGTGGCTGATGTAATGGTCCAGCAGCAGGCCGGGCGCGCGGTCGCGAATATATGCCTCTACCGTTTCCCGCAGCCGCTTGGATGGGGCCACGTGGCCGCCGATTGAGCCAATGTCGGCCTTGATCATCTTCCATGGCATTCTGCATGCACCACAGTAGTTATCGAGGAACACTACTATGCCAGCCAAACAGTTTCAGTTTCGCGCCGAAGCGCGTCAGAGCATCTTGCGAGGCGCCAATGTTCTGGCGGACGCAGTACGGGTCACCCTGGGCCCTAAGTCCAAGTGTGTGTTGATTGAAAAGAAGTTCGGCCGGCCAATTGTCTGCGACGATGGCGTCACTATCGCCAAGGAAGTCGAGCTCAAGGACCCCGAAGAGAACCTCGGCGCGCAAATGATTCGAGAGGCGGCAGAGCGAACCGGAGAGGCGGTTGGCGACGGTACCACCACGTCCACCTTACTCGCGCACGCCATTCTGACCGAAGGAGTTCGCAATGTAGCAGCCGGAGCAAGCGCCGTCGACCTGAAGCGCGGACTCACGCGCGGCCTGAAAGCGGCGGTGGATTCGCTTCGGGCCCTGTCCCGCCCGGTTACCAGTAAGCGTGAAAAGGCGCAGGTTGCGGCGATTTCTGCGCACAATAACTCAGTCATCGGCGATATGGTTGCCGAAGCGGTCGAAAAGGTTGGAGCAGAAGGCGCCATCACCGTGGAAGAATCCAAGACCACCGAAACCGTGCTCGAGATTGTCGAAGGCATGCAGTTTGACCGCGGCTTTATCTCGCCCTATTTTGTGACTGACCCCGAAGCAATGAAGGCCGCCCTCGACGATCCGCTCATCCTGCTGCACGAAAAGAAGATCAGCAACGTGAAGGACCTGTTGCCGCTGCTCGAGCAAGTCGTTCGGGCCGGTAAACCATTGCTGATTATCTCGGAAGACGTTGAAGCGGAGGCGCTTGCCACGCTGGTTCTGAACAAGATCCGCGGAACCTTCCCGTGCGCCGCTGTAAAAGCTCCGGGGTTTGGGGACCGGCGCAAGGCGATGCTGCAAGATATCGCCATTCTGACCGGCGGTCAGCTCATCGCCGAAGAGCTGGGCATCAAGCTCGAAAACGTCACCATGGAACAGCTCGGCAGAGCCAAGCGCGTGGTGATGGACAAGGATACGACTACCATCGTCGGCGGGGCTGGAGAAAAGTCCGCGATCGATGGCCGCTGCCGCGAGTTGCGCAAGCAGATTGAGGAGACTACCTCCGACTACGACAAGGAAAAGCTGCAGGAGCGGCTGGCGAAGTTGACGGGCGGAGTCGCCGTCATTCGCGTTGGCGCGCCGTCAGAATCCGAGGCCAAGAAGCTGAAGGAAGCTTTTGAGGACGCGATCAGCGCCACCAAAGCCGCCATTGCCGAAGGAGTGCTGCCGGGCGCTGGATTGGCGTTGCTACGGGCGATCGATGCGGTGGACGCCGAAGAGGCCAAGGCGCAAGAAGACGAAAAGACCGGTCTGCGGATTCTGAAGCGAGCGCTCGAGGCACCCACGCGTCAGATCGCTGAAAACTCCGCGCTCGACGGCGGAGTGGTGGTGGATCGCATGCGGACAGGCCAAGGCAACATGGGACTGGATGCAGCGACCTGCAAATACGTGGACTTGATCGAGGCGGGCATCATCGACGCGACCAAGGTGGTCCGCGTGGCGCTCGAAAATGCGGTGTCGGTTGCCAGCACGTTGCTGTTGACCGAAGCGACGCTCACCGAGGAACGCGAGAAGAAGCCGGAGCGAACCCCGGCGCCGGAATATGCTGATTAGCTGGCTCTCGCTTCACATTGGCACACGCAGGCGATGCGAGAGGTTCCGGAGGTACGTGCGCCCTCGACGCGCTCCTTCCAGGATCTTTTCTCGGTCACCCGTCCCAGCGATCTCCAGGATGAACGTGCCGTTGAAATGCAGATCGTTGAGGAGCGCCAGTAATGCCGACCAATTGATTGTGCCCTCTCCAGGGGGAAGGTGATCGTCACAGTGGCGGTGGTTGTCGCTGGCGTGTACCATCCAAAGATGCCCTGAAAGCTTGTGAACCACGGAAAGCAGATCTTCTCCGAGGTGCGCGTGCCCTGTGTCCAAACAAATGCCAACCTTAAACGTGCCCAGAGCACCTAAAATCCACAACAGGTCCCGGATCCGGCCGGCGAAAAAGTGCGGGAGCATGTTCTCTAACACCAGACCGACGCCCAGATGACGGCAGTGAGTATACGTCTGGTTGAGAACGTCAACTGCGTTCTGAAGACGCCAGAACCTCTCGTGATCTGGCAGGCTTGAGTTTTCAGGCCCTGGGTGAATGACAAAGTACCGGACTTTGAGAATCGCGGCCGCTTCCGCTGCCTTGAACAACTCGTTCCGCGCGAAATCGCGAGCCTGGTGATCCGGCGAGGTGTCCGTAGTTGTCCAGGAGTTCTTCCATAGCTTCCGACTGATCTGGGATTGCTGCCGAGACATGCTGTGCGATTTCAAGCACGGAATCGGGATCACGCATCGCGGTGATCGCTTGTGCCGGCGACATATCAGAGAGCGGGATCTCGAAGATCGGCAATAAGCGGCGGACTTCAGCTTCCCCGAACATCCATTCAAATTGCCTAGGTTTCAGGTATACGCTGAACGGAATACGGATATGCCGCGTGTGCAAAGAATCGCCGTACTCGGAAAGATCTAAAGAGATGATCTCGCGCCCATAGATCCCTGGCCCAACTTCGATCGCTGCGGGTTGGACTGGCAGAGTGCACGTTTGCATCGAGGCCTCCAGCACACGTTGTCCGACGAATTCCATGATGAGGCCAAGTCCGGAAAAGGCACACGCCAAATCAGGATCGACGCTCGATCCGTTCGGAGCGCAGGACTGCGCGTATCTAGACTTGAGGCTCGCGGGAACGCGGCCCAACCTGGCCAAGCGGCGGAATGCTCCCGATGTGCCGAGGACCGCCCATACCAGGTGGAAGCCTCGCCCGCTCACTAGTGTCAAAGGAGCGATGCCGGCCTTTTAGAGAATTTGTAGCGTTGCGTCGAGTACTGGCTGCTGCAATTGAAAAGCTCGCGCGGGATCTCGCCAGGGCGCGGCGGCGGGGTAGTCAAAATTATGGTATTCGAGATCGATGTCCGCGATTAAAGACTGTGTATCCCAGAGCGAGCGGTCCACCTCCAGAGCGCCTTCCAGGTACTCAATCAGATCGGTGGCAGGTGACTGTACGTGATAGTCGGAATACCCATCCGTACCCGCAATATACAGGGCGGTCGCATGTTTCAGATCCGCTCCGCCGAGGAACTCGTACATCCGTTTGCGGACGCCCGAGTCTTTGTAATATCGCCGGAGCAAGCCGGATAAATCCGCGCTGCTCGTTTGCGGGACCACCGCACAGTCTTCCGCCATACGCACTTCCATCAGAAGTAAGGCACGCCGGTGCCCTAATTGCGTCTGGCGCGAAAAATGCTTAATTAGGCTTAGAGGATCCGATGCCATCGGCAATTCAAGAACCCAAGCCTTCAGATCCGATGTCGATGGAGCTGGCTCGCAGCCTGAGCGAATTGCCTCAGTTCTTTGGCCGAATCGCGCAGTATCGGGGCGAATTCGTCATCCACGACGACGGTTTTCGAAGCTACACCTATCGGTATCCGGATATTGCGCACATGGCGGCCTGCTTCGCCGCGCGCCTTCGGGCGGACGGAGTACGCAAAGGCGATGCGGTAATGATCTGGTCCGAAAGCCGGCCGGGTTGGATTGCAGCGCTATGGGGCTGTCTGTTAGAAGGCGTAATCGTCGTCCCCGTGGAGCCGCAATCGTCAGAGGAACTGTTTCGCAAGCTTGAGCAGAAGGTGCGGCCGCGTCTGGTGTTGCTTGGAGATCGAGTCGGAAACGTCCCGTCCACGAGCGAACTCCCAGTCTGGCGGCTGTCGGAAATCGAGCACGTGGGAGAAGCCGCCAATCTTGAGCCAGTCCCCCTTTATGCGGATGACATTGCGGAAATCGTCTTCACTTCGGGCACTACTGCGGAGCCGAAAGGCGTCGTCATCACGCACCGCAACCTGGCCGCGCAGCTCCGGCCGATCGAGGATCAGATCGCGCCCTATCGGAAATACGTCCACCCTTTCGCCCCTTTGCGCATTCTCAATCTTCTCCCAATGAGCCATTTATTTGGACAATCGCTCTCGACTTTTGTTCCTCCCCTGATCCCTGCTTCGGTCGTGTTTATCTCCAGCACCAGCCCGCACGAGATCGCGCGGCAAATTCGGCGTCGCCGCGTCTGTGTACTCGTCTCGGTACCCAAAGTCCTGGAAGTCTTGCGCGACTTCGTCCTGCATCGCTTCCCGGAGGCTGTTCAAACAAGAAATTCCGTCGGCGCTTGGCCTCTCCGCTGGTGGCGATTTCGCGCGATCCACCGAATGTTCGGCTGGAAGTTCTGCTGTCTCGTTTCCGGAGGAGCGCCGCTGCCCGCCGCTCTGGAGCGATTCTGGACCAGCCTTGGGTTTGTGGTGGTCCAAGGCTATGGCCTCACCGAGACGGCGCCGGTCATCAGTTTTACGCATCCCTTTCATGTTCGGCACGGAACTGCGGGGAGACCTCTTACCGGCGTCGATGTGAGGATCGCCGATGACGGTGAAGTCCTGGTCCGAGGCGATAGCGTAACTCCGGGCTACTTTGAAGCTCCCCAGCAGACGTCGGAAGCGGTTCGAGAGGGCTGGCTTCACACTGGCGACTACGGCGAGCGGGACAACGAGGGCAATCTCATCATTCGTGGACGTAAGAAGGAAATCATCGTTACGCCCGAGGGGCTGAAAGTGTTTCCCGAGGACGTTGAGGCCATGTTGAACCTCCTGCCCGGAGTGCGCGAATCCGCGGTAATCGGCACGAATCGTGTGCACGCCGTCCTGGTTTTGAATTCCGGCGCCGATGTGGATGCGATTGTGCGCCAGGCGAACGCAAAGCTAGAGGAGCATCAGAAGATTCGCTCCGTTTCCGTTTGGCCGGGAGCGGAGTTGCCGCGGACGGGTACTACTAGCAAGCTGCGGCGGGCAGAGATAGCGGCCATCATCCAACAGGGCGCTGGACAACCAGTATCGAAGCCAGGAACGGATCTCGCCAGTTTAATTTCAAAATACGCGCCAGGCCGAACCATAGGTCCTGACACTACCATCGAAGAACTGGGCCTCAGCTCGCTTGATCGCCTGGAACTGATGATGGATCTGGAAGAGAAGCTCGGCGCAAGCGTGGATGAGCGCGCCTTCGCCTCAGTAACGAAAGTGGCCGATCTGGCTAAATCTTTGCCCGTGACCGAGGAGACTTCGTTCCCCACCTACAACCGAAGCTGGATCGCGAAACTGATCCGCGGCATTTCCCTCGAGACCATTCTTCTTCCCATTGCTGGGATGATCGCTCGGCGGAGCGTCTTCGGCCTGGAGAACTTGGATTCCCTTCCCGGCCCTGTCATCTTTGCAGCAAATCACCAGAGCCATTTCGATACTCCGATCATCTTAGCTAGCCTCCCGCTGCGCTGGCGGCGCCGGATCGCAGCCGCTATGTGGAAGGGATATTTCGACGCTCACTTCCATCCCGAGAAGTACTCTCGCCTCCAACACTGGACGAACGGCTTCCTATATTGGCTTGTCGCGCTCCTCTTCAATGGATTCCCGATCCCTCAAACCGAGGCGGGCGCGGGCGAATCTATCCGGTATATGGGCGAATTGGTAGACGAAGGCTGGTCGGTCTTGATTTTCCCAGAAGGCGAACGGACAGTGACCGGGGAGATTGGACGATTCTTTCCCGGCGTTGGCATGATTGCCTCGCGTTTGCAGCGTCAGGTGGTACCAATTCGATTGCGAGGATTCGATCGAGTGCTTCCGCGCAATGCCAAGTGGCCGCATTCGGGTCGGGTCGAGGTCAGTTTTGGAGCGCCCATCCCACTCCAGGGCGACTCGTATCCGGCGCTGGCAAGGCGAGTCGAAGAAGCGGTTCGAAATTTGTAAATCCCATGCGCACATCCGCCCTATTCACGGATCTGTATGAGCTGACAATGGCGCAGGCGTACGCCGCCGAGCATATGGATCAGACGGCTGTGTTCGAGTTGACCTTTCGTAGGATGCCTGCGAACCGCAACTACATCGTCGCGGCCGGCATCGGCGACGTTCTGGAGTTTCTCGCGAACTTTCACTTTGCAGATGAAGAACTGAATTACGTGCGAAAGACTGGCGGTTTCACCGGAGAGTTTATGTCACGGCTGAAGGATCTTCGATTCACTGGGGATGTTTATGCGTTACCCGAAGGAACGTTGGTCTTCCCGAACGAGCCGATCGTTCAGGTGATCGCTCCGATCATCGAAGCGCAACTAATAGAGACCTATGTACTGAACCAGATCCACTTTCAGAGTCTCGCGGTTGCCAAAGCGGCGCGTGTAGTGGAAGCTGCTCGAGGCCGCAGCGTCGTGGATTTCGGTTCGCGGCGCGCCCATGGAACCGATGCGGCCGTCAAAGTTGCGCGAGCTACCTATCTTGCGGGCGGTGCAGGGACTTCGAATCTCCTGGCCGGTCAGATGTACGGGATCCCCGTGTTCGGCACCATGGCTCATAGTTATGTCCAGGCGCATGACAACGAGGCCGCCTCTTTTGAGGCCTTCGCGGCTGTGTACCCGGAGACCACGCTTCTGGTGGACACCTATGACACGCTCGCGGGCGTCCGCAAGGTGGTCGATCTGAGCCGCAAACTGGGCGACCGGTTCCGCGTCCGCGCGGTGCGTCTCGATTCGGGCGATCTCGGCGCGCTCGCCAAAGAGTCGCGAAAGATATTGAATGAAGCCGGCCTCCAGGACGTGACAATCTTCGCTTCCAGCAGCCTGGATGAATGCGAGATCCAGAGACTCGTGAATTCCGGCGCCCCCATCGATGCGTTCGGCGTCGGAACCAGGTTGGCCGTCATGGCGGACGCTTCGCATCTCGATATGGCCTACAAACTGGTCGAGTATGGCGGCAAGGGGCGGTTGAAGCTTTCCACCAGCAAGGTGCTCCACCCCGGCAGGAAGCAGGTATTTCGACAAGTTGAAAACGGCCGCATGGTTGGCGACGTGATTGGGAGGTTTGACGAACCGTTGCCAGGCGAGCCACTCTTGCAGCCAGTGATGCCACATGGCGTTCCAACCACTCGGATCCACCTTGAGGAGTCCCGGCGGCGTTTTCAACGCGAATTGGCTCGCCTGCCGGACCAGCTTCGGGCGATCGAGCCCACACCGGTTCCCTACCCGGTCAGTTTCAGCACGTGTTTAGACCGCGACCTCGATCGCATTCGATCAGGACTCGCGCGCGGCACGTGAAGTGCAGACATCTTGTTAGAGCCCAATAACAGGAGGCCCAATGTTACTCCCCGTTCAAGTAACTTTCCGAAATATTGAAGATCATGCCGGACTCGATGACTACGTTCAAAAGGAAGCCACGAAGCTCGAGCGCTTCTACAGCCGGATTAGCAGTTGCCGCGTAGTTGTGGAGCGCCAGCAGCGTGCCACGTCGAGTAAGCTCTTTCACGTGCGCATCGATCTTGGAGTGCCCAATGAGGAACTGGTGGTGAAACATATCCCTAGCCTGCATGGGACTCTCGAGGACATGCAGACTCAGAAATCGAGGTGCGAAGCGAAGTCAGTTCTCGTGCACAAGAATCCAAAGCGGGCAATTCACGAAGCATTTCAGGAGATGGGCCGCCAGCTCCAAGACTACGCGCGCCGACAGGAAGGCGTCGTGAAAGCCAAGCAGGGAATGCAGGATGCAGTCGTCAAGGAAATCCTGCCGGAAGAAGGTTATGGATTTCTTGAAACGGACGACGGCCGTGCGGTTTACTTTCACCGAGCGAGCATACTCGACGGCCACTTTCCGCAGCTCCGCGTCGGAACAAAGGTCCACTTCCACGAAGAGATGGGCGAGAAAGGTCCACAGGCCAGCACGGTGAAGGTAGTCCACCCGCGCAAGCAGGCCCGATCGGCCGCTGCACTCAGCGTGTTGCCCGGGAAAGCTGCTCGCAAATAACCTTACGTTCGGCGCTCTTCGGCCTGCGCAATATCAAACTCGGCCTGCTCGAACTCAGTCCGCGGCACTTCAAATTTGCCGCAGTCCGGACAGGCGATCTCCACCACCTCTTTGCCTTCATCGACAAAGTGCCAGTTTGCTTGTGCTCCGCAGTGAGAGCACAGCGTTTCAGTTGAATCTTGCTGTTCGTTGTTCATGTTCACACTTGTACGTAGATCTAGAGCAAATGAACGGCCGTCCACCCGATTTAGGTCTTCGCGGCTGAGCACAATTCCTTCGCAAGGAGAGGTACGATCGACAGCCTCACAATGTCGTCTCCGCAGGCGCCAATCGGCAGTGGAACTGAGTCCGTGCAGAAGATCCGTTTCACGCCGAGACCCCACAACTGCTTCCATCGTTCCCCAGTGAATAGACCGTGCGTCACCATGACATTAATCTCCTCCGCCCCGGCTTCGACCAGCTTTTCGCACGCAGACAGCAGTGTGCCGCCGGTGTCCAGGATGTCGTCCACGATCACAGCTTGACGGCCAACTTCTCCGATGGGCCCGACGTGCGTGACTCCGGTTGCGGTCCGCTGCTTCTTGAAATAGGGAACCCTGCCAGAAGGAATACCAGCGCCGCTCTGGACGGCCTCGCAGCGCCCGATTGCTCCTTCATCCGGGGCGACGATTGTCGATCCAGGCAAGCCAAATCGCTTCAGCGCCTCTGCGAACACCGCCGCCGGAGAGAGCGAGACCACCGGTATTCGGAATAACTGCTTAGCCCGTTCACTGTGAACGTCGATGGTGATCACCCCATCCAGCCCGGAAGCTGCCGCGATCGCGCCGGTCCAGGCCGCTGCGAGGCTTTCACCTGGTTTGTCCTTGTCGTGCCTGGCATAGCCCAGGTACGGAAAAAGTCCGGTCACGCGGCCCGCGCCTTCTTTCTTGAGCGTATGCGCAAGTAGCAACGTCGAGAGAAGTTGTTCATCCGGAGGGGCGATCGAGCCGAGCACGATGCAAGTCTCAGTGCGAACGGCGGTCTCGACCTGAATATATATCTCCCCATTCTCGAAACGTGCCATCCGGAAACGCCCCGCGGCTGAGTTCGAAGTTTTCGTCAGTGCCATTGCCATGGCCTGATATGCTTCAAAGGCAAATAAGATCATCGGATATCTCCCCTCCGAATGCGCTTATAAAGTACATCTGCCAGCAGCACAGCAGGAAAGGCGAGCACGGCAAAGACCGCACCAGTTGTATTCGGCGGAGCGTGCCCGAGTAGCCTCGCGACAGGACCACAAAACAGAAAGCCCAGCAGCAGCGCCAACTCCGTCGCTACCGCGTAAGCCACGAACCGATTTGTCATCCAGCCCAACGCACCCGGCCAGCGAGTGGCGCTACGGCAAGCAAACGCGTTCGCCATCTGTCCAATCACCACGGCTGAGAAGGCTGCTCCCGAAGCCGTAAGGAAGGCGGATCCCATCGGAAATGCTGTCCCAGGACGCCACCCCACGGCCATCATTGAGACTACGAATGCCGTCATCTCAACGAGAGCCTCCACCGGTCCCAGCAACCCGAAGGCACGGATGAGCACACTGCGATCCAGCAGATGACGGTCCAGAGGCGGTAGCTCCAGCATCCTGGCGGTCGCAGGCTCCGTGCCTAGCGCCAGAGCAGGAAGGATGTCTGTGCCGACATCCAGCGCAAGCACCTGAAGGACTCCAAGCGCCAGCGGGAAACGCCCGCCAGACAATGCCCAAATCACGAAGGGAGCCAGCTCGGCGACGTTATCTGTTAGATGGTATGTGAGGAAACGGCGGGTGTTTGCGAACGTAGCTCTGCCCTGTTTGACGGCTGCTACGATGGTGGCGAAGTTGTCATCCAGCAGCACGAGATCCGCTGCCTCACGCGCGACGTCGGTACCGGACTTGCCCATCGCAATTCCGATGTCAGCCTCCTGCAACGCCGGACCGTCGTTAACCCCATCGCCAGTCATGGCAACGACATGACCGCGCCCTTGCAGGGCTCTGGCGATCCGCAGTTTGTCCTCAGGTGCCACCCGGCTCAGCACAATTCCGTCACGATCAATCAGCGCACCCAGGACTGCATCGTCCGATGGAAGGTCGTGCCCTTCGATGACTGAGCCTTCCGCCGCGAGTAACCCAACCTCGGTCGCTATGGCCCGGGCTGTCGCGGGATGGTCGCCAGTTACCATCGCCACCTTGATTCCTGCGCGCCGACACGCTGCAATCGACTGGGCGACTTCGGGCCGCGGCGGGTCCTGTATGCCAAGCAGACCGAGTAGCTCGAGACCAGTCTCAATTTCGTCAGCTGAAAGGCCTGAGTCGATTTTCCCTATGGGTCGGCGAGCGACGGCGATGACATGCAAGCCACGCGCAGCCATATTCTGTACGGCCGCCTCCGCCACTTGCGGATTCCCACATCGCGGCAGGACGGCGTCCGGCGCACCCTTCACGTGAAGCCAGCCGCCGTCCACAGCGGACATCCTGCGCCGCCGCGCGTCAAAAGGAAATATCGCCGTCCTGCCATCGCTTGTTTGTTGCGTCCGCGGATCGATTCCCATCCGGCGGCAGAAGACATAGAGCGCCGCCTCAAGCGGATTGCCTTGCGCGACCCAGCGGTCTCCCCGACGCACAGTGCCTCCGTTCGAGCAATACGAGGCGCTCATGGCTACCTCGTGAAGGGCTGGCAACTGACCGGGGGCTGCGTGAACTGCTCCTTGCGGGTCGTAGCCTTGCCCTTCGATTCTGCTGCTGCCCAAGAGCGTCCAGACCTCGACCACGGCCATCTCATTACGAGTCAATGTCCCGGTTTTGTCAGTGCAGATAAAGGTTGTTGATCCTAACGTCTCCACGGCTTCTAGTCTCCGCACCAGCGCGTTGTGTTCTGCCATGCGCTGCGCTCCCCAGGCTAGCGACAAAGTTACTGTGGGAAGAAGGCCTTCCGGTACAAGCGCCACCACCACGCCGAGCGCGAACAGGAAGGCATCGGTCAAACGAATTCCCACCAAGGCGGCGATGGCGAGGAATACAATGCCGGTAACAAGCGCCACGATAGAAATGATCCAAACCACACGATCTAGTTCCTCAGCTAGGGGTGTACGTGGCCGGTGCCCGGCCTGAGCAGTCTGGGCAATGCCGGCCAGCCGGGTCGCGCGTCCCGTAACGATTACAGTTGCCTGCCCTTGGCCCTCCACGACAAGAGTCCCCGCGAAAACCATATCACCGGCCTGAGGCGTGACAGGTATGCTCTCGCCCGTCAGAGTCGAGGTGTCAATCGAAAGTGCAAACGCCTCAAACAGCCGCATGTCTACCGAGGCGCGATCTCCGGCTCGAAGTAAGACGACGTCATCGATGACCAATTCGGCAGCATCGATCTCCACCAGAGCGCCGTCGCGCAACACCATAGAACGTCTTGGCAGGAGATCGCGGAGCTTCTCGTGCGCCCGCTCCGCCCGATATTCCTGGACAAAAGCGAAGACCCCGTTAAGGACGATTACGACGAAGATCGCGAGTCCAAGCTGGGGCATTCCCGCCAGAATGGCGAGGGCGCCCGCAACCCAGAGCATCAATGCAAAGAAATGCAACATCTGGGCCGCGCATTGACGCCATACGGGTCGTGGCTTCTTCGAGGGAAGCAGGTTCGGCCCATATTGGCGCAACCGCGCCTCCGCATCCGGACTTGTCAAGCCCCCTGGCCTTTTTTCTGCGGTCTGAACCGCAGGCGATCCTTCCGTCTTCGATTCCTTAGGTTTCGTAGATGCCCTATCCTTTAACGCATATCAGCGGTTCAAGTCGAGCAACGCGGCGCGAAAGCCCAGCCTTCTCCGACGCATCGACGACTGCGGCCACATCTTTGTAAGCTCCCGGAGCTTCCTCGGCTATACCGCGCGCCGAAGGCGAGCGAATCAAAATGCCACGGCTGGCAAGCTCGTCGATCACCTGCCGCCCGCGCCATTGCTTTGTCGCCTGGTGACGGCTCATCTGGCGTCCCGCGCCGTGACACGAGGTGCTGAATGAGCGGCCTTCGCTATCCGAAGTGCCAACTAAGATATAAGACGCTGTGCCCATCGTGCCGCCGATGAGAACCGGTTGCCCGGTGGCGCGAAGAGCTTCGGGAACCGCGGGATGATTGGGCCCGAACGCGCGGGTCGCGCCCTTCCGATGGATGAACACCTGCTTGCTGTGTCCATTCACCTTGTGCTCTTTGACTTTGCAGGTGTTATGTGAAACGTCGTAGAGAACCGTGAGCTCGGCCTGAGGAGCCACTTCGGCGAACGCCCGGCGGACAAGTTGCGTGATGATCTGGCGATTCGCCAGAGCGCAATTGATGGCGGCCCGCATCGCGCCCAGATACTTCTCGCCGGTCGGCGATCGAATGGGCGCGCACGCCAATTCACGATCGGGAAGCTCGATTCCGTATTCCGCAGCCTGGGCCACCATATCGCGAAGAAACTCCGTACCAATCTGATGACCGAGGCCTCGGGAGCCGCAGTGGATACTCACCACAATGTCTCCTGGGTGGATTCCAAAGGCATCGGCGGATGCCTGATCGAAGATCGCCACCACGTGTTGGACCTCCAAATAGTGATTCCCCGAACCGAGTGTGCCCATCTCGCGCCGCTGCCGGTTCTTGGCGAAGTCGGACTCGGCACCGGGCTGCGCACCGGCCATTGTGCCGTGTTCTTCCGTGCATTCCACATCGGCGGCCGTCCCGTACCCGAGGCGCAGGGCCCATTGGGCGCCTCCCGACAGCATCTCGTCTAGTTCCTGGTCACTCAGATTCAACAGCCCTCTGCTCCCCACTCCGGCAGGAATGTGCCGGTAAAGTGCATCGGCCAACGCTTGCTTGATCGGCGTCAAGTCGTCAATGTTCAATCCCGTGTGCAGCGTGCGGACGCCACAGGAAATATCGAATCCGACCCCGCCGGCGGAAACCACGCCACCCTCATCGGGATCGAACGCCGCCACGCCCCCGATCGGAAATCCGTAGCCCCAGTGGGCGTCGGGCATCGCATAGGCAGCCTTTGGGATGCCAGGCAGCGAGGCGACATTCACGATCTGCTCATAGACTTTCGCGTCCATTGC
>Ga0134126_10006311_pt1 | contig 14833 bp, 15 predicted proteins | sample KB31752_FD_96881 | JGI IMG/M metagenome (GOLD analysis project Ga0134126, IMG submission 96881) | Terrestrial soil microbial communities with excess Nitrogen fertilizer from Kellogg Biological Station, Michigan, USA - KB3-175-2 | ecosystem: Environmental > Terrestrial > Soil > Unclassified ...
CAGTTGCTGCACGTCGCCCTTGGCTTTGCGGCCAAAGCGAAAATTGAAGCCCTCATGCACCTCGCGGGCGTGCAGCTTGCGGTGCAGAATTTCTTCGGCGAACTGGCGGGGAGTGAGCAGGGAAAGGTCGCGGGTGAAGGGCAGCAGCAATACGGCATCGAGGCCGGTGGCTGCCAGCAGGCGCAACTTGAGGGGCAGGGGAGTAATCAAAGGCGGCGCCGCATCGGGATGGAGGATGCGCGCGGGATGCGGGTCGAAGGTTACCGCTATAGATTGCGCACCGAGTTCGCGGGCGCGGCGCACCACCTCTCCCAGGACATGCTGGTGAGCGCAGTGCACCCCGTCGAAGTTGCCGACGCTAAGCACAGTGCGGCCAAGATCAAGGGGAAGCTCCTCGAGATGGTGGAAGGTCTTCAAGGCAGTGATCAGTGGTCAGGGGTCAGTGGCCAGTTCGCGCTTGGTGAGATGATCATTCGCTCTCTACTCCAGTCTCCGAGACCTCCTGCCAGCTACTGACTTCCAGCTACTAAATCTCGAACTCCAGCTTCAGGCCGTCATGCGCCAGGCGCACGTGCGGCGGCAGGGAAGCGTTTGTCGCTGCGTGTGGCAGGTCATGGCAGATGTGGGTGAAAAACGCCCGCCGCGGGCGCAGCCGCTCCACGATGCGCACCGAATTCTCCACCGTGGAGTGAGTGGGGTGCGGCTTGTGCCGCAACGCGTCCAGAAATAAAACGTCTAAATTCCGCAATTGCGCAAATGAAGCTTCGGGGATGGTGCTGAAATCGGTCAGGTAGGCGGCGGAGCCGAAACGATAGCCGAAAATCTCGGTATCGCCGTGGAGAACCCTCACCGGCTCGAAACGCGCGCCAAACAGCTCCAGCGGACCATTCACGGTGTGCATTTCCACCTGCGCCATGGTCCCATACCTGTACTCGTCGTCGAAGATGTAGCGGAACATGCCGCGCACGACGCGGGCGACGGTGTCGCTGGCGTACAAGGGGATGCGCTGCTCGCGGCGAAAACTGAGAGGGCGGAGATCGTCGAGTCCGAGGATGTGATCAGCGTGGGCGTGGGTGTAAAGGACGGCGTCCAACCGGCGCACGCCCTCGCGTAAGGCCTGCTCACGAAAGTCAGGAGTGGTATCAATAAGGATTATGTGGCCGTCGTACTCCAGCAGCACGGAAGGGCGAGTGCGGCGGTCGTGGGGGTCGGGCGAGGTGCACACCGCACAGTCGCAGCCGATGGTGGGCACGCCCATGGAGGTGCCGCTGCCCATCACGGTGAGTACAGCTTTCATTGCTGCTTGGGCCCAGGCTGTCCTGGAGCCTGAACGCCGCGCGCCAGCGCGTTGGTGACCTCGATGTAGGCCATGTGCAGCTCATAGAGCACGTTCTGCAGAAAGGCTTCTTCCGCCGAGGTTAGATTGCCCTTGGTCTTTTCCCGGAGGATTTCGATGGTGTCTATGGTCTGGCGGGCTCCGAGTAGATCTATTTGCGGGCGTCCTCCCTGCTCCTGGACCAGGCCCAGTTGCAGGAGAGAGGTCATATACAGGGAAGCGAGGAAGCGCTCAAAGGTGATCTGCAGGTCCTGGGCTTGAGCGGAGCCGAGTTCGCGCTTCAGGCGGGCATCGAGGTCGCGGGTGGACTGGGAGTAGGCGTCCGCCTGAACCTTTTGCTCGGCAGCGCTGGGCGGGGGCGGTGTTTGCGCCGCGGGCTCTGCCGGTTTGGACTGCTCCGTGGCCGGCTTTGATTCGGACGGCGGTTTAGCGGCGGGCTGCTCGTCGGCGGCGTCAGGGCGCAGTTCGCCTTCGGAGGTGAAGAGGCGGCGGTCGGTTACGGTGAATTCAGGCTTCTTTTCGGCCATACAATTGGCATCTTTCCAGCTACTCAAAACGTAAAGGGCAAGGATTCAACCTGGGCCTTTGTGGCGCCGAGTTCGACCACTGTGCCAGGAGCGCCGGCCTCAGTTCTAATGTAACCCAGCGCCACGGCGATTTTTTTCTCCCGGGCTGGAAGCATGGCGGCGCTGGTCACTTCCCCAACATCCTTGCCGCCCAACTGCACCTTCGAACCGGTGGTGGGCAGCGGCCCTTCCACAATGCGGAACCCGGTAAACCCGCGATGGAGCTTGCCGCGGGCCCGGATGCGCTCCACGATCTCCTGGCCAATGTAGCAACCCTTGGTGAAGCTTAGACCGCGCATCTGGCCGGTTTCCTGGGGCAGGTCACGCTCGCGGATGTCCTGGCCGTGGCGGGGAATTCCGGCGGCGATGCGGGCCAGTTCCACAGCCTCGGCGCCCACGGGGGTAGCCCCGGCTCGGAGCAGCGCGTCCCACAGGACAGTCGCCTGGGCTGGAGTTACCCATAGCTCGTAGTTGGGCGAGAGCGGGTGATCGCCACGCACCAGAGTGGCTTGAACGCTTCCGCATTGCACGTCGGCCGACTGCAGGGGCTGCAGAAGCGGAACCTCGACTCCGGCGCGGCGCAGGGTCTCCTCTGCCTTGGGGCCCTGAAGCCCGAGCCCAGTCAGTTCTTCGGCGGGCTTGAACTCCACCTGGTCCATGATGATGAATCTCTTGAGGTGGGAGTAGAGCTTTTCCGCCTGGGCGGCATCGGTCTCAAGCACGAAGTCGTCGCCACGATTGTAGATATAAAGGTCGCCCACAATGTGGCCCTGGGGGTTGAGCACAAAAGCGTAAACGCCGTGGCCGGCGGCCAAGTCCCGGACGCTGTTGCTGACCATGCCGTTCAGCCAGCGCACCCGGTCGCGGCCGGAGATCAGGAAATGGCGCCGCCAGCTGAGGTCGTAAACGCCGCAACCGGAACGCAGGGCGGCAAATTCGCTGGCCGCGTCGGAAAAGACGAGCGCAGTTTCTGCGCCGGCGTACTCCCCGCGGCGGAGGCCCAGGCTAGCCAGCTTCTCAGTTGAAGTGGTCGAAGACATTCGAATTCTCAATTATACCGGGGAGGCACGGGTCAGGGCGCGGGGGGCGGGAAGGCAAAGCAGGTCCTTCACTGCGCTTCTTCTCCCGCAAAGCGGGATCGGTCGCGCATTTCAGGATGACAAGGGAGAAGGGGGCCAATACGGCGCAGCTAAGGCTGCACCCTTCCGAAACCGTCCTGCGGAGGTTTTTGCGAGCTACGCTCGCCTGGACAGGCGGGCGCCTGTCCCCACAGGGGCATCACTGGGCCTGACTACTGTATGGGAGCACGGATGGCTTGGCCGGGGGTGACTACTTCCACCAACTTGCCGGCGCTGACCACGGGAACGCCGCCCATCAGCACATACTCGATGCCTTCAGAGTAGGCCACTTTCTCATAGGTGGCTTTATCGATGACTCGCCGGGGGTCAAAAACGGTCAGATCGGCGTCGGCACCGACTTTCACCCGGCCTTTGTTTTTCATCATGGGGGCGCGCACTTCGAGGCGCTGAGCGGGCATGAGGGTCATCTTGCGAAGGGCGTCCATGAGCGAAAGGGCGTGCTGCTGGCGCACGTAATAGCCGAGCACGCGGGCATAAGTGCCGGCGCCGCGCGGATGGCCTTTGCCGTTCATGATGAGGCCGTCGCTGGCGATCATAGTCAGCGGGCTGGAAACCGCCAGCAGTGCGATGTCCGGGGGGATAGCGTGAATGATGACCATGCCGCCGTGTTGGCGGTACTTCTCGAAAGTCTCCTGCGTAAGGCGCTCGCCGGTAGCTACCCACTGCAGGTCGTGATAGGTGATGCCCATGCCCTGCTGCCAGCCGGGAGCGAAAATCGCCGAGCCCAGGTCGGTCATGGCGGCGGTATAGGGATAGCACTCGGTGGTGACATCCAGGCCGTGCTTGCGGGCGCCTTCAATGGAGGCCAGCATGAGCGGGGTAGAACGCAGGCCGGTGCTGGAGATGTGTACCACGTGCAGGGATGCGCCGGTGACTTCGGCCGCGGCAAGGGCTTCCTCGAGCGAAGCCATGGGACTGTCGGGATCGTTTCCGTTGCGCAAATGTACGAAAGCGGGAGCGTGATATTCGGCCGCCGCGCCAAACATCTGAATGATCTCCCAGCGGGTGGCCGCAGGCACGTAGCCGATGCCGAAGCCTACGCCCAGCGCGCCGCGTTCCAGACCATGCTCTAGGTCGCGTTTCATTTCCGCGATCTGCCCCGGGGTGGCAACTGTGGTGGCGGCCTTGTCGTGAGGCAGAAAGGTGCCGGAATCGCCCATCAGGCGCATGCGGGTGGGAACGTGGCCGATGGTGGCGCCGTAGTTGATGAGCGCCTTGCCCTGGCGCTCGCCATACCACTGGTCTATATCGCCCACGCCGATTTCCATCTCCAGGGCGGTGGTGACGCCGTCCATGGCCTTGTAGCGGTAATTTTCCGCGTCCTGCCCGTGGGAGTGCAGGTCAATGAAGCCGGGCGCCACCACCAGGCCGCGCGCATCAATGGTTTGGCGGCCGCGAATGCCGTCCTCCGTGACGGCGGCGATGCGGTGGCCGCTGATGCCCACATTACGCAGCGCGTCCATGCCTGATTCGGGATCCATCACGCGCCCGTGCAGGAGGACAACGTCAAAAGCCGGTTCCGGGGCTGGTGATTGGCCGAAAACCGAGATCGCAAACAGGAAAGTGACGGCGAGCAGGAATAAGCGTTTCATCATGGCGTGAGTCGCGGAGCAGCATTGTGCTCCAGCGGCGATACGAAACGCAATGATTGATTAATCCGTGCGGGGAAGAGCATGCGCGACAACGGCTGAAGCCATTCCCCGACAGGAAGAACAAAAGCAGGTCCTTCGTCGCGCTCACTCTCCCGCAAAGCGGGATCGCTCGCGCTTCCTCAGGATGACAAATTAACAATAGATGACAGAGCTAAGAAACTTGCGTGCCGGACATCAAGCTGTGGCGCCCGCACAGTCGGGCGAAAAAGGAGAAAACAATTGATCTGCGTTAATTCGCGTTGGTCTGCGGCGAGTGAAATTGTTTTATGGGTTGGCGGTGGTGGCTGCGGCCGCCGCTTTTTCCAGGCGGGTGAGACCGAGCAAAGCGGCGCCCAGCGCGCAAACGTATTCGCAGTCCTCAGGAACATTCACCTTCACCTGCAGGCGCTGCTCCAGGGCTCTGACCATGCCACGCTGGCGGGCGACGCCGCCGATAAAAGTCAATTCCCCGGCCAAATTGACGCGCTTCAGTAGAAGCCCGGCGCGGCTGGCCAGCGAGTCGTAGATCCCGCCCAGTATGTCTTCCACACTTACGCCGGCGCTGACGTGGTTGATGATCTCGCTCTCCGCCAGCACGGCGCAGATGCTGGAAATGGGCTGGGGATTTTCCGCCGCGAGCGCCAGTTCGCCCACCTTGCTCATGTCCACCTGCAGGTACTTGGCGGCGCGCACGATGAAGCTGCCGGAGCCGGCGGCGCACTTGTCGTTGGTCTTGAAGGCTCGCACCCGGCCTTTGTTGGTCAGGCCGACGGCGCGGGTGGACTGGCTGCCGATGTCGAGCACGGTGGAAGCTTCCGGAAACAGAAACCATGCGCCACGGGCGGCGCTGGTGATTTCGGTCACCTGGGTGTCGCGGAAACTGGGAGTGTAGCGGCCAAAGCCCGTGGCTACGACATAAGAAGTTTCGCGTGGGCCCAGGTGGGCCATGTCACGAGCCTCAACCAGCGCCGCTGCCGCCGCCTTCTCCAGGTGCACTCCGGTCTTAACCATACCCCGGCCCAACACCCGGGGCGCTTCGCCATTGCCGCCGCTGACGATGACCGCCTTGGTGAGGGCGGTGCCGATGTCAATTCCCGCCGTGTGCTGCATGTTCGGTTCTCCACAAGCCAAATTCGAAACTCTGGTCCAACTTTTCCAGGGCAAACAGGGCGGCGCCGATGGCGCCGGTGAAGTGCGCCTCCGGGCTGACTTGCAGCTTGCGGCCGAGCACTTCTTCCAGTGCGCACACCATGCCGGTGTTGCGGGCCACGCCGCCGGTCATGGTGACCTCCGGGTCAAGCGGGATGCGCCGGGCCAGGGAAATGGTGCGCTTGGCAATGGCCTGGTGCACGCCTCCCAGAATGTCCTCCCCTTTCTTGCCCTGAGCCAAGTAGGAAAGAATGTCGGACTCGACAAATACCGTGCAGACGGTGGCGATTTTCACCGGCTTCGTAGCCTGCAGCGAGAGCGGCCCGATTTCGTCCAGGCTGATACCCATCACGTCGGCGGCATTGGAGAGAAAGCGGCCGGTGCCGGCAGCGCACTTGTCGTTCATCACGAAGTCGCGCACCTCGCCGCTTTCGCCCACGCTGATGGCCTTGGAGTCCTGGCCGCCCATATCAATTACGGTGCGGGTGTTGGGAAACAAGTAGTGGGCTCCACGGGCATGGCAGCTGATCTCGGTCATTTGCGTATGGCCGAAAGAAATCTTGTAGCGGCCGTAACCGGTGCCCACCACGAAGCCGACTTCGCGGGCCTCCAGTCCGGCCTGACGGCAAGCATTGTGAAAGGCGTGCTCCGCTGCCTTGATTACGTTGGCGCCGGTATCCACGAGCACCCGAGCCGCGATGCGGGCGTGCTCGTTTTCCTGCATGATGACGGCCTTGGTCTGGGTGGACCCGACATCTACTCCGGCGGCAAATCGCATAATGGCTCCTCAGGCGCGGGCGGCGGCCAATTTCGAGTGCTCCAGCGCCTCAAAAAATGCGTCAATCCGGTTCTTGGTCTGGGCCTCGGCAAAGTAGCGCGGATCTTCCAGATCAGACTCGATGTAGAGTGTGGGGACGCCCAGTACGCGGGTGAAGTAATCGCGCATATCACCCTGGCCGGCGGAAAATAACCGGCAGCTCTTGACGAAGTGGATGATGACGCCGTCGGCCTTCCACTCCTCCACGTAGCGTTTCACCTGCTCATAGCGCTGCAGGTAATTGCGGTTGGTGACGTTCTGGGCGAGCATGTGCATGGCCACAGACTCGAACGGTTTTTCGGGGTCGTGGCGGAAACCAAACTCCCATAGCCCGCCCACGGTGGAATAGGTGGAGGCGACGGCGCACGCCTTCCATTGCGCGAACATATCGCGGAAGGTGCGGAAGTAGGGATAGGGCGGCGGCCCTTCCATGACCACGCGAAACTTCTCCTGGTCGTAAACGCCTTCGCCGTTGGCCACTTTTTCCTGCAGCTCGCGCAGCGCAACTTCGAAGAATTCCACGCCTTCCGGGCTAGCGCGATAGACATAAAGCGGGCCCATGAGAGTGATGGCGTCGAAGTAAGCGTCGAAGGGAGAAGGAAAACGGCGGGCCAGGTGCTTGATCTGCGACCACAGCTCTTCGACGCGCGCCGAGCAGCGCACCGCCGCCTGGAAGCGCTCCAGATCAAACTTGCGTCCGGAAATTGACTCCAGCACCGGCACCAGCTCCTTCAGCTGCCGCACCACGTACTGCACATCCGCGGGCGCGGGCTCGTCTTCACGCAGGAAGGGCACGTCAATGGTGTACAGGCGGGCGCCAGTAAAGGCGGCCACGTGCTCGAACCACTTGAGGTAAGTGTTGCAGCCCACGAAATTGCACAGCACCAGCGCGGGTTGCGGCAGGCGCGAACCGGTGGGCGTGAGTCCTTTGAGATAGGCGCCAATATCGGCTTTCACGTAAGCGCAATTGTCGGCGGCATAACCCAGGTCTTCCGCGGCGAGAATGGGTTCCAGCGACTGGTGTCGGATGGCGAGCTGCAGGGCGTTAATCTCGGGATAGATGGGCACGGCGTCGAACGCCTGCAGAAGTTCCACGCAATTGCCGGAAATCATAAGGGAGACCGCAGGCGGGCTGCCGGTGGCCGCCGATTGCTCCAGCCGCTCGTACCAGTCGAGCATGAGCTGCTTCTGGCGCTGGTGAATCTGGCCGCGGTATTCGTGTTTTGCGGGCATATCTTCTTAGCTCCTGGTTGCGGCTTAAGCAGTCAGCAATCAGCACTCAGCCACCAGCATTCAGCCCCTGGACGTTTGTTGCTGGTACGCTTTACGTTCCTGATTTCTCCACAAAGCCTCACCGGCTGAATGCTGAAAACTGACTGCTGAATGCTGACTTCATACAAACATCAGCGACTCCACAAACGTTTCCACCTCGGTGCGCACACGATCAAAGGTGAACAGCTTTTCCTCGAACTCAAGCAGCAGGTGGGGAATGCCCAGACCCTCCAACTCGCGCTTGAAGAGCACGTAATCGAAGTAGGCGGGCTCGCAAAACTTGGCAATCAGAAAAATAACCGCATTGGCCTGGTTGCGGCGCACCTTCTCCAGCAGTCCAGCGGTGCGTGGCCGCGCCGGATCGTGGCGCACGGAGGAGTAGACAGCGCGGCTAATGTAGCTTTCCGCCAGGGCGACTACGGGATCGCCTTCCGTGGGCACGTCGCCGGTGAACCAGCGTTTCCCCAGCACAAAATCGTCGTCCACGATGTAACAGCCGGCCTCCTCCATGAGGCGAATCAGATCCCGCGGCGGCTGCTCGCAGAAAGCGCCTTCGATTACCACCCGCAACGAGTCGCGGGACCTGGCCGAGCGGGCGGGCAGGGCAGCCAGTATCTGGCGCAGCAGTTCGGTGTGAGATTCGACCGGCAGCAGGTTGCCGGCGCGGAACAGCAGGTACAGTTCCGAGGCGCGCAGCAGGTGCGGATGCTCGGCTCGCAGGCGGGAGAGTTGCCAGAGTAGCGCGCGGTTCTGGTTGTAGAGCGCAATCGACTGCCGCAGCCGGTCTTCGCTGAAGCCGCCGCCGTTCATCTGCTCCAGGCTGGCGATCAGCCGCCGGTACTCGCTGGCCAGGAAGTCCACCGTAGCGGGCGTGGCCGAATTGTGCGGCAGGTGGAGAAAATCAATGTAACGGCCGGGCAAACTGCGCTTGAGCACGAAGCAGAGGTTGCGGGCGGAATCGCAGATGGAGGAAAAGAGAAAGCCATCAAAGGGGTCCAGGCGGCCAGTCAACCCCAGTTCCATGGTGGTCTTCACGATGGAGCAGATAAAGGAGCCGAAGCGGGCATCGGCATGCTGGATGTCGAGCTGGTCGCCGGCGCCGGTAAGGCCCACGGGCAACATGCCGCAGGCGTGAATGATCTCCGCCGGCGCATATACGGGGAAACAGGCGATGGCGCGTGCGCCGGGATGTTCCGCCTTCCACTGGCGCACGGCGAGAAAGTCCAGGTCGGCGATCAGCTCCGCACATTTGTCGAACGTTCGTTCCATATCATATCCGCCAAAAAAGGCCGCTGCTGCGGCCGGAATTCGCTATCCCGCCATGGTCAGGCCGCCGTTCACGCTCATGACCTGACCGGTGATGTAGCCGGCGCCGTCAGAAGCCAGGAAGGCGACGACGGGGGCAATCTCCGCCGGCTGGCCCAGGCGCTTGAGCGGGATGGCGCCGGTGACCGCGCCCAGAACCTTGCCTCCGAACTCCTCGCCCTTGATTTCCTCCAGCAAGGGCGTGTCCACCAGGCCGGGGCAAACTACGTTTACGCGAATGCCATCGCGGGCATGCTCGCGGGCCAGAGTCTTGGAGAAGGCCACCACGGCGGCTTTGGCGCCGGAGTAGACGGCCTCGCCCAGCGAGCCCACGCGTGCCGAGTCGGAGCTGATGTTCACGATGGCGCCGTGGCCGCGCGCCTTCAAGTGCGGCAACACGGCGTAGCAGGCATTCAAAACCCCGACGTAGTTGATGGCGATAATGCGATCCCACAAGTCGGGGGTGCTTTTGAGGAAGGGCATAAGGCGGTCCCAGCCGGCGTTGTTGACCAGAATGTCCAGCCCGCCGAAGCGGTCCACCGCTGCTTGGGCCGCGGCCTGCATGTCTTGCACGCGAGTGACGTCGGCGGCGTAAGCTTCCACCCGCCGCCCGGTTTCCTGACGCAGCCGACAGGCGGTCGCCTGGGCCTCCTCCTGGCGCAGGTCGGCGATGAGAACATCGGCGCCCGCTTTCGCCAGCGCCTGGCTAATGGCGCCGCCGATACCGCGTGCGCCGCCGGTTATAATCGCGACTTTGCCGGCCAGGTTCATTTGACGGTGGCACCGTGGGCGTGGGCGCCCATGGCAGACAGCTCGGTTTGTGTTTCTTCCAGCTTGAACAGCTTGGCGGCGTTTTCGTATAGCAGCTTGCGTTTGGTTTCCGCTTTGAGGCCGAGCTGATCAATCTGCCGCAGACTTTCCTGCCACGGTAAACCATTGGTGCCCCAGAGGCAGCGGTCCTGCCCCAGGCGGCTGTTGATGAACTGCAGGATGGGCGGGGAAAGGTACTTGGGCATCCAGGCGTCCACGCCCAGCCACACATTATCCCACTTGTAGCAGACGGAAATCAGCTCCTCCACCCAGGGCCAGCCGGTGTGCGCGCCCACCAGTTTCAAATCTGGAAAGTCGCAGGCTATCCGGTCCAGGTGCATGGGGCGGGCGCAATCGCTGGGCATGGCTTCCAGCACGTGCCCCACCTGCAGCGAAACCGGCACATCCAGTTCCACGCACTTGGCGTAAAGCGGATACATCTTGCGGTCGTGCAGGGGAATGTCGAAACCGTAGATGTGGACGTAAACCCCGCGAAAGCCGTACCGCGTGACCGCGGTCTCAATTTCGCGCAGACTCTCGCGGATGTGGAAGGGATCGTAGCCGGCGAGACCGGCGAAGCGGTCAGGGTGGCTCTGGGTGTACTGCAGCACTTCCTCCAGCTTCGTGTCCATGTACATCCACTTGCGGCGGTAAGACCACATCTTGCACTGGGCGATGAACACCTTCTCCACGCCGGCGGCATCCATGCGGGCCAGCATGTGGTCGAGAGAGGGAAACTGGGGCAGGCCGCCGATGGCGCGCTCCATGCGGCAGATGAGTTCGCCCTCTTTGGCCTGGTTCCAACGGGCAATGAACTCCGGCGTGGCCACGTAATACATGAAGTCAATAGCCGGGAACGGTGGGGCGGAAGCTGCCATATGGTCTGGCAGCATACCGTCGCGCTGACACAAGGGTCGGTGATACATATCACACACTCGCGTGATGACTTGGGCGGCCCGGTTCCCCGATCTCCCGGCATGTGTGACGCATGACCATGACAGCGGGCCATAAAGGAGCTAAGGTTGCAGACAGGAGAAGGACAATGTGCCTGGCGATTCCCGGTAGGATCCTGGAAACCAGTGTCGCCAACGGGGTGCGGGTCGGCCGCGTGGAGTTCGGCGGCATCGTGCGCCAGGTTTGCCTCGACTTCGTGCCTCAAGCCGGGGTGGGCGACTATGTCCTGGTACACGTGGGTTTCGCCATCAGCCGTGTGGACCGGCAGGAGGCCGAACGTACTTATGAGGCGCTGAGCGGCATGGGAGTGCTGCAACCGGAGCTGGCGCCGCCCGAAACCTGACGCCCGGTTTCGCCCGAAACCCGGGCCCGCCCAGCAGCTACTCTTCCGGAAATTTTCGCTTACATCACTCCACCTTGTGACCCTCGTCACCGCTGGTTGTGTCCACACCAAATAGAGTGGTTGCAGGAGGTAAAAGCGCGATGCCGGCGCCAGCTTGCTCTCTGCTCGGCCCAGCGCTTGCGCCACAAGGATGAAATACGTGGACGAGTACCGCGATCGGCGCATCGCCCTTGCCCTGGCCGGCGAAATCGCCCGCCGCACCACCCGCGACTGGGTGCTGATGGAAATCTGCGGGGGGCAAACCCACACCATTATGCGCTACGGCCTGGATGAACTGGTGCCGCCACGCATTCGCCTGGTGCACGGCCCGGGCTGCCCTGTGTGTGTCACCCCGCTGGAGATTATTGACCAGGCCATTGAACTGGCTTCCCTCGCCCAGGTCACCCTGGTTTCTTACGGCGATATGCTGCGGGTTCCGGGCTCGCATTCCGATCTTCTGCGGGTGAAGGCGGCGGGAGGCGACGTGCGCGTCGTCTACTCACCCATGGATGCGGTGAAGATCGCCGCCGCCGAGCCGCAACGCAAGCTGGTCTTTTTCGCCGTGGGATTCGAAACTACCGCGCCGGCCAATGCCATGGCGGTGTGGCAGGCGCAGCGGCTGGGCCTGGAAAACTTCTTCTTGCTGGTTTCGCACGTGCTGGTTCCGCCGGCTATCCGCCTGCTGTTGCGCTCGCCCCAGAACCGGGTGCAGGGCCTCATCGCTCCCGGACACGTATGCACGGTCATGGGCTACCAGCAATACGACCAGCTGGCGCGGGAATTTCACCTGCCCATCGTGGTGGGAGGCTTCGAGCCGGTGGACCTGCTGGAAGCTGTTTCCATGCTGGTGGCGCAGCTGGAAGACGGACGGGCGGTGGTGGAGAACCAGTACGCGCGTTCGGTCACTTATCGCGGCAATATGGCCGCGCAGCAGGTTCTTCGGCTGGTATTCGAAGTGTGCGACCGCAAATGGCGCGGCATCGGAAACATCCCGCAGAGCGGCCTTCGCCTGCGGCCGGTGTTCGCATCGCACGACGCCGAGAGAGTTTTTGGCTTGCAGGACATCAGCGCGCTCGAGCCGGCCGAGTGCATCAGCGCGCAAGTGCTGCAGGGATTGAAGCGGCCCACCGAGTGTCCGGCGTTTGCCGGGCGCTGTACGCCGCGGAATCCCCTGGGCGCGCCCATGGTTTCAACGGAAGGCGCCTGCGCCGCTTACTACCAGTACCGCGGGCGAGCCCCGGTTGCGAGGCAGGACAATGAATAAATTGTCAAAAAGCGCGGCCACGCTAGCCTGCCCGGCTCCGCTCGCCGCGGCCGAAATGGTCCTGCTGGGCCACGGCAGCGGAGGCCGACTCACCTCCGAACTGGTTCGCGACCTGTTTCTGCCTGCTTTTCACAATTCCGCCCTGGCTCGGCTGGACGATCAGGCCATCCTAAGTGTGAACGGCTGCCGGTTGGCCTTCACCACCGATTCGTTTGTAGTCAAGCCGCTGTTCTTTCCTGGGGGCGATATCGGCTCTCTGGCGGTTCACGGGACGGTCAACGACCTCGCCATGGGCGGAGCGCAGCCTCTATTTCTAAGCGCCGCCTTCATCATCGAAGAAGGGTTCTCGATGCAGGAGTTGAGGCGCGTGGTTGATTCTCTGCGCCAAGCCGCGAAGGAAGCGGGCGTCGAAGTGGTGACCGGCGACACCAAGGTGGTAGAGCGGGGAAGCGGCGACGGACTCTTCATCAACACTACCGGAATCGGGCTGGTGCCGACCGGAGTGACACTCTCCGCCAACCAGGCCCAGCCCGGGGACCGGGTTCTGCTGAGCGGCCCCGTCGGTGAGCATGGCATGGCCATCATGGCGCAGCGCGAGGGCCTGGAATTCGAAAGCGCCATCCACAGCGACAGCGCCGCCCTGCACGGACTGGTGCACGAAATGCTAAAAGTCACGGGTGCCATCCGCTGCATGCGCGATCCCACCCGCGGCGGCCTGGCCAGCGCGCTCAACGAAATCGCCGGACAGTCGCAGGTTGGAATCGAGTTGGAGGAGAGCGCCATTCCGGTGCGCGAACAGGTGCGCGGCGCTTGCGAAATCCTGGGGCTCGATCCCATGTATGTGGCGAATGAGGGCAAGCTGATCGCCATCGTGGCCGGTGACGCGGAGGACGATGTTCTTCGGTCCATGCGGGGCCATCCCCTGGGCGGGGAAGCGCAGGCGATCGGCACGGTCCAGAGCGAGAATCCCGGCCTTGTGACCATGCGCACCGCTCTCGACACTATAAGGATTGTGGACATGCTGGCGGGCGACCAACTGCCGCGCATCTGCTGAGGCGCTTATGCACGAACTGGGCATCGCGACTGCGGTATTGCAGGAGGCGCGCCAGGAGGCCCAGCGCCATGCGGGAGCGCGCTTGCGGAAGATAAGGCTGCGCGTGGGGGAGCTTTCGGGGGTGAACGCGGAGGCGCTCCGCTTCGGCTTTGAGGTGCTGGCACGAGAGAGCAAACTGGAACCGCTGGAGCTTGAGATCGAGAGCTGCCCGCGCCGGCAGCGCTGCCCGGCTTGCGGCCTGACATTTACGGTGGCGAACTACGACCTGACTTGTCCGCGGTGCGGAAACGCCCAGACGCGATTTGCGAGCGGCGACGAGTTGGAAGTAGCTTCGCTGGAACTGGAGGAGTATGAGCCAAGTGCCGCTGGAGCGCAAAGTTCTCAGTGAAAATGACCGCATTGCCGCCGAGTTGCGGCGCCGGTTTGCCGCCCAGGGCGTGCTTTGCCTGAACCTGATCAGTTCGCCCGGTTCGGGCAAGACCACGCTGCTGGAGCGCACGCTGGCGGCCTTTCCCGCGGGCGCGCGCGTGGCCGTGCTGACCGGCGACATCCAGACGGAGAACGATGCCGCCCGCCTGCGCCGCTTCGGCTTCCCCGTGCGCCAGATTACCACTGGCGGCACCTGCCACCTCGATGCCCGGATGATCGAGCGCGCCCTGGCAGAGTGGCGCCCTGCACCTTTCGATCTCCTTTTCATTGAGAACGTTGGTAACCTGGTTTGCCCAGCCAGTTACGACCTGGGCGAAGCGGCAAAAGTGGTAGTCCTCAGCGTCACCGAGGGCGAAGACAAGCCGGCGAAATATCCGGCCATTTTTCTGAAATCACAACTTCTGGTGCTCAGCAAAATTGACCTGCTTCCCTATGTGCCCTTCAACATCGCGGCAGCGGAAGACAATGCCCGCCGTGTTCATCCGGAGGTTAGGGTCATCCGGCTCTCTTGTCTTACGGGAGCCGGACTCAACACCTGGCTGGAATGGATCGAGGAACGACGCCGGGCGCTGCCGACCGTACAAGCGGAACTGGTGACCTGAATGGTAGTGCGCAAGCAAATCGCCGTTTCCGGCATCGTGCAGGGGGTGGGTTTCCGGCCCTACGTTTATCGTCTCGCCAATGAGCGGCAATTGAGCGGCAGCGTGCGCAACACCGCTGCTGGG